>Ga0315268_10009183_pt1 | contig 10287 bp, 5 predicted proteins | sample C1_top_MG_FD_204535 | JGI IMG/M metagenome (GOLD analysis project Ga0315268, IMG submission 204535) | Sediment microbial communities from Yellowstone Lake, YNP, Wyoming, USA - C1_top | ecosystem: Environmental > Aquatic > Freshwater > Lake > Sediment | place: USA: Wyoming | collected 2017-08-01 | reverse complement strand
TTCTGCCGCAAGAGTTTGTCGCACTGGTTGGCATGAGCGGCTCGGGCAAGTCCACGCTGATGGATGCTATCAACGGCTTCCGGCCAGCCACTCACGGCGCGGTCTATATCAACGGCGTGGACCTCTATCGCAACTTTGACCTTTTTCGCAGCGACATGGGCTATGTCCCGCAGAAAGACATTGTCCATGCCGAGTTGACCGTCTACAAGGCGCTGGACTATGCGGCGCAATTGCGAATGCCCGCCGACACCGGCTCCGCTGACCGGCACGAGCGGATCGTGGAGGTTTTGCACGACCTGGACTTGACCGAGCGCAAGGATCTGCCGATCCACAAGCTTTCTGGCGGGCAGCTCAAGCGTGTGAGCATCGGCGTAGAGCTGCTGACCAAGCCGCGCCTGTTCTTTCTCGACGAGCCGACCTCGGGCCTGGACCCTGGCACCGAGTTTGAGATGATGAAGCTTTTGCGCAAGCTGGCCGACCAGGGCCGGACGATCATGCTCATCACACATGCCACCAAAAACGTGATGATGTGCGATAAGGTGATCTTTTTGACGCGGGGGGGCTATGTCGCTTACTATGGCCCGCCGGAAGAGGCGCTGCCGTACTTTGACCAGTATCGCTCCCCACAGGAGCGGCAGATCAAGGATGTCGAGTTTGACGATATTTACATGATCCTGGGCGACGAAAAGCGCGGCAAGCCCAAGGACTGGAACGAGCGCTATCTGCACTCGCGCCAATACCAGGCCAACGTCGTCGAACGTTTGCAGGATCGCCAGCGTGCCGCATCGGCAGGCGGCCAGCCCCATAAACCAGCCATGCTCCGGCGCCAGGCCAGCCAGGCGCACAAGCAAGCTGGGGCGCTGCGCCAGTTTTTCATTCTGTCCGCGCGCAACTTGCAGATTATGACGCAAGACAAGGCCAGCCTGGTGTTGATGCTCGCGCTGGCCCCGCTCATCGGAATGATGGACTTTATCTGGGGCACCAAGCTGTTCGACCTGGAAAAGGGTGACGCCGCCAAAGCCATCACGATGTTGTTCATGGCCGCGCTCATCACTATCTTGACCGGGGCGCTATCGTCTGTGCGCGAGATCGTCAAAGAGGTCGAGATCTACAAGCGCGAAAGGGCGGTCAACCTCAAGATCACACCGTACATCCTGTCCAAGATTTGGGTGGGCGTGATCCTGGCGCTCTACCAGGCGGCTGTGTTCCTGGTCTTTAAGCTGGTCTTTGTCCGCCCGCCGATGAGCTTTTTGGGGTCAAGCACGTTGGGGCTGGGCGCGTTCTTCTTTACGCTTGTGCTGGGCACGCTCAGCGGCTACTTGATGGGCCTGCTCATCTCTGCCGCCGCGCCCAATCAGAATATGGCGCTGCTCTTGGTCATCGTCGTGCTGGTGCCCCAGTTCCTCTTTTCCGGCGCATTGCTCTCGCTGGACCTCATTCCCGGCGGCGAGCTGATCAGCACGGCTATGTCAACCCGGTGGGCATTCGAGGCGATGGTCAATATCACCGGCATCGGCCGGGACGTGGCTCAAAAGCCTTCGTGCTGGCTCGACCTGCCTCCCAGTGAGCGTGACAATTTGACGGATGAGCAGAAGAGGCAAAAAGACTGCAAATGCATGGGCGTGACGATGTTCGAGACGTGCCGCTTTCCGGGTATCCTCAGTGGTTATGACGCAGAGACTCAACGCGTGCTGACCGAGCCTGAGCCAGTCAGGCCGGCCAAACCCACGCCCTATCCGACCTTTACGCCAGTGCCATCGCCCACCCCCTATCCTTCGCCGACGCCGCCGCCGTCCCCAGGTCTGTTCGGGGATATGAACGCGTACCAACGTCAGCGGGAGAAACAGGGCATTGAGTATCAGCAGGCGCGCGAACAGCAGGGCCAGGAGTATCAGCAGGCGCGCGAACAGCAGGGCCAGGCATATCAAAAGCTGGTCGAAAAGCAGATGCAGGAATTCGAAGATGGCCAGGCCAAAGGCTACGAGGAGCAACTCACCGAATGGAAGACCAAGCGCACCAAGAGCATCAGCTCCGCCGAAGGCAAGATCAAGGCCATCGTAGATAACTATGGCCGGACGTTCAAAGGCGGGGTGCTGGAGCGCTGGACGGCAATGGGGATTATTTTGGTCGTCGTCTTTGTATTGGTGATGGTGTCCCAGAAGCGCAAGGATGTGGTGTAACCGTGAAATGTAATGGGGGTCTCACGCATCACTCGATTCTTTGTGGTAAGATAGAGGCAGAGCAATAGGGGGCTGGTTCATGGACAATCTAATTGGCAAGACGTTGGGCAAGTATCAGATCATGGAGCTGGCCGGCAAGGGCGGGATGGCAGCCGTCTACAAAGCGTACCAGCCATCGCTCAACCGCTACGTGGCGCTCAAGGTGTTGCCGCCCTATTTGGCGCAAGATGAGCAATTTGTCGCGCGTTTCAAGCAAGAGGCACTGGCGGCAGCGGCCCTTCGCCACCCCAACATCATGGTCATCTATGACGTGGAGGAAGAAGGAGATATTCGCTACATTGCCGCCGAGTACCTGGAAGGCAACACGCTGGCGCAGGTGCTCGAGCAGCAGCGCGGGCCTGTGCCGTTGCCGCGCACGGTCAACATCCTCAACCAACTGGCCTCGGCGCTCGACTTTGCGCACCAACGTGGGTTGGTGCACCGAGACGTCAAGCCGTCGAATGCGTTCATCGGGTCGGACGACCACGTGACGCTGATGGACTTTGGCATCGTCAAGGCACTGACGGGTGGAATGCAAATGACGCGGACGGGGGCGGCCATTGGCACGCCCGAGTACATGTCGCCGGAGCAGGCCGAAGGCCGTTCGGTTGACCAGCGCTCCGACATCTATTCGCTGGGCGTGGTGCTCTACCAGTTATTGACGGGCCGCGTGCCGTTCGAGGCTAAGACGCCGACGCAAATTCTGTTGGCGCACGTGACCCAGCCGCCCACGCCACCCACGCAGATCAACCCCGCCATCCCGCGCGCGGTAGAAGCAGTGGTGCTGCGCGCTCTAGCCAAGCGTCCCGAAGAGCGGTTCGCTACCGCAGGCGAGATGGCGCAGGCGTTGGCGCGAGCGGCCTCGGGAGCGCCCGCATCCGCCTACGTCGCGCCGACGGTTGTCCCCGGCCGCCTGTCGCAAACGCCGCCTCCACCCTCCTACACGCCCCAGCCCTCCACGCCGCCGCCCGCTTATGTGCCGCCGCAACCGTATACGCCTCCTCCACCTCCCGCCGTGCGCAAGTCAGGCGGAGCAGTGAACTGGCTGTTGTGGGGCGGGCTGGGCCTGGCGGCCTTGGCATTTGTGTGCATTTTGAGCTTTGTATTCTGTGGCGCATTCGGCGGCAAAGGCACGCCGACTCCCACGGCCCCACCGGTCGCTCGTGCGACGCTGATTCCTACACTGGATCTCCCCACTCCGACGTCGTCCGTCGGAATACTGTTCAGCGATGACTTTGGCTATCAGCAAGTGTCCGAAGGTAATGGTTGGGCGTTTGAAAGCGGCGATAATGTGGATTGGAGTTGGTCGACCAACGCGCTCAATGCCACTGTCCACAAAAAGAATTGGATTGGCTGGGATTCGCCGAATGGCGACTATGATGATTTTGGCGCTGAGACTGAGGCGCAGCCCACCAGCAGCGGATATGCCGAGTATGGCATCATCTTTCGCATCAGCGGCAGCTCGGACACCCGCAGTTACTATATCTTTGGCGTGACTACAGAGGGCAACTACTTTTTACAGAAAAAAGTCAACGGCCAGTGGGCCGATAAAGACCCGGTGAGCGCTACCGCTTCGCAATACATCAAGCCGGGCCAGGTCAAGAACAGACTGGCTGTGCGGGCGCAAGGCTCCCAGATTTCACTCTACATCAATGGCTTTTTAGTCAAAACGGTCAACGATGACTCGGTGGCCAGCGGCGGAATGGGGGTTTTTGTCGGGACCGGCGACAATGACCTGGCCGACGTGACCTTTGACCGATTGACGGTTCTTAGCGCCGAGAGAGCCGCGACTGATTGGGGCAAGTAAGGGCCTGTATAAAGTAAGCGATGCGCGCCCGGCGATCAGGGGAGGGATTCACATGGCAGACACGATGATCGGCAAGCCGCTCGGCCAATATCAGATTGTTCAACTCGCCGGCAAAGGCGGCATGGCGACGGTTTACAAAGCGTTCCAGCCGTCGCTGAATCGCTTTGTGGCGATCAAAGTGCTGCCGGAATACCTGGCAGCCGATGAGCAGTTTGTGGCGCGTTTCAAGCAGGAGGCGCTCGCCGCCGCGGCGTTGCGCCATCCCAACATACTGGTCATCCACGATGTGGGCCAGCAAGGCAACCTGCACTATATTGCGATGGAGTTCCTGGAGGGCCGCCCGTTGTCCGATGTCATTCAGCAAGCAGGCGGACTGGACCCGCAGCGGACGGCGAGGATTCTGGAGCAGGTTGCCTCGGCGTTGGACTTTGCGCATCGGCGCGGCGTTATTCACCGGGACATCAAGCCGGCCAATATTTTCCTCAGCGCCGACGATCACGTGACGCTGGTGGACTTTGGGATTGCCAAGGCGCTGTCGAGCGCGGCGGGCCTCACACGTTCCGGCGCGGTCATCGGCACGCCCGAGTACATGTCGCCGGAGCAAGTGGATGGGCGTCCAATCAGCCCGCGCTCGGACATTTATTCGTTGGGCATTGTGCTGTACCAGATGCTCACCGGCTACGTGCCGTTTGGCGGCGATACGCCTAGTGCGATCATGCTTGCACACGTGACCAAAATGCCGATGCCGCCTTCCCAGTTGTCCGCCTTTGTCACGCCGGAAATCGAAGCCGTGGTGATGCGCGCGCTCGCCAAGAACCCCCAGCAACGTTTTGCCAACGTTCGAGAAATGGCCCAGGCGTTCTCGCAAGCAGTCAATATTCGCAGACCCATGCCGACAACCCGAGTCGCGCCGATCGCGTCGCAGGCCACACTCCCGGCGGCTGCTCGCCCCGTCTCGCGCCAGTCGTCTTTCCCCATCTGGCCACTTTTGGCCGGGGTAGCAGCCTTAGGGCTCGTCGCCCTGGTAGTGGTCGTGTTTCTTGCCAGCCGGGCGTTTAAATTGGGAGGTGGCCTTACGGTGAGCGGCGCGGCTGGCACAGCCACATCTGCGCCGGTGGTCTCTGGCCCCACCTCCACGCTGATGCCGACTCAGACACCGGTGCCTCCTACGCTGGCCCCCAGCCCGACGCCAGCGCCTTTACCGACTCGGACGCTCCCGCCAACGGCGACCCACCAGCCTACGCCAACTAGACCTGCCGCGACGCCGACTCGAACCGGGCCGACCAAGACGCCACAAGCCGCCGCCACTCTCACTCCGACGGCTGCCAACGAGCCACGGGCTGTGACACAGTTGTCCCCAGCGGCCGGCACTCGCTTCAGGTCCTCGGCGACCTCCTTCAAGTGGGCGGGTGGGGCGCTGCAGCCGGGCGAAACGTTCATGGTCGAGATCATCCCATACCAGGCTGAGAAGAAAAACGCGTGCATGACGGAATCAGACTATGGCCGGGGTGGCCATCAATACAGCCCTCCCTTGACGGCGCACGAGTGGACGACCGACATCGCCGCCGTGCCAGTGGGCGTATACAAGCCGTGTGCCGGTCCCATCGAGTGGGTCGTTCACATCAAAGACGCGTCTGGCAAAGTCATCGCATCCACGCCAAGATCGTCTTTTGTGTGGAACCCGCTCTAGCGGCTGTGTCTATAGTATCCCAGGAGGGTTCCCATGACAGATCCATTGATCGGCAAGACACTGGGCCAATACCAAATCGTCGAGCTGGCCGGTCAGGGCGGGATGGCGAGGGTCTATAAGGCATATCAGCCTTCGTTGAACCGTTATGTCGCGCTCAAGGTCTTGCCCGAGTACCTGGCGCACGATGTCGAGTTTGTCAGCCGATTCAGGCAAGAGGCAACGGCGGCAGCCGCTTTGCGACACCCAAATATTCTGGTGATCTATGACATCGGCGAAGCCGATAACCTGCATTACATCGCGACCGAGTTCCTAGAGGGCCAAACTCTCGATCAGATGATCAAGCAAGGTGGTGCGCTGCCCTTGCCTGGCATCGTCTCGATCGTCAATCAGTTGGCCTCGGCACTGGAGGCGGCTCACCAACATGGAATGGTTCACCGTGACATCAAGCCCTCGAATGTATTTGTCGGCGCCAGAGATCATGTGACGCTGACAGATTTCGGCATCGTCAAGGCCATGTCTGCCACGCGGCTCACGCGCACGGGAATGCTGGTCGGCACGCCAGAGTACATGTCGCCCGAGCAGGCCGAGGGTCTATCGCTGGACTGGCGCTCGGACCTGTATTCGCTGGGCGTGGTAGTGTACGAGATGCTGACCGGCCATGTGCCATTCGCTGCCCCCACACCCAACGCAGTGTTGTACGCGCATGTGAATAAGGCGCCCGCCCCGCCTTCGCAACTGAACCCTGCGATTCCCAGGCCTCTCGAAGCAGTTGTGCTGCGGGCGCTGGCCAAGCGGCCCGACGACCGCTTCCGCTCGGACGCCGAGTTTGCCTCTGCGCTGGAGCAGGCCGTGCGCCAGGCGCAAAGTGACCTGGCGGCCAGCTTTTATCGTGATGCTCGCCAGTTCGTCGCGCGAGGCAGATTCAGCGAGGCGCGGGCCAAGCTGGATCAATTGCGCCAGATCAGCCCCGGCTATCCGGGCTTGGCGGAACTGGGAACCGAGATTGCCCGGCGGGAGCAGTCGGAGCGCGAGTACACACAGATCGTCCAGCTTACCCGGCAAGTGCGTAACCAGGCGGCTGAATTTGCGCGCCGCGTCCCAGGTCATCCCGACCCAGAGCGCGTGCTCAAGGCGTCTGCTACGGCGCCTGTAGAGCGAGACAGGGGAGCAAGCTGGGGAGTAATGTGGGTGGCCGGCCTGGCGTTGCTGCTCGGGAGTCTTCTGGGCTTTTGGGCCGTCCCAGCCCAAGGCCGGCAGGCCTGGGGAGCGCTGGTGCTATTCAGTGGTATGCTGGGCGAGGCTGTTCTGGTGCCCTGGGTTGCCCTGATCGGCGCCATGCTGGCAGCCGGACTGGGGATGTTGGCAAAGGTGGTAGCTCGTCAGACTGCCGCACGCATATTGGGGTTCGCTGGCTGCGGAATAGTGATGCTGGGCTTGGCGGTGACGGTGATTCTGGCGCAGAGCATGGGCGTGCAAGGCCCTGGCCCAACACTTGTGCTGGTAGGGCAGGTCACGCTGGGGCTGGGGCTGCTGCTGAGCGCGTGGCGTGGAGTGCAAGTATCGAAAGGGTGAAAAGGAAACTATTGCTGATCAACCCGGCGCTGACGTCTTCGACCGGGCGCCGGTCGTTGAGCGTGGCCGGACTGGCAACGATGGAGCCACTGGGGTTGGCTTACGTGGCGGCGCTTACTCCGGCAGACTGGGACATTCGCATCGCCGATGAGGTGGTCGAAGAGATACCGCATGATTTTCGACCTGACTTGGTGGGCCTCACCAGCCTGACGCCGACTGTCCCCCGTGCTTATAAAGTCGCATCTCACTTTCGGGCGCGCGGTGTGCCAGTAGTGATGGGCGGGATGCACGCCACGCTCTGCTCGGAAGAAGCCGCACGTTACGTGGATTCGGTCTTTTGCGGCGAGGCTGAAGGCGCATGGCCGCAGCTCATTGCCGACTTTGAAAATGGAACATTGCGTGGCCGCTACGAAGGTGGCACGCCAGATATGACGAACCTGCCGCTGCCCCGGCGTGACTTGTACCGGCGGCGCTACCGCGTGGCGCTGGTTTCGGCCTCGCGTGGATGTCATTACCGCTGCGAATTTTGCGCCCTCTGGAAGTTCGAGGCGGGGCGATTTCGCGCGCGGCCTGTCCAAGACGTGCTGTCGGAGCTGCCTCACGTCCCGCGCACTCCGGTGACATTGTTCACCGACGATAATGTCATGTCCGACCGCGACGTGTCGCTGGCCCTCTTTCGTGCGATGGCGGAACACGGCTTGCAGCGGCGGCACGCAGTGCAGGCATCGCTGGATATTGCCGACGACGACGAGATGCTTTCCGCCCTCAAAGCCAGCGGATGCTTTGCGGTGCTCGTCGGGTTAGAGTCAGTCAACGAGGCGACGCTGCGGACAATGCGTAAAGGCGTAAACTTGCGCGTAGGCGTGGAACATTACCGGGACAAGGTCGCGCGCCTGCACGCACATGGGCTGATGGTGGCGGCCACCTTTATCTTTGGCGGCGATGGCGACGGGCCGGACATTTTTGAGCGGACGGCGCGCTTTGTGCTCGACGCGGGCATAGACCTGGCGCACTTTGGTTTGCTCATACCCACGCCGGGAACGGATGTGTTCGACCGGCTGGCGCGGGAGGGACGCCTGCTATTAACCGATTTGCCATCGGACTATGCGCTCTTGGACTTGAACCGTGCCACGTTCGTCCCTTGCGCGATGTCGCCCAGCCAGGCTGAAGCTGGATTGGCGGCTGCTACGCAGGCCATTGCGCGATGGCCAGTTGCGCTGCGTCGCGCGGCTCGCACCTGGCGCGAGGCAAGCAATTTTACGGCAGCCGCCATCTCGCTGTTATGGACGCGGACAGGGTTGCACCGGCGGGTGTTGGGGATTCGATGAAACTCTTGGGTGTTGTGTGAAGCGCAATGCCATATGCGATATCCGAAAAGCGGTTAAAAGACTTTATCGCGCTGCCGGCCGCGCAGCGCAGCCTAATATTGTTGGAGGCGATTGAGGCGCAGCACCTTTACCATTTTGAACGCAATGCTGCATATCGGCAGACGTTAACCACGCGCGGCGTCCTCAGTCAGAGGTCTGCAACCCCGTCGCGTCTCGGTCCTGGCGATTTGGGCCGGCTGCTGAGGCCGGCCGCTCTGACCTTTAAAAGCTATATCGAACATATCGGGCCGTTTCCGCAATATGACCCGCCCGGTTTTTTGCGCTGGCTCAGCGATCAACTGTCCATTCCGCTGTCACCCAACCGGTGGCCGGCGTTTCGACGCCGCTATTCCACGCTAGAAGCGTTGCTGTGCGATGTCGAGCGCATCTATGCCGACTTGGGGCTCGAGATCGTCACGTCCACCGGCACGTCGGGGCGAGCCAGCATTGTGGCGCGCACCGCGACCACGGTCGAGCTGGCAGTACAGGCGTTTTTTACCGGCATCCACTGCTCCTGGAGGGTGGAGCGGGGCACGGCGCTTGTATTCGTGATGCCCAAAGACACACGGGTTGCCATGGCACGTGTGGCGCGCTTTGGCACCCGCGAACTGGATTGGACCGCCCAAAGCCCGGTGTATTACACCATGCCGTTCTCTGCCACGCCCGACCAGCTCCGCATCCGCGCCGGGCGCACGTTCCTGCCAGGCCTGAGCGGGTTGATCGAGCGACGCGTGCTTTATCCGTTCATGGCGTGGGCGAATGAGCACCTGGCCACATCACGCTACGTGGCGGTCACGTTGGCTCGCCTGCGCGAGTGTGCCCGAGATGGCCGCCCATTGATGTTACTGGGAGGATTGACGCAGCTTCACGTGATCGCGCGCCAGGCGGCAGTGAGCCTGCCGCCCGGCAGCCGGGTCGCCACTGGCGGTGGAATGAAGGAGCAGTACCCTTTCACGCCCGGGCAGATTCGCGCCGACCTGCGCGCGGCGTTTGGAAATGCACCAGTATCCGATGTCTATGGGATGGCCGAAGCCAACTGGGCCGCCTTTGAATGCCCGCAGGGAAATCATCACATCCCGCCGTGGGTGTATGCCGTCGTTACCGATGACGATGATCAGATTGTATCCCGGCCGGACGCCACCGGCCTGCTGGCGTTTTTCGATCCGGTCGGCGGCGGCGAGCTGATCCCGCCGTTCTTTCAAACGACCGATCGCGTGCGGCTCCTCAACGGCGGTTGCGAGTATGACCCCCGGCTGGTCTGCCCATGCGGATACGATAGCGCCTACATCGTCGGCGGCATCCAGCGTGTGGATTTAGTCGAAGAGGCCGGGTGCGCGGCAGAAATATAAAAGTGTCAAAATCTCAAATGGCTTTTGACGGATACTGGCTACCGAAAGCAATGCGCGAGCATATTCTGGCCGGCGCCGCATGGGAAACCTCGTGGCTAAAGGGTGGCGCGCTGACCAACGCGGATGATCCTGACGCTGTGGCAGTGCGCTGGCCGAAACTTGCACCTGAGCAATGGCGCGCGCTGCTGGATGCTTTACAGCAAGCGCGCACGGTGATCGGTCGAGAGGTTCTCGCGCGCTGGCAAGTCGTCCTCGACCAAGCCCGTACTCAGTTGGTTGAACA
>Ga0315268_10009182_pt1 | contig 10288 bp, 11 predicted proteins | sample C1_top_MG_FD_204535 | JGI IMG/M metagenome (GOLD analysis project Ga0315268, IMG submission 204535) | Sediment microbial communities from Yellowstone Lake, YNP, Wyoming, USA - C1_top | ecosystem: Environmental > Aquatic > Freshwater > Lake > Sediment | place: USA: Wyoming | collected 2017-08-01 | reverse complement strand
TACCCAGAGTATCTTTTGCCATATACCCCACAACTAATATCGTGTTCCTTGAATCTTCTATATTATTTTTAAGATGGTGCAATATTCTTCCTGACTCGCACATACCGGAACCCGCAATGATAATCATCGGCCGTTTATCGATATTTAAATTTTTGGATTCTTTTTGGTCACGGATAAAGCGCAAGTTTAAAAATTCAAAAGGACTATCGCCGTGATCAATATCGCTACGCGTTTGTGCGTTCATATAACCATCGTGGAACTTGAATACTTCAGTTATCTCTGTAGCAAGCGGGCTATCTACATATATAGGTATGGAAGGGATGGCTTTTTCTTTTAAGAGTTGACTTAAGAAATAAAGTACTTCCTGGGTACGTTCCAGTGTAAATGCGGGGATAAGAATCTTTCCTTTACGTTCTACAGTCCGCCTTATGGCCTCCTCTAATTTTGTTTTTGCCTCTTCAATAGGTGCATGCAACCTCCCCCCGTAGGTACTCTCGATAACCAAATAATCAAGCCCGGAAGGGACAACCGGATTATTAAGCATAGGCAGGTTTTTTCTGCCCAGGTCAACCGCATAACCCAGACGCAAGATTCTTTCCTGCTCCTTTATATCCAATACGATAACCGAAGAACCCAATATGTGGCCGGCATCATATAAAGTAACATAGACATTTTTGGCCACACAAAACCTCTGGCCATAAGAAAGCATCTGAAATCTTCTCTTGGCTGCTTTACTGGCTTCCTTTTTTGTATAGAGCGGTTTCCTTAAAGGCAAACCCAACCTTTTATTAATCTTATTAACATATCTTATATCTTCTTCCTGGATTTTGCCTGAATCTTCCAGCATAAGTTTACATAAATCTCTGGTGGCGTGTGTGGAATATATTTTACAGCGTACGCCTTTTTTAACTAAACTGGGAATATTGCCGCAGTGGTCTATATGAGCGTGGGATAAAATAATTGCATCCAATTCCCTGGGGTTGTAAGTAAAGGTCGTATTTCTTACATAAAATTCATCGCGATGGCCCTGAAACAGTCCGATGTCCAACAGGATTTTCGCTGTATCAGTCGTAATAAGATGACTGGAACCGGTTACAGTTCTTACCCCACCCAAAAATTTTATTTTTACAGACATAAAATTACTCCTTATGTTTTATCTTAATGAATACGATTATGACAAACAAACAGTATAAAAGGCTGAAAACAAATAAATTTTTATGGGCGAGGAGAAATTCCTGCAAAACGGCCGGATTATCCAAGATGCTCTTACCCACACCCGCCAGGATATACTGTAGCCAGAGAATTCTGACCGGTGAAGCAAGAATCACTGCTAAGAGGTATTTTTTAAAAGAAATATTAGTCAGCCCCACTCCTAAATCCAAAAAACGAAACGGTAAAAGAGGTACTCCCCTAAACATTAACAGCCAGAAAAAACTGAGTTTGTTTAAGCGTTCATCCAGATTTTTAAATCTTTTCTCTAGATTCTTTTCTAAGTAACCTCTTCCCAGATAACGCGCAAGATTAAATAAAATAAAAGAATTAATTGTCTCGGCAAGATAGATAAGGACGGTGCTTAAGTACGGTCCAAAAGAAATCGCAGCGAATAATCTAAACACATCCTTAGAAAACCAGATGAAAAAGGTAACTATAACATAAAGCAGGATAAATAACAGCCCGCTGTATACGAAAGGGATTTTTGACAATAACCCCTGGATGGTTTCAGTATCGATGTGGAAAAATTTTCCAAGATACCAGAGTAAAAATAACGAAATTATGAAAAGTATAAATCTAAATTTATCCTGGTGTTTACATCCCTCCATTTGCAAAAAGACCTCTTTTAGTTTAAAGATAACCGATTAATTTATAAAGAGATTTCGGGAGGAAAATTTACCGTCGGTAGTAAGATTAACGCCTAATTTTTTAAGACCGACTTCATCGCCGGGGGTAGGGATATGAGTCATATGCATCTCGCAGCCCCTTAACTCCACCAGCTTCTTCATGGCAAGCTCTGCGGTATGATTTGTGGTCGCACTTATGGAAAGAGTAATCAGTGTCTCTTCCAAATCCAGACTTGCCGATTCTAACCCCAGAATTTCTTCTTTCAACTTGGATATCTGATTTATTATTGGCGGCGAAAGCAACAGAATTTCATCGGGAATTTTGGCAAGCACTTTTACCGCATTTAATATAAGACTCGAAGATGCATGCATCAGTTTGGAATTCTTACCTGTTATTATCCTTCCATCGGATAACTGGATAGCAGCACCGCAGCATATACCGACATTACCATTACCTTTTGCCTCTGTTTCTTCAGCAACTTTTCTGGCCATCTCCACTACAGGTCTATCGGTAACCTTTACACCCAGTTCTTTCATAAAAGTCATTACCCGATCTAGCGTTTCTTTCTTTTCTATACCCAATACGTATTCAGTGTTATACCGGAAATATCGTCTAATCAATTCCTGTTTCGCTGCCTCGCGCACCACATCGTCATCCACAATGCCAAAACCTGCCCGGTTAACCCCCATGTCCGTGGGAGAACTGTACGTAGGTAGAACTACATTAGAAAATATTTTACTCAATATTAATTTTAATATCGGAAAACTCTCTACATCCCGATTATAATTGATAGCGGTTAAACCATAGGCATTCAGGTGAAACGGGTCCACCAGATTAAAATCCTGAATGTCTGCGGTGGCTGCCTCATAAGCTACGTTTACCGGATGCTTAAGATCGAGATTCCAGATAGGAAAGGTCTCAAATTTTGCATAACCGGCATTTACCCCCCTTTTATGTTCGTTATATAACTGGGAAAGACAGGTCGAAAGTTTACCGCTGTTCGGACCTGGACCAGTAATGACAACGATAGGCTTCTGAGTCTGTATAAATTCATTTTTACCGAACCCTTCTTCACTGACAACCCAATCCACATTTACCGGATAACCTTCTATAGGATAGTGCAGATAAACTTTGATTCCTCTGCGTTCTAATTTATTTTTAAAAATAGTTGAAGCTGACTGGTTGGCAAAACGAGTTATAACTACCGCCAGTATATCCAGGTCCCATTTCCTTAAATCGTCAATTAACTTTAACGTTGCTAAATCATAGGTAATCCCAAAGTCACCGCGAACCCTTCCTTTTTCAATATCTCCGGAATAAATACACAGCACAATATCTATCTTATCCTTTAATAATTTCAGCAATCTTAATTTAACATTGGGGTCGTATCCCGGGAGGACTCTTGCAGCGTGGTAATCATAACAGAGCTTACCACCGAATTCCAGATACAGTTTGTTCCCAAATCTTTTGACTCTCTCTAAAATTGCTGTGGTCTGCTCCTTAAGGTATCTTTCGTTATCAAAACCGATTTTGACCATATAAACTCCCATTATCCTCAATTTATTGTAATACACTACCCATTGCCTGTAAATATAAAAAGCGGCTTTTTCACATGGCTATCCTGACCAAGATACTAATATTTTATTCTTCAAAAGGATCGTTGCTCTCTCCCGTGTATTTGCAGCCTAATTCCTTGCACTGAGTATTTTTGCTCAGACAATCGTTTATGCACCTCATTAATTTACCCGACCCTCCGGGTTGCGAAACGTATGTTGCCGGCATAACCGCTTCAATTTTACGAAATTTACAAAATTTTTTTACAATCTCATAATTAGGCACGTCTTGCTCCTTAATTAAAAATCCCGAGATTCGATTCCCGGGTTGCATTATCTAATTCTGTTTTCTAAACACCTAACTCTTAACTATTTCTACCCCCCTTTCGTGTTTTTTGAATAAGTCGATAATCTCCTCAGGTGTATTCACGCCAACAAGCTCATCTCTAAAAAGACGGTCGTTTAATAACCTGGACAGTGTCGCCAGCAATTTCAGATAAATATTCAAATCCGAAGGGTTGGTTCCCATAAGAAAAATAAAATTAACCTCCTCTCCGTCAATAGACTGGAAATCAATTCCCGAAAGAGAACGGCCAAAAGCAACAACCAGACCTTCGACAGATTCACTTGGCGAATGCGGGATAGCTACTCTATTGCCTATACCGGTTGAACCCAGGGCTTCCCTTTCCAGAATATGTTTTATAAAATCCTCTAAATTTTTAATCTTACCCGAAAGTTTCAAAACAGAAGACAGTTCTCTGATTGCTTCTTCTTTCGTGGAAGCTTTTAGCTCCATAATGCAGAATTCTTTTTTTAGATAATCGCTTATCCTCATATTATCATATCTCCTTGTATAGATTTTCCACTGCAACAGGATTCTTTACCACAACTACAGGACAAGGAGACCTATGAAAAATCCTTTCTCCCTCTTCATAAAAAACTTCGCTCCTGGACTTTAATTCTTTTAGCTCACCCATTACCAGAATGTCCGCGCATAATTCTTTGGTTTTGTTGACTATCTCATCGCTGACCACTCCCCTTAAAAGAATTTCCTCGCATTCCACCCCCTTGGATTCTGCCATTTTTTTGACCCTCTCCAGAAAAACCCTGCCCTGCTGCTCCAGGTCTCGCTCATATTCCCGCGCTTCAACCTCGACAAAAATCCTGTTTTTTAAGAGTTCATTTAAAACCTTGACATTGATGACATAAAGAGCAAAAAGCTTTACCTGCAAAATTTTGGCTAGATAAATAGCATACTTTGCCGTAATCAAGGAGCTAGGTGCACCAGCGACAGAAACAACAATAGTCTTTATCGCCATCCGTTCCTCCTCTCTATTGCTTCAATTTCTCTTTTTTGATGAGTTTCAACATCGCAAAAGCATCTCTGGATTCTTCATCAAGTCTGTCGCCTATGTATTTCAACGTATCCTTATAATATGGAAGATAAATTTTCTCCAGCGCATTGACCTTACGGATAGTCTTTTGCGCTTCATGGGCCAGGCGTAAAAGGGTTATCTTTCTTTCCGCTAAAACAGCCAATAGTTTCAGGGCCTCTTTAAATTTTGCAATTGCCTCATCCACATAAAGGTTTACCTCATATAGGCTGTAATAAGGTGGGTTTTCCCGGATATATAAATTGACCAACGGTATGCTTACGCCCATAACTCTTCTTTGCGATATGGAAAGTTCACTCTTTATATCAATTGAAAAACTCAGTTCTTCGAGCCGCTTTCTTCCTATTGCCACCACTGCTTTATCCACCATTTCATAGGCTTCTTTAAAAGCAAAGTCTAGTTCTCTTTGATGCTGGTCTACGCTATCGACAATGGCAGTCAATTCTGACAAAAGGATTTTCCTTTTTTCATCTAAAAGTTCATGTCCTTCTTTGGTCAAAGAGAGAGCTTTTTTTGTCTTGAGTAAATTGGTTTTAGTTGCCGCAATATCAGTTTTCATTTACTTCAACTCTCTTCTTATAATGTGCCTTTATATCTTCTTCTCTTATGCGTACCAGTTCTTCCTCGGGCAGAAGGGATAGCACATCCCAGCCCAAGTCCAGCCCATCTTCTAAGGTACGCCTTTCGTAATAACCCTGGCTTAAGAACCTTTTTTCAAACTCGTCACCGAATTTCAAATATTGATGGTCTAAAGGAGAAAGTTCTTCTTCCCCGATTATAGAAGCTAAAGCCCTGATATCTTTAACATGGGCATAAAAAGAAAAAAGCTGGGAAGCCAGTGAGGGATGGTCATCACGGGTTAAACCTTTTCCAATGTTGTCCTTCATCAGACGCGAGAGAGAAGGCAGTCCCGCAACCGGCGGATAAATTCCCCGGCTGTGCATCTCTCTCTCCAGAACAATCTGACCCTCAGTAATATATCCGGTAAGGTCAGGGATAGGGTGGGTTATATCATCGTTAGCCATGGTCAAAATAGGGATTTGGGTTATAGAACCGTTTATCCCTTTAATCATACCTGCACGTTCGTATAAACTTGCTAAATCGCTGTAAAGATAACCGGGATAACCTTTTCTCGCCGGAATTTCTCCTCTGATAGTAGAAAGTTCTCTTAATGCCTCGCAGTAATTGGACATATCCGTCAGGATTACCAGGACATGCATGTTTTTCTCAAAAGCCAAAAACTCTGCACAGGTAAGGGCAAAACGGGGCGTGAACAATCTGGCAATGGATGGGCTGTCGGCAAGGCTTAAGAAAATTGCTACCCTGTCCAAAACTCCTGACTCTTCAAAGCTCTTGATAAAAAACCTGGCAGTATCGTATTTGACGCCCATGGCTGCGAATACAACGGCAAAATTTTCATTTTTCACTCTGGCTTGACGGGCAATTTGCGTGGCGATTAAATCATGGGGCAAGCCGCTACCAGAAAATATAGGCAGTTTCTGCCCTCTCACCAGTGTATTCATCACATCTATCGAAGAAATTCCTGTTTCAATAATATTCCGTGGGTAATCTCTGGCCGTAGGATTGATGGCTAAACCATTAACACTAAGGATATGCTCATAAGGAGGTTTGGGCATTCCGTCTAAAGGATTGCCTAACCCATCAAAAACACGGCCTAATAGTTCTTCTGAAACACCGACTCTTAAAGGTTCTTCTTTAAATCTCACCCGGCAATTACGTAAAGATATACCGCTTGTACCGCCTAAAACCTGGACCACCGCATAACCTCTGCCTACTTCCAGGGTAACGCCCAATTTGCTTTTACCCTCTTTATCCACAACCTCCACAACCTCGTTATAACCCACATTATGGATATTGCGGATGATAAATATCGGACCGACCACCTCTTCTAATCCTACATATTCTCTTAAACTATGTTCTTTCATGTAAAATACCTTTATTTAAAAAGTTAAATCATAAATTCAAAAATCGAGCTCGCTTAAGGATTCTTCAATTTTTTTCTGTAGCTGTTCAATTTTATCTAATTCTTCTTCTGAGTACTTCTGTTTCATGCGCATAAGTTCCTCAAATACAGGAGCCTTTTTTATCTCGGCAACACCGATACCTTTCCTGATCAACCCCTCGCTTTTGCGGTAAAAAAGAATAATCGCTTTAAGCATCAGGAACTGTTTACGTGCCGAGGAATAAGTATCAACCGGGTCATAAGAAACCTGCTGTAAGAATGCATTTTTAAAAAGACTGCATACTTCCAATACCAGCCTCTGCGTAGGCGGAAGCACATCCGCACCCACTAATTTTACTACTTGAAGAAGCCTCTGCTCTTTTTGCAACAGTTCCATAATCGCGAATCTAAAAGTGAGCCATTCTTTATCTATATTTGTATGCCACCAATCCTTCACATCATCTAAGTACTCAGAGTAACTATCAATCCAACTGATGGAGGGATAATGGCGAGCATTAGCCAAATCTCTGTCTAACGCCCAGAAGCAGCGGATAAATCTCTTGGTATGGGAGGTAACCGGTTCGGAGAAATCTCCGCCCGGAGGAGAAACCGAGGCAATAATACTTATCGAACCATTGCTGTCATTAAGCGTCTTTATTTTACCTGCCCGTTCATAAAATTCCGCCAGGCGCGAAGGCAGATATGCCGGAAAACCCTCTTCCAAAGGCATCTCTTCAAGCCGGCCTGATAATTCTCTTAAAGCCTCAGCCCATCTAGAGGTAGAATCTGCCATAAGAGCAACATTATAACCCATATCCCGATAATACTCTGCCAGGGTAATCCCTGTGTAAATACTTGCCTCTCTTGCTGCCACAGGCATATTCGAGGTATTAGCAATAAATATAGTTCTTTCCATAAGCGGCCGGTGTGTACGCGGGTCAATAAGTTTGGGAAAATTAAGTAAAACATCGGTCATCTCATTTCCTCTTTCCCCGCAGCCGACAAAAATTACGATTTCCGCATTGCTCCATTTGGCAAGCTGATGCTGAATAACGGTCTTACCAGTACCGAAACCGCCGGGTACAGCCACACAACCACCTTTACCCACGGGAAAGAGAGTATCGATAACCCTCTGTCCGGTAATCAAAGGCTCTGCAATCGGCAGTCTTTCTTTATAAGGCCGGGGTTTTCTTACCGGCCAACGCTGGAACATGAAAATTTCTTTTTCCTCTTCTCCGTCTGCCAGGAGAGCAATTTTCTCTTCTAAAGAATAATCGCCTTCTTGCGCTACCCACTTAAGTTCGCCTTCGATATCCGGGGGCAGAAGAATCTTATGTTTTATTAAAGCAGTCTCCTGAACTTCTCCTAAGATTTGTCCGGCTTTTACAACCTCATCTGATTTCAGCTGAGGGACGAAATGCCATTTCTTTTGCCGGTCTAACGGTCTAATATGTACCCCGCGGCTGATATAAACACCTTCTTTCTCTTTGATAACCTCTAAAGGCCGCTGAATTCCGTCGTAAATAGTGCCGATTAAACCGGGTCCGAGTTCCACATAGAGAGGATACCCTTCACTATAAACTAAATCGCCAGCCTTAAGCGATGTAGTATCTTCATAAACTTGTACATCTGCCTTGTCTTCTTTTAATCTGACTACCTCACCAACCAAATGCTGCTCACCCACTTCCACCATATCCAGCATTCTTAAAAAAGATACCTCTTCTATTTCAACCACGGGTCCCACTACCCGATATACTTTCCCTGCTACTTTTGCCATAGAGAACCTTCCTAAAATGCTTCTTTCAACAGTTCCATATACACTGCATCATAAATTCTTTCCAGGCGGGCAAGGAATCTATTATCGTAGCTCATCCTACCGTCTTGGGAATTAACAATAACCCCCAAATCCTCAAAGTCACTTTTCTTCAATTTAATGGAACATTTCTGCTTCAAGGTAAGAGAACAGATATTTTCTAATTTCTTTATAAAACCATCGTGCAAGATATTTTCATCCAGGAAAGAGTAAAAAACATCAATATCGCCTTCATCAATAACCTTTACTCCTTCAATAATAGCTTTTTCCAAAAATTCAATATAACCTTCACTCTTACGAAAATCCTGCGCCTGACTCTTTACGTTAGTGAGGATATCCTCCACAAATTTGCTCTTCTCTTCCAGAATTATTCTTTTCTTCTCCAGATTAATCGTAGAAAGGATTCTCTCTCTGGTCTTTTCAATCTCCTTATCAAAATTCCTGAGTAGCTGTTCTTTTTTCTTCTCGCCCAGCTCTTTGGCTTCTTTAAGTATTCTTTCTGCTTCTTTATTTGCCCTGGCCAGTATATTCTTCGTCTCGTAATCCGCGTCTTCTCTTATTTTGGCGCAGATGGCGTCTGCATTTTCCTCATTTTTCTGATTTAAAAGTTTCTTATCCATTTTAAATGCCTATGCCTACGAGCTCTTTTAATAATTCACCGGCACTCTTTCTCTTGGAAACTTCTCCTCTTGAAGGAACCTCTAACACCAGAGGAATAGGATCTTTAGAAATACGCTCTTCTATCTCTTCCCTGACAAAAGAAGCAGCCTTCTCAGTTATAAGAATAATACCCACATCTTTGGTTAGCCGGGCAACCCTTAATGCCTCAACGGCTTCGGGTTTAGTGGCAACCTCCCTGGTTTCTATTCCCGCTAACCTAAACCCCAGGCTACTTTCTTTATCTGCGATACAGAAAAAAGTCATTACACTTTACCTAAAATCATTATAGCGATAATCAACCCGTATATGGCAATACCTTCGGCTAAACCGACAAAAATCAGGGTCCTGCCGGCAACCTCGGGTTTTTCGCTGACCGCACCCACAGCAGCCGCTCCCACATATGCCACGGCAATGCCGCCTGCCAGGGCGCTTAATCCGGTAGCAATGGCTGCGGCAATAAAAGCCCACCTGGTCAGATAAATATCTTTCGCAGGTTCGGCATTTTGCGCTAAGGCAAAATCAAACGCAGAAAGAAAAAATAAAATAATCATGCATAACATAACGCTACCCAATATTTTTCCGTTCACTTTCATTATTTCCTCCCTCCTTATACTGACAGCGGCTTATACACCTGTTTACCGCTCATAAAAAATTTGGAAAAGAACTCATAGTAGTTTAACCTTAAAGACTGAATACTTACTACCAACCCTTCCAGGAGAACCACAATAATATTACCCGCAATAATTATCACCCATGATATTATATCTCCGAAACTTAAACTGCCTTGCGGGTGCGCAGCACGTGAAAGGCTAAAGATTGCCAGGAATAACCCTGCATGGGCTAAGGCAAAGGCAGCGACACGGATAAAAGAGACTGTATTGGCCAAATAACCCATAAATATTTCTAAGATGTTCACCAGGCTTTCCATAAATGAATCGAACAAGCTTCTGAATCTTTTTTTAATAATACACTCGATTAAAGGATAAAGAAATAATACCAGAAGTCCTCCAAAAATCAAGTAAGAATATACAGCCGGTATGTCAGTCTTTGAAATGAATAGCTTACT
>Ga0315268_10009181_pt1 | contig 10288 bp, 9 predicted proteins | sample C1_top_MG_FD_204535 | JGI IMG/M metagenome (GOLD analysis project Ga0315268, IMG submission 204535) | Sediment microbial communities from Yellowstone Lake, YNP, Wyoming, USA - C1_top | ecosystem: Environmental > Aquatic > Freshwater > Lake > Sediment | place: USA: Wyoming | collected 2017-08-01 | reverse complement strand
GAGGGGCGGCGCGACGTCCTAGAGCTGGTCGGCAGTTTGGGCGGCGCGGCCACGGTCTTCATGAGCACGCACATCCTCACCGACGTGGAGCGCGTCTGCGACCGCGTCGCGATCCTGGACCACGGACGGCTCGTCACGGACGCGCCGATCGGCGAGCTCCTGGCCCGCCACGCCCGCCCGATCCTCGAGCTCGACCCGGAGCCCGGCCAGGCGGACGCCGTGGCCCGTCTCGCCGCCTCCCTGCGCGAAGCGGCCTGGACGCGCGAGGTGCGCGAAGAGCACGGCATTCTGCGGGTCGTCGTGACGGACGCGGAGCAGGCGGCCGCCGAGGGCCTCGTCCTCGTGGTCGCGGCCGGCGTCCGGCTCGCCCGCTTCGAGCGGGTGCGGCCGACCCTCGAGGACGTCTTCCTCCAGCTGGTCGGCGCCGAGGCACCCGACCCGCAGGTCGCGGCGTGACCGGCTTCGGCCTGCTCCTGCGCAAGGAGATTCGCGAGCAGGTTCGGACCATGCGCCTCCCCGTGGTCGTGGCCGTCTTCGCCATGCTCGGGCTGCTCTCGCCGGTCTTCGCCCGCTACATCCGGGAGATCGTCGAGGCCGCCGGCGGGGGCCAATTCCAGGGGATGATCCCGGAGCCCGCCGTTGCCGACGCGGTCGCGCAGTTCACCAAGAACATGGGCCAGTTCGGGGTGCTGATCGCGATCCTCGTCACCATGGGTTCGGTGGCCACCGAGAAGGAGCGCGGGACGGCGGCCTTCCTGCTGACCAAGCCGATCACGCGCGGGGCGTTCGTCGGGGCGAAGGTCCTCGCGATCGGCGCCCTCCTGGCGCTCGCGACCGCGGTGGCCGGCGCCCTCTGCTGGATCTACACGGCGTTGCTCTTCGAGCAGCTCCCCGTGGCCCAGTTCGCCGCCGCCGTCGGGCTGGTCTGGCTGTCGCTGGCCGTTGTCGCCGCGCTCACGTTCCTGGCCTCGGTCATCACGCGCTCGGCGCTCGTCGCCGGAGGCGTGGCGTTCGGCGCCTTCCTGGTGGCCGGGATCCTCTCGGCGTTGCCGGGCATCGGCGCCTACCTGCCGACGAGCCTGTGGGGCGCGGCCGGCCTCCTCGCGCTCGGGACTGTGCCCGACCCGCTCGTCGGGCCGGTCCTCGCGAACGTGCTCTTCGTGATCGCGGCGGTCGGCCTTGCCTGGTGGAGCTTCCGCAGCCAGGAGATCTGACTAGGCGGAGGCGGACTCGGCGATGGCCGGGGGCGACGGCGGGGCCGAACGCCGCCGGGCGCGACGGGCAACCAGCCACGCCGCACCGAGGAGGAGTCCGAGGACGAGGGCGAGCGGCAGCAGGACGATCCCGAACCAGATTGTCGCGTTCGCCACGCCCTGGCCCAGGCCGACGAGCGTTGCCGCGGCGCGGTCGACTTCGCCGGCGGGATCCCAGCCTTCCTGGACCTGCGTGACGGCGACCGTGGGCGGGAGGGAGAAGCCGACGGTGAGCGTCGCCAGGGCGGCCCGCTCCTCGAGGGACTGCTTCTGGGCGGTCAGCTGCTCGATCTCGCCGCGGACGCCGGTCAGCTGGGCCTGGACTTCGAGGATGTCGGGGATCTTCGTCGCCTTGACCATGATCGCCTGGAGGGCAGACTCGGTCGCCCGCAGGTTCACCAGCCGGGCGCCGAGGTCGACCACCTGGCTCGTGACCTCCTCGCTGCCGGTCTGCTCCGAGAGGACCTTGACGCCGACCTTGCGCAGCGCCGTGAGGGAGGCCTCCCAGCGCTCGACCGGGATCCGGTAGGTGACCATGGCGCCGGCATTCTCGCCGTCGCCCTGGCGCTGTGATGCGGCGACGTAGCCGCCGGCGGCCGTCACCGCTCGCTCGGCCGCCGCGACCGCGTCGTCGAGGACGGCGACTTCGAGGTTCAGCTGGCCGGTCCGCACGATGAGCGGAGCCGTGCCGTTCGCGGCGTCCGAGCTCGTGCGGCCGTACAGCTCCTGAGCGGCGTCCGCGGCGAAGGGGGCCGCGGTTGCCGCGGGCATGGGCGCGCCGCCTGCGGAGGCAGGGGCGCCGATCGCGCTCCCGTCCACGGGCGTGTTGACGGAATCGCCGACGGGAGCGAGGGCGGCGGACCCGCCGCACGCAGCGACCGCGAGCGAGAGGACGGCAAGCAGGCCGATGCCGCGCAGGATGGCGGTGCGATGGAAGGCGTTCATCGGGGAGACCCCAGGCAGTGACGCGGTGAGGCTTGGCCCGCGTCGTGGCCCCGTGACGGCGGTCCCGGCCGCGCGGTTCCCGGCGTGCGCCCGGGCGCCCGGGCGCGCCGCCATCCCGGGAGATCCTCGACCTGCGGGCGCGGCGGCCCGTCAGACGGGCAGGTTGTCGATCAGGCGCGTGGTGCCGAAGCGGACCGCCAGCGAGAGGAGTGCCGGGCCGTCGACCCGGTCGAGCTCCTCGAGGGAGCGATCGTCGGCGAGCGAGACGTACTCCACGTCCGCGAGCGGCTCCGCGGCGAGCACCGCCCGGACCGTGGCCCGGATCGTTTCCGCGTCGCGCTCGTCCGCGTCGCGCAGCGCGCGACCGGCCAGCAGGGCGCGATGCAGGACTGCGGCGGCCGCGCGCTCGTCGGGCGCGAGATGGACGTTCCGCGAGCTCATCGCGAGGCCATCGGCTTCGCGCACCGTGGGGCAGGGGACCACCGTGCCGAGGGCGAGGTCGGTCGCCATCCGGGCGATCACGCGCAGCTGCTGGGCATCCTTCATCCCGAAGTAGGCCCGGTCGGGCCGGACCAGCCCGAGGAGGATCGCGACCACGGTGGCGACCCCCTCGAAGTGGCCGGGGCGAGCGGCGCCCTCGAGCGGCCGGGAGACGGCGCCCACGCGGACGGCCGTGTCGAACCCGGCCGGGTAGACGTCGTCGACACCGGGGGCCCAGACGAGGTCGACGCCCTCGTCGGCGCAGATCTCGAGATCGCGGGCTTCGTTACGTGGGTAGCGATCGGCGTCGGCCGGGCTGCCGAACTGGCGGGGATTGACGAAGATCGAGACGGCGACGGTCGCGCTCTCGGCGCGGGCCCGGGCCATGAGCGAGCGGTGCCCGGCGTGCAGCCAGCCCATCGTGGGCACGAGCCCCAGCGGGCGCGGCGCCTGGGCCAGCGCGGCGGCGAGCTCGTTGCGCGAGCGCACGATGAGCGGCCCGCGGGACGGCGCGCCCCGCGCCTCCGGCCGGCTGCCGCCGGCCGCCTCGCCCGCTTCGGTCACAGGTCGCGGTCGAGCGGGATCCCCCCGAGGATCGTGTCCGCCGTCCCGGCCCGGTCGACCGTCGTCCGGCCCAGCACCTCGTCGAGGATCGCCTCGTCCATCCGGCTCGACTGGGCGTCGCCGGGGAAGGTGCCCGCCTCCACGTCGGCGCGATAGGCGGTCACGGCCGCCAGGATCGTCCCTCGCAGGTCGGCGTAGGGGCGCGCGTGGCGCGGCACGAACGAGCCGAGCCCGAGCACGTCGGTGATGACCTGGATCTGCCCGGCGCAGCCGATCCCGGCTCCGATCCCGATCGTGGGAATCCGGAGGCGGGCCGTGATCGCGGCAGCCAGCTGCTCGGGCACGAGCTCGACGACCACGGCGAAGGCGCCGGCCTCCTGGACCGCGAGGGCGTCGTGGAGGAGGGCCCGCGCCTGCTCCCGGCTCCGGCCCTGCACCCGGACCTTGCCGAGCGTGTTGATCGCCTGGGGCGTGAGGCCGATGTGGCCCATCACCGGGATCCCGGCCCGGACCAGCGTGTCGATGATCCGGGCCGCGCGGACGCCACCCTCCACCTTGACGGCCTGGGCGCCGGCGTCGCGCAGGAAGCGCCCGGCGTTCGCGAGCGCGTCCTCCGGTGTCGCGTACGAGAGGAAGGGCATGTCGCCCACGACCATCGCCCGTCGCGTGCCGCGCGCCACCGCCCTGGTGTGGTGGAGCATCTCCTCCATCGTCACGCGGACCGTCGTGTCGTAGCCCAGGAGCACCTGGCCGAGCGAATCGCCGACCAGGATGGCCGGAATCCCCGCCTCGTCGACGAGCTGGGCGGTCGGGAAGTCGTAGGCGGTCAGCATCGCGATCCGCTCGCCGTCGGCGTGCATCCGGGCGATGTCGAGGACGGTGACGCGGGCGGGGCCGGCCGGGGCAGCACTCACGGGACGCGGGTCTCCTGCGGGAATTCGACGTCGCCAGTCTGCGCCGCGGCGTCGCGGGCGTCCAGCGCCGCGACCACGCGGTCGAGGATCCGCTCGGCGACCTCGCGCTTGGGGAGGAGGGGAAGCGCGTCCTCCGTCCCATCCGCGCCGACCAGGGTCACCCGGTTCGTGGCCGTGCCGAATCCCGAGCCCTCTTCGGCCACGTCGTTGGCTACGATCAGGTCGACCCGCTTCTTGGCCAGCTTCTCGGCCGCCCGGGCCAGGCTGCCGGTCTCGGCCGCGAAACCCACCAGGAACGGCCGCGGAGCGAGCGGATGCCCGGTCGGCGCGCCGCTGTCGTCCAGGCCGCGAACGAGCCGGCCGATCTCGGCAAGGAGGTCGGGATTAGCCACGAGCTCGAGGGTGAGGCCGCCATCGGTGCGTTGGATCTTACGGTCGGCAGGAGCCGACGGACGGAAGTCGGCGACGGCCGCGGCCATCACGAGGGCATCGAACCCGGCGTGGCTCGCGGCCGTCTCGAGCACGCGGCGGAGAGCGGCACGCATCGCGGCGGCACTCTCGGCCCGGACCACCTCCAGGCCCTCCGGGAGGGAAACGCTGACCATGCCGACGATGAGCGTCACCCGGGCGCCGCGGTCGCGGGCGGCCTCGGCGACGGCGACGCCCATCGTTCCCGTGCTGCGGTTGCCGATGAAGCGGACCGGGTCGATCGGTTCGGCCGTCCCCCCGGCCGTGACCACGACGTGCCGGCCGGCGAGGTCATCGGCGTCGCGCCCGAGCGCAGCCGCCGCGTGCCGGGCCAGGCGCGGCGGACGGTCGGCCGGGTCGGGCCGTCGCACGGGGCGATCGCCGATCGCGGCGACGACGGCGTCGATGATCGCGGCGAGGTCGGCAAGCCTGCCGGGTCCCACCTGGCCCGAGGCGAGCGCGCCGCTCTCGGGTTCCACGATCGCGTACCCGAACCGGTCGCGGAGGATCCCGACGTTCGCCTTCGTGGCGGGATGGGCGTACATGTCGCCGTCCATCGCCGGCGCGACGACGACCGGTGCGGAGGTGGCGAGGCAGGTCGCGGTGACGACGTCGGCGGCCAGGCCGTGGGCCATCGCCCCGAGCCAGTGTGCCGTGGCCGGCGCGACGAGGATCGCGTCCGCCGCGTCCGCCGTGACGACGTGGCCGATCCGGCCGTCGGGAAGAAGGTCGAGCACCTCGGCGTCGACGTGGCGTTGGGAGAGCGCGGCCAGCGTCAGGGGTGCCACGAAGCGCGTGGCGGAGGGCGTCATGAGGACCTGCACGTCGGCCCCTTCGGCGCGCAGGAGGCGGAGCAGGTCGACCGCCTTGAAGGCGGCGATCGAGCCGGTCACCCCGAGGCCGATGAAGCGCCCCGCCAGCCGCTCGGCCACCCGTCAGGCCTCCGCGCTGCCGGCAACGGCACCCGCGCTGCCGGCCACGGCACGATGGACGAGGACCAGGCCGCGCAGCGTCAGCTCCGGATCGATCGCGTCGACACCCTCGATGGCCCGCGCCCACGGCAGCGCGGCGAGCCCGCCGGTGAGCACGACCCGGACGTCGTGGGGAGCGATACCGGCCGCGGCCGCCAGCTGGCGACGCATCTGCCCGAGCAACCCTTCGATCAGCGCGCGATGGCCGAGGACGGTCCCGGCCTGGATCGCGGCCGCGGTGTCGCGCCCGATCGGCCCGTCGGGCAGGTTCGGCTCCACGCGCGGCAGGCGCGCGGTCCGGGCCGCGAGCGCCTCGAGGCCCAGGACGAGGCCGGGGGCGATGGCGCCGCCGACGAACGCTCCGTCATGGTCGACCGCGTCGAGCGTCGTGGCGGTCCCGCAGTCGACGACGACGGCCGGGGCGCCGTGGAAGTGGACGGCGGCGTAGGCGTTCACCAGCCGGTCCGGCCCGACGTCGCCCGGCCGCTCGACCCGGACCGGGAGGGGAATCGTGAGGGCCGACGCCGTGAGGCAGGGGATCGCCCGCCGCGTGGCCAGGGACTCGAGGGCCGCCGTCGTGGCCGGCACGGTGGAGGCCAGGACGAATGCCTCGACCTCGCCGAGCCGGAACCCGTCGAGGCCCAGCAGGGCTCCGAGGAGGATCTCCACCTCGTCCGTCGTCGCGGCGGACGGTGTCGCGGCGCGGCGGGTGGCCCCGAGGACGCCCTCGCGGACCGTGCCCAGCCGGAGGTTGGTGTTGCCGACGTCGATCGCCAGGAGCATGCCCCGATGATAGGCCTCCCCGGCGGATCCGCGGTGCGCTACGATCCCCGCGGCACTCGGCCCGGGACGTCCCGTCCGGACGCCGTGCTCCCGTCCGGCCCGTGCCGGCCCGCGCAGGAGGTGCTCCCATGGCCCGCCCGACGCCCGCCCGGTTCTACGTCAACAGCGGCATCGTCTCGTCGCGAACCGACATCCTCAACCTGTTGCGGCCGCTGATCAAGCAGACGGTCTCGTACCGCTACTTCCGCGGGCGCGATCTCGTCGCGAGCGGTACCGGCTGGGTGGAACGGGTCGTCATCGACGAGCCGGAGACCTCCTCGTATTTCACGCCCGTCTCCATCTGCCTCAACGTCGACTCCTTCGAGCACCTCGAGTTCGAGACGCGACCCGACCAGCTCATCGTCTACGCCCTCGTGGAGGGCGACGAGCGGGTCGTCCTGGAGTTCGCGCCGCTCGGCGAGGCCACGGTCCGGGAGCCCGAGCAGCTCGCCTTCGACACGAGCGGGTTCGTCCAGATGGAGCTCATGGGCCCCGAGGCGGACGAGGGCTGACCTACGCGCCGCGCTCGCCCCGCACGTACGGGATGCCGAGCGCTGCCGGCGCGCCGACCCGCTTCCGGAGTGCCTCGCCCGAGACGACGACGAGGACGATGATCACGAGGACGTAGGGGAGCATCTGGAGGAAGAACGTGAGGGTGTGGTCCTCGAAGAACGGGTTCGGGAACCCGAACAGCGTCTCCGGCCCCTGCAGGTCGATGATCATCCGCCGGATCGCGGCGAAGGCGTAGGCCCCCACGGCCGCCCAGAGCGGGTTCCAGCGGGCGAAGATGACGATTGCAATGGCGATCCAGCCGGCGCCGCCGGTCGTCAGGTCGCTGAACCAGCCGGGCGAGATGGCGAGGGTGATCGTCGCTCCGCCAAGGCCGGCGAAGACCCCGCCGATGATCACGTAGGCATACCGCAGGCGGTAGACGTCCACGCCGAGGGTGTCGGCGGCCGTGGGGCTCTCGCCGATCGCTCGCAGGTGAAGGCCCGGGCGCGTCCGGTTGATCCAGTACCACGTGGCCGGCACGAGGAGGAAGCCCACGTAGACGAGGACGCTCTGGTTTGTGAAGAAGATCGGGCCGATCACCGGCACTGCCGACAGCCCGGGGATCGTCGCGGTCGGCAGCAGCGCGGTCGCGCCGGCCTTGCTGAGATCCTCGCCGAGCACCCGGGCGAGGCCGCTGCCGAGGAACGTCAGGGCGAGGCCGGAGACGACCTGCTCGGCCTGGAAGCTGATCGTGATGATGGCGTGCAGGGCGGCGAGCAGCCCGCCGGCCAGCATCCCGAGGACGAGCCCGAGCCAGGGGTTGCCCGTCCCGACCGCGGTGCCGAAGGCGACCACCGCGCCCATCAGCATCATCCCCTCGACCCCGAGGTTGATGACGCCGGCCCGCTCCGCGAAGATCTCGCCGACCGCGGCGAACAGGTAGACGGTTCCGGCGGCAACCCCGGCGGCGAGGATGATCGTGGGGTCCATCAGGCGGCCCGCCGCTCGATGCGGAAGCGGTAGCGGAGGAAGACCTCGCTCGCGATCAGCGAGAAGAGGATGATGCCCTGGATCATCGCAGGGATCCCGGACGGCTGGATCTCGCGGCCGGCAAGGATGAGCGCGCCGAAGGCGATCGCCGCGACGACGACGCCGTACGGGTTGAGCTTCGCGATGTAGGCCACGATGACGGCCGTGAAGCCGTAGCCAGGCGAGATCGTCAACTGCAGGCGGTGCACGACCCCGGAAACCTCGCTCATCCCGGCCAGGCCGGCGAGCGCACCCGAGATCGCGAACACGACGATCGTGTTGCGCACGACGTTGACCCCCGCATAGCGGGCGGCACGGGGGCTGTCGCCGATCAGGCGGATCTCGTAACCGAGTCGGCTGCGGTAGAGGAGGAAGTGGACCAGGACGGCCGCGACGAGGCCGATCAGGAGCCCCAGGTGGACCGTCAGCCCGGAGAACGCGGGGATCGCCTCGGCGAGGTCGGACAGTCGGGGGAGCCACGCCTCGGGCGGAAACTGCGGGGTGATCGGGAAGCCCCCCTCGTTCCACGGTCCGAACACCCAGTACGAGATCCAGAGCGCTGCGATGTAGTTGAGCATCAGGGTGACGATGATCTCGTTCACCCCGCGGACGGCCTTGAGGATGCCGGGGATCGCGCCGTAGGCGCCACCCGCGAGCATCGCCGCGACCATCATCACGGGGATCGTGATGATGCTCGGCGTGCCCGGCGGCACGATAGGCACGAGGACCACCGCGGAGGCTGCCCAGGCGCCCATCAGGAGCTGGCCCTCCGCGCCGATGTTCCACAGGCGCATGCGGAAGGCGAGGGCGCAGGCGAGGCCGGTCAGGATGAGCGGCGTCGCCTTCACCAGCGTGTCGGAGAGGACGCCCAGGCTGCCGAACGACGACCGCAGGATGTGCGCGTAGATCGCGATCGGGTCACCGCCGGCGAAGGCGAGGATCACCCCGCCGATCACCAGGGCGACGGCGACGGCGCCGATCGTCGTGGCGACCGGGAGCCAGCGCGGGACCTCGAGCCGCCGCTCGGCCCGTACCGTCCAGGGAAGGGCCATGCGGGCGTGCCCCGGCCGCCGGGCGGGCGCGCGCGCCGTCACGGGACGAGCCTCGTCGGGTCGGCCGGCTCGATCGACCCGGCCGCCCGTCCGCCGGTCATGAGCAGGCCGATGTCGGCGATGTCGGCGTCGGCCGCGTCGACGATCCCGACGATGCGGCCGTCGTACACGACCGCCACGCGGTCGGCCAGGGTCAGCACCTCGTCGAGGTCTTCGCTGATCAGGACCGTCGCCGATCCTGCCGCGCGCTGGTCGAGGAGGAGCCGGTGCACCGTGGCGATCGCGCCAACGTCGAGGCCGCGCGTCGGCTGGACGGCGACCATCAGGCGTGGCTCCGACGCGATCTCGCGGGCGAGGATGAGCCGCTGCAGGTTGCCGCCTGAGAGCAGGCGCGCCTCCGTGTCGATCGAGGGCGCGGCGATCGAGTACGACTCGCGAAGCCGCGTCGCGAAGCGGCGCACGGCGCCCTTGTCGATCGACCAGCGCCGTGACACCGGGGAATCGCGGTAGGACTTCATGATGAGGTTGTCGGCGACCGACAGGTCGGGCGCCGTCCCCACGCCGGTCCGGTCCTCCGGGACATGGGCGATGTGCTGGTTGATGACCTCCCGCGGGGTGCGGTTGCCGATCTCCACGCCGTTCACCGTGACGGATCCGCCGGTGCAGTGCCGGAGGCCCGTGAGGACCTGGGCAAGCTCGGACTGGCCGTTGCCGGCGACCCCGGCGATGCCGAGGATCTCTCCCGCCCGCACGTCGAACGAGACGCGGCGCAGGGCGGGAAGCCCGCGATCGCTCAGGGCCTCGATATCGTGGACCGCGAGGACGACGGGCCCGGGATCGAACGGGTCCTTCTCGATCACCTCGATGACGTCGCGGCCCACCATCAGGCGCGCGAGGTCGGCCGTCGTCGTGCCGGCCATGGGAACGCCGGCCGCGGTGACCTTGCCACGGCGCATCACGGTGACCCGGTCGGCGATCTGGGTCACCTCGGCCAGCTTGTGGCTGATGAAGACGATCGACGTCCCGTCGGCGACCATCGCCCGGAGCGTGGCGAACAGCTCCTGCGCCTCCTGCGGGGCCAGAACCGCCGTCGGCTCGTCGAGGATGAGGATCCGCGCGCCCCGATAGAGCATCTTGAGGATCTCGACGCGCTGCTGCTCGCCGACCGACAGCTGCCAGATGCGGGCCTGCGGGTCCACGGCCAGCCCGTGGCGCTCGGCGAGCTCGGCGATCCGCGCGTCGTAGCGCCCGGCGTCGAGCCGGAAGCGCGGCTCCTCGAGGCCGAGAAGGATGTTCTC
>Ga0315268_10009180_pt1 | contig 10289 bp, 11 predicted proteins | sample C1_top_MG_FD_204535 | JGI IMG/M metagenome (GOLD analysis project Ga0315268, IMG submission 204535) | Sediment microbial communities from Yellowstone Lake, YNP, Wyoming, USA - C1_top | ecosystem: Environmental > Aquatic > Freshwater > Lake > Sediment | place: USA: Wyoming | collected 2017-08-01 | reverse complement strand
TGCGATGGCCAGTTCAACGAGCATGGGAAGATTGCGCGAGATGGCGATGCCCGCGAAGAACGCGCCGTTTTCCATCGCCAACACTCCGAGCAGCAGCGGCACCGCTTCGCGCCGCACGGTAAGGGTATACGCCCCGAGCAAAAGACCCGCGATTCCGATGGACACATTCGGGCCGCGAAACTCCGCCTCGACCGCGTTCGACAGCGGAAGCCCGAGGAAGTAGGCCAGAACCACCAGCGCCAGCGCGATGAGCAATGAAGTTGGAATATTCAGCACCTGGTCAACCTCGCGGCGCGTGTAAACCTCGGCGGGCGATGTCTTGCGCAAAAGCCACGGAACGATGAACGGTTTGCTGATCAGGTTCACAATTGCCACGCCGTAGAGATGTTCCGAGTGATGACGCAGACCGAGGAGCGCGGCGGATGCCGCCAGCAACAACGATTGCGTAATGAACAGATTCAGACAGCCCCGCGCCTGCCGCATCGCCACCAGGCCGAACGCGGCCAGCAGAAACAATCCGCCTGCGAGGGCATTCAGATTTTCGAGCAGTTGGTTCGTTGCTTCGCTCATTTGCGTTTGTTTGTTCAGGGCAAAAAGACCTGCGCAATCATCGCCGCCACCGAGGTGATGAACGCCGCTCCCAAAAATTCGGAGATGCGGAAAAGTCGCAGCTTAGACAGCGACGATTCAATGACCACCAGCACCAGCAAAAAGCAAAAAATCTTGAACAACACCAATGGAATGGCGATCAGCACCGCGCCCAGGGTTTGTTCGCGCGCCAGTCCCCACGGCATGACCAGAACGTTGAGAAAAATGCACATGAGCACGAACATTTTCATCTGGCCGCCCCATTTCATAAGCGCAAACCCGCGCCCGGAGTATTCCAGCGATTTGGATTCATCAATCATTGCCAGTTCGAAATGGCCGGTCGGGTTGTCCACCGGGATGCGCCCGCCTTCGGCCAGAATCAACATGAGGAACGCCAGCACGAGCAGCACGTGCGATGGCATGAAGAAGTTCGCAATCGGCGTCACCCATTTTTCCTGAACGATGTAAGGGATCGTTGAACCCGCGACAAACGAGACGGTGAAGAACACAATCATGAACACCGGCTCAGCCAAAAACCCCACCATGCGCGTGCGGCTCGCGCCAATCGGTCCGTAGGGATTGGCCGTGTCCACCGCCGCGAGCGTCGCAAAGAATCCGCCCAGCGAAAGCACGAACCCGCCGCCGAGCATGTCGCCCATGAACGCAAAGAAGAGCGGATAATTCGTCAACACAGGAATCAGCAGCGCGACAAAAATCGGAGTGACGAAAACGATGTAAGGCGTGAAGCGAAAAATCCAGGAACTGTCTTCCGAAACGATTTCGTCCTTGTGAAACAGCTTCCACAAATCGCGATACGGCTGGAAAATGCTTGGCCCGCGTTTCGATTGCACCATTTCCTTGAGCCGCGCGAGCACGCCTGAAACCAGCGGCGCGAAGGCCATGACCACCAGCACTTGAATTAGATTGAATAGGATTCGATTGAACATGGTTGTTTGTTGCTGGTCGTGTTGTTCACTTATGAGGCCGCCCTGTTCACGGGCCTTTCGACTCCGGTGTGGCTTTCGACACGTTGCCATTTCCATCCTCGCTGGAGCGATAATCAATCACCCGCGCCTTCTCCAACGTCACCAGTCCGCCCCCCATCATTTCGTCGAGCACAGGCAGAAAGGAGTTGATCTTCTCCTCGCTGTCCACGATTTCGATGATCAGCGGCAAATCCATCGAGAGCCGCAGAATTTTGGCCGTGTGCAGGTGGCTGGATTTGCCGAACCCCATCGGTCCGCGCAGCACCGTCGCGCCGGCCATGTGCATTTCGCGCGCCTTTAGCACGAGGGCTTCGTAGAGCGGTTTGTGGTGCCAGCGGTCGCTTTCGCCGATAAAGATGCGCAACAACATCGCGTCATGAGGTAGATGCACCATATTCAAACTCCTTTCGTTGGGTTGAGAACTTCCGCGAGAACGTGCCCCAGCCAGACGGCTACAAGGCACAGAACCAGATTGAGAGCGGCATTGCCGGCGACATAGAGCCATTCTTCATCCTGCGCGAGGCTCAGGGTTTGCAGACTGAAGGAAGAGAAGGTCGTGTAGCCACCGCAGAAGCCCGTCATGAAGAAATTGCGCCCGGAGGGACCGACCAGCCAGCGGCCTTCCGTTGCTGTCAGCGTTGCGAAGAGCCCGATGATAAATGAGCCCGTGACGTTGACGAACAGCGTGCCCCACGGAAACGATTGACCGTAGCGGTTGGCAATGAGACCAGAAGCTCCGTAACGCGAAATCCCTCCAATCGCGCTGCCCAGACCGACCAAGATATAGTTGAGCATAAAAAAACCCACCGACACAAAAGTGTCTCGGTAGGAGTCATCAGCTCTGAAAACTTCTCAGGCGGTTTTCTCGCCAAGCGGCGAGCGGGCAAACTCCATTGCCATCAACTCCTTCCTTTTATACGTGATGAAGCCCGATTGCGCAAGCCTCCCTCTTTTGTCTGCTTTCGCCCTCCTACGGGCGGGTAAATCGAGTCAACCAAATCGCAATACGGCTCCGCCGCAACCAACCTGCTGTTGCTTCGGTGCGACGTGAAAGTCGCTTGAGTATCCTTGCACCAAAGTAGATGCGTAAGCGGCAGCGGCAAACGATGTGGTGTTTCCCCGTGAGACGAAAGGCGAGCGAGCAGTTCGGAAACATTTACGCGCAACAGGCCGTCAAGGTTTCCTCTCCTGCACCTCGAACTGCTTGTTGAGCTTCTTTGGAAGGCGGGATCAATTCCCATGCGGGTTTTCCACTTGGCAACCAATCCATTCTCGGCCCCTCGCCGGTCAGCCAGTGCGGGGGAACGCCACCATAAACGGCGGCCAAAGTCGCGCCGGCAGAAGTGTGCCCGATCTCAAATGCAATCTGGGGATCAGGAATCCCGTGACTCCGCCGCACGGTCACATAAAACGCTCTGCCTCCGTGGCTGGTGATCTTCTTTGTTTTTCCTTTCAGGTGCAATCGACGGAGGGCATGAGCCAAAGCTCCTTTCCCAACCGGGCCTTCATTTGTCCGTGAGCTGGGAAAATACCACGGCGAATTTGGGTAGCGATCCTCCTTCCACTTGCGATAAGCGTTGAGCAGAGCCGAAAGGCCGTTGTGGACCTGGACGAATGGATTCACGGCGTGTTGCCCTTTGCAGCGCCATACTCGCAAGCTTTTGCCGTCCGGCGTGACATAGCCGGGGTCATCCGGACCGGCATCAGTTCGCCACTTGAGCACCTCACAACTTCGCAAGCCCGTCATCGCCTCAAAGAGGTGTTGGAAGCCAAGGACCGTTGAACGTGACTGCTTCATCAATAAACCGGCGCAGGCGTGCAGTTCATCGGAACTTCCAGGCATGAACTCTCGGCAATGCCGCACGAATTTGGATGATTGATACTTGGGCCGGTCTGCGAGTGGATTCACGCGGATCAACCCGCGCCGCTTCGCGTAACGAAATGCGTTGTTGAGGGTATTCAATTCGCGATCGACAGCGCGATTACCAATGCCTTGCTGCACATGGCCAATGCGCCAGTCATGGTAGCTGTCGCAAACAGCGTCCGTCACGGCGACAACTCCGATGTTCCTCCAGAATTTAAGAAGAATGGTGCAGTGGCGTTCCTCGTCTTTGCGGGTTCCCTCTGGCCGCTGGCTAAGGTGTTTGTCCAAATATCCGCCCTTCTGATAGCAGCGGATGACATCGCCGACCACGGCTAACTCTGGATCAGCGCCCTGCATTGGCATCGCGGGCTCGATGCAAGGAACTCTTGTAATACACGAGCGGCGGCGGCGTAGTCTTTCGCGGGCAAATCGCAGGTTCTTGGTCTTCAACGAACGCCAAGTGCGTTTCCCATTGATGCCGGGGCGTTCGTAGTAATTCCCGTTGAGCGCATAACGATAAATGCCCGGCTCGATGTGTTCAAACAGTGGAGCCGAGCCTGATCCGTTTCCTCCCAAAACTTCTGCTTTCATATTTCGCCTTTCCATTATAGCCCCCACTTCTGAAGGACTGTTCGCTGCATGTACCTGGCCCAATCGCTATGATCGATCTTACGTGGGCGGACCAGCCGTGGGATTGCAGAAGATTTTTCCGGGGTTCAAGCCCAAGTTGATTTGGGCGCGTAGCACTTCCGCAGAGGACTGCGGGTTGATGGGCTCACGAATCAATTGACTGGCGAGAGCATCAGCCAGAAAAGCAGATGTTCCATCGTGAACGAACGAACTGAGTCGAATTCTCTGCAAAAAACGCACCCAACCGCTGTCGGCTTTTGTAGTGTCGAAGAAAGTTCCGGCCTAAAGGCGGGACTAATGGCAACGGATGGCCAATTCTCAAAAGCTTCAAAAAGCCTGTATTCATTGGGGATTTGTGGCGCGCCCGGGGAGACTCGAACTCCCGACACCCTGCTTAGAAGGCAAAGTGGGCACCCCAAAAGGGCCGTGTTTGCTGAACTATTATAGCACTTTCCTAAGAGAGTCAATACCTGAGGTGCCGTGCGGACGCGTGCGGTGGCGAAGTGGCGGCACAAAATTGGCACAAAAGAACCCAGTCCATTCCTCTCCAGTTCCATGATCTTGTCAGAAGCCATGTGTGGCTGGTTCTTTCGACGGAGGGTTGAACTCCTCGAGCACATTTTTGTACGGCCATAAATTAGGTGCTCAAACTTCTTAAGCTCCGCGCACGGACGACTGCGTCATGCTGATCTCTTGCCGTGCCGCCGTGACCAACCGAGCGGACGGACGTCGGTTAGCCGTGCTTTCGCAGAAGGATCTAGGCGCAAAATGTTTGGACTTCGATGCGCGGATGCGAAAGTACCTGGTTTTCGCGCCCGGCAGTGGCGGTGAAGCAATGGAACCCTATTGGTTGATGAAGTGGTCTGACCGGTGAGAACAACAAAATTAGCTTGCTGATGGCGGTGGCGCCGGAGACGACCTCCATCTTGCCGCGATTCCAAAACGCCTTCAACCGTTACGGATGGCAACTAAGCGGAGCTAACGCGCGGTTGCTTTCGCGCGGATTCGCTTCTTGATTGGCGCGTACGCGTAGCCGTTTGGATCCGGCGTCGTGTTTTCGTAATAGTCCGGTTTAGTGCGCGCCAAGGAATCGCTGACAGAGCCGCTTTGGTTGAGATCCAGATTTGGTCCGTCGAGGAATGGAAATGGTTTGACCAGCCAAGGAGCGTACAGATAGCCGTTGACGAGGGCGGCCTTGATCACGGTGCCGTCGATGTCCGCCCCGTAGAGCCGGTAGCTGTAATTGGAGGCGACTAGAAGCATGCGTCCAGTGCCAACACACGGATCGCACACGGTTTTGGCTCGTGCATCATCGTCCAGGATTGTCATGCGAACCATTGCCTCCACGACGTTCATGGGAGTGGGAAAGAAACCGGCGCGACGACCATGCTGGTTCTCTGCGAGAATGTCGCCGAAGAAATCGTAAGGATAGGCCAGCAGAGTTTCCAGGTTGAAGACTTGGTAAAGCCGGCCGCTAGCTCCTTCGGCACCGACCGGCTCCTTTGGCTCTTCCTTTTGTCCGGGATGGCCGAAGGCATAAAGCAACCAGTCCATCAGAAAGTTGAAGTAGCTCCAACTGCTCCAACCTTTCCAGCTACCGTGGCGGGTGATGCAGTCAAGGGTGTTCTCCAGCATTTTGCGTGCGACTGGACTTCCGTGGGAGCACCATTGAACCTGTGGAATTCCGTCACCCGTGACAGCGCGCGCGAGCATCAGATCGTACCAATGACTCCAGCGTTTCCAGGTGAGATCGTCCGCAGCGAGCAAGTACGGTAGCATCCAGGCGTGTGAGAGCGGCTTTTGTTGCCCGGAATCCGGCTGATGTTTGCGAGGTTTAGCTGCCTCGATTGTGCGACGGAGCGCGGTGAGGTTTTCCAGGTTCATCGGATCGGAGAACAAACTGTTTGTTTCGCCGACTACCGGGTATGCACCATGCAACGCCGGTGCTTGATCAATCGTTCATTGGAACGGCTGTTCGGTCAGAGCGCGGTCGCGCGAAAGCGGGGACAGGAGATGTCCCGCTGAAATGGCCCGCATCAAAGCTTGCGATAAACCGATTGGACTTCGTACTCCGAGTGCTTTTCCGAGAATTCGTGATCGCCTGCCTGTTCCAGGGCCATCTGTTGGGCCTCCTCTGCGGTGACATTTGGAATCTCGAACGTGTGGTTGCCGTAACCGACGCGTGTGATTTCAACGCAGAACGTGCCTTTCCGCCCGCTCCTTAGCGGCTTTGACTTCTTCCTGCCGGTGCGTTCGGGTCCGGTGGTGTCGACCACGCAAATTCTGGCTGGGATGCCACGAAGCACAGGCCTGAGGAGTTCGTTCCAGTCTGTCCGCTGCAGCCTCTTCTCAATCGCGCTCGTAATATTGTCGGGCAATCCGAATTCTCCGCGGAATTCGAGGGCCGCCTGATTCAGAATGACTTGTTTGCTCATCTGATTTTGTTCGGCTCACAATTCCAGGGTGCGTTGGCCCAATGCGGCGAACTTGGAAATGACCTGCCGGTCAAAGCCGGGTGCCGCGATCTCGTTCAGTTCCGGCACCTCTGCCTCGCTTGCTTCGCTGTCGAACAGGTTGCGGGCGCCCACGGCGGCGAACTTCACCGTCTTCAAAGCTTTGGTGACGGTGACGGCCATCTCGCGAAGCATCTGCCGGACGGTGTTGGCAAACCGCTCCCGTTCTCCGGAAACCGGGCGTCGAGTATCGAAGGAGATGGTGCGGTCAAACTCGCTGATGCTGTCGCTCAGTTGCCAGCTTCCGCTGCGCGAGAGGAGCAAGCGGGTAATCTCCTTGCTCCATGAGTTGAGGACCTCCACGTAAACGTATTTGGCCGGATCGTAGGCGTTGAGCAGACGGAGGGTTCGCCCGCTAAGTTCTACCCAGAGCAGGCGCTGGATCTTGTTCTCGATGCCAAGTGATTTCGCGGTTTGGACCTCCTTCTGGAGTTCATTTTCGGAGGCATCTCTGTATCCCTTGCGAAGTTTTTCAGAAACCTTGTCGCTGATGAACACGTGCATGCTCCCTTGGCTGCAAAACGTCTTCACCTGCGATTCGGACGTCCCGCCGATGCGGCCCCAGCTCACGTGAACGCTGAGTCCGTTCACCTCGTACTTCCAGTATTTGTTACTCTGGTTTTCGCGATTTATGAATATGGGCATACTTACTCTTTTGGGATGGGGGTCAGGTTCTCACGAAGCCATTTGGCCTCGGCTTGCAGGGCTGTATCGCGGCGAGTGAACGGGCCGAGCACTGGTCCGTTGACGGGCCGAAGGTCGGCATTCCATCCATCCTCGCCAGGCTCCACATGGCTGGCCCGGAACGTGGTGAGGTTGCCGATCTGCATTGTTTCTGCGAGGTCATCTTGGTGAATGAACCGGAGGCGGTCTCCGCTGATCACTATTTGGATTTCTTCACTCATCTTTGCACGGAAACACTCACGCTCAGGGAGGACCTTTCGCGCGTTGCGGATTTGATCTCGCCGTTTGTTTGCTGCTCTCGGCATCGCGCTGGTGTGGTTTTGATCAGCAGAATCATTTCAAGAATTCCCCAGTCGTTGTTTCGTGCCTGCTCCCTGCTGCTCGTAAAATTCGGGCTTCTTTTTGACAGACTCGGTTTTCCCGAGCGCCGTCTCGATGCTTTTGGTCAGGTTCTGGCAGGCGGGACCGCTAACGCCAGCGACGTCGATGTTGACCTTGCCGTCTTTGCCGATGATTAGCTTTATCTCCTGCACAAGATCAGTACTTCCTCAGGGTGATGATCGTTTGCTGTGTTTGCGCATCCACTTTCTCGCTGTAGCTCCAGCCCTTGGATTTGGCGAACTGCCTGGCCTTTCTGACCGCAACCTCTTTGGTGTATGCCGCGATGAGCTTGTCGCCGCCCTCGCCGATCCGGTCGCGAAGGCCGTAACCGCCCTGCCAGAAATCCCACAACGGAACATACGCATCCTCTCGCTTGACCAAACCAACCTCATACGAGTTGGGGCTGTTTTTGACAGCCAAGGCGTGGTCGCACTTGCCGAGATCACGTTTGCTGAATCCACCTGGAAGCGGGTAATCACCGATGTGTGTTCCGTACCAGCGGTAGGTCTGCTGGTTTTCTCGAAATTCCAGACCCAGTTGTTCGCAGACGGCCTTCAGCGCGTCCAGGTCCTTGAGTTCAATTTGGATGACGGTTACGTGTGACACAAAATGCTGGGGAATGGGTTTCAGATGTCCAACTGGCGTCCGGCGCTGGTTTTGCCGGAGGCTTTTCCACTCTCGACCCGGCTGGCGTTGAGGGCGTTGGTCTCGGCCCACTTCACCATTTCGCCCAGTTCGGGGGCCTTCGACTTCGAAAGCGGGTTGGTCTGCCGAATGGCTTTCAAGATGTCGTCGCTGCTGAGTTCCCGATCGTGATAGAAGGCGGAGTAAAGCCCGCTGACCACGGCCTCCTCCAACTCGGCGCCGCTGAAGCCTTCCGAGTCCATGACCATCTGATCGAGTTCCTTTGCGAAATCGGCCACCTGGCGGCCGAATTTTTGAATGTGGATGCGCAGAATATCAGCGCGTTCCTTGGCAGTGGGAAGTCCGACGAAAAAGATTTCGTCGAAACGTCCCTTGCGGAGCAGCTCCGGCGGCAGGCCTTCAATCCGGTTGATGGTAGCAATGACGAAACATGGCTTAGTCTTTTCCTGCATCCAGCTGAGGAAATTACCGAAAACGCGCTGACTCGTACCGCCATCCGTCGAACCGCCTCCCATTCCGGCGAAGGCCTTTTCCATTTCATCGATCCAGAGGACGCAACTGCCGATGGCTTCGGCGGTCTGGATGGCCAAACGCATGTTGCTCTCGGATTCGCCCACCAGCCCGCCGAACACCCGTCCGATATCGAAACGGATCAAGGGAACACCCATGATGTTGCTGGCGGCCTTTGCGGAGAGGGATTTGCCGCAGCCGGGAATTCCCACCAGCAGCATTCCGCGCGGCATGGGCAGCTTGAATGCGCGCGCCTTGCCGGAGAAGGCCTTGCTGCGCATCGTCAGCCAATGCTTCAGGTTTTCCAAACCACCAATGTCGTCGGCGGTTTGTGCGGCCTCGAAATATTCCAGTATCCCCGTTTTGCGGACGGCCAGACTCTTTTCCTTCAAGACCAGTTTGGAAATCGGCGGCCGAATCTTTTTGTCGTGCGAAACGCTCTCGACCATCGCTTTGGCGATTGCATTCTCCGCCTCCACGGTGGTGAGGCCCATCGCGGCCTGGATGATCCGCTCCCGTTCATCATCAGTGAGCGCGCCGATTTTCGCCTTGTGCGGCTCGTAAAGCTTGGTGAAGACGTGCTCGATCTCTTCGCGTCCCGGTAAGTCGAATTCCAGCAGCGTGACATCGCGCTCCAAATCCGGAGGCAGCCGGCGCACCGGGCTGGTGATGATCAAGGTCTTGGTTGTCTGCTTGAAATCGCGCGCAATGTCGCGGAGCAGACGAACCACTTTTTCCGATGAGAAGAAGGCCGGCAGATCCCGCGCCACGTAAATCGTGTTGTTTGGGCCGCTCTTGATCGCCAGGAGAGCTTCGATGGGGTCTTCGGTCAGCTCGGCATCCTTGCCATCAGGGTTCGTGAAACCTTCCGTATGCGACCAGATGCGCAACTTGTATTTGACTTCCCTGGCGGTATTGAGGATCGCCAACTCCGCACGGCTTTCCTCCGGGGTGACCAGGTAAAGAATTGGATAACGGGCTCGGATGTAGGGCTGAAGGTTCACGTGGTGATCTGTCGTTCGATCTTGAGAGTTCGTTTGGCCGCCTTTCCTGCCGGACAAAACATTTCTGCCGCGTTGAACGCCGGCTTCAGGAAAGTTTGATTTTCTGAGGTCTGCGCAGGAACAGATTCTCGATCCGGCTCGGATGCCCAGCGCGGATTTCGTCCAGCAGATGACGAGCGCAATATCGATTCGCCGGCAGGGAGTAGCGGTTGAAGAGAACGTAGAAACACTGCCATCGCGCTCTCCAGAAGCAACCGGTCGCTAGAAAGATTCGGGCTGCGGCCAGTCGCTTCTCGAAATTTCCAGGATCTTCCCGGACACAAACGCCGGCCAATCGCCGCGCGCGCCACTTGTTCCCAGACTTTAAGAGAGCAAACGCCTTTTCGATTCGCTCTTGAGGCAAGCCGCGGTTGTCCGGTGAGTCGAGCAGGGACTCGAAGATGAGAGCGCCGATATTCGCCAGGGATCCCGTCCAAATGACAGC
>Ga0315268_10009178_pt1 | contig 10290 bp, 12 predicted proteins | sample C1_top_MG_FD_204535 | JGI IMG/M metagenome (GOLD analysis project Ga0315268, IMG submission 204535) | Sediment microbial communities from Yellowstone Lake, YNP, Wyoming, USA - C1_top | ecosystem: Environmental > Aquatic > Freshwater > Lake > Sediment | place: USA: Wyoming | collected 2017-08-01 | reverse complement strand
TTCCAGACGAGCACGACAGCAGTCGGCGATCAGATGGAAACAGTGAAGACCACTTGCAACAGTTTATGTTCACAGGCAGAGTCTTCAACAACATCAAATGCATTTACCAGTTCCAGTTATTGCAGCAGAAAATTCAATATTGACCAGGACGGAAGTGGAAAGCTGGGTGGCTACGCAAGTGATAAAGGCGGCGATTGTACAAAACCAGGCTTAACTGGTAACTATAATTGCAAAGGTCAAAAAGAAAAAAGCATAACCTGCTTTGATGCAGGAGTTGCTTGCACTGCTAGCATATCAACACCATCGGGCGGCTTGCTGACATGCACTTACAATTCTGTTAGCAACGCGTGCGAGTGCGCATAGGAGTTCGAATGAAGAAAGGACAAGGCCTTCCGCTGAACACAATTGTAATTGCGATAATAGTGATTGTCGTATTAGTGGCAGTCATCGTATTTTTTACGGGCGGCTTTGGCAAAATTTTTGCGGGCACGAAAGGCTTCGAGTCTGCAACACAGACAGATGTTGTTGGTATACAGACAAAGTGCAGCCAGCTGTGCATACAGGCGCAGTCAATATCAGACCCAAAGAAATGGAATAGCACCGCTTATTGCAAGCAGGTAAATACCAAAGATTGGGAAGGCGACGGCAAGATTGATTCTGGAATCAAACCCGCTGGCGCGGGTCCTTGCAAAGAAAGCAATGGAGATTACAAATGCTGCTGGGAATTCCCGATAAGCACTTCTTGTTCAGCAAGTATTGGCGGACAGTCGCTATCCGAAAGCGAATGCAATAAATAAAATGAACAAAAGAGGCTTTGAATGGGGCATTCTTGGCAAGGCATTGCTATTTCTTTTTATTCTAACAGTAGCTTTCATAATTATTTCAGGGCTTGCCGGCGGAAGCAGCGGTAAATTAGGAAGCTTGTCTAATTTGATTCCGGGAATTCCGGAAAAGGCACCAGTGCTCGAAGTAGGACAGAAACTTGAGAATGCGCCATGCAGATTTAGTTATGAATGTTCAACGGGTTTTATGTGCTGGAAAGGTGATGCAGGTGGCGAAGGCCTTGGCGCATGCATAAAGGAAATTGAAGCTCCACAACTATTAGTTATAAGCGGCAAGCATGTTACAAACGGCGGAAATTGTTATGGTGATGCCCCAGGGTATGTAAAAGACTGGCTGAAGGCAGGAAAATTGCCACGAACATCATCTATCATCTTAAAGCGCGGTATTTACCAGCTTGAAGCAGGCAATGATAAAATATATGTTGATTCAGCTAAAAAGAAGCCAGCGATAGAACCAGCACTCTTTGCATTTAGTCCGGATGTTGCAATCCAGTCGTATATCAAGCCACTACCTGGCGCCATATGGGACGTAAATTTTGCTCTCACCGCAGTATTGAATACGCAAAATACGTACGTGCTTTACCTGCAATATGATGCGACTATCTATGGTGGTTTCCATGATAGCAATTGTGATGATAATTCAGGATTCAACACTGTCCGCGTAGATAAAGTTGCGGGCGATCCGATTAAACTTTACTCTGTTAAGTAAAATGAAATCTAAAAAAGCTCTAGAGTGGTATGTGATTGGCACGATGATCATGCTGGTTGTCGCAGCCATTTTTATCATTCTCTATCAGTCAGGCGCGTTTGCAAAGCTTGGCGTGATTGGCAGCAAGGGTTTATTCGGATGGCTTGGCGCTGCAGAATAAAGTGAATTACACAATGAAAAAAGCACAACAAGACTGGCTCATCTGGCTCATCATACTAATGGTTTCAGCAGTTCTGATAATAACTCTTTATTATGCATGGACTGGAAAACTTGCCCTGTTAAAACCACAGGGACTTTGAACTTCCGCGTAAGCTATAAATACAGCTTCTGAATGAATTTTAATCATGGGGAGGAAGCAGGCCGTTTCATCAATCATAGGCGTCATAATAGAGGTTATTGTAGCAGCAATGTTTGTCATTCTTGCAGCCACTATAATTGGCGACTGGCTCGCGAGTTTCCCGCGAGTAAGTGGTGCGATAGGAGACACCACATCAGTCATATGTTTCGGCGGAGGCGTTGACCACCACATGCATTGCCTGGAAAAAACAACAGGCAAAGAATTGTTCAGCGTCGGCACGCCAACAAAGTTCTCACCAATCGAAGCAATAGTTCTGTCAACACCGGTGCTGACTAAAGATTCGGTTTATTTCGGGCTTGGCAAGGCATTTTGCGCGTATGACGCCAGCGGCACCAACAAATGGGGCACTTGTGTAACGCACGGAAGCATATCAGGAGATGCTGCTGTAGGCTGGAAAGAACCAAGTGTTGCTTGCTACGGCTCCGGAGACAAGGTATTTTGTTACGACAAAACCAAAGGCGAGCCGCAATTCAGCGCAACCGTTACAAATAATGTCATAAAACCAATCATAACAGATGACGGATTTATTTTTTCGGGCACCAAAGGACATACGGGCGACAGTGTTGTCAGGATTTGCAAATTTTCAACACGTTCATCAGGCGAAGTGGTGCTACCAGTAGGAATTGGTCCGCCGCTAAATACAGATAAGTGCATGACTCTTGGGCAAGGAGACGGCTCAGACATGTCATTTAGCAATGATACCTTGTGTTTATCTTATGGTTTATTTGATTTTGGCTGCTTTGATTTAACAGGCAACACGGTAGCCAGCACATCAAGCGCATCAAAAGTGGAGTCAACAATAGACAGTGACTGGGTTTACTATGCCGAAATTCCAGTCATCACAAACCAGCATATAACGAATGAACAGGCAAAATGGACCCACAACACAACGATTTACAGGACAAATCTTACAAAAATCAAAAGCGAGAAAAAATGGAGCCGTGAAGCGGTGATAACTGTTGACGGCATGGCTAGCACAGGGCTTGCGGTTTCGGGAAATACACTTTGCTTTGGCTCAGAAGACCCGCTGCTAGGCAAAAAAACCGGCACAGTCAGGTGCATAGACATCGCTAAAAAAAGAATAACTCTGCGGTTTACGGCGCCCGTAGAAGGCACATGGGACGACTTGCTTGCGCAGTCAAAGCCGGCAATAATAGAAGACAAAGTCTATTTTGCAATCGGGGACCATGTCATGAGCTATTATCTGAATGGGACCACCTACTGGCCAGAGCAGGGATTTGACTTTGACCATCAGATAATGACAGACATAGCATACTATCAGCCATCACCAGAAGAGCTAAATGCATCATCTGTCTTGGAGGCAGGGATATGAACAAACGCGGCATGACTAAAAGTCTGCTTGCAAAAATAGTTATTGCAATCTTAGTCGGAATCGTGGTATTGATTGTTTTTTTCATGGTTGCGAAAGGCATGAAGTTTGAAGATGCAAGCTGCAGGATGAAATCCTCGATTCTGTCACTGGTACCCTCCGGAACTAAATGGATGCTTGGAGGTCTTACTGATTGCAGCGCAACACCGGAACAGATTGATGGCAATGACTGGAGTAAATGTACGGAAGATATAAAGAAAGATTATGATGCCTGCGGAAAAGATGAATCATGCAGGCTGGATGCGCAAAGAGAGTGCGGGGCATATCAGTTGGCAAAGCTTGCAGACCGTTGCTATGGGCGTTATGGCCGAAATGATTTCCAAGGATACGTAGCGGATAGGGGTGGCTGCGGCAGGTATCCATGCTATAGTGTAGAAGTTTTGGACACGGGGAAACAGACTGATTTGGTTGCAAGGGCATTAAAATATCTGCCAGGATGGACGGATAAGCGACTTTATTTCCATGAAATCAGCGGCACAGACCCATTAGACCAAATTTTTAGTTTAATACTCGGCGACACATCAAATAAGGTTTTTATTTATTATAACGATGATAGATCAGCAGATACGGATGCGGTATGCGTCAAAGGTAAAAAATGAATCGCAAAGCAACAGCAGACACAATACTTCTCATCGGAACAGTTGCATTGACAGCGCTGATACTTTTGATAGGTGTGACCAGATTCATAATGCCGTTTATCAAAACAGCGCCGGATTTCACAACGCTTGATGCGGAATTGACAACAAATGCAATCTATGCGGCGCCAGATGACATGACGCACAAATTTACTGTTGTTATTCCAAGGTCAGAAGGTTGCGCACAAACCATGCTATGGATAAAGGGCAACATGTATGGAGAGACTGCAACTTGCCCAATTCCACTTATAGCCGCATCACCAGCATTTACTAGCAGTTCATATGGATTCAATATCGCAGGATATACAAATGACGCATGGACTTCCGAATCCAAAAAGTCACAGACCATAACTTTTGAAAAAACATATGATAATTTCAAAAGAACTAACAAATTAAAGATAGGCAAATGGTAAATAAGAAAGGGTCAGGGTGGCCGACGCAGTTACTGTCAACAGTTTTTTCCCTCGTGCTGTTACTGATAGGAATTTTTATCATGAATGACGTGATTAAATTTGTTGATGCAAACGAAATAAAATATACAGGCACACTGAATTTTTACACCGTAGCAGCACGCGTGATGAATTCTCCGGATTGCGCAGCTTGGGAAGAAAGCTATCCAGGGCAAGCTACGATTTATCAGCCGCATCTTGGAATTATAGACATATCAAAATTCAACAATACCAAAATCCAGAAATGCATCAGCGGAAAAGATTTTCTCATTGTGCTTTCGTATAACGGCAGGGAAGTTTCGACAGAGAAAAATCCAAACGATCTCGAAAATGCGCGCAGGGACATTTTCCCAGTAAGAGTTTATGACAACGAAAAAATGTACGATGGCATGCTGAAGGTGACCATAAAATGAAAGGTAGGCGCGGCGCTATTGCGCTGTTTGTGGGATTTCTCTTGTCAATGCTGATAATTATTCTTTTCTGGGTTTTCATAAAAGTCGGAATAGCAATAGGCGCAAAACCTGAGGGGCTGACGTTATCCATAACTGCAGAGGACCTGCCAGGTTCTGTTGCCTGCGATTATGTGCTGTTAAATTTTCTCCGTTCCGAAGGCAAGGATGGTTTAAGCCCTGCCGAACTGATTTCAACATCATCCCTGACTGATTTCAAAAGTTATGCAGATGACTGGTTTACGCTGAATTATACCCGCGGCAATCCAAGGATGCGCGGCTGGCAGATTCAGGTTGCTAAATCCGGAGCGCCAATGCTTGTTACGGGAAAAATCGATTTAGTTAACTCCAAGTTTGGCTGCGCGCAAACCGTGCCGTCATCTGATGAAGATTATCATGTGAACTTATGGCTGGAATACTAAAAAACAAAAAAGGGCAGATGGTGGATTTCGCAATAGCGTTTATCATAATAGTTGCAACCACCGCACTCCTGACAAACAATATCTCCTCAAACCAAAAAACCATAGAGATTGGTGCCAGACAGTATGCAATGCTCAGCGCATATGCCGAGGGGGAAAAGGCGCTGGAATATCTAAAGACAGCTAGCGAGATTTCAGTTTCGGATGTTGTTGGCAGCTGCGAATATGCCAAGACCGTGTCTGATAAGACCATGGTTTACAAAATTGAACCGCTTATGAAGGATAGAATATTAAAATATACTTCGACAAATCCGAGACTTAATATCACCATCGCACCATTTTACACATACAGCGTAAGTGTGCAGCAATCATCCATTAGTATTACTGGCCTGGCTGGCGATAACATAAAAGTAACCTCTGACAGCGACAAATTCACGTATTCCCTAAATGGAAATTTCAAATCCACTATGAGCTGCGATAAACTAAAAGTACTAAGAGAAGGTTCTGGGCAGCAGTTTATAGGTTAGGTTTTTTAATGTAAATCTAACGCATTTGGCATGCAAATATTAGCACAGAAACCGAAGCTATTGGACGTTAAATATAGACAGAATTCTAAGCCAGCTTCGCGAGTGATGCTTGAAGCGCAAGCACAAAAAGCGCATGTTTACGGGCTTTTGCCAAATGAAATCGAACACTCATTGTACAACGCCTGCCTGCAGCTCCCAATCTTAGCTGAAAGCTACCAGAGCTTCCAGAAGTTTTTTGATTCCGGCGGCAGGGTAAACAGCTCAGAAGTCCAGATAGGGCCAGATTCTTACTCTTTAGTCCAGTTGACAGACGAAAAAGGCAGGGCTATCCTAAGGCCGTACACAAAATCCGGACAGCCGGTTTTTGCTGATGATAAAAAACGGCTTTATACTATTAAAGGAGGCAAACGTGCGAGATTGCTGAAAGGCGAGACCGTTAACTTTGTTTCCGAAGGCTATATCAGCTTGCCGGATGACCAAGGCGTCTTAACACTAGAAGATTTTTGCAATTCCCTGCTTTCAAAAAAAGGCGAGTTCGAACTCTATGGTTCGGAAAATCCCGCAAGCTTGTTGAAAAACGTGATGTTTGCTGCTTCTGCGATACAAAAAGATGTTACAGAAGATTTCAAGAAAGACATTGCAGAATCTTACATATATGCATTTCAACCGTTCCAAGCACATTCAAAGGATTTTTCTAAAACTATTGATGTGGTAAAAGAGCACGAGCCAGGTGTTCATGCAACTTTGGAGCAGGCTCTGCAGAATTTTTATCCTGAAGAATTAGTAAAGCAGGACCTGCCTGCAGTGGCTTATGATAAAATAGAACGCGCAGAACAGGTTGCGTTAAAAGAACAAAGAAAACAGTTTGAGAAAGATAGAAGTCACAGTATTAAGCTGCCCGGAATTGCTTCTAAGATGTTGGCAGCAGGAATAATGATTGGCGCAGCATCATTAGGAGCAGCGCTGGCAAAGGATGTTAGTGCAGAAGAAACGCATAAAGGCAGGGCAAGTTCAGACCCAGTGAAGATAGCTGGGCCAACTACTAGTTATATTTATTCTGGCGTAATGTCTGATGAATATGTAACTTGGGTTAGCGGAGCAGCAAACTATCATTTAACAAATTTCAAAACAGGAACAACAACAGACAATTTAGATTACAGACCTAGCGGCACATATGGGCAAGAATATGTTTACACAACATATCCTGACGGAAGCGAATTGTACCTGAAGAATATCGCGACTAAAGAAACCAAAGGACCATTGGTAGATGGTCTAGCTAGTGCCGATGCAGCAGTTATTTATGGCGATAAAATTGCTTATGTACTTAGCGACCAAAGCGTTGACAGTATTCATTTGTTAGACAAAAATACTAAAGAAGATACTAAAGTTACAACTGCAACAGATACGAACTACATTACTTCACTTCATTTTGTTAATAACGGGAATGGCCTAGCTTATTCGGAATTTCCAAAGGATGGCGATGGTTGGATGCATGCGGTATCTATTAATGAAATTGATTTGTCAACGGGCAGCAAGCAGACGCTTGTGACAAGAGATGGCAGCGACAGATTAAGCCTTGATTGCGCAGATGACAGTAAGATAGCATTCACTAATAGCACAGGAATGTTTCTGCGCGATTTAACAACGAAACTGACACAGCAGCTTGCAGAGCCATGCATTTTCTACGGAGATAAGGCAGCTTTCGTAAACATGACTGACAGCTGCATATATCTAACAGATTTGAATAGTTTGATTAAATCGAGTACTCCACTACCAACAGCTCCGCTGCGATTTACAATTCTGGCAGACACGCACTTTACGAGCAATCCGAACGCGGGAGCGAACCAGCGCTTTTCACAGATGGCCGACAAAATTCTGAGTTTCAAGCAGAAACCAGATTATGTTTTCATACTGGGGGACGTTGCAAATGCAGGCTACGGCCCGGATGGTGCGGCAAGCTACCAGGAAGTTCTGAACAAGATAAAAGGGCTTGAGACTTCAGGCATAAAGGTACGCACATTACCGGGAAATCACGATCAAATGCAGAAGAATGATATCTTAGGTGTAGCACCTTATTACGGCGGACTCGATAGCTTCTTTGACAACAGGCTGCAGAATTACAGAACCTCAATGGGCGACAGAGACATTGCTGGAAAAGTCATAGTTGACGGAAATACTGCCTTTTTCGGCATAAATACAGGCTATGATGCGGGCACAGCGCTTGCAGATCCATCAGGCAGTGGACTGAAAAACAGCCAAATCCAATTGCTTGACAGCTCTCTGGATTCATTGGACGGAAAAATTGACGGCAAAGACACCAGCGGCAAAATAAAGATAATTCTTATGCACGCACCAGCATACAAAGGTCCAACCAAATTAACCGGCATGATATCCAACAACAAAGATGCGTTCTTAGACATCCTGCAAAAATACAATGTCAATGCAGTCTTTGACGGGCATTCTCACCAGAATATCGATGAGAAAAAGGATGCCACCAGGCACATAACAACCGCATCAGTCGCTTACCAGGAAACTTATAGAAACGGCACTTCCCAGAAATCAGGCAGCGGTTTGAGCCTTTTTGTCGGAAAACCACAGGTGCTGAAACAAACAGTCAGCGTAAAACTGCACTGCCCAAATGAAGTTTCTGTTTATGATAATTCCGGGAAAATAACACCTGCTGTTGAAAGCACTTTTGCTATTGACGAGAAAGGTTCGAGACTGACAACCATCTCAGTTGATTACAAACCAGATTTGAAATTCAGAGTTGTTGGAACCGCAGATGCAAAGAGCAATTCCACTTACGGCTTGGAAATGGCACTTAACTCTGAAGAAGACAATGTCAATCCAGAAGTTTCGGGGGAAAAACTGCCAACAGGCAAAGGCGTTGTTCATGAATATTCAATTGACTGGGGAAAAGTTTCCTCAAACTCACAAAATTCAGTGACAATTAAAATAGATTCAAATGCTGATGGTAAATTCGAGAAGACTGTTGCAAGCGGGCCGAACATAAATCCTGATGATTTGAAAGTTAGCCAGACTGTACCAGGCAAGACCAATGGTAACAGCTGGTACCTGCCGGCTGCAGCAGCATTTGGCGCGGCAATTGTAAGCATTGGCGCTGCTTTAGGCATTAGACGTTCAAAAAAATCAAAAGTTACCGAAAAATCTGATGAAAAAGTGAAAGTTGAAAAGCAAGAACATGAGGAATTTCCGGTCAGTTATGACGAAGATGACAAGCCAAAGAAAAAGTCAAATCTAGAGGAAAAAATCCAAAAAGAAAGCTCCGAAACAGCAGAAGAATCAGACAGCGCTGATTACTGGTGTGGTCAAGCTAAGAAACAATTTGACAGTCAGGAATACAGGCTTGCTGAAGAATCAATCTCAAAAGCCATAGCCTTGGAAAAAAATCCAGAGTTTTTCTATTTGCGTGCAGGCATTTTCAAGAGACAGGGAAAAGATGAACTTGCAAGAAAAGCCCGCGAGCATGCAAAAAAATTCGAAAAGGATTCTGATTAATCGTAGCGCCAGTGTTTGACAACAGCAAGAACTGTTGCGCAGGCTCCGAAAATCGCCATTACAGCAGCCATTTCAATTGCGATAAGACTTCCTGTATGGAATAAACCTACTGCAGACAAAGGCGCTGCCGCTAAAGTAAAAGCAAGCAATGGGTAATGTTCATGTGGTCTGTGTACCATGTTTATACTCGAATTTTGTGATTTAAATATGTAGCGTCGCCAGTTTTATATGACTTATGCATCTTGCAGGAACATGCTAGTTTCAAAACAAAACATACACATGTTTGACATTCCAAAAATAGTGCCTCATGGCTTAATGAACAAGGTTTACAAGTATCTGGGGGCTGAGGATATTTACATAAAACTGGAATTCTCAGATTTTGGTTCGTATACCTTAGGATTTAATTCCCGCAGAAATGATTCCACTCTGTGTAATCAGGTATCACTGAGGGTAATGGACGGTACGGAGATGCATAACGTAATTAGTGTTTTTGAAAAATTGCTGAAAATGGGTGGAAAAAATCCTGAAAAAGAGCCGGCGCGCATACATGACTTAACAATTTATGGAATTACGCCACACAACGATAATATCGAAGAAGATTTTAGGCAGGCAGTGTTGAATGACAAACGCATCAAATTTGAATACAAAAGCAATTTTCCATATGTATACGAACCTGGTTTAGTTGGAACATTAGCAACCGGCGATATTTTCATGCTGCAGTATGCAAAATTTTCCCGCCAAAATATACATACGAGCAGACTGGAAAATGGCATAGGGGTGCGCATATTCAGTGAAAGCGGCTGGGGCAGCGGCAAAATTAAAAGCAAGCTCGCGGATTTGAAATTGCTTAACGAAGTTCTAGATGATATTATTCAAAAAATGTTTGAAAAGTAGCACTTAGCAAACTTTTAAAAATGCACAAAAAAGGCATTCTTCATGGCAAAATTAAGGACAGCAAGGGCATACCGAAGGATAAAGAGGCCGTTAACAAGG
>Ga0315268_10009177_pt1 | contig 10290 bp, 8 predicted proteins | sample C1_top_MG_FD_204535 | JGI IMG/M metagenome (GOLD analysis project Ga0315268, IMG submission 204535) | Sediment microbial communities from Yellowstone Lake, YNP, Wyoming, USA - C1_top | ecosystem: Environmental > Aquatic > Freshwater > Lake > Sediment | place: USA: Wyoming | collected 2017-08-01 | reverse complement strand
TCATCGAGGCCGGTACCGGCACCGGCAAGACCTTTGCCTATCTGGTCCCGGCCCTGCTTTCCGGCCTGCGCGTGCTGATTTCCACCGGCACCCGCACCCTGCAGGATCAGCTCTACATGCGCGACATTCCGCTGCTGAGCGGCGCACTTGGCCGGCCGCTGCAGACGGCGCTGCTCAAGGGTCGCGCCAATTATCTGTGTCGCCTGAAGCTGCCGGGTTACGCCGCGCAGCAATCGCTCCTGCCAGGCGATGAGCAGCTGCTGCTGGCGCAGATAGTCAGCTGGGCCGAGGCCACCCGCAGCGGCGATCTGGCCGAAGTGGCCCAGTTGGGCGAATCGCACCCGCTGCGCAGTTCGCTGACCAGCACGCGCGAGAGCTGCAGCGGCGCGCGCTGCGCCGAATTTTCGCGTTGCCACGTATTCGCCGCACGGCGCGCGGCGCTCGAGGCCGATCTGGTGGTCGTCAATCATCACCTGCTGCTCGCGGACCTTGCGCTCAAGGAAGACGGTTACGGTGAGCTGCTGCCGGGCGTTGATGCGCTGATACTCGACGAGGCGCACCAGTTGCCGGATCTGGCCTCCGAGTTCTTTGGTGTCAGTTGTTCAAGCCGCCAGCTGGAAACACTGCTCGCCGATGCGCGGCGCGAGCTTGCCGCGCTGGCCGTTGCCCAGCGCGAGATCGCCACAGTGCAGCTGATCCTGGAACAGCCGCTGCGCACCCTGCTCATGCGACTGGGTCGCCAGGAGCGGCGCGTGGCCTGGGAAGATCTGGAGGCGTCAATCGTCAGTGATTGCCAGCAACTGCATGAGGCGCTGGGGATCTGGGCGCTGGCGCTGGAATCGTTGGCGGAGGGGCCGGGCGTCGTGCAATGCGCGGCGCGGGCGCGAACGCTCGCCGCCGATATGGCGCGGGTGATGAACGCCAATGGTGGCGCACCGGCTGGCAGCACCTCGGTTGATAGTGGCGCCACATTGCCCGATGGCGCCGAGGCTGCGTCCCCTGCCGCCGAGGGCGCGCGCAGTTTCGCCATCACGCCGCGCGGCTTCACCCTGAGTCTGTTGCCGTACGATATATCCGTGCGCTTTCGCGCACTCATCGACCAGCACCCCAGTGCCTGGATCTTCACCTCGGCCACGCTGGCGCTGAGTGGAAATTTTCAGCACTACTCGCATCGGCTCGGCCTGGATAGTGCCGCGACCCTGTGTCTGGAAAGCCCGTTCAACTACGAGCAGCAGGCCATGCTGTATCTGCCGGAGGGTCTGCCGGATCCAGGCTCGGCAGAGCATACCGTGGCCGTGCTTGGCGCCGTGCGCCCACTGCTCGAAGCCAGTGCGGGTGGCGCTTTCCTGCTGTTTACCAGTCATCGTGCCCTGCGCGCCGCGGCCCGCGAACTGCGCGCGAGCGATTGGCCGGCCGAATGGCCGTTGCTGGTGCAGAACGATGCGCCGCGCGAACTGTTGCTGCGCCGCTTTCGCGAGTCCGGTCGCGCCGTGCTGCTGGGTACGGCCAGCTTCTGGGAAGGCGTGGACGTGCAGGGCGACGCGCTGCGGCTGGTGGTGATCGACAAGATTCCCTTCGCGCCGCCCGATGATCCGCAGGTGCGCGCGCGCGTTCAATATCTGCAGTTGCAGGGGCTCAATCCGTTTCGCGACTATCAGTTGCCCGAGGCGGCGCTGGCGCTCAAGCAGGGCGTGGGTCGCCTGATCCGCAGCGAGGAGGATCGCGGTGTGGTGATGATCTGCGATCCGCGCCTGCGCACCCGCGGCTATGGACGCGCATTGCTGGCGGGTTTGCCGCCGATGCGCCTGGCTGAATCGGTCGCTGAAGTGCTGGCCATGCTGCGTCGCTGCGCGCCTGCGCCTGCGCCAGCGCCAGCGCCAGCCCCCGCACGGGCAGGGGCGCTGTGAAGCTGCTGGCACTCGATACGTCCACCGAATGGTGCTCGGTGGCGCTGTGGAGCAACGCGCAGTCGTGCTGGCGTGCGGCGCGGGCCGAACGCGGGCACGGCGAACAGGTGTTGCAGCTGATCGATGAGTTGCTGGGCGAAGCCGCGCTGTCACTCGCTCAACTGGATGCCATTGCCTTTGGCTGTGGCCCAGGCGCGTTTACCGGCGTACGTCTGGCGGCCAGCATCACCCAGGGGTTGGCCTTTTCCGCGGGTCTGCCGGTGATACCGGTTTCCACTCTGCGTGCGACTGCGCAGCAGGCACTATGGCCGCCGGTTGCACCCGCGCCGGAGGGCAGGTCCGCGAGCGTGACCGCCGCCGCCGCCGAGCCCGTCGGCGTGCTGGTTTGCCAGGACGCGCGCATGGGGGAGGTCTACTGGGGTGGATTCCTGCGCTCTGACGGTGTTGCCAGCGCCAACACCAGCGAAGCCGTCGGCAGCCCGGCCTCGGTGCTGGCTGCTGCCCGGCACTGGCTCGCGGGGCAGCCCGTCTGCGGCGCGGGCAGCGGCTTTGCCGCCTATGCCGAGCTCGCTGCGGGACTGCATCCACGCTTGAGCCCGCTGTACGCGGAACTTGGCCCCCACGCCCGCGAAATTGCCTTGTTGGCCGCGCACGCCGGCCTGGCGACCGCATTGCCCCCCGAGCAGGCGCAGCCGGTCTACCTGCGTAATGATGTGGCTGTAATTCCCGGCAACCCACAGCCGGCACCGCGCTGAGCGCAGCGCCTGAAACGTGTTGTAATGGAACTGCAATATTTCACTCATAAGGTGGCGCCGCCCGCGCTGTGAGTCTCGCCCCATCAATGACTGCCAAACACATACTCGTTGTCGAAGACGAGCGGCCGATACGCGAGATGATCGCTTTTGCCCTGAAGCGTGCCGGCTTTGAAGTGGGCGAAGCCGAAGACAGTCGCAGCGCGCGTTCCGCGCTGGCCGACCGCCGTCCCGACCTGATGCTGGTTGACTGGATGCTGCCTGATACCAGTGGCCTGGAACTCACGCGCGCCATCAAGCGTGAGCGCGAGACCCGCGATCTGCCCATCATCATGCTGACCGCACGCGCTGCCGAGGCCGACAAAGTTGCCGGACTCGACGGTGGCGCCGATGACTATCTCACCAAGCCCTTTTCACCGCGCGAACTGGTGGCGCGTGTCAATGCGCTACTGCGCCGCAGCGGCGGGCCCGAGGCGGGTGAGGCGCTGAAACTGGGTAAACTGAGCATTGATCGCGCCGGGCACCGGGTGAGCGCGGCGGGTACGCCGGTAGTGGTCGGGCCGACCGAGTACCGGTTGCTGGAATTTTTCATGCTCCATCCCGATCGTGTGTACAGTCGCGAGCAGCTGCTCGATCGGGTCTGGGGTGGCAATGTCTATGTGGAAGAGCGCACCATCGATGTTCATATCCGCCGGCTGCGCAAGGCGCTCGAGAATCATGACTGCGATCAGTATATCCAGACGGTACGTGGCGCCGGATATCGTTGTTCCGAGCGCCTGGACGGATAGCGCCTGCACGGGTGAAATGAGCCCGTTCAACCACCGATGAGCGCCTCACTGTGGTGGCTGATGGCCAGAGTGGCCGTGGGCCTGGCGGCCGGCATGCTGCTGGGTCTGGCGTTCGGGCATCCGGCCACGGGTGTGGCGGTGGTGTTGTCCGTGCTGCTGGCGCGCCAGTATCTTGTGTTGCGGCGTGTGCAGCGCTGGCTGCGCAGCGATAAGGGCGCGCACGCACCGGAGGCTGACGGCGATTGGGGCGAAGTCATCGTGCTGATCGCACGGTTGCAGCGCCGCAAGCAGTATCACAAGCGCCGCCTGATGCGCCTGCTGCGCGAGTTGCGCCGCTCTACCGCCGCCATTCCCGATGGCGTGGTGGTGCTCAATCCGCAGGCCGAGATCCTCTGGTTTAACCGTACAGCGGCGCGGCTGTTGCATCTGCGCTCGCGCACCGACGTGGGCCTGCGCATCGAGAACCTGGTGCGCCAGCCCGAGTTCATCCGCTACCTGCGCGGCGGTGATTTTGCGCAGGGCGTGGTGGTGAGCGCCGCGCTTGATGCCGGGCTGCATCTGCAGATCCAGCTGGTGCCCTATGGCGATGGTCAATCCCTGATGCTGGTGCGGGATGTGACGCGTCAGCAGCGGCTCGAGGCCATGCGCAAAGACTTCGTGGCGAATGCCTCGCATGAGCTGCGCTCGCCGCTCACCGTTATCGCCGGATACCTCGAGACCCTGGGCCAGGATCCGGCGCTGGAGCCAGGTCTGGCCGGCCCGATTGCCGAGATGCGGCGTCAATCGACGCGCATGACCGGCATCATCGAAGATCTGCTCTCGCTCTCCAAGCTCGAAGCCAGCGACGGCGAGGCCGAGCGCAAGCCGATCGACATGGCCGCGATGATCGACCTGTTGCGCAGCGATCTGGTAGCGCGGATCGATCCGGCCACCACGGTGCAGGGCGCAGCGCAGGCCAGCGAGCGTCTGCTCGGCGATGAGGCGCAGATCCACTCCGCCTGCGCCAATCTGCTCGACAATGCCGCCAAATACACACCCGTGGGCGGCACCATCAGCATGCGCTGGTGGGTCGATGGCGAGGGCGGTCACTTTTCAGTGCAGGACAGCGGCATCGGCATTGGCGCTGAACATATCCCGAGGCTGACCGAGCGCTTCTATCGCGTCGATCCAGGTCGCAGCCGGGCGACCGGGGGATCGGGCCTGGGCCTGGCCATCGTCAAGCACGTGCTGCAGCGGCATGGTGCCACCCTGGCGGTCAGCAGCACTGAAGGTCGTGGCAGCCTGTTCAGCTGCCACTTTCCAGCGGACCGATTGGTGAGCGCTGCGACTGCGGTATAGTAAGCCCATGGAAGCCGCTGACATATCGCATCACACCTCGCGCCGGTTCAACGAAGACCTGGAAAGCGTACGCAGCAAAGTGCTCGCCATGGGCGGCCTGGTCGAGGAACAACTGGCCGGTGCCCTCAACGCCCTGATCGACGGTGACAGCAAGCTCGGTCAGGCGGTGGCGCGCAACGATCACGCCGTCAACGCCATGGAAGTATCGATCGACGAAGAGTGCAGCCGCATCCTCGCGACCCGCGCCCCGGCGGCCGGAGACCTGCGCATGATCGTCGCCACCATCAAGACCATCACCGATCTGGAGCGCATTGGCGACGAATGCGAGAAGATTGCCTATATCGCTGCGCGGCTCGCCAACGATGAACGCCCGGCCGATCACTATCGCGAGGTCAAGCATCTGGGGCGCATCACCCAGACCATGGTGCGCGATATGCTCGATGCCTTTGCGCGCCTGGATGCCGAGCTCGCCATCACTACGGCAAGAAGTGATCGGATGGTTGACGAAGAATACGAAGCCATTCACCGGCAGTGCATTACCTTCATGATGGAAGATCCGCGCACCATTCGCCGTGCACTCGATGTCATGTGGGTGGTGCGCGCGCTCGAGCGCGTGGGTGATCACGCCAAGAATGTCTGTGAATATGTGATCTACATGGTGCTCGGCAAAGACGTGCGCCATACCTCGCTTGAGCGCGTCGAGCAGGAAATCAAAAGCCGCAACGCACGCCCGTGAACGTCGTTACGCGGCGCAGTCTGAATCTCGCCGGGCTGCTGTGCTGCGCAGGCCTGCTGGCCTATGCCTGGTACACGCAGGGTGTACTGAGGGTCGAACCCTGCCCACTGTGTATCTTCCAGCGTATCGGTGTGGCCACCTGCGGGACCTTATTCCTGATGGCCTGGCTGCACTCGCCCAACGGTTGGGGTGCGCGCGCCTACGGCGTATTGATTGCAGGCGCCGCCGCGCTGACCATGGCGATCGCGGCGCGGCATTTGTGGATACAGCACCTGCCTGAGGGTGAGGTGCCGGTGTGCGGGGCGACACTGAACTATATGCTCGATGTATTCCCGCTCAGCGATGTCATACGCAAGGTGCTCACGGGCTCGGGCGAGTGCCACGCCGTGAACTGGAGTCTGCTGGGGCTGGCCATGCCCGGCTGGGTCATGATCGTTGCCGCTGGATTGGGCTCGCTCGGCCTGTACGCCAATTTCAGCGCGCGGCGCCGCTAGCGGCGCCGCCGTCAGTCCTCAGGCCAGCAGGTTGCGCAGCGCCTGCAGATAGATGCCGTGCAGCGTGTCGAGGTCGCTAACCCGCACACTCTCATTGACCTTGTGTATGGTCGCGTTCGGCACGCCCAGCTCCAGAACTTCAGCGCCCATGCGCGCAATGAACCGGCCGTCGGAGGTTCCCCCGCCCGTGGACAGTGCCGGGCTCAGGCCAGTCACCGCCTTGACTGCCGCCGTCACGCCCGCCAGCAGCTTGCCCTGTTGGGTGTAGAAGGGTTCGCCCGACAGGTACCAGTCGAGCGTGTAGCGCACGCCATGACGCCTGAGTACTTCTTCCACGGTGCTCTTGAGTGCCGCGATCGTCTGTACCGGCGGGTAGCGCAGGTTGAAGCGCGCCTTGAGCTCGCCGGGAATGACATTGGGCGCGCCAGTGCCGGCACTCATGTTTGAGATCTGAAAGCTGGTGGGTTGAAAATGCTCGTCGCCCTGATCCCAGACGCGGCTGGTGAGCTCTGCCAGTGCCGGCGCGAAACTGTGCACCGGATTTTCAGCCAGCTGCGGATAGGCGATATGCCCCTGCACCCCGTGCACCGTGAGTCGGCCTGAGAGCGAGCCACGTCGCCCGATCTTGATCATGTCGCCGGTCTGTTTTTCGCTGGAAGGCTCACCGACGATGCACCAGTCGATGCGCGCGCCGCGCGCCAGCAGCGTTTCGACCACCTGCTTCGTGCCCTCGACGGAAGGCCCTTCCTCATCACTGGTAATGAGAAAGGCGATCGCGCCGTGATGATCAGGCTTTTCGGCGACGAAGGCCTCGGTCGCGGTGACCATGGCCGCGAGGCCGCTCTTCATGTCGGCCGCACCGCGCCCATAGAGCAGGCCGTCACGGATTTCAGGTTCGAAGGGGTTCGAGTGCCACTGTTCCAGCGGCCCCGTGGGCACCACGTCGGTGTGCCCGGCGAAGCACAGCACGGGTTGGGCTTTGCCACGCACCGCCCACAGGTTATCGACATTGCCGTAGCGCAGTCTTTCGATTTGGAAACCGACGGTCGCCAGTCGCTCCGCCATCACTGCCTGGCAGCCCCCATCGACAGGAGTGACTGAATTTCGGGCTATCAGGTTCTGGGTCAGGGTAAGCGTGGCGGACATGGGTTCCTTGAGCGGCTGGTTCAACAATCCCATTGTAATCTTACTGTAATCAGAGTGTTCCACCTGAAAGCTCAATGGCTTGGAGCTCCTGCGACGGTATTCCCATGCGTATAACCGTTGTCTTACAAAAGACTGACACAGAGCTGTCACAAAGCATCCGTATAAATCTGGCCCAGTTTCAATGCCCATGTATGGAGAGTCGTTGTGAAGAAGTTCCTGATAGCCGGTCTCGCCACGCTGATGAGCCTGCCCGCACTCGCGCAGAATGCACCGTCCAGCCCTGAGCTCGCGAGTGCCGAGCAGCAGATTGAGGCGCTAAAGGCGCAACTGGAGCGCCTGGAGGCGACGGTTGATTATCTGAAGGCCAATGCCGTGGCAAGCCGCAAAGATGCGGCCACCGAGGCAGTGGATGTGGGCGCCCTGAAGACCAACGCCGGCAAGTACACCTGGAGCGGCGATTTCCGCTATCGCCACGAAGTGATCGATGCCGAGGAGACCGCTACCAGTCGATCGCGCGATCGCATGCGTGTGCGCTTCGGTGTGCTCGCCAAGGTGAATGACCGGATCAATGCCAGACTGCAGTTCTCGACTGTCAACACTGGCAATGACAACCCGCGCTCCACCAATCAGACGCTGGGCAACAGCTGGGATCGCAAGACCCTGGGCATTGATCTGGCCTATGTGGACTGGAAAGCCAGCGACCTGTTCAACCTGCAGCTCGGCAAGATGCCGATTCCCTGGGTCAAGACCTCAAGCTATTTCTGGGACAACGATCTGACCCCGGAAGGCGCCGCGCTGAAATTTGCCCGTGGCCCGATATTCGCCGGGGTCTACTACAACTGGCTCAACGAGCGTGACGTGGGCTCAAGCTCGGCCGCCAGCACCGACGCCAACATGGTCGGTGCCCAGTTGGGCATCAAGCAGGCGATGGGCGAGGCCACTCTGACGGCGGCCATCAGCTACTTCGATCTCGGCGGCGTGCAGGATCGGATTACCTCTTCAGTCGTTCCGGCGGCGGCCCCGCCGCCGCCCGCGCCCGCCACCGTCTGCGTGCCTGACGGCGCCTTTGGCGGCGGCTTTCCCCTTACCAACAACGCCTTCGGCAATACCACCTATGCCGGCGGCGCGCCGCAAACGGGCAGCAATGCATTTTGCACGCGGCTGCGCAGTGACTTCAATCTGGTTGAAGCCCAGGTGCAGCTGGACTTCCGCGTCGGCAAGTACCCGATGAGCGTGTTCGCGGATTACATGAAAAACACCGCCGCCATGGTTAACGCGGCAGCCGGCAAGAAACTGGACAGCGCACTGTCGGCGGGTTTCATGTTCAACAAGGCGAGTGCCGCCAAGACCTGGGAAGCAGGCCTGATCTATCAGCAGGCCAAGAAGGATGGAGTCTTTGCTCAGTTCCATGACTCCGATTTTGGTGGCGGCGTGACCGACACCAAAGGCGTCGCGCTGAAGGGCGCCTGGGTGCCGGCGACCAGCTGGACCCTCAATGGCACGTATTTCATCAACCAGCGTTTCAACGATGTCGCGACCGCCGCTGGCACCGTGACGACAGCCAAGAAGGACTATGACTACAAGCGTCTGCAGCTGGATCTGAACTACAAGTTCTGATATCGGCGGCAGTCATACGCGGATACTTATGGATACTGAGCAACTGAGCCACCACATTTCCAGTCGCTTCAACGCGGATCTCGAGCAGATCCGCAGCAGCGTGCTGGAGATGGGCGGGCTGGTGGAGCGGCAGCTGGGGCAGGCGCTCGGCGGCATCGTGGAGGCGGACTCCAGCGTACTGGCCCTGGTGGCCCAGGGCGAAATCAGCGTCAATCAGCTCGAGCGCAGCATCGACGAGGACTGCGGGCGCATTCTGGCGACCCGCAGTCCCGCGGCCTCGGATCTCCGACTGGTGATCGCGATACTCAAGACCATCACCGATCTGGAGCGGGTCGGCGACGAGAGCGAGAAGATAGCGACCATTGCCTCGCGGATGGCGGGGCGTGACTGGCCGAGCGGGCGACATCGTGAACTGCGCCATCTGGGCAGTCTGGTAAGCGCCATGGTGCACGACGCGCTCGACGCCTTCGCGCGCCTGGACGCGGGCCTGGCCTTCGAAGTGGCACGGCGCGACCGCGCGGTCGATGAGGAGTACGAGGCCATTCATCGCCAGTGCATCACCTTCATGATGGAAGATCCGCGCTCCATCCGTCGCGCCCTGGATGTCATGTGGGCCGTGCGCTCGCTCGAGCGCATCGGCGATCATGCCAAGAATATCTGTGAATACGTTATCTACACGGTGCACGGCAAGGACGTGCGCCACACCCGGCTGGAGGATGCCGAAAAGGAAATACAGCTGGCGGCGCCGGTAGCGCCCGCGCTGAGTGCGCCGTGACTGCGTCGCAGTGTCATGGTCAGGGTTTATTCAGGGCTGGGTTGGCGTTGCAGCTGAACAGTGTTTTCGCACAATTACTGAGGAATCGATATGAAGACGGTTAATTTGATGATGACGTTCGTGGCGCCGTTGGCCTGCGCCCTGGCGCTGGTGGCCGCGCCGCGCAGCGCCCTGGCGCAGACGGTAAAGATAGACGGCTCCAGCACGGTGTTTCCGATCACCGAAGCGGTGGCCGAGGAATTTCAGATTCAGAAGCGCGGCAAGGTGCGCGTCACGGTCGGAATTTCCGGCACCGGCGGTGGTTTCAAGAAGTTCTGCCGCGGCGAAACCGATATTTCCGATGCCTCGCGGCCGATCTCGAGCAGCGAGATGGCGGCCTGCGCCGCTGCCGGCATCAAGTATATCGAGTTGCCTATCGCCTACGATGCGCTCACGGTCGTCGTCAACCCGAAGGCTACCTGGATTGATGAGGTGAGCATCGCCGAGCTCAGGAAGATGTGGGAGCCCGCGGCGCAGGGTGTCGTCACCAAGTGGTATCAGGTCAATGGCAAGTGGCCCAAGAGTGCACTGAAGCTGTTTGGACCCGGCACCGATTCGGGCACCTTCGACTATTTCACGGAAGCGGTGAACGGCAAGGCGAAGTCCAGCCGCGGTGACTTCACCGCCAGCGAGGATGACAACGTCCTGGTGCAGGGCGTCGAGGCTGACGTGAATGCGCTGGGTTACTTTGGCTACGC
>Ga0315268_10009176_pt1 | contig 10291 bp, 6 predicted proteins | sample C1_top_MG_FD_204535 | JGI IMG/M metagenome (GOLD analysis project Ga0315268, IMG submission 204535) | Sediment microbial communities from Yellowstone Lake, YNP, Wyoming, USA - C1_top | ecosystem: Environmental > Aquatic > Freshwater > Lake > Sediment | place: USA: Wyoming | collected 2017-08-01 | reverse complement strand
TGACATAGTCTTCCTTTTTGCGAACCCTGCGCAGGCTGGCAGAATTCTGGGGCTGGTTTCCTTCAAGGGTGCAGAGCCTTTCACGTATTATCCCGCGAGCAGCATATGTTCAACGATAACGAATGTTCTGGCAAAGGGAAGACCCGAAATAAATCTCATCTCAGCCTTTGAAAGACGAGGAGGCAAGTGGTCTCCAGACGAGCTTATGATAACAATGCCCTTGAACGATTTTGAAGCAGCAGTAGAAAATATTCCCCATTCCGGGTTCGGAACAGCCCAAACATCGAGTGAAAAAAGCATTAGGGGGCGCGCTATCATGGGAGATCGCGCGGTTTTAGAAGAAAAGCGGTTACTTCTCGGCTTGGATGAGCTTGTCTGTAATCGCCTCTGATCGATCGATCTTGGATTGTCATAATTCCGGTTGCCCATCGATTATTAATGCGACTGCCTGCTCTTCAAGATTCGTTGATCAGAACCCTGTACCTGCGTCTGTGCCCTACACCCTTGGAACAACTGCTCAGTACCCTAACATCACGCGCCACGCGCGCGCTGACGAGGGGTTCTATGATTTGACCACGAGGAATGTCGACCTCTCGGGTGAATATTACAGAATTGACATTAGTGCCATTATCAGAATGAACGCGTACGTCTGTTGCATGCACAGCAATGTTCATGTCTGGAATCTGTTTTGGGTGTAGTTTATCCGAGACATGTTCCGGCCTGTACTTATTCCCGTCTGTTGTTTATAGTTTGCCCGAAGAAGGTCATTGTTGAATCAGGAACTGTGAAAACATTAGTAAAACATTCAATCGCATTGAGCTGTTTCTTACTCGCAAAATGATAGTATGCCGGAAAAGTTTGAACTGAGTTCGAAGATATCCCAGTACTGATGCCCCAAGGGGTTTAGGCTTCTATTGTTCCTACACACAAATGGGAGTGGACCGGGCGGGATTTGAACCCGCGACTTCCGCATTGCGAATGCGGCGTTCATGCCAGACTGAACTACCGGCCCTCTAATTTTCTCTCAGAAGAAAACATTCAGTAGGAAATAAAGGGCTTTCGGAATTGTTTTGGCCTTCAAACCGGTCGGTGACGGCCTTCGTTCTAGTGAAGGCGCTCTGAAAAAATGTAGGAGGACCGCTCAGTTTTGAGTGCCGCGCCACGAATTCACTAGCCGAATTAAGGCGAAGTTGGGGTGATAGATTAGGTGAAGTTTGGATTTGGCTCCTGACTGGGGTTAGCCTTGCTTTGGCGTTGTTTCCCTGGGTTCTATCCATCCGCTATCAGCGGAAAGAGAGAAGCGAGAAACGTTAACGTTCTTCCTATGCTTTTGTTGGAATCGAGATGTAAACTTTCTTTTCATCCAGTTGAGACTCATGCCATTCGGTCTTTGCCTCGTCGCGGTTGCTGTATAGATTTACTTTTTTGGCCCGGACGAGTTCTTTCATCTCTTCTAGATAAGGCTGCAGTAATCTGATGCTTTCATCGTCCAGTTCGGATATGTAGACAGCGTTTAGGACGTCGGTTGGCATGTAGCCCGATTCTTTTCTCAAGGCTTGGACTCTTCGAGCAAGGTCTCGCATTAGTCCCTCGCCGAGCAATCCTTCGTCGCGGTGAGTGCTAAGAAAAATCTGAGTGTCGTTCTCAGATGCAGAGCTCCATCCTTCTGTTGTGACATATTCTGGCGCTTTGGTTGCGTAGTCAGTGGCTTTAACATTGGAGAGTTCAAGGAGGAGTTCTTCAACGCTTTTCAGGGCAGTGCAGATTTTTTCTGGGGCCACCACGACCATCTTGCTGAGAGGCCATCTTCTCTTCAGCTTGGCATTTTGCCTTGCTGCGTAGACAAGTGACACAGTTTTGAACAGCGTTTGGAAATCTTCTTCCGTAGTTTTGTTTCGCAATTTGTCCTTTGGTTTTGGCCATTCTTCGAGGTTCACTGACTCGGATAGTTTCGGATCCAGTTTTCGGTAGACTCTCTGGTACAGTGCCTCACTCAGGTAGGGCGTAATCGGGTTGAACAGAAGCGTTATCGTTTTCAAGGCGTACCATAACGTTGCATACACCGCTAGTCTTCTGTTTAGCGTCTCTGGGTCGTCTGTCCACAGTTCTTTTCTGACCATAGGTACGTAGAGCCTGCTCAAGTCTTCTATTACCGCATCTTCCAATGCGGCAAGGGCCACGTTGAATTCGCATGTTTCCAGCTTAGCCGTGTAGGTTTCAATTGTTTGCTGAAGCCTTGAAAGGAGCCAGAGGTCTGGGCTTTTCAGCTGTTTTTCAAGTCTTGCCCATTCGAGGGTGTGTTTTTCAGGCTTGAAGTTGTCGAATTCAGAGTTTTGAGCAAAGAATCTGCTGAGATGGTACAACGTGGACAGCACTTGGTATGGGCGGCGGCTCAGTTCCTGAGGGTCAAAATCGTTAGGATCTATCGGAGGACATTTTCTCAACACGTAGAACCTGAACACGTCTGCAGAGTATTTTTCCAGTGCTTTGTTTGCCTCTATTACGTTTCCGAGGCTCTTGCTCATTTTTCTGCCTTTAGCATCTTGAGTCAGACCCTGCAACAAGAATGCCCTGTATGGTGATTCTGCTTTTCCGGTGAGTATGACGTATTCCAAGAGCAGAGTGTTTGCCCATCCTCTTGTTTGGTCCATGGCTTCTGTGAGATAGTCGACTGGCACGTACTTTTTGAATTCTTCATCCGTGAATCTGGCGTAGGGTGAGGCTCCGCTGTTGTGCCAAGCGTCGAGTACGAAGTCTTCTCTGTGCATTGTGCCTCCGCATTTTTCGCATCTGAACGTGATGCGGTCTACCCATGGTTTATGCAGTTCGAAATCTGCTTCTGGTTCTTCTTGGGCTTTTGCGAGAAGCTCTCTTTTGCTTGCAACGAGTGTTTTTGTTTCGCATTCTTCGCATTTCCATATGGGTAGCGGCGCTCCCCAGACTCGTTCTCTGGATATGCACCACGGCTTGCCTTCTTTCAGGAAGGAGATGAAACGGTTTTTTGGACTTTCGTAGAAGTAGTTTACCTTCTCAGCGGCTTCCAAGACCTTTGAGTTTATCTTGTCTGTTCTCAGAAAATACTCCTTTCTAGCCAGCCACACTAGCTTGTGGTGGGAACGCCAGCACGTTGGATATTCGTGTTTTAAGGTTTTAGCTGAAACAAGTAGGCCTCTTTTCCGCAGTTCCTCAACCACCATGACGTCCGTGTCTCTTGCAAACTTGCCGTTGAAGACGCCTGCGTCTCTTGTGAATTTGACTTCGTCGTCGAATGGAGCGAAGATTGGGACTCCTCGTTTTTGTGCAGCAAAGAAGTCTTCTTCACCGTTTCCGGGCGATTGGTGCACGACTCCCGTTGCAGTGTTCACGTCCACGAAATCTTCGAGTATTACCCTGTGCACAAGTGGGTGTTTCTTCTCAAGCTCTGCTTGTTCGGGAACCATGTCTTTGAATGGATATTCATATCTCGTTCCCTCAAGGCTTTTTCCCGCGACTGTTTCCACTATTTCGTATTTTTCTATTCCCAGTTCCTGCACAACTGGCTGAACGCGCGGCTTGGCAAGTATCCATTTCTCGTTGTTGACTTTGACTTTTGAATATTCCGCTTCAGGGTGCACGGCTAGCATTGTATCAGTTATGAGGGTGAAGGGCATAGTTGTCCAAACAAGGAAGTACTCGTCCTGCTCGTCAGCGAGTTTGAACTTGAAGTATAGGCTGGGGTCTTCGACGACTTTGTACGCGCCTTCGTAGCCTACCTCAGCGCTGCTTAAGCTCGTTTGGCAGCCCGGGCAGTAAGCGACTACGTAGTGTCCTTCTTCTAGAAGACCTTGGTCCCAGGCGTGTTTGAGGATTTGCCATTCCCTTTCGATATATTCGTCTTTATATGTCCAATATGCTCTGGCGTGGTTCATGAAGACGCCGAGTCTGCTGTCAGCTGTTACCCATTCCTTATGATATTTCATTATGGCTTTCTTACATTCTTGTATAAAACGTTCCATTCCAACTCTTTCTAACAGTTCCCGCTTGTTCTTTACTCCCAGCAGTTTCTCCACTTCCAGTTCTACCGGCAAGCCTTGGCAGTCCCATCCTGCCCAAAATGGTATATAGTAACCTTGCATTGTTTTCAATCGGTAGCGGAGGTCTTTCATGACGCGGCCTCGCGCGTGTCCAACGTGTGGTACGCCGTTGAGGGTTGGAGGGCCTTCGACATAACCTAAGACGCCGATGTTGGATGCTTCTCTGGATCCTGACAACTTCTGTGGGACTTGGTTCTTTTCCCAGAATTTACGTACTTCTTGTTCAAGTTCAAGGGGGCCATACTCTGCTGTAAGGCTTCGTTCAGAATTATTTCGGAATTTGGCGGTCACCTTGCATCACATTGCACCCGCAAATACACGACAATAGCATCAGCAAAATATAAGCTTTTCAGCAACATTGCCTGCGACAGCCTTTGTCATACGTTAGTGAGTCTACCCAAACGGACAGTCTTCAGACTTAATAAGAACCCCATGTAGAACTTGCTTGTTGATGAGGCTTCATGGGCGAAATTCCATAGTTCAGATTTTCAATGAACAAATGGGTTAATCCGTATTATCATGTTTGTGTTCTATTTTCTGAATACTTTTCAGGCGAGTATGCGAAAGGGACTTTGAACAACACTACGTACAGGCAACAGTATGAACACTTGAAAACGGAATATCTTCACGAGAAGTTTCATGAGTTATGGCGATACTCATACTACTCTTGGGATTTTGTTGGAAAATCTCTTTTCAGAGCAAACACTCAAGCTTCAGCAGGCAAACTCCTGAACAAAGCGGCTTATGATCAAACAAGCATCTAGTCGGAGATTCGTGCGCGCGCTCTTGCTGAAATCTGGTTGTGGGAATAAACTCTTTCTTATACTGGAACCTTTCTTCCGTCAGAGTCGCGTTTCGAAATTCCGAATTCATTTTTGACTTCCCGAAGCTGCGCTTTATTGAATATTGGGCCATCTCTACATACTCTGTACTTACCTATAGCGCAACTTCCGCACAAGCCAATGGCACATCGCATCAAACGCTCAAGGCTTGCTTCAAACTTCGTTTCGCACTTGTCAGCTAGTTCAAAGACTTTCAATATCATCGGTTCTGGTCCACAAGCATAGACAATGTCAAAGCTTTCTTTTGTGAGAATCTGTTCCAATGGCTCTGTGCATAGGCCAGTGATTCCACAGCTGCCATCTTCTGTTGAAGTGATAAGTTGCATCTTTGCACTCGGCATTTGATCTAATTGTGCCATGAACAATAGTTCGTTTCTTGTTTTTGCACCGAGGATAAAAACTGTTTTTGCCGATGTGTGTACGGATTTTTTTACCAGAAACATTAATGGAGCCGTTCCTGTGCCCCCAGCAACCATTAATGTCTTTCCTCCTGTCGCAGTGAAGCTGTTGCCAAAAGGTCCTCGCACACCGACTAAGTCGCCGACCTTTGCTTTGTGTAATTCCTGTGTTGCCTCGCCGACCTTCTTAACAGCAACCGAGACTAGCCCGTCTTTTCCTGCGTCTAAGATGCTTAGGGGGATTTCATCCACGCTTGGAATCCAGAGCATCAGGAATTGCCCAGGACGGGCTTTTGCACATTCTTTGTCCTTAAAGGTGAAGGTCTTGACCGTTGGGCTTTCCGCTTCTATCTTCAAAACCCGGGTGATTCGTAAATGGTTACTTCCGGTGTGATAGGCCGACAAGCTCTCTTACCTCACTGACGCGTTTACGTTTCAAGTATGCGTCCATTCCTTGCGCAACCGCTTTGAATACTTTTGGTCCCTTCAATGCTACTGCCGTGCCGATTTGAACTGCTGACGCTCCCGCCAAAAGAAACTCCACTGCATCGCGCCAGCCTGTGACGCCACCACATCCTATTATCGGCACATTGACTCTTTCGTAAGTGTCGTAAACGCATCTTAGGGCTATCGGCTTAATAGCCGGACCTGAAAGTCCGCCTACCCTGTTAGATAAAACGGGTATGGTGGTTTCAACATCTATTGCCATGGCTTTGACAGTGTTAATGACAGTTAGAGCATCTGCCCCAGCTTTGGCTGCTGCTTCGGCAATCTCTGCAATGTCTGTGACGTTCGGAGACAACTTGGCAAATACAGGCTTGCCCACAGAAGCCTTGACCTTCCTGAGAACCTCGGTCAGGATTTCGACGCTCTGACCAATTTCGGAACCGGTCTCTTTAACGTGTGGACATGAAACATTAAGCTCTACGGCATCGGCGCCCGCCGAAACAGCCTTCCTTGCAACGGCCACATATTCTTCCCCGGAATAGCCGTAAACGCTTACTATCAACGGAACACCAAAAGCACGTTTTGCCTGGAGGATCTCATGAACGAATTCGTCAATTCCCGGGTTCGGGAGTCCCATTGCATTAATCAAACCACAGCTTGCTTGAACAACGGTCGGGTTAGCATAGCCTTTCCTTGGTTTCAATCCAACAGATTTCGTTACGACCGCACCTGCGCCGCCTTCAACAATGTTCTCTAGCGTAGCGGCGGAATACCCCAGGATTCCAGAAGCCAACATTGTTGGATTAGCAAGCTTCAATCCTGCCAAAGTGATTCCTAAGGCGTTATTCTTCAAGCATTTCCACCGTAGACAGTTTTTGAGTAAATGTCAACGCTTATATTGGTTCTGCTTAGTTCACGTGGATGTTCGGATTTCTTCGGACTTCAGACCCTCGGCTTGTTCAAGAGAATGAAGGCGAATACTGTAAGTTTTTATGTAGAACTCTGGAATAGTAGTGCTGAGGCGTTCAAATGAAGGCGACCATAGTCGAAAGCTCATTTGGGATATTGGCTTTTGACCAAGAGAACAGACTGGTAGAACAGGCGCTGTTTCCCAAAAAACCACAGGAGGCGGCGAAGATTCTTGGCAAGATTGAGGCTGGGAAACTGACGGATGAAATTGTAAGCCTTATTGAAGCGCTAGGGAAGAAGGGGTACAAGATTTTTGTTTTTGAGAATGAAATCCTCGCTAAGGAAGCTGAGAAGAAGCTGGATGCCGAGGTTGAGGTTTCTAAGCCCTCAGAAGCTGGTGATTTGCTCCGGTCGAATCCTGAACAACTCGCGGTTCAAACAGGTTTTGCCAAGGATTCTGAGGATTTCAGTTTATGGATGCACAATATCGCAATGGAAATAACGAAGCTACGAGTTAAGGGAGCCGTTGAGAAGAGAGACTTGGTTGTGGCTCAAGCCATTCAGACTCTTGATGAACTGGACAAGTCAATCAACATGCTGATGGCTCGCGTGAGGGAGTGGTACGGCATACACTTTCCGGAGCTTGATCGACTACTGGAAAAACATGAGACTTATGCTCGACTGGTGGTCAGGCTCGGCAACAAAGACAACTTTATCGTCGAAAAACTTGAGAAGGAAGACGTGCCAAAGGCCAAGGCAGAAGGAATAGCCAAAGTGGCAGAAAAATCCATGGGCGCAGACATTACAGAAGCAGATCTAGAGCAGATACAAACCTTATCCAAGGACATACTCAACCTTTACCAGTTGAGGCAAGATCTAGAAGGCTACCTAGACTCAACAATGGAAGAAGTTGCACCAAACACAAAATATCTAGTCGGTTCTCTCTTGGGTGCACGTCTAATAGCAGTCGCTGGCGGTCTGACGAATCTGGCCAAGAGACCCGCCAGCACCATTCAAGTTTTAGGCGCGGAGAAAGCCTTGTTCCGTTCACTTAAGACGGGAGCGAGGCCGCCAAAGCATGGTCTGATCTTCCAACACACTCTATTGCATGATGCAAAAAGATGGCAAAGAGGTAAGATTGCCAGAGCTTTGGCTGGAAAGTTGGCCATAGCTGCGAGAGCAGATGCCTTCGGAGGCAGAAACATAGGGGAGGAATTGAAGGCAGGCATGGATAAGCGGATTGGAGAGATCCGTGAAAAATACGATCAGCCTCCACCGGCACCGGCTCAGAAGCCCAGACATGAAAGACTCAGAAGTGAAAGGTCGAGAAATGACAAGAAGTGGAGACAGCACAGACGTGACCGTTAGAGTTAAGCCGCACCCACGATTTCCAGGAATATATCAAGCAACCCTTGACGACGGCGCGCAAAGACTGGCAACTGAGAATCTGTCACCAGGGAGAAATGTTTATGGGGAAAGGCTCGTACGCTACGAGGGCGCTGAGTATCGCGTTTGGGACGCATTCAGGAGTAAGCTGGCAGCCGCGATTCTGAAAGGTCTGAAAACAGTTCCGATCAAGCCTAACCATTCAGTTCTGTATCTTGGCGCAGCATCCGGAACAACGCCAAGCCATGTTTCAGACATCATCAGCGACAAGGGCCACATCTACTGCGTTGAATTCGCCTCGCGATCAATAAGAGACCTAGTTGACAACGTGTGCGCATATAGGTCCAACATGTCACCCATACTCGAAGACGCTCGCCTTCCCGAAAAATATGCCATGTTCATCTGCGGAAAAGTGGATGACATCTACTGCGACATCGCACAACCTGAACAAGCGAAAGTCTTGGCAGACAACGCTGACGCATTCCTCAAAAGCTCCGGATGGATAATGCTCGCGGTGAAGGCCCAAAGCATAGACGTGACGAGAGAACCGTCCGAAATCTACAAGCACGAAGTCAAGGTCTTAGAAAAACGTGATTTTCGGATAGAGGACGTTGTGCATTTGGAGCCCTACGACAAGGCACATGCTATGATTGTGGCCCAGAGAAACTAACTTCTAGAAGATAAGTATAGTTTATATTTCGCAATGCAGTGGGTATTTCGCGGGACGATTCGATGGCTTATGGGGAGGAGGAAGGTCTAGAAATCGCAGAATCTGCTCTCAAGAAAGCGGGTTTCATTGTCTCTGTACTTTGCAGTTCTCGTCCAAGCTGTTTTGACCTTGCGGCCCGAAAGGGTAAGGCTCTGATGCTAATACGCGTTCATTATGACGTCGGAGGATTTTCAGCGACAGATTCACAAGAGCTTGGCGCCATATCTGACAGTTTCTCAGCGACTCCCCTGCTCATAGGCAAGGAAACTCGTGAAAGACCTCTGGAGGATGATACTGTCTACGCAAGGCATGGTGTGTTGGTTGTCACTCCAAGAACGTTTGAAAACGTTGTGCTCCATGATACACCTCCTTTGATTCAGGCCAATCCAGGCGGTTATTACGTGGAAATTGACGGTGAAGCGCTCAAGCAAAAGAGGCAAGAGCTTGGTCTGTCAGCAGGTGAGATGGCGGAGATGGTGGGGACATCCCGTAGAACTATTTATGGATACGAGCGAGGCATGGCCAAGGCTTCTGTGACAGCAGCTTACAACCTCGTATGGGCATTAGGAATCCCCGTTGCCAAGCCTATTAACATCCTTGAACGGTCTAGAGTCCAGCGCAAATGCTGCATATTGACCACTGCCAAACGTGTTTTCGCTCGAAACAGGCTCTTAAACAGACTTTTCAGGAAATACACACGTTATCATATAACAACGGTTAAGAAAGCGCCTTTCGACTTTGTTATTAGTATTCCTGAAGAGAAAATGCGGATAATAGGCGGGATCACAGACAGCAAAGAACTTGAACTCGGGAGAAGAGTAGATGAAATTCTGAGCGTCAGCAAGGTCGTTGAGGCACGTTCCATGCTGATAACCGAGGGCACTGAGCACAAAGAAAAGAACATTTTATGCATCAGCAGCGAAGAAGTCTCCAAGATCCAGAACCCTGAAGACTTGATAGCAAGCGTCAGATCAGCTTAACTTGATACGAACCCTTCTCACTCTTTGCCTTCTTCACCGGTTTCCAAGACTTCCTAACAAAATCCGGGTACTCCGACGCTTTCTTAAGGCATTCCTTTAGAAAATTCGTCGTTCTTGGATCCGATGGATAGCCTGATCCGATGTCTCCATGGGTCTCTGCTAGAAACGCGATTTCTCGGTCTCTTTCCACCTTCGCAATGATTGAGGACGCTGAGACCACGGCATAGTTTCTGTCAGCATGGTGTTCAGAAATGATCTGTGGTTTGAAAGACATGCATTCTAGGATGTGGTACTTGAATCTGTCTTCCAAGACGTCTGCGGCATCGACGAAAACCTTGCTTGGCCTGAGCGCTTCAATAACCTTGGCCATTGTCTGAGCTTCTAACCGGTTGAGTTTATGAAGTTTCCTTCCGCTTCTTACGGCAATGTCAATTTCCCTTGGCTGCAGCTTTGCTACAATGTAGTCTTGGGCCAGTTTCTTGATTTCAACGGCAAGCGTCTCCCGCTTATGCGGGGACAGAAGTTTCGAGTCCTTAACTCCTAATTC
>Ga0315268_10009175_pt1 | contig 10292 bp, 9 predicted proteins | sample C1_top_MG_FD_204535 | JGI IMG/M metagenome (GOLD analysis project Ga0315268, IMG submission 204535) | Sediment microbial communities from Yellowstone Lake, YNP, Wyoming, USA - C1_top | ecosystem: Environmental > Aquatic > Freshwater > Lake > Sediment | place: USA: Wyoming | collected 2017-08-01 | reverse complement strand
TCAACATCGACGATGCGTTTTGTTTCACGGCGCAGCAACACGTGAATCCTGGCAGACAGCGAGAACAGTACTTCCATTTCACCTGCCATGTCGTTCTCCTTGAGTTGAGTCATTTCAATTTCAATGCACAACTAAAACAGCCACATTTTGATTGCACATTAAAATTGCAACGAGGGAAAAAATTGCCCCGATGTTCCGGGGAATTTTCGTTGCAACGGTGATGCAGATTACATGTTGTAAGCGCGCTCGCCGTGAGTTGCAGTATCCAGACCTTCACGCTCTGCATCTTCCGTAACACGCAGACCCATTACCAGATCGATCAGTTTGAAGATGACAAAGCTGACGATGCCTGACCACAGGATGGTGACGCCCACCCCCCACGCCTGGCTGGTGACCTGCCCGACGATGGAGTATTCAGCTACTTTACCTGTTGCGTAGTCGAACACACCGGCGCCGCCGAGGCTGGGTGCTGCGAAGATGCCGGTACCCAGTGCGCCCACAATGCCGCCCACACCATGCACGCCGAATACATCCAGCGAGTCATCCACGCCGAGTATTTTTTTCAGGCCAGTGACACCCCAGAAGCACAGTACGCCTGCGAGCATGCCCAATACAATGGCACCCATAGGGCCTATGAAGCCGCATGCTGGTGTAACAGCCACCAGACCAGCTACAGTACCGGAAGCTACGCCCAACAAGCTGGGTTTGCCACGCAACATCCACTCTACAAACATCCATGACAGCGCGGCAGCTGCGGTTGCCACTACCGTGTTAACCATAGCCAGTACCGCAGTACCATTTGCTTCAAGATTTGACCCCGCGTTGAAACCAAACCAGCCCACCCATAGCAGTGCAGCGCCTATCATGGTCATGGTCAGGCTGTGCGGAGGCAATGCTTCCTTGCCGTAGCCGATGCGTTTGCCTAATACGATGGCGCCCATCAGTGCTCCCATGGCGGCATTGATATGCACCACGGTACCACCGGCGAAGTCCAGCGTTCCCTTGGCGAACAAGAAACCGGCAGGATCAGCAAAAGCGGAAGGGCCGCCCCAGAACCAGACCATATGCGCGATTGGCAGATAGGAGAAGGTGAACCACAGCACCGCAAAAACCAGCACTGCGGAGAACTTCATGCGTTCGGCAAAGCCGCCTACAGTCAGTGCCACAGTGATGGCGGCAAAGGTGAGTTGGAACACCATAAACAGCATCTCGGGGATGACCACGCCTTTGCTGAATGTTTCAGCAGCTGAGTCGGGTGTGACGCCTGCCAGGAAGGCTTTGGAGAGTCCGCCGATAAAGCTGTTCATGCTGCCACCCGCAGAGAAGGCCAGACTGTAGCCATATATCACCCACAGAATAGCGATCACACAGAAGATGACAAATACTTGGGTGAGCATCGACAGCATATTCTTGGTGCGCACCAGGCCGCCGTAGAATAGAGCCAGGCCAGGTAACGACATCAAGATAACGAGAACTGTGGAAATCAACATAAAGGAAGTGTCGCCCTTGTTGGGAACGGGTGCAGGCGCAGCTGCTGGTGCTGCGATATCAGCTGGCGCGGTTACAGCAGCAGTTGCCGGAGCAGCAACTGCGGGTATGGCTGTAGTTGCAGAAGCGGGAGCTGCCGCATCATCTGCAAATGCGGGGGCTACTAAACCGCTCAGCACGGCCAGCAGCGCTAAAGATGCTATAAACTTTTTCATGACGTGGCTCCTTATAAAGCTTCCACGCCGGTTTCGCCGGTGCGGATGCGGATGACTTGTTCGATACTGGATACGAAGATTTTGCCATCGCCGATTTTGCCGGTTTGAGCAGCCTTCTCGATGGCTTCTAGTACCTGATCCAGCATGTCAGACTTGATTGCTGCTTCAAGTTTGATCTTGGGCAGAAAGTCCACCACGTATTCCGCACCGCGATACAGCTCGGTGTGCCCCTTTTGCCGGCCAAAGCCTTTGACTTCAGTTACGGTGACACCCTGTACGCCGATGGCGGAAAGGGCTTCACGAACTTCGTCAAGCTTGAACGGCTTGATGATTGCGGTAACCATTTTCATATTCACTTCTCCTTGAGTTGATCGGGGCATAATCACCGCGTTTGCCTGACTACAAGTTTCTCTCAAATAATGATGAGGGTCGGAAGTAGCCGTCCCTAACTGGGAATGCAAAAACTGTGCCAGTTATCATATGGCCCGTGGATATCAGGTTTGAGATTTGCTGAATAAGGGTAAAGAAGAGATGGCGCACCAAGTTCATGCACAAAAATATAGAGGCGCACTCAGGCGGGGCGCCGCCTATTTATGACTAAATTGATTAGTTATGGTGCAATTCAACACGCTGACTAGCTGACTAATTTTTTCCAGGCGAATAGTCGTGTCGGCTGCCAGTCCAGGTGTTTATAGAAATTGAGAGCAGCTGCATTGTCTGCATCGGCTACCAGCTGAACTCGCTTCGCTCCCTTTGCCTTTGCCCAGACCTTAGCTTTTTCGAGCAGCGCTTTGCCCACACCTTGGCCGCGAAACTGCTCGCGTATTACCATATCCTCGATCCATGCCGACGGTGCGCCCATGGCGGTTGAAATGACCAGCTGGGCGCTGACCATTCCAACTACTCCTGCATCTTGGTGACGCGCAACGAAAATTTGACCTTGATTTGGATTGTCGAGTAACAACTTTAGGCCGTTGCGTTGTGCAGTTTCATCAGGACAGAAGTCCTGTTCTATAGAAAAAAGAATATTCAGCAGCGCCACAAGCGCTTCTATATCACCGGCATTAGCACTTTCTATCGTGATAAGCATTTTGGCGCCTCAACTTTCTACAGCGTTGGGATACATAAGTACCGTCAGGAAACGGATCGGACATTTGATCAATTTTTCTGGCCCATGAGGGATATCACCCTCGAAGGTCAATGCATCTCCAGGTGAGAGTACATATGTGTTTTGACCATGCCGGTATTCTATGCAGCCCTCCAACATGTATATGAATTCAGTCCCTGGGTGTTCGAAGACAGGAAAAGTCTCTGATTCATGATCAATAGTAATCAAGAACGGCTCGAATAATTTTTTTGGGCCTTGATCGTAGGCAAGCAGATGATAAGTGTGCCCACGCTTGGTTCCTCGCCTCACAACCTCCATTCCTTCACCGCTTTTAACCAGTTGGGCGCTACCAACACGAGCGTCGCAGTTTCTGAACAAAGTTGCTAAAGACACCCCGAGAGCTTGTGCTAGACGGGATATCGTTTCTAGACTAGTTGCTGTCTGAGCATTTTCAATCTTGGAAAGCATGCCGCGACTGATGCCAGCCAACCTTGCTACGTCGGCAATGGTAAGTCCATGGTTAAGGCGAATTTCGCGGATCGCATTCCCCAAATAGCGTTCTAAATTCTCGCCGTTAGATAAATCTGACATAGGCAATTCCTCTAATAGATTTGGTAAAAGATTATTTTATAACATATATTTCTCTATGTGAAAATTAGTTGACCTCTGTGATCTGTTGATGCACAATGTGAACTATTAGTTCCTCGTATGAATATTGGAGTTCGCTTTGTCATCCGCCCGTCGCTTCACGTTGAAACTTTCCTGCCCAGATCGCGTGGGTATTGTCGCTTCGGTAAGCACATTCATTTCTTCCCAGAACGGCTGGATCACTGAAGCTAACTACTATGCGGATGCGTACGCACAGCGTTTCTTCATGCGTCAGGAAATCCTGGCTGACTCGTTACCGTTTGGCATTGAGGAATTGCGCACCCGTTTTGCGCCGATAGCCCAAGAATTCGGTATGGAATGGAGCATCTCTGACAGCGCCAGCAAAAAAAGAGTTGTCCTCATGGTGTCAAAGCAAGAGCACTGTTTGTACGACCTGTTGTCCCGTTGGCATGCACAAGAGCTAAATATCGAGATACCCTGTGTCATCTCAAACCATGAAACATTCAGAGGAGTTGTCGAATGGCATGGCATTCCTTTCCATCATGTTCCTGTGCTTCCAGATAACAAGGAACACGCTTACAACAAGGTGATTGAGCTGTTTGAGGACGCAAAGGGGGATGTGATGGTGCTGGCTCGTTACATGCAAATTCTCTCGCCCAAAATGTGTGAACGTTATCCGGGGCAAATAATCAATATTCATCATAGCTTCCTCCCCAGTTTCGTCGGATCGAAGCCTTATCACCAAGCATTTGAAAGAGGGGTGAAACTGATCGGTGCAACTTGCCATTACGTCACTTCCGAGCTTGATCAGGGGCCAATTATCGAGCAGGACGTTATTCGAATCGATCACTCGGATGAGCCTGATGATTTAGTTCGCTATGGCAAAGACATCGAGAAGGCAGTCCTTGCTCGCGGACTACGTTATCACCTCGAAGACCGAATAATCACCCACGGCAACAAGACTGTCGTTTTCCGATAAGGAGTAGCAAAATGCCCTGGAGACTACTGCGCTTTGGCGTTTCAAAAAAACATCCGGAACCCCGGATGTTTACTCACCACGAGTCACTCAAGTCCAGCTATGACGTTGTGATCATCGGTGCTGGCGGACACGGGTTAGCTGCAGCCTACTATCTGGCGAGAGATCACGGCATCACCAATGTTGCCGTGCTTGAAAAAGGCTATATCGGCGGAGGGAATACCGGTCGCAATACCACCATCATCCGCTCAAATTACCTGACACCCGAGGGGGTCAAGTTTTACGATGAATCTGTCCATTTATGGCAAGACCTGTCGCAGGATTTTGACCTCAACCTTTTCTATGCCAACCGCGGCCACTTCACTTTAGCCCACACTGATTCAGCTATGCGCACCATGCGCTGGCGAGCTGAAGTGAACAAACATTACGGTGTCGATTCTGAAGTGGTAGGGCCGGAATTTGTTAAACGCGCAGCCCCGATGATCGATCTCTCCTGCGGTGGACACGCGCCTATCCTTGGCGCGCTCTACCATGCGCCAGGTTCGGTGGCACGCCACGATACAGTGGCTTGGGGCTATGGACGCGGAGCCGATATGCGTGGCGTTGAGATTCACCAGCAGACCGAAGTGTTGGGCATTGACGTCCAGGGCGGAAAGGTCAAGGGCGTTAAAACCTCACGTGGCTACATCAGTACCGGCAAGGTGCTATGTGCCGTAGCGGGCTTTACGCCACGCATTCTGGATATGGTCGATATCAAGACCCCGATCTACATCCATCCGCTGCAAGCCATGGTGAGCGAACCTATCAAAGCCTGGCTCAATCCGATTCTGGTTTCTGGCAGTCTGCATATATATGTCAGTCAATCATCTCGTGGCGAGCTGGTCATGGGCGCTTCACTGGATCCGTATGAAGTGCAGTCGACGCGTTCTACACTCGATTTTGTAGAAGGTTTGTCTTCGCACATGCTGGATATGTTTCCTTTTCTATCGAATGTCAAAGTTATGCGCCAGTGGGCAGGCATGGCTGACATGACACCTGACTTCGCGCCCATCATGGGCAAGACACCTATCGAAGGTTTTTACCTTGATGCCGGTTGGGGCACGTGGGGATTCAAGGCAACGCCGGTCTGCGGCAAAACCATGTCGTATACGGTTGCAACCGACACCCCACATCCTTTAATTAACGGTTTTTCACTCGACCGTTTCCGCAACTTCTCGCTCACCGGCGAGAAGGGTGCGGCATCGGTCGGCCATTAGGAGCGATGCCATGAAGATCATGACCTGCCCCATCAATGGTTCGCGTCCTGTTTCCGAATTTTATTACTGGGGAGAGATACGGCCCATGCCGGATCCTGACAGTTGCTCGGATGACGAGTGGGCAGCTTATATTTTCAACCGGAACGGCGCTCCGGGAATAAAGAAAGAATGGTGGTGCCACACTGCCAGCAATACCTGGTTCATCGCTGAACGGGATACAGAGAAAGATATCGTGCTACGTACCTATTTATTTGAGGGGGATTTCTGATGAGGCTTCCTCCTGTTCGCGGCGAGTGGATCGACCGTTCAAAAAATATTTCATTCACTTTCGAGGGAAAGACTTATCAAGGCCATCCTGGCGATAGCATCAGCAGTGCATTGTGGGCAGCAGATACAAAAGTTATCGGCAGAAGTTTCAAATACCACCGGCACAGGGGCGTGCTCTCAATGGCGAATCACGACGTAAACGCCATGATGCAATGGGGAGGTCGCCCGAATGTACGTGCGGACGTCACCCAGCTGATAGATGGAATGAAACTGACTGCGGTCAATACGTTTGGCGGCCTCAAGTCGGATTGGGCGAGCGTACTTGGTACTTTATCGCGCTTCCTGCCAGTGGGTTTTTACTACAAATCGTTTCACACCAAACAGCTGTTTCCACTGTGGGAGCGCATGTTCCGGACGCTGACCGGTCTTGGGAAAGTCGATTTCACCAGCCCCCGTGTTAGGACGGCCAAGCAATACGGCTTTTGCGATGTGCTAGTCATCGGCGCGGGTCCATCTGGCCTGGCTGCAGCCTTGGCAGCTGCAGCCCAAGGCGCCGATGTCGTAGTCGTGGATGAGAATGCACACGCTGGCGGTAGCGGTGGATATGTTCGCTGTGCCGATGCAGAACGTGCTGAAATGCACGCCGTTCAAATGACCCAGGTTCAAGCCAATCCCAGCATTCGTCTGATGACAGGAACCTATGCCGCCGGTTATTACACGGATCATTGGATACCGTTGGTCTCCGGTGACGTGCTGACCAAAATGCGTGCGAAAAGCGTGGTGGTCGCCAGTGGCGCATACGAACAGCCTGCAGTTTTTCGCAACAATGATCTGCCTGGCATCATGTTGGCCTCGGCGGCACAACGCCTGATCTACCGTTACGCTGTGCAGCCGATGCAAAAAGTTGTGCTGCTAACCGCCAACTCCGATGGCTACAGAGCAGCTCTCGATCTGGCTGATAACGGCATTGAAGTGGCCGCAGTAGTCGACCTGCGCCCGGTTACCGGTTTGGAACAGGCTGAAACTCAAGTCAAAAATAAAGGCATACGCATATTAAAGGGGCACTGCATTGTCGAGGCTGCTTCCGGCAAGCATGGAAAGTCGGTAGCGGCTGCGGTTGTTGCTCGATTGACTCCATCCGGTGAAGCTGAAAGCGACGGACATGAAACCATTTCATGTGACGGCATTGTGATGAGTGTGGGCTGGGCACCGGTAGCCAACTTGCTATACCAGGCTGGAACGCGCATGCGCTACGAGAAATCGCTGGAACAGTTTGTGCCCGATGTCTTGCCTACAGGGGTTTTTGCCTGCGGCAGAGTGAACGGCGTACATACCCTGGCTGCACGTCAAAACGATGGTCAGCGTGCAGGCAGCATTGCTGCCGCTCACGCCGGATTTGGCAACGCGGTGACAATCGAAGTACGTCCTGAAGCCGAGTGTCCAACGCATCCTTGGCCGATCATCAGTCATGCTTCCGGCAAAAATTTTGTCGATTTCGATGAAGACTTGCAATTGATCGACTTTCACAACGCCGTACAAGAAGGCTTCGACAATATCGAGTTGCTCAAGCGTTTCTCGACAGTCGGCATGGGCCCGAGTCAGGGCAAGCATTCCAACATGATCGCGCTGCGTATCCTTGCCCGTCTTACCGGCAAGGAGCCGCAACAGGTCGGCACCACCACGGCACGGCCCTTTTTTCATCCGGTTCCCATGGCTTTGCTCGGCGGTCGCGGTTTTACTCCGGAACGCAGAACACCTCTGCATGCGCGGCACGATGCACTAGGCTCATGCTGGATGCCGGCTGGAGTTTGGCAACGACCAGAGTATTACCGTGTTGTGGGCAAAGATCGTCTTGAATGTATACGCGGTGAAGTAGCGGCAGTGCGCAACAGTATCGGCATCATCGATGTTGGTACCTTGGGCAAGCTGGAAGTGATCGGTCCGCAAGCGGCTGAGTTTCTTGATCGCGTCTATATTTCAAAGTACGCCACCCTGAAAGTAGGGATGACGCGTTACGCAGTCATGTGCGACGAGTCCGGTGTGATCATTGATGACGGGGTAGTAGGCCGACTGGCTGAGGATCACTTTTACTTTACGACGACAACTTCCGGAGCAGCCACTGTCTATCGTGAACTTTCGCGTCTTAACACGATGTGGAAACTTGATTGCGGAATCGTCAATCACACAGGTGCATTCGCTGCAGTCAACCTCGCGGGACCAAAATCGCGTGAAGTGCTGGCTAGCCTGACGCAGGCCGATCTTTCAACCAGCGCCTTCCCCTACCTGGCTCTTCGCGAAGCGAAGGTGGCCGGAATACCGGCACGTCTCATGCGCGTAGGCTTTGTTGGTGAATGGGGTTACGAGATCCATGTCCCTGCCAACCTGGGAGTTGCTCTGTGGGATGCGCTGATGGAAGCCGGTCATCGCTTCGGAATTCGACCTTTCGGCGTTGAGGCGCAGCGCCTGCTCCGTCTTGAAAAGGGACATATCATCATCAGCCAGGACACCGATGGATTAACCAGTCCATTGGAAGTAGGTCTTGACTGGGCTTTGAAGATGGACAAACCCTTCTTTGTTGGGCAACGCAGCCTGAAGATCATCGCAAAGAAGGAGCGTAAACAACAACTGGTGGGTTTCGAACTTGCCCGGAATTTTTCAGGCACGGCACCGCTGGAATGCCATCTGGTGATTCACAACGGTGAAATCTCAGGTCGCGTGACCAGCATATCCTTTAGTCCCAACGTGGGACGCTATATCGGTTTGGCTTTTGTGCATCCTGAATTGGCAGCGCCAGGCACCTTAATTGCAATTCGCTTAACTGACGGCAATCAAGTTCAGGCTACGGTAGCACGCACGCCATTCTACGACCCGGAAAATCTGAAGCAGAAGGAGAACGCATGATCAGCCCTCAGCCTCTCAGCCCGATTCATGACATTCTTGAAGCGCTGCATCCGATTTGGAGCAACGACAGTCTGAATCCGAAAACAGTGCTTCGTTTTGACAGTCATGATGAGCACAAAGCAAACATCCTGGGACTTGCCGATGTATCACAACAACCGCGTGCCGGAGCCAAAGGACGCGGAGTGGCTGACTGGTTGTACGGTCTGGGATTGCAGATACCGTCAATTCCCAATAGCTGGAGCGCGCTACCTGATGGCGGTCTTATCGCCCGCCTCGGGGTTACAGAATTCCTGGTCGAAGGCGATGCGTTGCTGGTGGATAAAATCATGCAGGCTGATAGAGCACCCGGCGTTTATCCGGTACTTCGCCAAGAGGCTGCTTTTGCCCTTTGCGGATCCAGAGTGAATGAACTCCTTCTGCAAACTTGCAACGTCGATTTCAGGATGCTGGACAACGATCCGTCGAAACTGGTCTTGACCTCGATGGCAGGGGTTGGCGTCACTATCCTCTCCATGAAAACCGGCAGCATTCCCAGTTATCGAATCTGGTGCGATGGAACCTACGGGACCTATCTGTGGGAAACGCTTGCCGACATCGCCAATGATCTTGGAGGCGGCTGTATCGGTCTGGATGCTTTGTTATGAATTTTTTTAACCCCATCATCACCTTAATGTTTTTTTTGGAGACGCGACATGAACCTGGCTGAAGCAAAGAAATTCTTAGCGGACAATGGCATCAAGTACGTCCTTGCCCAATTCGTTGATATACACGGAACAGCAAAAGCAAAATCTGTCCCGGTGGATCACTTTGAAGAAATCCTGACCACCGGAGCCGGATTTGCCGGATTTGCAATCTGGGGCATGGGTATCGATCCACACGGTCCGGACTATATGGCTGTTGGGGACCTGGACACACTCTCCCTGGTGCCCTGGCAACCCGGTTATGCACGCATCGTGTGTGATGGCCATGTGCATAAAAAGCCGTGGGACATTGATGCGCGCGTCGTTTTGAAAAACCAGCTCAAACGTCTGGAAGCCAAGGGGCTGACTTTTTATACCGGTCTCGAGCCCGAGTTTTCACTGCTGAAAAAGACAGCAGACGGCCAGATTCATCCTTGTGACGAGACCGATGCTTTAGCCAAGCCTTGCTACGACTACAAAGGTTTGTCCCGAGCCCGTGCCTTCCTTGAGAAACTTACGGATAGCATGAAAGCAGTCGGTATAGACGTGTATCAAATCGACCACGAGGATGCGAATGGACAATTCGAAATCAACTACACCTTCGAAGACTGTCTGAGCTCCTGCGACCACTATGTGTTTTTTAAAATGGCTGCGTCGGAGATCGCAAACGACATGGGTCTCATCTGCTCCTTTATGCCCAAGCCCTTTGCCAACCGTCCGGGCAATGGCATGCACATGCACATGTCCCTGGGCGACGGCAAAAGCAACCTGTTTATGGACAAGAGCGATCCT
>Ga0315268_10009174_pt1 | contig 10292 bp, 7 predicted proteins | sample C1_top_MG_FD_204535 | JGI IMG/M metagenome (GOLD analysis project Ga0315268, IMG submission 204535) | Sediment microbial communities from Yellowstone Lake, YNP, Wyoming, USA - C1_top | ecosystem: Environmental > Aquatic > Freshwater > Lake > Sediment | place: USA: Wyoming | collected 2017-08-01 | reverse complement strand
AATGGGTGCATGAGCAGGGCGAAGGAATTTATTCGCCTGAAGGCAATCTGATGTTTTTGGAAGGATTTATAAGCGACATTACAAAAAGAAGAGAAGCCGATGAAGCGATTAAAAAAGCTAAAGAAGCCGCTGAAGGGGCGAACGAGGAATTAGCTGAAAGCGAGCGAAAACTTTCGACACTGATGGATAATCTTCCCGGAATGGTGTACAGATGCGCAAATGACAAAGATTGGACAATGCTTTTTATAAGCAAAGGCACCTTAAGGCTTACAGGCTACCACCCTGATGATTTGATAGGAAACAACAAAATTGCCTTTAATGATATTATTCATCCGGATGACCGGAAAAACGTATGGGATGACGTTCAGTTATGTATATCTGCAAAAAAGCGCTATCAGCTCGTTTACAGAATCACAACAGCGTTGGGCGACATAAAATGGGTGCATGAGCAGGGCGAAGGAATTTATTCGCCTGAAGGCAATCTGATGTTTTTGGAAGGATTTATAAGCGACATTACAAAAAGAAGAGAAGCCGATGAAGCGATTAAAAAAGCTAAAGAAGCTGCCGAAGGGGCAAACATGGCAAAGAGCGAATTTTTAGCTAACATGAGCCACGAGATAAGGACGCCGTTAAACGGAGTTATCGGCTTTACGGACATGCTTCTTGATTCCAGCCTGACAGAAGATCAGACCGATCTTGCCGGAATGATAAAGAAAAGTGGTGAATCCCTTCTTGCTCTTGTAAATCAAATTCTGGATTTTTCAAAGATAGAGGCCGGGGAGCTCGACATTGAAGAGATAGATTTTGATCCGGAACTTATCGCATATGATGTATGCGAGCTGATAAAGCCCAAAATAGGAGTTAAACCGGTCGAGATACTCTGCCATATAGGAGACAACCTGCACTCCCACGTTAAAGGGGATCCCCTGCGGTTCAGGCAGGTTCTGACCAATCTTATGGGAAATGCGCCGACATTCACCGAATCGGGCGAAATTGAACTTTCTCTCGATATTGAAGAAGAAAAAGATCAACTCATAAAACTTCACGCTACCATCAGGGATACAGGCATTGGTATTCCGGAAGACAAATTATCCGTTATATTTGAACCATTCAAGCAGGCAGACGGTTCTGTCACGCGCAAGTACGGTGGAACAGGGCTTGGTTTGTCAATATGCAAAAAAATATCAAACCTGATGGGCGGAGACGTATGGGTAGAGAGCGAAGCCGGGAAAGGAAGCGTATTTCATTTTACAGCATGGTTTAAAAAAGCGGAAATAAAAGCTGCAAAAAGAGTCGCACCTATTTCTCTTTCAGGCAAAAAAGTCCTCATGCTCGACGACAACAAGGCCAATCTGGATATACTAAAACATATTCTGGAGTCGGCCGGCATGCAGGCTGTTAAACTGATGAACGGAAATGATGTTTTGCCCGTTTTGGAAAAAGCATCCGTATCAAAAGAACCTTTTGATCTTTTTTTAAGCGATATTCAGATGCCCGGAATCAGCGGATACGAGGTTGTGCAAAAGATCCGTGAGGCCGGAGAGAAATTTTCAGGGCTTTCAATCATTGCCCTTTCATCTCTTGTAGAGCGGGATGCAAAAAAATGTGAGACAGTCGGATTTGACGGTTTTCTCAGTAAACCCATCAGAAGAGATAAGCTTTTTCAGATGATGGAAAGAGTTATGGCATTGAAAAAAGAGAACAAAATCGACGATTCGGCAAAAGAGCATAAAATAATGACTCAGTATTCTTTAAAGGAAGAGCTCAAGTGTTCGGTCAGAATACTTCTTGTCGAAGACAATCCGGTCAATCAGAAGCTTGCCTGCATGATGCTTACTAAGGCAGGCTACCATGTTGAAATTGCAGAAAACGGTGCCGTAGCTGTTAAGAAATTTTCGACATCTCCTGATGATTTCGACCTGATCTTCATGGATGTTCAGATGCCGGTCATGGATGGGATGGAAGCTACAAAAGAAATAAGAAAAAAGGGATTTAAGGATATTCCGATAGTTGCGATGACGGCCCATGCCATCAAAGGTTACAGGGACGAGTGTCTGGAAGCCGGCATGAACGATTACGTGACAAAGCCAATAAAAAGAGAGCTGGTTTTTGAGATTCTCGAAAAATATGTTTTCACCAGAAAGAAATAATTATTTTTGTTGGGGAATGTACCCGCTGTTTCGATTTAAACATTTGACCCGGAGGTAACATATGGAAAAAAAGATCTTCATTATTCCGGCTATATCATGCGGCCATTGCGTTATGTCTATTAAGAATGAATTATCGGAACTTGCAGGCGTAAAAAAGGTTGAAGGAGATCCCCAAAGCAAAAGCATAACAGTGGAATGGGAGCCGCCTGCAACCCTCGATAAAATACTGAACACCTTAAAGCAGATCAACTATCCGGCACAGTAATACCTGATGACTCATTTAAGAAATCATCGAATATGACGGCTTCGTAAAAAGTCTCAAATCCAGTCACTCCCTTGAAAACGGCAGTCCAGAAATAGTTGAAAAGACTGGATAGCGCGGGTGCTTCACTATGTGCCACGCTTTTGCGGAAATGACGAAAAGATGGAAGTCAGATTTTTTACAAGTCTGTCAAATACATTGATTTAACAAAGGAAATTTGTTTTTATGGCTGAACAGAAGCTTTCGATACCTGTTGCCGGGATGACCTGCGCAAATTGTGCCGCAAACATTGAAAGAGGGTTAAAAAAATTAAAAGGCATAAAGGAGGCATCGGTAAGTTTTGCTTCCGAGCAGGCTTCGGTTACATATGAAACCGGAGAGATATCTTTAAGGGATATCACGGATAAGATCAACGGACTTGGCTACAGGGTTATCACAAGCAAGATCGAGCTTCCGGTAACAGGCATGACATGCGCCAACTGCGCAATGAATATAGAAAGAGTTCTGAACAGAAAAGTCCCCGGCATACTGAGTGCTGCAGTAAATTTTGCAGTTGAACATGTTTCTGTTGAGTATGTTCCTTCCTTATCTTCCGTTGAAGATATTATCTCAGCCATAAAAAAGGCCGGATACGGGGCAATAGCTCCGGATATGTCATCGGGTGAACATGATTTTGAACTTGAAGCCCGTAATGCCGAAATAAAAAACCAGACCGGAAAATTTTTTACAGGACTTTTTTTTACAATTCCCCTGTTTCTTTTAAGCATGGCACGAGATTTCCATCTTACCGGCATGTGGAGCCATGAATCATGGATAAACTGGCTCTTTCTCGCCCTTGCCACTCCTGTCCAGTTCTACACAGGATGGGATTATTATGTCGGCGGATACAAAAGCCTTAAGAATAAAAGCGCAAATATGGATGTCCTTGTCGCAATGGGATCATCCGTTGCCTACTTTTACTCGTTAGCAACTCTCTTATTCCCTGTTCCCGGCGGACATGTCTACTTTGAAACTTCCGCCGTAATCATCACCCTTATTAAACTGGGCAAAATGCTCGAATCCCGCACAAAGGGAAAAACAGGCGGGGCGATAAGAAAACTGATGGGGCTTTCACCAAAAACAGCAACAATACTCGAGGATGGAGCAGAAAAGATAATTCCGCTGACCATAGTTAAAGCAGGGGACACGATTATTGTGAGGCCGGGAGAAAAAATTCCGGTTGACGGAATTGTGACCGAGGGCGATTCGTCTGTCGATGAATCGATGCTGACCGGCGAACCGATGCCTGTCGACAAGCACAGCGGCAGCACGGTTACCGGAGGAACGATCAATGTGGAAGGTTTGCTGAAATTCAGGGCGACACGAGTCGGGAAGGAAACAGCTCTTGCCCGGATAATACGTCTTGTGCAGGAAGCGCAGGGAAGCAAGGCTCCAATTCAGGCTGTAGCAGACCGCGTCGCATCGGTTTTCGTTCCGTTTGTTCTGATAACTGCATTTATGACTTTTATTATCTGGTGGTGGCTTGGAGGAGAATTTGTACCCGCAATGATAAGATGTGTTGCCGTGCTTGTTATTGCCTGTCCCTGCGCCCTCGGACTTGCAACACCCACGGCAATAATGGCCGGAACCGGCAAAGGAGCTGAAAATGGAATTCTTTTTAAAAACAGTGAAGCTCTCGAGACAGCATCAAAGCTTGACATAATTGTACTAGATAAGACCGGAACCATCACAACCGGAAAACCTGCCGTTATAGATATCATTCCTTTTGAACCCTTCTGCAATAGTGATAATGAGCTTCTTCAATTTGCAGCATCAGTTGAAAAAGGATCGGAACATCCTATCGGAAAGGCAATTGTTGAAGAGGCAAAACAAAGAGATATTAACCTGTTTGACCTAAAAGGGTTTAAGGCCACTGGCGGCCTCGGAGTGCAGGCATATATTCAGGACAGGTTTACAATGATAGGAAAACCGGGGTGGTTTAAAGCTTTCGGGTTAAATATTCAAAAATCCGAAGAAAAAATTCTCTCTCTACAGTCAGAAGGTAAAACAGTAATGGTTGTTGCGCAGGAAAAGGATTTATACGGACTTATCTCTGTTGCGGATCAGGTTAAACCGGAAGCTGCTGAGGCGATCAGGCAACTTCAAAAACAGAATATCGAAGTGATTATGCTCACCGGCGACAATCTCATGACAGCGAAAACCATCGCATCAAAGGTAAATATACACAAGGTGTTCGCCGAAGTGAAACCGGATGAAAAATCCCTGAAAATAAAAGAGCTCCAGGAAGAGAAAAAAATGGTGGGAATGGTTGGAGACGGGATAAACGATGCACCCGCCCTTGCCCAGGCGGATGTCGGAATAGCAATCGGAACGGGTACGGATGTTGCCATTGAAACAGCAGATATTATACTTTCAGGCGGAAATCTGCTTGGTGTTGCAAGAGCCGTCAAGCTAAGCAGGGCAACAATGAATACTATAAAACAGAATCTCTTCTGGGCTTTTTTTTACAATATAATACTTATCCCGATTGCAGCCGGAATCCTGCAGCCGTTTGAATTTTTCCCCGGCTTCCTGCGTCAGCTTCACCCGATACTTGCAGCAGGCGCAATGGCCTTCAGCAGCATTTCAGTAGTCGGGAACAGTCTGCGTCTTCAGCGCGCAAGAATAGAATAAGGCATTAATCCCCCTGTGTTGCCATAAAATCATCATACAGCTTTTCAAGCCCGAGCTTATGTTTGGACTCCTCCTGGGCAAGTACCTTGAACATTCTGGCATGATCCTTGTTCTTGCTTGCGCGGGCTGCATCATTATAAAATTCAAGAGCCTTTTCTTCACGCTTCATGGCAATTACCAGTATATCCCTGTAATGCATACCCTTCTGATATTTCATTTCAACAAGATAATTGCTCCGCTTCATATCCGGAATCCACTCAAGCTTGTAATCAGAAAGCTTTCCCTTGTCAGATAATATGCCTTCGAGCATTTTCTGGTGCTTTCTTTCTTCACCGGCAAAATCTGCAAGCATCTCCTTTGAACCGGAAAATATCTCCTGCCCGGCAACCTCATCATAAAATGCAGCAGCTTCTTTTTCTTTTTCAATTGCATAGTTTACAAGTTCCTCAAACGATTCGAAGCTCATGATATCCTCCTTTTAATAATTTTCCTGATTGCAGTAACAAACCGCCAAATTTTATTTGTTTATTAAACCGCCTATTGTTCATCCGGAAACAACCTATTTATTGCAATATAATTACCTACATGATATAAAGCAAAGAAAAATCACAAAATATTTTTTTTAACTGGAAAATATTACTGTTTATTATCTAACCCATACGACTTCACCCTTTTGATTTGCAGCATTTCCTTTTGCCGAATTATTTTTTACAAAGCACGTTCTTTTTAAAAAAATAGCTTGTAAAGAAGCTAACAGGAATTATTATCAGTAATAAGATTTATTCGTATCATTTCACGGAGGATAACAAATAGCGTAAATTAAAGGTCTGGCGTAGCCGGAACTGCGGTTATCTTCATGAAGGAAATAAAGCGCCTGATTTATGCCCGGCATGCGCTCATCCAGGAGCGCATTTTGAACTGCTTGGAAATTACAAAGAATCAAAGATGTGAGAGAAAGTATATTCATGCCTAACAAAAAGGAGTTAACATGGCAAAAAGACTCGAAGTTTATAAATGCGAAGTTTGCGGGAATATCGTGGAGGTTTTGCACGGGAGTATCGGCCAGCTTGTTTGCTGCGGAAAGCCCATGAAGCTTATGGTTGAAAACACCGTTGATGCTTCAAAAGAAAAACATGTTCCAGTAATAGAAAAAACTTCAGGGGGCATAAAAGTCAAAGTCGGAAGCGTTGCCCATCCAATGGAAGAAAAACATTTTATTGAGTGGATCGATATCATAGCAGACGGCAAAGTTTACCGTCAGTTCCTGAATCCAGGGCAGGCTCCGGAAGCCTTTTTTGCGATAGATGCCAAAGAAGTTGCCGCCCGTGAATACTGCAACATTCACGGACTGTGGAAAGCATAAAGGGGGTGATATCATGTCAAGCTGGAAATGTCAGAATTGCGGTTATACGCTTGAGGCCGACGCACCGCCCAATCTATGCCCGACATGCGGGGAAAAGTGCGAATTTCTCGACAACACATGCTATACTCCGGATTGTAAGGTTGAAGGCATTGATCCCAGGATAAAATAGGACGGCTTCGTAAAAAGTCATTCTGTTGTGTTGCGCTTCATCTTTCGTCATTGCAGCGTACCAAAAAGTACGCTTCATTCCTCAAGATTGAAGCTCACTGCCGCAAGCAGCGGTGAATCTTCGACCGTAAGGAATATTAATCGGTTTTAGATTCGCTCGCTAATCCCGCTTCAAGCAGCGGAGAATGCGCTCGCTGTTTCGGTTCGCGCGCCTTGCATAATGAGCTTTTTGCTTTGCCGTCTGAACCGGAATAAAGATGGCGCAGGATTATGGCCATGAAATAGCGAAAAAACTCGGCCTTTAAGAATTTTAACCATTTATTTTACGGAGGAGAATATGTCTACACCCCAGCACTGCCCGGGATATCAGCAATTCAAACATCTTGAGTCTTTTATGTGCAAATGTCCTTCATGCGGGAAAAAGGTCGAAATATTTTCCGATGAGTTTGATAAAAAGCATCAATGTAACTCCTGCGGAAAAGATATCGATTTTACGCAATGCACACTTGATGGCAAAGCATAGCTTTTCTGTTCTATTCTCTGATTTGCATTTGCTGATAACAGAACGTTCCTTATAGTCAAGGCAATGTTACTTCAGCTATTTTTAATGCGTACTCTAAATAGTTCCCCAGGAGGCGTTCATGGATGTAGTCATGCTGTCGCGCATGCAGTTTGCAACAGCGACCATGTTCCATTTTCTGTTTGTTCCGTTGACGCTCGGGCTTTCCATTATGATTGCAATAATGGAAACCAGATATGCCAGAACCGGAGACAAGACATATCTTTCCATGACCAAATTCTGGGGGAAAATTTTCCTGATAAATTTTGGCCTTGGAATAGTCACCGGAATTACTCTCGAATTTCAGTTTGGGACCAACTGGTCGCGCTATTCTGCTTTTGTAGGGGATATTTTCGGATCTCTCCTCGCCATTGAGGCTACAGCCGCCTTTTTTCTTGAATCGACTCTTATCGGTGTCTGGGTTTTCGGCTGGAGGAAACTCTCCCCGAAAGCCCACGCTACCGTTATGTGGCTTATTGCAGGCGCCTCCACACTTTCTGCGGTCTGGATAATCATCGCAAATTCCTGGATGCAACATCCTGTGGGTTATGTCCTGCGGAATGGGAGGGCTGAACTATCAGATTTTTCCGCTGTTATTTTCCAGAAATTTGCCATTCTCCAATTCTTTCATACAATCAGTGCTGCTTATGTTGTGAGTGCTTTTTTTGTAATGGGTGTAAGCGCATATCATTTGCTTAAGAAACAATCTATCCAGTTTTTTACAAGCTCTTTCAAAATCGGTTTGATGTTCGGGCTTATTTTTTCCATTTTAACAGCCATCGAAGGGGATACGCACGGGGTTCACGTGGCAGAAGTCCAGCCTGCAAAACTGGCCGCAATGGAAGCCCATTGGGAAACCAGAACAAGAGCGCCGCTTACTCTTTTTGCAATTCCTGATGAGAAAAATGAAAGAAACTTCATAGAGATCGGTTCCATTCCAGGGCTATTGAGTTTTCTCGGTTATCACGATATAAACGCCGAAGTGAAGGGGCTTAAGGATTTTCCCAGGGAAGAAAGACCCCCGGTGCTTATCCCTTTTCTTTCCTTCAGAACAATGGTGGGTCTGGGAACTCTGTTTATCCTTCTTGCAATTATCGGATGGTTAAGACGGAACAGATTGCTTGAAAGTCCTTTATATTTAAAGGTAATGGTATTGTCTATTCCGCTGCCCTATATCGCTATCGAAGCAGGATGGGTGTTGGCAGAGGTGGGAAGGCAGCCGTGGATAGTATATGGCATAATGAAAACATCCGACGCCGTATCCCCGCTGGCTTCTTCACAGGTTCTTGTTTCTCTTGCTGCTTTTATACTTATATACGGGCTGCTGGGAATAGCCGGCTTTTATCTGATAATTAAAAATGCTACAAAAAATCCTGTTTTATGAGTTTGGGCCGGTTTTTTCTGATGACTTTGTAAAAAATCCGTCTCTTTACGAAGTCATAGGAATCTGGGGGTATAAATGGATCTGCAGGGAATATGGTTTTTTCTTTGGGGTTTGCTCTGGGCAATTTTTTTTATGACCGATGGCTTTGATTTTGGAATTGGAATATTATACCCTTTTCTTGGAAAAAATGACTTCGAAAAACGAATAATGATAAATTCAGTCGGCCCCATTTGGAACGGTAATGAAGTTTGGCTCATTACTGCGGGCGGAGTGACTTTCGCAGCATTTCCGCTTGCATACTCCATAATGTTTTCATCTCTTTACTCTGGCCTGATGTTTATTCTTTTTGCTCTCATTCTCCGCGGAGTCGCTTTTGAGTTCAGGGGCAAGGTTGATAAAAAAAGCTGGCGGAATATATGGGACATTTGTATTTTTGCCGGGAGCCTGGTTCCCGCTCTTCTGTTCGGAATTATATTTGCCAATATATTCCAGGGGCTTCCGATAGACAAGGCCGGAGTATTTCAGGGCTCATTTTTTGATCTTCTGAATTTATACGGGCTTCTCGGGGGATTGCTGTTTTTGCTCCTTTTTATTTTCCACGGCTCCTTATGGTTATCCATTAAAACAGGGGATGAGCTTCATGAAAGAGCGATATCGAATGCCTGCAGGATTTGGCCTCTTCTTTTAATCTCCGCTGTTCTTTTTTTAGGCGCGAGCTGGTTTTTTACGAAGCTGTATAATAATTATCTGGCAAACCCCATTCTGTTTTTAGACATCCTGTTAACTGTTGCAGCTCTCTTTGCTTCAAGGTTTTTTCTCAAAAGAAAAGATCTTTTCAAGGCATGGTTTTCATCCTCAATCATCATTGCCGGATCTGTTTTTTTCGGCATAATTGGATTATATCCCGACATTATTCCATCAGGCATCAGCCCCGATTTCAGCGTTACAGCATATAATGCATCATCCAGCCCGCTTACTTTGAAGATAATGCTGGTTGTCGTCATTATTTTCATCCCGGCTGTAATTGCATACCAAGCATGGACATATAATCTTTTCAAAGGAAAAGTGACAGAAAAAGATCTTTCATACGATGAGGCGTATTAATTTTAAAGGATTTGATTATGAAAAAAACAGCGACACCGATCTTGTTTATGGCAAGCATTTTCCTTGTTTCAACGCTTTTATGGGCGCAGAACAAAGGAGCAAAGGAGATTGTTATTCCGGGCGGCACAACAGGAAGTGTTACAGTCAAGCATCATGTTCATCAAAATGCTCTGGGCGACTGCAACCTGTGCCATAACCTTTTCCCTCAGACAGCAGGAATAGTCCAAAAACTGAAAGACGAAGGTAAGCTCGAAAAGAAAAAAGTCATGAACCAGTGCCAGATGTGTCACCGGGAAAAAACCAATGCCGGATTAAAGGCCGGCCCTGTGACCTGCAAGGGCTGTCATGCAAAATAGGAGGATTTCATAATGTTGGTGCTTGGCTTGATGGGAAGCCCCAGAAAAAAAGGAAATACCGATTTTCTTCTTTCATCTTTCATGAACGAAGTTGAAAACGCCGGGGTAGGGACCCGCGTAATCGAGGTAGCAAAAAAGAAGATCATGCCCTGCATGGAATACAGCGTGTGCGAAAAGAAGGGGACCTGTCCTATAGACGACGACATGAATGAAATTTATTCTCTTTTTCGCGAGGCAGATATTATTGTTCTTGCTACACCCATCTTTTTTTAC
>Ga0315268_10009173_pt1 | contig 10293 bp, 8 predicted proteins | sample C1_top_MG_FD_204535 | JGI IMG/M metagenome (GOLD analysis project Ga0315268, IMG submission 204535) | Sediment microbial communities from Yellowstone Lake, YNP, Wyoming, USA - C1_top | ecosystem: Environmental > Aquatic > Freshwater > Lake > Sediment | place: USA: Wyoming | collected 2017-08-01 | reverse complement strand
CATGCCGCTCGGCAGCAGCGGCCGCGCCGCGTTGAGCGCCGCCTGCACTTCCCGCGCCGCGCTGTTGATGTTCTTCGACAGATCGAATTGCATGATGACGCGGGTCGAACCGAGCGAACTCGACGAGGTCATTTCCGTGATGCCGGCTATGCGCCCCAGCGCGCGTTCCAGCGGCGTGGCCACGGTCGCGGCCATCACGTCCGGGCTGGCGCCGGGCAGATTGGCCAGCACGATGATGGTGGGGAAATCCACTTGCGGCAGCGGCGCTACCGGCAACAGCCGGAAAGCCATTGCGCCGGCCAACACCACCGCCAGCGCCAGCAAAGTGGTGCCTACCGGGCGGCGGATGAACAGCGCGGAAAAATTCACGCCGTACCTTCGCGCGCGGCAGCCGCACCACCAAAGCGGATTTTCCAGCGCGCCGCCAGATTGTCGAACGCGAGGTAGATTACCGGCGTGGTGAATAGCGTGAGCAGTTGCGACAACAGCAAGCCGCCGACCAGCGTGATACCCAGCGGCTGGCGCAACTCGGCGCCCATGCCGCCGCCGATGATCAGCGGCACCGCGCCGAACAGCGCGGCAAAAGTGGTCATCAGAATAGGCCGCAAGCGCAGTTGCGCTGCCTGAAAAATCGCCTCGGATGCCGGCAGACCCTGGCGGCGCTGCGCATCGAGCGCGAAGTCCACCATCATGATGGCGTTTTTCTGCACGATGCCGATCAGCAGGATAATGCCGATGATGGCGACTACCGTCAGACTGTTGCCGCTGAGCATCAATGCCAGCAGCGCGCCGATGCCGGCCGACGGCAGGGTAGACAGAATCGTCACCGGATGCACAAAACTTTCGTACAGCACGCCCAGCACGATATACATGGTCGCCACCGCCGCCAGCAGCAACCACAGCTGGTTGGAGAGCGCCGCCTCGAAAGCCGCCGCCGCGCCCTGCATTTGCAGCGGTATCGAAACCGGTAAATTGATATCCGTCTGCGCCTTGTGTATCGCCTGCACCGCCGCGCCGATCGACACCCCCGGCGCCAGATCGAAAGAAATCATCGCTGCGGGAAATTGGCCGAGGTGATCAATCTCCAGCGCGCCGCTTTGCTGCGTTATACGCGCCACCGCTGACAGCGGCACGACTTGACCATTTGCGGAGGGTAAATAAATGCTGTTGAAGCCGTCCAAGCCCTGCCTGTCCTGGGGCGCGACTTGCAGCACCACGCGGTATTGCGCGGATTGCGTGAAAATGGTGGAAATCAGCCGCTGGCCGAAAGCGCTATACAAGGCGCTGTCGATGGCCGCGACACTGACACCCAAGCGCGAAGCGGCATCGCGGTCGATATCCACATAGGCTTGCAGACCTTCCGCTTGCAAATTGCTGCTCACGGCGGCGAGCTGCGGCAGCGTGCGTAGCTTGTCGAGCAAGATGCGGCTCCAGGTCGCAAGCGCCTCGGCGCTGGTTGCGGTGATACTGAATTGGTAAGCGCTGCGGCTGACAAGATCGTCTATGGTCAGATCCTGCACCGCTTGCAGATAAATTTCGATGCCACTCACCTGGGCGGCACGCTGCCGCAGCCGGGCGATGATGGGCCCGACGCGCGCGTCGCGTTGCGATAGCGGCTTGAGGCTGATGAGCATGCGCCCACTGTTCAGCGTGGTGTTGCTGCCGTCCACGCCGATGAAGGACGAAATGCTTTGCACCGCCGGATCGTCGAGTAAGGCATCCGCCAGCGCCTGCTGCTTGCCCGCCATCGCCTGAAACGAAATACTTTGCGGGGCCACGCTAACACCCTGAATCAGCCCGGTGTCTTCCACCGGAAAGAAGCCCTTGGGAATCGCGATATACAGCAGCACGGTCAAGAGCAACGTGCCCACGGCGACCAGCAGGGTCAGCCGCGCATGGCGCAGCACCCAGCGCAGCGCGCGCCCATAGGCGGCGATCAGTTGGTCGAACTGGCGCTGGCTCCAGCGCAGCAAGCGGCTCTGCTGTTGCTCCGGCACATGGCGCAGCAGACGCGCGCTGAGCATGGGCGTAAACGTCAGCGACACCGCCGCGGAAATCAGGATGGCCACCGCCAGCGTAATGGCGAATTCACGGAACAGCCGGCCCACCACATCGCCCATGAACAGCAGCGGAATCAGCACCGCGATCAAGGAAAACGTCAGCGAGATAATGGTGAAGCCGATTTGCGCCGCGCCCTTAAGCGCGGCCTGTAGCGGCGGCTCGCCCGCCTCGATGTAGCGCACAATGTTCTCGATCATCACGATCGCATCATCGACCACGAAGCCGGTGGCGATGGTCAGTGCCATCAGCGTCAGGTTGTTGATCGAGAACCCCGCCAGATACATCACGCCGAAGGTGCCGATCAGCGACAGCGGCACTGCCATCGCCGGGATGAAGGTAGCGCGCGCGCTGCGCAGGAATAGGAAAATCACCAGCACCACCAGCGCCACCGACAGCATCAGTTCGAATTTCACATCGGAAATTGCCGCGCGTATGGTCACCGTGCGATCCGACAGCACTGTCAGATTGACAGCGCCCGGCAAACTCTGGCGCAAAGCGGGCAAGCGTTTTTGAATGTCGTCGACCACCGCGATCACGTTCGCGCCCGGCTGGCGCTGCACATTGATGACGATGCCCGGCTTGCGGTTTACCCACGCGGCGAGCAGTGCGTTTTCCGGGCCTTGTTCCACCGTGGCCACTTCTCCCAAGCGCACCGGCGCACCGTTCTTGTAGGCAATGATAAGACTGCGGTAGTCCTGTGCCGACTGCAATTGGTCATTGGCATTGATGGTCAACGCGCGCTGCGGTCCGTCGAAACTGCCCTTGGGCGTATTGACGTTAGCGGCGCCGATCGCCGTCTGCACGCTGGCTAGGCTCAGCCCTTGAGCCGCCAGCAGGCGCGCGTTGATCTGCACCTGTACCGCGGGCCGCTGGCCGCCGCTTAAGCTCACCAGCCCCACACCCGAGACCTGCGAAAGTTTTTGCGCCAGGCGCGTGTCGGCGATGTCCTGCAATTGGGTCAGCGGCAAGGTGTCGGAAGTCAGTCCCAGAGTGATGACCGGCGCATCGGCCGGGTTGACCTTAGCGTAGATCGGCGGAGAGGGCAGATCGGCCGGCAAGAAATTCGACGCCGCGTTGATCGCCGCTTGTACCTCCTGCTCGGCCACGTCCAGCGACAGGCCGAGGTCGAAGCGCAGCGTAATGACCGAAGCGCCGCCGGAACTGCTGGACCACATTTGCGATAGCCCCGGCATCTGCCCGAACTGCCGCTCCAGCGGCGCGGTAATGGATGAGGTCGTCACATCCGGGCTGGCGCCGGGATAAAGCGTGGTGACCTGAATGGTGGGATAGTCCACCTCGGGCAGGGCAGACTGTGGCAGCAGGCGGTAGCCGACAAAACCGGCCAGCAGCACCGCCAGCATCAGCAGCGTGGTGGCGATGGGCCGGAGAATAAACAGCCGGGACGGGCTGGGCTCATCGGAAGAATGTGAATGGTTGTCGCCGGCGCCAACGCCGGGCGGATCAGATTCGTCCGGCGGGCGCGCGTCACTCATGCGCCTGGGCCCCGGTTGTGCGCGGCTCCTGGTTTGTTTGAAGGTACGCGGCGCGGCGCGCCGCTTAACGGCGCGACCACCCGCACCGTGCTGCCGTCGCGCAGCCGGTCCAGCCCATCGGTGACCACGCGCTCACCGGCCGCAAGCCCCGTGGTAATGGCGGTATCAGCCCCATCGCTGACGCCCGGTGTGACCGTGCGCACCGTTACCTTGTTTTTGTCATCGATCACATAGACATAGCTGCCGGGCGCGCCTGTGGCAATAGCTATCGATGGCACTACCACCGCGTTGCGCAGCGTATCGACCAGCAGCCGCACATTAACGAACTGGTTGGGAAACAGCGTCATATGGAGGTTGGCGAATTCGGCCTTGAGCGTCACGGTGCCGGTAGCGGTGTTGATCTGGTTATCCACCGCGATCAGTTTGCCGCCGGCAAGCTGTGTGGTACGGCGCTGATCCCAGGCCTGCACGGGCAACACCGCGCCGCCGCGCAAGCGCGCAAGCACCGCGGGCAAGCGGTTTTGCGCCACGGCGAATGTCACCGTGACCGGCTGCACCTGGGCCAGCGTGACGATGGGCGTTGAATTCGACACCGTGCCGGTGGTAGCGCTGTTGCCGCCGCCGATGGCGCCGCCGGTGCCAACCATATTACCGGCATCCACCTGGCGCAAGCCGGCGATACCCGAGCTGGGCGCGGTGATGCGGGTCCAGGCCAACTGCAACCGCGCATTGTCCAGCGCGGCCTGGTCGGCGGCGACGGTGCCTTTTAATTGCGCTACGGTCGTGCGTTGATTGTCTACTTGCTGGCGCGCAATGGAATCCTGCGCCAACAGCGTTTCATAACGCGCCAGATCGAATTGCGCACCGGCGAGTTGCGCCTGATCGCGCATCAACTGCGCCTGCGCTTGTTCGACTTGGATGCGGTAGGGCCGCGGGTCGATAGTGGCAAGCAAAGCGCCGGCCTTGACCGGCTGACCTTCGCGGAAATTCACGCTTTGCAGCAAGCCCGCCACGCGCGGCATCACATTGACATAATTGCGCGGCGTCACCGTGCCCAAGGCATCCAGCCATACCGGCATGGATTGCTGCCGCGCCGTGGCCGCAGTCACGGGGGTAGGCGCATTCGCTCCGGGCCGGCCAGCGCCGCGCCCAGGCTGAGCGTGTGCAACGAGCAGGGTGTACAACGCCAGCATGACACCGGCCGCACTCAAAAGTCCCATAGCCATCAATCTGGCCGGGCCGCGTCTGCGTAGCGCATGATGGAATGCATTAGGTTTGAGTAAAGGCGGCTTGCGGGAGTCAACTTTCATGGCGGGCATTTTCTGTGTAAGGGACACGGGCTCACTGGCATTTTGGATAAGGTCGTGCTGGGTGCTCTGCGCATAGGCCATGCGTTGCAGAGGTTAAATTCGATAATATCACCGATTTTTTCTCGTGCCATTCCTATAAAGCCGCCCCAGAAATCCGAACCGGCCGGTTAGCAGCAGGCCCTACTCCTTGAGGTGACAAAATCACCGCCGAGGAGAGGGCAAGGAAACAGAAAATTTTGCGGGAATCGTGCAGCCGCAATCCAGGGTAAACACGCACGAAATATATTCAAGTGCCGGCCGGCAGGTGTCTCTTATGCCCGGCGAATTGCGCGTCAAATACGCTCTGTTGCTCGGGACTCAGAACGGTATAAAATGTTTTAACGGCAGCGATCCGGTCGGCCATTTTTCCTTCGCGCATCTTCATTGCTGCAAGCATTTGTTCCATGCGTTCTGGCGCGTGCAGAGACGACCATTGAGCAGAGTCTTGCATGCCTCTGCTCATCGATGGCTGCATCTGTTTGTTGAAGTCCTGCCAAGCCACTTCCTGCGCGGCATCAAGCTTCAATTTGTCATGCAGTTCGGCTTGACGCCGTTGTATCCATGCGGCGGCTTGGGCCGGATCGCGATACCTAGCATCGCATTTCTCCGGCCTTGCGAATACCGCGAGAGAAGTGACCGCCATGCCGGCCGTAACAACACCGATAAGCGCATATTTACGAAATGAATTCATAATAAATTTTCCTCAAGCTGGAGTGCGACTTTGCACGCCTCCCATTTAAGCAACTGAATGTATCCAACATGTATTGGGAGTGTAACCATATGTGTCTGTTAAAGCGGATTGACACATCTCGCTACGATTCGGCCCGCAACATTGCCTTAGACTTCGGAATGGTCTCCGCGCGGATAGATACGTAACCTAAATTACTGCGCGTTTGATAGCTCGGCGTCTCACCCGTCCGCAAGGCGTGCTGGTCATGCTTTCCGGTAAGGGCACGGTTGGCGTGCCCTCACATCAGGCATCTTCTTCTTCGCGCCGAAACTCACCCTCGATCACCCCGGCGCCCGGCACCGGCGGCCGTGGCCCGCGGCGCGGCCAAATCAAGATCAGCAGCGCCAAAGCATCCGATATGACACCGGGGAAAATCAGCAATAAGCCAGCCAGCATCAGCCGGCCGGAAGTGAATATGGCCTGAAACGGATCCTGGCCTTGTTGCAGCGCGCCCATGACGCGCCCGATCACGGCGAAGCGCTCTTCGCGTATCAGCGTCACGCCGAGTAGCGTGGCGCCGATGCGCCAGACCAGCAGCCACCAGCCGATTTCGTGCGCCAGCAACACCATGACCCACAGCTCAAGGAGGGGAAAACCGAGTAAAATCGCGAAAAATAGCCAGGCTGCCATGGTGTTCCTTTATGAAAAATAGACTGAAGCACGAAGCGCTACCATTCGTGGTTAAATAAGCGCCCGCTCAATAGATGGAGACATTGCTGGTCATTTCCACCCTACCTGATCGCGCAAGCGCGGAAAAGCTTGCCCTGCTGCTGATCGAGCAGCGTCTTGCCGCCTGCGTAAACGTGCTTGCACCCTGTACCTCAGTCTACCGTTGGCAGGGTAAGATGGAAACCGCGACCGAGATACCGCTGCTGATTAAAACCACGCGCGAACGCTATGCGGCGCTGGAAACGGCGATCCGCGCGCACCACCCCTACGAACTTCCGGAAATCATCGCAGTCTCACCCTCGGCCGGATTACCGGCCTATTTTGAGTGGATCAAGACAGAAACCACGGTTTAACCTGAAAACAAGCACCGGGAACTACCCGGCATCACACGGCGCGCCTACACATGAAAAAAATCCTCCTCGGTTTCACTTCGCTTCTGCTCCTCTTCCCGCTACTCGGCCATGCCGCCGAAGAAGGCGATCTGCTGGCGCCGGAAAAAGCCTTCGCGTTCTCGGCCAAAGCGCTCGGTGCCGATATGATCGAGGTACGCTATCAAATCGCCGATGGCTACTATCTCTATCACCAGAAATTCAAATTCACCATCGAACCGAAGGACGTCCGTCTGGGCACGGCGCAAATTCCGCCGGGCAAAGTAAAGCACGATGATTTTTTCGGCACAGTGGAAACCCATCGCGGCCTGCTGATTATTAAGCTGCCGGTGCAGCGCAGCGGCAGCGGCGCGCAAGCGGTCACGCTGCAAGCCACCTCGCAGGGTTGCGCCGATGCGGGCGTGTGCTATCCCCCGTTCACCCAAAGCGCGAAGCTTACCTTGCCCGCCGCAGCACCGGCTCCGGCGGCAAAAAGCGGCGGTGCGCTCGAGACATTGAAAGATCTAGGCGTGAGCTTGAGCGGCGCGGCCGACGAACTGCTGCCCCCGGAACAAGCCTTCAAAGTAGTACTCCGCGCGCAAGATGCGGACACGCTGCTGGTGACAATCACCCCGAGCGCCAACGTTTACCTCTATCGCGACAAAATTAAAGCCACGCTGCCCAACAACCCCGCGGGTGTTTCGATCGCCGAAGTGAAACTGCCTCCGGGCGATGTAAAAAGCGATCCTACGTTTGGCAAAACCGAAGTTTATCATCATGCGGTGACGGCGGAAGTACGCTTAAAGCGCGCCGCCAACGCGCCGCAAAAAATCGCGCTGCGCATGGACTATCAAGGCTGCAACGAGAAAGTCGGCGTCTGTTATCCGCCGCAGCATAAATTGTTTGACGTGAGCCTGGCTGGCGCCACGGCAGCAGCCGAGACCGCTGCGGCCAAACCGGAAAGCACTGCCGTTGCCGCACCGGTAGGCACACCCGCAGCGATAGAAAGTACGACCACCGCCCCCTCCGCAACGGCGGCGCCCGTCGATGAAGAATCCAAGATTCTGCATATCCTCAAAACCGGCAGTATTTGGGTCATCATCGCTTCGTTCTTCGTCTTGGGCCTGGGGCTGTCACTGACGCCATGCGTATTCCCGATGATCCCGATTCTCTCCGGCATCATCGCCGGCCAGGGCCAGCACATCACCAAGTTCAAGGGCTTCACCCTGTCCGCCGCCTACGTGCTGGGCATGGCGATCACCTATGCCATCGCCGGCGTGATCGCCGGCAAATCCGGTGCGCTGCTTTCCGCCGCCCTGCAAAACCCTTGGGTGCTCGGCAGCTTCGCGCTGATCTTCGTGATTCTCGCGTTCTCGATGTTCGGCTTCTTCGAATTGCAAATGCCCAACTTCATCCAAAGCCGCTTGACCGAAAGCAGCAATAAAATGCGTGGCGGCAATCTGACCGGCGTGTTCGCCATGGGCGTGCTCTCGGCGCTGATCGTCGGCCCCTGCGTCGCGGCGCCGCTGGCCGGCACGCTGCTGTTCATCAGCCAAACCGGCGACGGCTGGAAAGGCGGCTGGGCGCTGTTTGCCATGGCGCTGGGCATGGGCGCGCCGCTGATCGCGATGGGCATCGGCGGCGGGTCGCTGTTGCCGCGCGCCGGCGCGTGGATGAACGCGGTCAAGGCCTTCTTCGGCGTCATGCTCTTGGGCGTGGCGATCTGGCTGATCTCGCCGGTGGTCTCGGTGCTGGTGCTCATGCTGTTGTGGGCAGCCTTGTTGATTATTTCGGCGATTTATCTGCATGCGCTCGATCCCCTGCCGGCGAACGCGCACGGCTTCAAGAAATTCTGGAAAGGCGTGGGCGTGATTGCGCTCATAGTGGGCGTGGCGCTGGTGATCGGCGCGCTTTCCGGCAACCGCGATATTCTGCAACCGCTTGCCGGCATCCGCGGTGTAGCCGGTGCCGGCGGCGCCGCAAGCGCCGAGCAGCATGGGCTAAAATTCGAGCGCGTGAAATCGGTGCAAGAACTGGATGCCCGCATCGCCGCCGCGAAAGGCAAGAACGTGATGCTTGATTTCTATGCCGACTGGTGCGTCTCGTGCAAAGAAATGGAACGCTTCACTTTCAACGACCCCAAAGTCCAAGCGCGGCTCAAGGACACTGTGCTGCTGCAAGCGGATGTGACCGCCAACACCGATGCGGACAAAGCCCTATTGAAACGCTTCAGACTGTTCGGCCCGCCGGGAATCATTTTCTTCGACCGTAGCGGCGTCGAGCAAAAATTCCGGGTAATCGGCTATGAGCCGCCGGAGAAATTCCTGCAATCGCTTGATAATGTGTTGAAATAATGCGCAGCGGCTGGTTATTCGGGGGCGCGACCTTGCTCGCCTTGGCGCTAGGCATTGGCGTCGGCCTATGGAAAGCCGCGCCCGGCACGGCAGAAATCGGCAAAGATCAGATTTATGCCGCCAATTTCACCGATCTTAACGGCAAATCACAGCAACTTGGCAACTGGCGCGGCAAAGTGCTGGTGCTTAATTTCTGGGCGACTTGGTGTCCGCCATGCCGCGAGGAAATTCCCGGTTTTGTTAAGGTTGACGCCGCCTATCGCGGCAAAGGCGTAGCCATTATCGGCATTGCGCTGGATGAGCGCGACAAAGTGGCCGATTTCGCCAAAGCCTTTGAAATCCAGTATCCGCTGCTTCTGGGAGGCGCTGACGCCTACGACTTTGCCGCCAAACTCGGCAATACCGGCAAGGGCATCCCGTTCACCGCGATTATCGACCGCCAGGGCAATATCGCCTATCTGGGCGTGGGCGCGGTAAGCCAAAAAGAGCTGGAACACGCCCTTACGCCATTGCTCTAAAAGGCCAGAAGACGCCGTTTGTCAACCTTCAAATTAGCGCTAATTTCGCCAATTGACTGGACAAAATCCGGCTAGTTGCGGCAAACTTGCGCCCATGCTGAAAAAAGCTCCCGCTCTCAAAGCGGCCAAATCGGGGGCAGCCAAGACTGCACCCGGCGCCAAAAACAAGAAAAACATTCTGGTTCTCCACGGCCCCAATCTGAATCTTCTGGGAACGCGGGAGCCGGAGCATTATGGCCGAGATACCCTGGCGCAGATCAATGCCCGCCTCATAAAGCGCGCCTCCGACGCCGGGGTGCGCTTGGAGTCTTTTCAGAGCAACGCCGAAGCCGATCTGGTAAACCGTATTCACCAAGCGGGGAAAGAAGGCGTCGACTTCATCCTCATCAACCCGGCGGCGTTCACTCATACCAGCGTCGCCCTGCGCGATGCCATTGCGGCAGTCGGCATTCCCTATATTGAAGTGCATCTCTCCAATGTGTTCGCGCGCGAACCCTTCCGCCATCACTCGTATTTTTCCGACCTGGCGGTGGGTGTGATCAGCGGGCTCGGCCCCGTGGGCTACGAGCTCGCGCTCGATTACGCGCTTTCCAAATAAGCCTGAAGGAAAATTGCCATGGATTTACGCAAGCTGAAGAAGCTCATCGATCTCGTGGAAGAATCCGGCATTGCCGAACTCGAGATTACCGAAGGCGAAGAGAAAGTCCGCATCACGCACCACACCGCGGGCCAGAATGTGGTCTATGCCTCT
>Ga0315268_10009172_pt1 | contig 10294 bp, 12 predicted proteins | sample C1_top_MG_FD_204535 | JGI IMG/M metagenome (GOLD analysis project Ga0315268, IMG submission 204535) | Sediment microbial communities from Yellowstone Lake, YNP, Wyoming, USA - C1_top | ecosystem: Environmental > Aquatic > Freshwater > Lake > Sediment | place: USA: Wyoming | collected 2017-08-01 | reverse complement strand
AGATGTTACCTTGCAGCCGGCCCTTGTCTCGATTGCTCTGATGTAAATAAGAATGGCCATGTTACTTCGGAAGATGCTCTTTGTATTTTCCGGGCATATCTGGGAACGCCTTCCTGGTTAGATATCCTTTTTAAACAGACTCTAACGGGTGTCAACAAATTAAAGCGGTTAATTAATTGAAATAGTTAACAAATTAAAAAGCGGCGATTTCGCCTCCCGCTGGCAGCCTGTCGGAGAGGAAATCCATGTATACGATGAACGGGTTAGAGGAGAACTTTCCCTATGAAGAGAAAAAGAGTCATCCAGATTTTTTTAACCGAACAGGCAGTTTATCTTTTTATCCTGTTCTGCCTTTTTATCCTGTTTTGCCTTTGTGGTTTATTGCCTTTACCTGTAGCCTGGTCCGAACCGGCATCCAAACCGGCATCCGAACCCCCGCCTCAATTCGCTTGGAAAATACCGCCGGTGATGCAATGGCCGTTCTTTGAGCCTGTAGGAATAGCTGTGGATGGAAACGGGAATATCTATATAGCTGATCCGCAAAACAACCACATCCAGAAGTTTAGCCCTGATGGAAACTTACTGGCTACATGGGGAGTCGGAGGATCGAAAGATGGGCAATTCGGGGTTCCTAAGGGAGTAGCCGTGGATGGAAATGGGAATGTCTATGTGGCTTAAGATAGGATCAATGTGGGATGACCTTAATCATGATACCTCGCATGGTATCTCGATAGATGGCCGCTTTTGCCTTGACCAGTGCGATGGAGATATAAACGCAGATGGAGAGGTTACTCCACAGGATGCTCTGATAGTCTTTGATTGCTTTCTCGATAACAGTGACTCCAAGAGTGCCTCCTGCCCTGAGTGTGCAGATATAGATGATAGCGGCGATATTACTCCGGCTGATGCTCTTTGTATTTTCCGAAAGTATCTGGGAATGCCTTCCTGCCTGGATTAAAAGTCTCACCCGTCCATTGTTCTTGCGAAAGTGGGAATCCACTCTACTCGGAGGGTTCTGGATTCCTGCCTTCGCGGGAATGAGGACAGGAATACTCCCAGAATTGGCCAGAGACGGTTAGGATCAGGAGAGTGTTGTCAGGAGAGTGTTGTCAGGAGAGTGCCGCAAGCACTCACCGGTCCGTTCTTACTTCACAATTGCTTTGCTGGCAAAAGAAATGACCTGTTGCATCCATGAGTTTTGGATCTGGACGAAAGTAAGCAGAATTGCAGCAAGGCCAAGAAGTACGGTAATACCTGTACCTACTACCCACCAACGAGTAGCTTTGTTGTCCGCCTTAACCTCTGCAATCTCTTCTTTGACTTCGTTTCTAAGATCCTTCACCGCATTATCGACGTTCTTTACTGCATTATTGATGTTTTGTATCGAAGCATCAATATGGGTAAATCGAGCCTCAAGGAATTTATTGAAATATTCATTTTGCTCTGGCATGTGATTTCTCCGTCAAGGTATCTGCTCTTAAATCCTCATCAAGTTCTTCCTTTTTGAATCGGTATGCATTACCGACTTTTAGAGCATTTACCCTACCCTCTTTAACCATTTTAAATAATGTCCCCTTGGTTATTCGAAGGTATTCGATAACTTCATTGGTAGTTAAGACCTTGTCGCTCATCGTGTTACCTTTCATTATCGTTTGTTCCCTACCATTCTTATCTAATTTAGACCGTTCTCAATAGACAGTCAAGTAAATAATTCACCATCTGAAATCATCAAGGAAAAAATAATTAACACACCCAGGCAGGTCCATTTTGTGCCTTTGCCCCTTTGTGCCTGATATCTGTAGTTCATCCAAGTGAAAACCGCTATAGAACCGCTATAAAATTGCTCACATCTATCGAGAGTCTGCAATTTCTGACACACTTTAATACACAATGCCCTTGCCTACTGTGAATAAAATTTCATTCTTTTTTTTGCCTAACTTACATATTTAATTAGTTTTTCGCGTGGTCATTCAGATGAGCTGTGAATAAAATTTCACAGACAAAATTCTTCCTATTGCTTCCAATTTGCTTATTTTTCACCTTTTGACCTTTTTATAGCCATTAAATTTATACTTTAAAATAACGCTATTTGATTTATCAAAAGTATATTATAATAATAACTACATGGCATTGTACTTGCATGATATATTTGCTTTATAATAAGGGCATAGTATTTGCTTGGCATCTCAACAACTCGATGAGCCGATTATTGTCTTATCAAGATGCCAAAAGAACCCATAAATCAGTCAAAATCTTGTTAAAAAGGTATAAAAAATAAAAAAATGATAAAAAAAAGAATAGCAATGTTTATAGGTATATGCATAATATTTCTCTTTTTTTTACCAGGGCGTCTTTTTGCACTTCAGGAATCTTATAAGGTAGGAATCGAAGACGTATTATCCATAACCGTCTGGGATGAGCCGGACTTGAATAAGGATGTAATCGTTTCCCCTGATGGCACGATAAATTGCCCTCTGCTGAGAAAGATCCCTGTTGCGGGTCTATCGGTCAAAGAAATTGATGAAAAAATCACCCGCATGTTGGGAACAGACTACCTGGTGAATCCTCACGTGGATGTCATGGTCAAAGAATACCATAGCCAAAAGGTCCTGGTCCTTGGCGAAATCTTACATCCCGGCCTTTACATTCTCACTGGCCCCACTTCTCTTTTGGAAATCATTTCCAAGGCAGGTGGCGTGAGTGACAAGGTGGGCAATAAAGTTAACATCTTGCGATCCAACCCTGAAGAGAGACTGGCCAGGAATGGTGAAAACGTTCCTATCCTGCTGAAAGCGAGCAAGTCTTTCTCGGTTGACCTGGATGAGTTGCTCAAGAAGGGAAATTTAGCCAGCAATATCGAGCTCCAGCCTGGGGACATCGTATTTTTGGACGGGGAAAAAGATACCAATATTCTGGAGCAGCAGGTGTACATTTTGGGCCAGATACAAAAACCTGGTGCTTATGACTATCAAAAGGGGCTCACCGCACTCAATGCCTGTATCATGGCAGGAGGGTTTGAAAAGGCCGCAGCCCCGAATAGGACTATTTTGACTCGAAACTTTGGAGACCAGCAGCAAATATTCAAAATCAATCTGGACCTGGTCAAAGAAGGAAAACAACAGGATCTCCAATTGCGGCCTGGAGATCGCTTATTCGTGCCGGAAAGCTTCTGGTAAAAAAAAAGAAAGTAAAAAGGGAAAATTAAGGGTATTTATTATATGGATCACAAACAAAAAGAAGTTCATTTACTCGATTACCTTCATCTTCTTCGCAAACGCAAATGGCTTATCTTCACCAGCCTGTTCATTACGGTCACGACGGTTGTTATCGGCAACTATACCGTCACTCCCATTTATGAGGCCCAGTCACAATTGGTTATCGATAAAGACAGCGGCAAATCTATTGTCAGCGGTCAGTCCCTGGAATATCTGGATTACGAAAGCTATCTGTCCGAAAGCCTGACCTTTAATACCCAGTTTAAGATGGTGGTCAGTTATCCTGTGCTCGTTCAGGCGGTCAAAAATCTTCATCTCAAGGAGCGATACGAAAAGCAAAAAAATTCGCAAACCAACGGGGCTGCTTCATCTCCTCTCAAAGCAGCCATCCTTGATAACATTAAAAAATTCCATGAATCAGTCAAGAGCATCATTCCTTTTATAAATAAAGAAAAGCACAGCCAAGACAAACCATCGCTCCTTTCTTCTGAGCAAAAGGAATATTTGGAAACCTTTGCTCTTGTCAACAGCTTGAAGCAGAACATCAGCTCTGAACAGATTCCGGAGACCCGGCTGGTTACTATTACCGTAAAGGATGAAGATCCTGTCTGGGCGCAGAAGATCGCCAACGGGGTGGTGGACGCATATATCGGATACGACATACAGACCCGCGGTAGTGCCGCCCAAAAGTTTATAGATTGGATTTTGTCCCAGATCAACGAAATAAAGCAGAAGTTGAATGAGGCTGAAAAAGCTTTTTATCAATTCAAAAGTGCAAATAAAATCTTCTCTCTCTCCGGAAAGCAGGGCATTAATACACAAAAAATCGGCGACTTGAATGCCTCCTATATCAAGGTTCGGACAGAGCACATGGAATTGAGAGCACGCCTTGCTGAATTGGAGAAAATTATGGCCAGGCGAAATGAAAAGACGCTCAGTTCCAATCTCCTCGGCGACCAGGTTTTGCAGGACCTCAGCAAAGAGTTGACTGATGCCCAGATCCAGCTTTCTGACCTTAAAATGCGCTACAAAGACAAACATCCCAAAGTCCTCGATCTGACCGGTCGCGTGGATATCCTGCAGAGTGAATTCAATAGTAAGCTCAACAAAGTGTATAAAAATCTCATGATTGAGGATTCTGTTCTTCAGTCGCGAGAGGATGAGTTGCAGAATGCCATCAAGAAATACGAGGAGGATGCTCTCCTGACTAACCAGAATGAGCTGCGCTATGCAGTATTGGAACGGGAGGTTGAAACCAACAAGGGCCTTTATGAAGTCATGCTGAACAAACTGAAGGAAACTCAGATCAATGAGAGCACAGGCAAATCCAATGTCCGGCTCATTGAGCCTGCCGATTTACCTGAATCTCCCATCTCGCCTAAAAAACTCTTGAACATTATCCTGGCCACGATTGTCGGGCTTATATCCGGCGTGGGTCTGGCCTTTCTGATGGAGTATATGGAAACCAATATAAAAACAGAAGAGGACGTAGAACAGTATCTTCACCTGCCAGTGCTGGGTATTGTACCAGAGGTGGAAAGGGCTGGGAAATCATCATGAGTGAGCAAAAGGGAAAACACCACAAAGATCTCCATAAAACACGCAAACCATGTCCTTTGGTCGTGGATAAGGATTTATCCAATTCCTTTGCCGAATCCTATCGCACGGTCCACACCAATATCCATTATTCCCTCAACGGGAAGTTCGGGAAACTCCTGCTGGTTACCAGCAGCCTCCCCCAGGAAGGAAAAACAACCACGGCCGCAAATCTGGCCTTAACCATAGCTGAGGGAGGGCAAAAAGTCCTGCTCGTGGATACTGACTTGAGGATTCCCTCCATTTACAAAATCTTCAAACATGACCGCAATCGTGGACTAACCAATATCCTGGTTGATATTTACAATACAGATCTGACAGAAGGGGATCTGTCCCACTACGGGCTGGGAGATGTATTTCACATCTTGAACATCCAGGGGAAAAACGGCCTGTTAAGTATTTCAGAAAACGGGGATCTCTACCATCTCTTGTTCAAGGATGGGCATCTCGTTGATGTCCAATGGAAGAACCGTCCGGTAGAAGAACGTATTGGAGCACTATTAGTTGAAAGTGGCAGAATAACGAAGGATCAACAGAACCGCGCTCTGAAGAGGCAAACAAGTGCGCAGGAGCGGCTCGGCTCCATACTGATAAGTATGAATCTGATTTCCCCACACGAGATGGAGGGCCTCCTGAAACTTCATATATCGGAAACCTTGCAGCGCATTTACTCCCTGAAGAACGGAACCTTTTGTTTTCAGGACAAGAATTTGCCGGAAGGCCACTATGTAATGAGTGGCGGAGAGTTTGATTATGCGCATTTTTTGGAGAATACGCAGCAGATGATGGATTCAGAGAGGGGAAATACCCCTTTCATCAATCAGAAGATTTCATTACACCTGCAGGACAGCCCTCTTGATAACCTGAAGGTCCTCAATTCAGGCCCAATTCCCTCGAACGCTAACGAACTTCTCGGCTCACGAAGAATGTCCGAGTTGATAACCGTTTTGAAAAAAAAGTTTGACACTATCGTTTTCGATTCACCACCACTGAATTCTGTAAGCGACGCCTGTATCCTCTCATCCAAGGTCGATGGAGTAATCCTGGTGGTATGCGTGGGGCAGACAAATCGCAGGGGAGTACAGAAGGCGAAACAGCAACTGGAAAATGTAGGTGCAAAGATTTGCGGTGTAATTCTGAACCGCCTGGATGTAAGAAAAGGTGGTTATTACTATTACAGTTATTATCAGTATTACTATGGACGCTATCAACAGCCAAAGACCAGTTAGCGGTCTTAAGCCCGGTTAAATCTCTTATAGTGAATGATCACCTTTATGGTGAATGATCATTCCTGTGGTGAATAATTATTTACTGGATATTTTTTAGTTTCGATTATGAGCAAGAGACCTTAAACAAAGGTACTTTATTTCCCTGCTCAATAAAATGAAAGCAACCTGCCATAAGGACTGCTATCGGAGGCACCATGAACCCTGGCGCTGAGAGGGCGAAGCTATGTCATTGAGTGTTAGATGAATATAAACAAATTACCATTTGGAAAAAATTCATCATTGTGATATCATCCCGCTCATGTAAAAAAAATGACAACCTTAAAAAACGAGGAGATATCGCATGGATACTTTCCTGGTTACAGGAGGCGGCGGATTTATTGGTTCAAACCTGGTCAAAGTCCTTCTCTCTCAAGGAGAAAAGGTACGGGTACTGGACAACTTTTCCACTGGCAAGAGAGAAAACCTCAAGGATGTTCTTGACCGGATTGAACTGATCGAAGGAGATATCCGGGATGGGGAAATGGTCAACCGCGCAACTAAGGGTGTGGACTACATCCTTCACCAGGCGGCTTTGCCTTCCGTACCCCGCTCGATTGCCGACCCGAAATCTTCCACTTCGGTTAACATTGATGGAACGGTCAATCTCCTGGTAGCTGCGAAAGATTTTGGTGTACGCAAATTTGTCATGGCCTCTTCCTCTTCAGTCTACGGAGATACGCCAACTCTTCCCAAACACGAAAATATGCCTGTCAATCCCCTCTCTCCCTATGCTCTGACAAAATTGGCTGCTGAGCAGTATTGCCGGATATTTTCGCGTATCTACGGAATCAAGACTGTATGCTTACGGTATTTTAATGTATTTGGACCAGGCCAGGACCCCAATTCGCAGTATGCAGCAGTAATACCAAAATTTATTCTCGCTCTCCTGCGGGATCTTCCGCCCACGGTCTTTGGTGATGGAGAGCAGTCGCGGGACTTTACCTTTATTGAAAATGTCGTTCAGGCAAATCTTCTTGCAGCCCGTAGTGACATAAGTGACGGGACTCCTTTTAATATCGCCTGTGGCCAGCGGATTTCACTCAATGACTTACTGGGAGAATTGGGGGCCATTTTCTCCAAAAAGGTCACTCCCACCTATCACCCTCCTCGCCCCGGTGATGTAAAGCATTCCCTGGCAGATATCGAATGGGCCAAAAAGTATCTGGGGTTCAGACCGGTTGTAGCCACTCGTGAAGGGCTGAAAAAAACCGTCGATTGGTTCTCCATGCTTTACTGATGGGCTTCTTCACGCTCTATGAAGAGGACTCTTTCTGTTACAGGACGCTGTGAATCTGTGAGCAAAACTGCTGTGAACAGGGCGCTGTGAATCTGTGAACAGAGGACGGTGTGAATCTGTGAGCAAAACTGCTGTGAACAGGGCGCTGTGAATAGGATGATACGCAAACAAAAGGATCAGACAAGGATCAAATCATGAAGGGGATACATCTTTGATGAAAATATCTTTGATCTTTCCCTCCAGGAGCCGGAAAAGTACGTACTCAAGCAGTAACTCAAAACTTCAGAAACTTTTCGATGCAAATTCCTATGTTCCCGCATTTTACCTCCCAAGCCTTTCCCTGCTCACGATCGCTGCCTGCACCCCCGAAGATATTGAGGTGAAACTGATTGACGAGCGGGTTGCTCCGATTGATTTTGACGAGCAGGTTGACCTTGTCGGAATCAGTATCATGACCGAGCAGGCCCTTCGCGGCTATGAAATTGCCAGGGAATTCAAAAAAAGAGGGGTTGCGACCGTCATGGGCGGCATCCATGCCAGTGTTCTCCCTGAGGAGGCAGCACATCATTGCGACTGTGTGGTCATTGGTGAAGGAGAAGCCCTCTGGCCGCAACTTCTGGAAGATTTTCGAAAAGGCTCTTTAAAGCGGTTCTATACCAACAAGTGCCGGGTAGATCTTTTAAAATCACCTACTCCGAGGTATGAGCTTCTGGACATGTCCGCATATAACCTTATCCCTACCCAGACCACAAGAGGCTGCCCCCATGATTGCTCTTTTTGTACGGCCACCAAGGTATATGGCGCCCAGTTTCGCAGCAAAACAGTCAAGCAGGTTATCGATGAAGTGGAAGCCATCCAGAGGGTATCCCAAAAGCATAGAATTGTCTTTAATGATGATAATATGTTTGTCGACAGGAAAAAAGCATATCAACTCCTTTCGGCACTTATCCCCTTAAAAATTAAATACTTTACCGAATCGGACGCCTCGATAGCCGAGGATGAAAAGCTGCTCGACCTCATGCAAAAAAGCGGCTGTGTCACGGTCTTTATCGGCTTCGAGAGTCTGGTGGCTGAGAACTTGAGTTCCCTTCAAAATAACCGGTGGAAATTCAAGCGCCTGGCGACCTATTCAAAAGTCTGCCAGAAGATCCAGTCCTATGGAATACAGGTGCTCGGCGCCTTTATTGCAGGCTTCGATCACGATGACCGAAGCGTTTTTCAAAAACTCATAGATTTTACCCTCGAAAATAAAATCTTAGGTCAATACCACTGTCTGACTCCTTACCCTGGCACGCGGATGCGGAGTTCCCTCATAAACGAAAAAAGACTCGATCAGGACCATAGCCAATGGAATAAATATAGCTGCTTTGATGTCGTATTCGATCCCCTCATGATGTCAAAAGAGGACCTGGAGGAAGGCATTCTCCAGGTCTACCGGACAGTTTACAGCTCGGATGCACATGCGGCCAGATCACGCCATATGATCGACATTTTTAAGCATCTGCGGCACTCCGGCGATCTTCCACACTCTCGTTTGTAAGGCTCCCCATTTGGAAGATTGAACATTATTGTCCCAAAGTGGAGATAATCCGTTGGCGGCAGTTATCCGGGAACCACACCCCTTGAATCCGAGCAGTTGATCTTGCCAAGGCATTTAAGACTCTGATACAATACCTCTCGGTAAGTTCCGTATGAGTCCAGTGAAAACGAGTAAATGAATAAGAGAAAAAAACAGGAGTAAAGAAGGTTATGGATGAAGAGACGAAAGAGTGGTTAGCCCATTTTCAAAAAGATATCGTTCATCAGTTTCATATCATAGCTGAAGATGTCATGGATCGGGTTAAAATACTGGCTGAGGGATTGGGCGATTTAACTGAAAAGGTAGATAGAAGAACAGAAGCATTAAATGAAAGAATCGATAATGTCCATGCCTCACTGGGCAAAAAAATCGATCAGAGATATAACCAATTGGATAAAAAGATCGATAATGTCCAGGCCACACTGGACAAAAAAATCGATCAGAGATATAACCAATTGGATAAAAAGATCGATAATGTCCAGGCCACACTGGACAAAAAAATCGATCAGAGATATAACCAATTGGATAAAAAGATCGATAATGTCCAGGCCACACTGGACAAAAAAATCGATCAGAGATATAACCAATTGGATAAAAAGATCGATAATGTCCAGGCCACACTGGACAAAAAAATCGATAGAACCAATGAGGAATTAAAAGAACTCAGGGCCGATGTTCTCAGGATTGAAAACAAAGTACTGGAAAAGGTGGAAGCGGTAACTGCGCGACTTGACGAGCATGAAAGGGTGATGCATCACCTCTAGCCGCCTTGACAAATGTAGTTAAAAAGATTGCATTTGATTCAAAAGGTTAAAAAGGAGGCTTTTGGTATGCAATTGACTATACACCTGCCAGATGAATATGAAGACAAAATAGACATGCTGGTAGATAAAATGGGATTAAAAAGATCAGACATTATCCGTATTGCCTTAAAACAATTCATTGAGGAAACCCTCCATCTCCATGGAGACCAGAGAAAGCCCTACGAAAAGGTCAATGCTCTTTTGGGAATAGCAGAAAGCGGTATCAAAGACCTGGGGCAACGTCACCGCGATTATCTTAAGAAACATTTTTAGTATCTTCCTGTTAGCTGGAAAGCGACCTTTTGTTCTCCTACCTTAATCCATTGCAAGGACCTTCTGTAGTGTTCTTTTTCTTCTCCAACAGTCTGCTAGGAGGTGCAAAGCACGGGTGTGTTACCCGTTCAAGCATTAGCAGATCTAACTTATTATTGCCCCATAGATTAGCCCTTAAAATTATAGTTATCACTAATGGAGGAAAACATGAGAAAAATATTAGCATTACAGACTTCTTTAAAAAATTTTCAACATATAATTATTTCAATAGGTTAAATGATGCAGCAAAATTGGACATAGTTTTAAAATTATAATATACTAAT
>Ga0315268_10009171_pt1 | contig 10294 bp, 11 predicted proteins | sample C1_top_MG_FD_204535 | JGI IMG/M metagenome (GOLD analysis project Ga0315268, IMG submission 204535) | Sediment microbial communities from Yellowstone Lake, YNP, Wyoming, USA - C1_top | ecosystem: Environmental > Aquatic > Freshwater > Lake > Sediment | place: USA: Wyoming | collected 2017-08-01 | reverse complement strand
ATCTTTCGGTTAAATCAAGAGATCCACTGCTTCTTTTACCCAACGGGGAAAATTCAACAACTTGATGCCTCATAATTCATCTGTGCTATACTTTGCAGGATGAACGCTGTAGATGTCTGGATGTTCCGACCTGGTGACCAAGAATCAGCCATCGGAAAAACCCTGGAGATCACTTCTGGGTTTTCAAGAAGAACAACGGCATTCGCACCGCGCAGGCAATCGGTCAGACAGTCCGGGCTTAATGCAGGATGACCTCAGGAGGGAAATAATGTCTTTGAATGGAACACGCTCAACACTTGAACTGCTTTACCAAACCAGCCGTGAACTGGCCTCAGCGCTTGACCTGCGCATTGTGTTGACGCGTGTTGTCCAACAGGCACTAAAGTATGTCGGTGGTGAACGCGGTAGTCTGGTCGTTTTTGACGAACGTGGCATACCCCTGGACGCAGCCATAATCATCGGTACCAAGGTGCACGATGACCGTGCCCAACAGTTAAAAGAAACCACCGAACATGGCCTGGCTGGTTGGGTGGTTAAGAATAGAAAACCTGACTGGATACCGGATACTTCAAAAGATAAGCGCTGGTTACGTCGCCCGGATGATGATGAAAACAAAAGCGGTGCAAAAACCGCCATGTGCGTTCCCCTGATCGTGCGCGACCAGGTGGTCGGTGTGCTGATCCTGGTGCACTCCACTCCCGGAACGTTTACCAAGGACCATTTTGAATTGACACAAGCCATCTCCGACCAGGCCGGTATTGCCATACTCAATGCCCGGTTATATACCGAATCCCAGCGCCAGGCGCGCATCATGACCGCCATGGTGTCCAGTTCCGCCACCATCAACGCCACGCTGAACCTGGATGACGTTCTGGCCAGCATCCTCAAAGAGGCATTCCATGTCATGCAAGTGGAGACAGTTGCCCTGGCTTTGGTGGAGCCAACCGGCGAACTGTTGTTCAGGGATGCCATTTCAGAAGGTGATGTGTGTAATAACATCGTTGGCCGAAAGATCCCCAAGGGTGTGGGATTGGCCGGGCAGGTCATCATGGAGGCCCAGGGGGTGATCGTTTCGAATTTGGATGAAAACACTATTTTTCAGCCATCTGTAGAACAATTCTCTGACCAGCCCATCACTTCTGTGGCATATGCCCCTATTTTTTCCAAGGGGCGTGTGATCGGTCTGCTGGCAGCCACCAACCCCATTTCCGGTAAATTTGGTGCGGATTCACTGCCTGTCCTATCAGGAATAGGCAACCTGGCCGGGTCTGCCATCCATAATGCCCAGTTGTATGAAATGCTTCAGGCTGCGCACAAGCATTATCGTGAGTTGTTTGATGACAGTATCGACCCCATCCTGATCACTGACCTGCAGGGAAATATCAGGGAAGCCAACCAGCAGGCTGTAGCGCTCAGCGGGCATAGTTTCGTGGCACTGAAGAAAATGAATATCACCGACCTGCACCAACCTGACCAGGAGACGGTTGGTGAAAATTTTGGAACACTCCTGAATGGTCTGACTTGCAAGTATGAATCTTTCCTGAAAGAGAAAACCGGGGTGGAACTTCCGGTTGAAGTTTATGTCCGCCTGGTCAAGGTGAACGACTCGGACGGGTTTCAATGGATCGTCCGCGATATCAAGGCCCGAAAGGAATTGGATAGTCTGCGGGAGGACATGACTTCCATGATCTTTCATGATGTCCGTTCTCCACTGGCCAACGTGGTCTCCAGCCTGGACCTGTTGACCACATTGATCGGCGACCGTCATGAGGAGTCGCTGGATACAGTCCTCAAAATTGCCCGGCGTTCAACCGCGCGCATCCAGCGTCTGATCAATTCCCTGCTGGATATTAACCGGCTTGAGTCCGGGAAAACCATCGGCATCCAGCAGGTTGTAACTCTCTCTGGACTAGTGAATGAAGTGATCGACCTGGTCACTCCCATGACCGAGGTTCGCCACCAGGCGATCTCCACGGAAATTGAGGCTGACCTGCCCCCCTTATGGATAGACCTGGATATGGTCCGCAGGGTGCTGGTTAATTTAATGGAAAATGCATCCAAGTATTCCCCCCCTGAAGGAAAACTGGTGGTCGGTGCCGCCCGCGATGGAGGAATGGCCAGGATCTGGGTCAAGGATAATGGACCAGGAATCCCTACCGTGGATCAGGAACGCATTTTTGAAAAATATTTCCGCATCAAGAACCAGCAGCCAGCCTCTGGTCTGGGTGTGGGATTGGCTTTTTGCCGGCTGGCTGTGGTTGCCCACGGAGGCCACATTTGGGTGGAGAGTGTCCCGGGCAATGGTTCCACTTTCCTGATCACTCTGCCTCTGGCACAGGAACAACCACATGTAGTTGGTGAGGAGCATTAATGCAAGCCATCGCCAAGAATATTTACTTTGAAACCCATTTCCCCGGGGTTACGCTGGGGGTCATCAATACCCCCCGTGGCCTCATCCAGGTCGATGCCCCCCCCTCCGCTGATGACGGACGCACCTGGCGCGCCTCCATGTTGAACCTGGACACCGGCACGGAACGCATCTTGATCAACCTGGATGCACATGCCGACCGAACCCTAGGAGTCCGCACCATGGAGTGCACCACCATCGCCCATGAGAAAGCCGCCCAGGTCTTCCGCAGCCGACCAAACCTGTTCAAAACCCAGACAGACGAGACCGGAGCGGATTGGGAACACCTGGCTGGGATCAGTAATGTGCGCTGGATGCCACCTGAGATCACCTTTACCCAGCAATTGTCCATTTTTTGGGGGGATTCACCAGTGGTCCTTGAATACCATCCCGGACCCAACCTGGGTGCCAGTTGGGTCAGAATTCCAGACGCGCGCGTCGTGTTCATCGGTGACGCAGTGCTGGCAACCCAGCCGCCTTTCCTGGCTCATGCCGACATCCCTGCCTGGCTGGAAACCCTTAAGGAATTGTTATCTTCCACCAACCGAGGTTACCAATTCATCTCCGGTAGGGGAGGCCTGGTGGATGCGGATACCGTGCGCACACAGGTCAAGTTCCTGAAGAAAGTGGATGCCAGGCTGCAGAAACTTTCCAGTAAGGGTCAGCCGCCAGCAGCCACGGAACATTTGGTGGAAGACCTGCTGGGTGAATTTAAAGTCCCGGCTTCCCGAGCCCGGCAGTACACCAGCCGGCTGCGCTATGGATTGCTGCATTATTACACCCGTCATTTTCACGAATTGAATAACCATTCAGAAGTGGACTGATCTCATTTGGTTGCAGCAGACCTGCCGGTCCTGGATGTCACGCGCGGCGGGATCGTAGAATCCAGTCACTTTGGTGCGATCGCGGTCGTTGATTCCCAGGGACAGCTGCAGGCCTGGTATGGAGATGCGCACCAGGTCACCTTTTTACGCTCTTCTGCGAAACCCATCCAATTGCTTCCATTTATCCAGGCGGGAGGCGACCGTCATTTTCAATTGACACCTGCTGAAATCTCCGTCATGTGTGGCTCCCATGATGGCAGTCAGGCGCATGTCCAGGTGGTGGAAGGCATCCAATCCCGGGTCGGCATAACAGAAACGGATCTGTTGTGCGGCATACAGCCGCCCCTGGATGAATCGGTTGCCTTCGGACTCATCGCCCAAGGGAAGGACCCGACACCCAACCAACATAACTGTTCAGGTAAGCACACCGGCATGCTGGCTTATGCCAGGATGCTGTCCTTCGCTCTGAATGATTACACCGAGATGGAGCACCCGGTCCAACAGGCGATCTTGACCTGCATGGCTGAAATGTGCAACCTGCCGCGTTCCCAAGTGGTCGTTGGAAGAGATGGTTGTTCCGTACCTACATTTGGTATGCCCCTTTTCAATGCTGCCCTGGCTTACGCTCGCCTGTGCGACCCGCAGGATCTGCCTCCTGAAAGAGCAGATGCCTGCCGGAAGATCACACGGGCCATGCTGGCTCATCCCGAAAATGTGGCCGGACCCAAGCGGTTTGACACCCGGCTGATGATGATGACCGGTCAGCGCATGATCTGCAAGGGAGGCGCTGAAGGTTTTTTGGCCATTGGCCTGCTGCCTGGGGCGCTGGGATCCGGTTCACCAGGGATCGGGATCGCCATCAAGATCTCAGATGGGGATGCCAAGAACCGTGCCAGGCCGGCAGTAGCTTTGGAACTTCTGCGGCAGATTGACGCCCTCTCAACAGGGGAAGTTTCTGCACTGGCGGAGTTCGGACCTGTATTACCGGTGACGAACTGGCGTAGATTTGTTGTGGGTGAAAGCCACCCAGTGTTCAAAGTAATCACGTCTGGTTGGAAGCCGCATGGATGATTTGAATCTGATCGCCAGGCAGGTCCGTCACAAGTTGCTGGATTTCTATGGAATACCCACCTGGCGGGTACCTTTGGACGCGGTTGATGAATTGGTATGTACCATCCTTTCCCAAAATACCAATGACTTGAACCGTGATCGGGCTTATTCTGCATTGCGTGCCAAATACCCCACTTGGGAGCAGTTAATGGAAGCTGATACGAATGAAGTGGTGTCAGCCATACGACTCGCAGGTCTCTCTAATCAAAAAGGTCCCCGCATCCAACAGGTGCTAAACGCCATTCAAAAGGAACGCGGCAGCCTGGACCTGTCGTTCCTGAAAGACATGCCGGTCGAAGAGGCGCGTGCATGGTTGGAACAGTTCAAAGGAGTGGGACCTAAAACGGCTGCCATTGTGCTGCTTTTTTCACTGGGCATGCCAGCCTTCCCGGTGGATACCCACATTCATCGCGTCACCACCCGGCTGGGGTTGATCCCCGAAGGCATGAGTGTGGAGGCGGCCCATCCAGCCCTGGAAAGCCTGTTCCCACCTGATACCTACCAGGATGTCCACCTGAACTTGATCCAACTGGGGCGCCAGTTATGTACTGCCAGGCAGGTTCACTGCGATGTATGCCCCTTACAATCACTTTGCAGTTATGCAAAAGGCCATCGAAATTGAAGTATACTTTTATAAATGGATACGAAAGGAGGTGGTTATCTTGTTAATGCACAAGACCCAGTCAGCCCAGGGGCTTGTGGAATATGCCTTGATCCTCTTACTGGTCGGGCTGGTTGTCATCTTCGCTTTGACAGCCTTTGGTGCCACAGTGGGCAATCTTTTCAGCAAGATCAATAATTCATTTCCTTAGTATTATCTTTATTATGGTGGACAAAATTTCCGCTGAGTGCGGAAATTTTGATTTTAATGCATGTTTGGGGCTGGAAAGGATCATCAAACACTGGACAGGTTGGCCTGCATGGACCAGGGACCGGTCCAGGTTATGGTAACCGGTAACTGCTGACCTCTCAAGTCATTTTCGTTCTCCACAAAAACCAGTTTGTTAGTGGGTGTGCGGCCGCGCCAGCGTGTTTTCACCTTTTCCTCGAACAGCACCTCCACGCGCTGCCCCAGGTAATGGCTGTTGATCTCCCCGGCCACCTGTTCCTGCAATGCCTCCAGGATGCGGAAGCGTTCCAGCTTGACCTCATCCGGTACATCATTGCTCATGCGGCGGGCTGAGACTGTACCTTCCCGTGGCGAGTACCTGGCCAGGTGAGCCACATCCAGTTTCAGTTCAGATAGCAAGTGCTGTGTCACTTCAAATTGTGAATTACTTTCACCAGGAAAGCCCACGATGATATCCGTGGCAATGGAGACACCCGGGATGACCTGGCGGATATGGTCTACCAGGTTGCGGTAATCCTGGTTGGTGTAGCCTCTACGCATGTGCTTCAACACCTGGTCATCACCCGCCTGGATGGGCACCTCGATGTGAGGCATCACCTTTTCCAGGTCAGCCACACTGTGCAGGATGTCGTCATCCAGGTAATTGGGGTGTGAGGTCAGGAAGCGGATGCGATCCAACCCCGGGACCTCGTTTAGACGGTTTAAGATACCTGCCAGGTGGGGGCTATCGGGAAGGTCCACCCCGTAACGATCAACGATCTGACCAAGCAGTGTGACCTCCTTGACGCCCTGATCGGCAAGTGCGCGGGCTTCATCCAGAATTTCCTGAGCCGGGCGGGAATGCTCTACGCCGCGCTTGTACGGGATGATGCAGTAAGTGCAAGCATGTGAGCAGCCATAGACGACAGGGATGTAAGCGGAAACCAGTTTGCCTTGTTCATGAGCTGGCAGGTTTAACCCGCTGTCCATCATGGAAAAACGCGAGCGGGTTTCCAGGTCCTGCAGCTGCTTTGTCTCAGACTGGGTGAGGAAACTGATCAATGGTCCGGGGTCAGAGGGAGGCGAAAAAACATCCACAAATGGCAAGCTCTTGCGCAGTTTCTCGGTACCCCGCACGCCCACCATGCAACCCATCAGGTTGATGATCAGGCCCGGTTTCTTTTCCTTCAAAGGTCGCAAAGATTGCAGCCGGCCATAGGCTTTGTCCTCAGCGGATTGGCGCACCACGCAGGTGTTCAATACGATGACATCCGCCAGGTCGGCATCTGGTGTGTGAATGTACCCCAGGTGCTCAAGGGCCGACCCCAGTCTTTGCGAGTCGGCCACGTTCATCTGGCAGCCTTCTGTCCAAATGTGATAATTCATGTCCGAAATTATACCAAAGTCACAGGATCACCGGCGGTACCCGAAGAGGTTGGTTATTGGTCAACTGGTTGACCTGGCATCTCCCAGGGTATGACCATCGATAATAGGGTTCCCTTGCCAGGATGCGAATTGACCTTACCTGACCCTCCCAGCAATTCCACCCTAAGAATTGAGCATTAATTCTGTTTGGTATTTAGAAATTGATTTCCTTTTACTTCACGACAGGTTCACCTTGTTTTGGATTTGGGGCAGGCAGATGGAGCTGAATACTTAAGCCGGTAAACTACCCATTCAGGATCAACCCACTGCCCTCCATGTGAGACCAAAGTGCCAGGCATCTGCGTAGTTGACACCACCCACGGTGTGGGTGGGTGCCATCAGGAATAGAATGGTCAAACTCAATACCCCACCAGCGCCAAGGGTAAGGGCAGCTGCTCCACACAGCAGGGAGAAGGCTGCAGTCAAGCTCATTAATAATGTTAATAATGAAACGCGATAGTTTAACCCACCAGGAATTTCTCTTGAAAATCTCCTCTTCAACGAATTGTGCAAAATCATGCCAGCCGAAAACCAGCCACGAACGCCAGGGTCATCAGGAACAGCAGGGAAGGCAAGATGTGCAGCAAGGTTTCCTTGGGCAAAATTGGTTTACCAGCCTTAAGAAATGAAAGCAGCAGTCCACCCAAACCGATCAGAGCGCCACCCAATCCCACCAGGGCAAAGCCGGGTCTGGTTACACCCAGGGAGGCCAGGACACTGGGCAGCAGGAAGATGACCATCCCTGCCACTCCATGGACGATTGCCAGGAGGATGGTAGGCAGCCTGCCTTTGATGGGCTGCAAGCGGGTGAGCAGGATTGAAAGGAATCCCAGGATGGAAAACCCAAGGTATGCTGAACGCCAGGAAGGGAGATGCTGCCAGACCAGGCCCAAGGACAGGCTGAGCGGGATGATAGTCGAAACGATCACCACCAGGGGGCTCTCCAACACTTCCATGCCCAGGATGATCAATAACAAGGCAGCAACCAGCAAGACACCGAATGCTATAGTATATGAAATAATCGGGATCTCCCCCAGGCCATTGATACCGATGGCTACCTGGTAGGCAGCCAACAAACCGGTCATCAGCAGCAGTATTCGGTCCAGGATGGAGAGTTTCAAATCTTTCCCAGGCTCTCAGCCTGAAGGGTTTCCGCCATGGCGTGGTATCTCTCATGAAACCCTGCGCCGGTCTCTTCGACCTCGATGCGCTCGAAATCGTTCAACACTTGTTGTTGGACCTCTGCCGGCAGGATTTTGTCTGCCATAGGGAAAAGGATGTTGTCTTCCTTGTAAATGTGTTGTTGAAGCAAGTCGAAATAACCCTGGGCGTTCTCCAGCACCTGGCTGAGGACCGTTGAATCGCCATCCGCCCATTTTTGGGTAGCTGCCTTCATTTTCCTGGTGAATTCCCGCCCTTTTTCATGTTCAGCCAACATCACACCCACTGGTCCTCCCTGGGTCGGAAGGCCTGCTTTTTCCAGTGCGATGAAAAACACGCCTTCTTCTTTTCGGTGATGACAGCCATCGGCGAATTCCTTGATGAAGTCGGCAGCATCCAAGAAAAACCCGGGGCGCACCTGCTCCCCCTGTGTGATACGTTTCGTCATTAATTGCATGGCTGACAACACATGCTCGATGACCCGGTGTTCATCGGAAAGAACCTGGGTTGCTTTCATTGGATCTCCTTAAATTGTCAACAGGATGATCGAAGCCAGCATGTATATAGAAGCGTACTTGAACAAGCTGAAGTTGACGCGTTCAGACGGTCGCAGGACAGTGGCCAGCGAGAGCAACACCAGCCCGGTGGAGAGAACGGCCATCAAGCGCAAGAACCCAGCCTGAACGCCGATCATCACCCCTGCCACGCCAATACTGGCCGCCGCGATGATGGAGGATAGCGCGATCACCGAGCGGGTGATATCAAACCCATAGGTGGATGGGAAGGTGGGCACATGGGCAGCCTGGTAATCATCAAAATAACGCATGGAAAAGGTGAGGATGTGCGTGGGTATCCAGAACAATACCGCCAGCGATAACAGGATACCCACCAGGTCGAAATGACCCAGCGCCATAACGCGTCCTGCCAGGATAGGCATGCCTCCCGAAATGCCGCCCCACACGATGCTCCAACAGGTGCGTCGTTTCAACCAAACGGTATACACCACTACATCGAGAAACAAGCCGGCAAACACCAGCATGCCATAGAGTGGCTTCATGGATATTGCCCAGGCGACTCCCAATACGGAAAGGAACAGACCCAGGCGCAGGGCGGATGGACGGCTGACCATTCCAGTGGCCAGCGGGCGGTTGTGTGTGCGGTTCATGACTGTATCCAAGTCCACATCATGCCACATGTTCAGGATGGTTGAACCGCTGATGGACAGAAACAGGCTTCCAGCCACGCTCAAATTAACACCCAGCGGAGGATGGGTGTGGGCGCTTAACAACCCGGCCAACCCGGTTGAAAGCAGCAGGAAGGTCTGCAGGCTCTTGATCAAAGGCCAGAACCTGGAAAAGGTGTTAAGTGTTTTCCGTATATACTGCATGGGCAATTTCCAAATAAAAATTATATCCTATCACGGGTTCCGGGTACAACAAAACCCGACTCAGAAGTTGGCGTAAATGCGTGGTGAGTGGTTACGCGCCTGCAAGACATCTACTTCACCACCTGAAACGCCCGAACTAAGGAAGTTGAACCAATGCGCGTCAATTCACAATATTAACCGATGCAGTGTTACTGAACCGAAAGATTCACAAGAACGAGGCTGCCCAATTATTGAGACCATGAAAGAAATGGTTTTCATGGAAATGCAGGATGATATAATCTATTTTCTTTGAGTATCCAATTAAAAATGGAAAAGGCTGGACAGCCTGTTGCTGAATTTCTTCTCAATTATTATCTTTGCAAGGAGTACCAGCGATGTTGAAACTGATCAAAAAGCGCCAGAACAAGTTCATCAATTTGATCCACGAACAGGCTTCCCTCACCCTGGAAGGGTTGGATGCGCTTAAAGCTTATATGGCCAACCAGGACAGTGATTCTGCTGAAAAGCTGACCGCCAAGGAGAAGGAAGCCGACGAGGCCCGCCGGATTTTAATCTATGAGTTGAACAAGACTTACATCACTCCTTTTGACCGTGAGGATATCTTCGCCCTGTCACGCGCCATCGATGATGTGCTCGATTATGCCTACAGCACAGTCACCGAGATGCAGGTTTTGAAGGTTGAGCCAACCATTTATATGCAGCGCATCGCTTCCTTGCTGAGGGACGGCGCTTATGAACTGCTCATGGCAGTGGAGCGTTTTGAAGACCACCCGGGCGTGGCGGGTGACCATGCCCAGCGTGCCAAAGCCCTGGAGAACCGGGTGGAGGATGTCTACCGGGAAGCCCTGGCTGACCTGTTCAGCGGCGCCGAGGACATCAAGCACGTGGTCAAAATGTTGAAAATGCGCGAGGTTTATCGCCACCTCTCCAACGCGGCTGATCGGGGTGACGAAGTGGCCAACGTCATCGCTGACATCGTGGTCAAGATCGCCTGATCGTTAAGCCTTATGTCCCAGTTCCTCCTGGTAGTCATCATTCTGGCATTGATCTTTGATTTTCTGAACGGCATCCACGATTCCAGCAACGTGGTTGCCACCATGATCTCATCCCGGGCATTAACGCCTCGGGTTGCTTTGCTGATAACTGCATGC
>Ga0315268_10009170_pt1 | contig 10296 bp, 9 predicted proteins | sample C1_top_MG_FD_204535 | JGI IMG/M metagenome (GOLD analysis project Ga0315268, IMG submission 204535) | Sediment microbial communities from Yellowstone Lake, YNP, Wyoming, USA - C1_top | ecosystem: Environmental > Aquatic > Freshwater > Lake > Sediment | place: USA: Wyoming | collected 2017-08-01 | reverse complement strand
GAAATGCAAAGAAAGGGACTGGACTGCACCAGCACCTGGTTCGTGCGCAATCTCAGAAAGGCAAAGATCCTGAAAGGCATCAATATCGGGGATCAATGCAAGAGCTGGGATGTGTTAAAATCGCTTGAGTTCATAGAGAACAATGTACCGATCAATGGTCCGATCCTGGATATCGGCGCATACGCCTCAGAAATGCTGTGCTCTTTGCATCAAATGAACTATACGAGTTTGACCGGCGTTGATGTCAACCCGCATATCATTGATATGCCGCACGCTGATACCATTCGATACCTGGTGAGCGATTTCATGCATACGCCGTTCGAGGACGCTTCGTTTGCAGCGATCACAGCCATTTCTGTCATCGAACACGGTTTTAACGGCCATGCACTGCTTACAGAGCTATCGCGCATCCTGAAACCCGGAGGATACTTCATCGCCTCCGTCGATTATTGGCCTGACAAGATCAACACGACCGATATCAAGGCCTTTGGCATGGATTGGCAGATCTTCTCACAGCCGGAACTGATCTCACTCCTGGAGGAAGCTCGATCGTTCGGTCTCGCGCCTGCCGGCGATCTCAAATTCGAAGCTGCTGATCCTATCATCAAATGGCAGGGTAGGCAGTATACGTTTGCGTGGTTGGTCCTGAAGAAAAACGGGTGACAAGGAGGTCCCTGGACCGCGCATGACACAGGATAATGCTCAGGATATATGTTGCAATCGCGTCACGCATGCAGTTCGCGCGCAGGAGCATCGAAAACTGACGCAGGATGTCCCGTTTCTGCTTCTGCTGGGGATGATCATCCTGGAATTTCTGCTCAATCCCCGGATAAAAGTGCTCGGAGCATACGTACGCCTGGTGGATATCTGTGCGCTCTGCGCATCGATTACCTGCGCGTGGTCTTTCTATCGCAGCAAGAATACTATTCGCAACTTTATCAAAGACAATAAAACGTTGTTATTATTGGTCCTGATGGTCTTTTCCGGCGGACTGCTTTCAGCGGTTTTTTCCTCGGACCGAATGATATCCCTGAAAAAGCTCATACAGCTGACTGAACGGATGTCGCTTATCGTCCTCGCTGTCTGGTCAGCTCGAGGACGGCCTGTGAAGATCGTCCTCTTCACGATCGTCGGTATGGCCGTCCTTGAAGCTTTGATCGGATTTGCCCAATATTTTTTTGATTATGGCGACGTTTTTATGTGGCAGGCAGTGAGGATCTCAGGGTCTCTGGGGAACCTTCTCGCTTCGTATTTGCTGGTCGGTCTCATCATTACGTTCACGTTTTCACTAAAGCGCTCAACCGGTCAATGGCTGTGGTTCACACTCTCCGGGATCCTATTTACCGCTTTAGTGCTTACGCAGGTGAGATCCATCTGGATCCTGGGCCTTTTTTCTCTTGTTCTCATCTGCCTCTTCTGCATGTCTTCGCTCAAGAACCTGGTTAAGATTCTCGTCGTATTCGCAATCAGCATCGCGTTGATAGTCACCGTTGCCAGCACGATCAAACCCGATGCTGCCAAAGATTACCTTTCTGTGCTGAAAAGGAGAAGCTCCAATACTATGGTCATTCGGGTTGAATTGTGGAAAGCGGCAGTGAATATGTTCCTTGATCATCCTCTGGTCGGTATCGGCTTAGGAAATTACAACTCTTACTACCATAGACCGCAGTATCGGTCTGACATGATCGATACCATTGATAGTTCTTTCAATTTACAGAATGAATTCAATGCGCACAGTGATTTTCTCACCCGAATTGCAGAAATGGGCATCATCGGCACGACTCTCTTCATGATCCTTTATCTTTTCGTCCTGCGATGGGCATGGACAGCTCGAACCAGTCTTTCGGAAAGTGGCGGCTTGGCCGCTGTTCCGATAATCATTATCGTCTCTCTCATTGCCGATTTTTTTAGCAGCCCGCTCGGAGGCAACCTTTTCTGGATTTTTATTGGTCTCCTGTGGCTTAATGTACAAAACCACTCCCCGCGTGCACACACATAATTGTAGCAGCATGACCGTAACGTTACTTTTCGTGAAGTTACCGGTGTGCTCCAATGTCATCTTGAAATGTTCGGTGCAGCTGCTGACATTTATTACGCGGATAACCGTTTCTAGTATTTCCGGCTTAAACTCGTTTTTTTCGCTCTCATGAGAATATTTTAATGATATCATCACTTTACAAATCATTATGATTCTGGTATATTGTCCCAACTTTGTCTTGGATGGTTAGCGCTTGAGAACTTTTATTGCATATGAATGCTTCAGGAGGATTTTTTGAAAAAAGCGATTGTAACCGGTATTACCGGCCAAGATGGAGCTTACCTCGCAAAATTATTGCTCGATAAGGGCTATGAGGTTTACGGCACGTACCGGAGAACAAGTTCAGTCAATTTCTGGAGAATTGAAGAAACAGATGTCCGCAATAATCCAAACTTTCATCTTGTGGAGTACGATTTAACTGACGCGAGCGGGAGCATCAGGCTCATGGCGGATATCCGTCCGGATGAGGTTTATAACCTTGCTGCTCAAAGCTTTGTTGCTGTTTCCTTTGAACAACCTATCACTACTGCGAACATCACCGGCCTTGGTGCACTGCACCTGCTCGAGGCTATTAGGATCGTGGACCCGAAGATAAAATTTTACCAGGCATCCACGTCAGAACTGTATGGCAAGGTCCAAGAGACCCCGCAGACAGAAAAGACCCCTTTCTATCCCAGAAGCCCCTATGGAGTTGCCAAGCTCTTCGCCCATTGGAGCATGATAAACTACCGCGAGTCATATAATATTTTTGCCTGCAGCGGTATACTGTTCAACCATGAGTCGCCCCTCCGGGGCGAAGAATTCGTCACCCGTAAGATCACGCGCGCAGCTGCGCGGATCAAAATGGGATTGCAGTCAGATATCTCCCTCGGCAACCTCGACGCTAAACGTGATTGGGGCTTTGCAGGCGACTATGTAGAGGCAATGTGGCTCATGCTCCAGCAGTCGGAACCAGATGATTACGTGATTGCCACCGGTTCAACCCATTCCGTCCGCGAATTTGTGGAAAAAGCTTTTATCTGCCTCGACATGCCCATCACCTGGAAAGGTTCGGGACAGGATGAACAGGGCGTCGATGCGAAAACAGGGCAGGTACTGATCAAATTGAATCCCAAGTATCTGCGGCCCTCTGAAGTGGACCTCCTGATCGGTGATCCGTCTAAAGCAATAACAAAGCTCGGCTGGAAGCCTAAAACAGACCTGAACAGTCTGGTCCGGATGATGGTGGAAGCTGATATACGCATGGCAAACAGGGAGAAGAGGGCCCATGGATAAAAATTCCAAAATCTTCGTTGCTGGCCATCGCGGCCTGGTCGGGTCTGCGATCCTGAGGAACCTCCAACATGAGGGATATACGAACCTCCTGCTCAGAACCAGTAAGGAACTTGACATGAGGCGTCAGGCCGATGTGGAAGCGCTTTTTGAACAGGAACGTCCTGAATATGTTTTTCTGGCGGCGGCTAAAGTGGGCGGTATCCTGGCGAACAATACTTTCAAGGCTGAGTTTATCTATGACAACATCATCATAGCAACTAACATTATCCATGCCGCATATAAAACAGGTGTCAAAAAACTTCTCAACCTCGGGTCTTCATGCATCTATCCCAAGTTCGCCCCGCAGCCCATGAAGGAGGAACACCTCCTGACCGGCTTGCTCGAACCGACAAACGAGCCCTATGCCGTTGCCAAAATAGCAGCCATTAAGCTCTGCCGGTACTATAACGAGCAATATGGAACGAACTACATTTCTGTCATGCCGACCAACCTGTACGGCCCCGGCGATAATTTCGACCTGAAGAACTCTCATGTTCTTCCTGCCCTCATAAGGAAATTCCATGAGGCCAAGGTAGCCAACATGAAGACCGTAGTGCTCTGGGGGACCGGAGAACCATTTCGCGAATTTCTCTACGTCGACGACCTAGCCGATGCCTGCGTTTTTCTCATGAGAAAGTACGATTACAAGAACATCGGTGAGTTCATCAACATCGGGACCGGCTCGGACCTCAGGATCAAAGACCTGGCCGCCATTGTAAAGAAGGTCGTGGGCTATCAGGGGGAGATCGAACACGACCTCACCAAACCCGACGGGACCCCTAAGAAGCTGCTCGATGTATCGCGCATGAAGGCCCTCGGCTGGGTCGCCCAGACCAGTCTGGAAGAGGGGATCCGTATGTCCTATGAGAGCTACCTGGCCACGCTCACGCGGCCATAACATCTGAAAACATTCTTTAATCCACAGACCAGGAGACTATGAGCACACTTTTGCAGGAAGATAGAACGGTTGTTATTTACGAACCGAACCAGCGTGTCAAAATGGGGTTCGTTCGCAGCTGGGTCTATATGCTGCAGAACATCTACCTTTCCCGCGATCTCGTCTGGCAGCTCTTCAAACGGGACTTCGTGTCCGGTTACAAGCAGTCGTTCTTCGGCGTATTCTGGCTCTTCATCTCACCGCTGCTCGGCATCCTGTCCTGGGTGTTCATGAACATGACCGGAATCCTGCATCCCGGCGATGTCGGCGTGCCCTATCCTGTCTACATCCTTCTCGGAACCACCCTCTGGGGCCTCTTCATGAACTTCTACACCTCGATCGCGAGCAGCCTCGCATCGGGCGGCTCGCTCATCCTGCAGGTGAACTTCCCCCATGAAGCTCTGGTGGCCCAGCAGGTGGCCCAGACGATCGCGAACTTCCTTATTAATATTCTCATGATCTCTCTGATCGTGGCTCTCTTTGGCGTCTCGGTCACATGGAAGGTAATTTTCTTTCCGCTCACGCTTATCCCGCTTTTCCTCATGGGCTCAGCGATAGGCATGGTTGTGGCGGTAATCACGGTCGTGGTCCACGATATCAACAAGATGGTTCAGTTTTTGCTCAGCATCCTGATGTTCCTCACTCCGGTCGTGTATGCGTCTACGATCCAGAACGCATTCATCCAGAAGATCATCCCCATGAACCCCATGACCTATCTGATCGGTGGCGCACGAGACATCATTCTCCACGGCCGTATCAACAATTCACTGCCATATGGCGTATCCTGCGTTGTTGCAACGGTCCTATTTCTGTTCTCCTGGCGTTTTTTCTTCCTATCCGAACATAAGGTGGCTGAAAAAATCTAATGAGTGACGATATCGCCGTACGGGTCGACCGTATATCAAAAAAATTCGTCAAGAACTTTCAGCGAAGCATGTATTATGGCGCCGTCGACGTCATGAAGAACATGCTGAGCATCAAGAACAGGACCGATATCCTGCGTACAGACGAGTTCTGGGCTGTACAGAATATCTCCTTCGAACTGAAGCGAGGTCATGCCCTGGGAGTGATCGGCCCGAACGGTTCGGGAAAATCCACGCTTCTGCGCCTCTTGAACGGCATCTATCCTCCTGATCAGGGCAGGATAGAGATCCGGGGTCACATAGGCGCTCTTATCGCGCTGGGGGCAGGGTTCCATCCTTTGATGACAGGACGAGAGAACATCTACCTGAACGCTGCAATCCTCGGCATGTCCAGGAAAATGATCCATGCGCAGTTCGATGAGATCATCGATTTTGCAGAGATAGGTGATTTTCTCGATGCACCGGTTAAGACCTACTCATCCGGCATGTACGTCCGGCTCGGATTTGCAATTGCAACCCAGGCACATCCCGAGATCATGCTGGTTGATGAGGTGCTCGCCGTCGGGGATGCAAACTTCCAGAAAAAATGTTTTGACCGTTTGCTCCGCCTGCGCGATGACGGTACATCGCTGATCTTCATCTCCCACTCGATGTCTGCCGTCGAGCGGCTTTGCACTGAATGTCTGCTCATGAAGCATGGTCAACAACTCTTTCTCGGGAACACGCGTGAGTGTGTACAGCGTTACTTTCATGAACTGAGCATGGAGAATCTTGAGCGATCACCAGACTCATCATCGATCGGTGTCGGAGATGTGAAAATCTCCGACGTATTTGTATTTCAAGAGCATGGAGATAAAAAAAACCCCAACATCGAATTCGGCAAGAATATCGTCATAGAGTTCAAATATGTATTTTTGAAGAAGGAAAGCATTAAAAACCAGGTGAGAATAGGCATCCGTACCATGGAGGGACGGGATGTCCAGAAAATGTACTTTCATGAATCTGCTTTCCCTGACGGGAAGATCCATACAAACGAGATTATTCTTCCACTAAAGAAAGAGGGGTTGGTGCAGTTTACCTTGATCAAGCCGAGACTCTTTCCGCAATCCTTCAGACTTGATGTCGCGGTCAGCCCGTTGGACATGGATGTTCATCTTGGTGGCATGGTTAATGCGGCAACCTTCAATGTTATTCATCCATCATCTGGGAGTCTATACCTGGAATATGGGAACATGTCGGTAACTGAATTCGAATATGAGGTTTCTACGCAGTAACATCGTTGGAGAATCAATGATCACTGGGTTCATCATGAATTTTATACAAAAATGCTTCAGCCATAAGTATATTGTGCTCTCGTTAAAATCCGATGGGATCCTTAAAGATGGAAAGTTCATCCCATTTGATCTTACAACACACGAGATCGTCGACAAATCTCTAAACCTCGTGCTTCCAAAAGGTAAATATAAGATATCCCACAGGGACTCTCTAACGATGGAGGAGAGCCGGTCCGAGGCCGTCGGCATGCTGGTCATTGATAACAGCCATGATGCCTATGATCGGTTCTGGGGCGACAAGGATGTCCTCGATAACTACCTTTGCGAGAGCAGGCTTTCATTCTACCAGGAACTCCTTACGGCTTGTAAAAACGAGATAAGGGGAACGGTCCTTGATATCGGATGCGGTTCAGGCGATTTTCTAAAGCTCGTACATGAGAGCAACCCTCAGTGCGATATCCACGGTTTTGATTTTGCGGAATCGGCTATTCAACGCTGCAGGAACATCATGCCGAAAGGCACGTTTATCAGCGGAGATATCTATAGCACGAAGTATCCCGATTCGACATTTGACACGGTTCTCTGCATCGAAGTACTGGAACATCTGGAAGATCCTCAGAAAGCGCTTCTTGAGATCACAAGGATTTGCAGGACTAACGGTTCCATCATTATTTCTGTTCCCAATGGAGCCTTTGATTCTTATGTTGGCCATTTGAACTTCTGGTCAGAAATCAGCTTCAAAACACTTCTTGATCATGTGACAATCCAGTCATTTAACTACCTTGAAAAAGACCGGACAATGTTGTTTGTTGTCAAAAAACCTTAATTCAGCCATTATGCACAGCATTCTAAAAAAATATATTACTAGGCTTCTTGCGAAGTACGGCCCAGGGCTGCTGGAATTTGTATCGCGGAATGTTGATCGTAATGTAATGGCAGCGTTGCTCTCAGGTTACAGTTCAAAGATATTATCTTTTATGGCAGAGACAGTGACACTGTCTGATGAAAATAAAAGGATTTATCTTTCTGACATTCACCAGGCAACGCCGGGTCACGCGTTGATGCGATCCCTCATAGATGCGCTTCACTCACTAACGCCGCAGGAAGATTACTACCTGCTCCCTTCATACGAAAAAGGTCTCGGAAGGGAACAGGATCGGTTCGCCTATCAGCAAAAGCATATTGATTTTAATATCCGGCCCGGCGAACGGGTACTCGACGTCGGCTCGGGAGCATATCCGTTCCCCTATGCAACACATCTCGCTGACTTGTTCGAAGGAGATACAAGCCATCGTGTAGAACCACTTGCAAAGGACGAACGACCTTTTGCAGTCATCAACATTGAAAAGATGCCTTACCACGATAAAGAATTTGACTTTGTCTACTGCTCACATGTTTTGGAACATGTCGAAGACCCGTCGAAAGCATGTGATGAGCTCATGCGTGTGGGCAAACGCGGATATATCGAAACCCCGACTCGCATCTCAGATATCATGCTGAACTTCACAAAACTCAAAGGTCACCATAAATGGTATATTGTGACGGCAGGCACCACCTTGTTCTTTTTCGAATGGCCCGACCTGGAGCGTCGAGATACGGGAACCAATGATTATTATCTCATGCTTCATTCAAACTACCGTAACGCGTTTCAAACCCTCGTAAACGATAACAGGGACTTCTTTGTCAACATGCTGCTATGGTCTGAGCGATTCACCTACTATGTCATCAACAAGCAAGGGCAGCTCATCTCAACCAATAGAGGTGACCGTGGCTAACTCGTACTCATTTTTGATCATTGATACCTACTATCCAAGGTTTCTACGTTCGCTGTATGCTTCTAACCCTTCACTAACAACAACGGGCTACGTTGAACAACATTCCTTTTTAATGGACCAGTGCTTCGGCACTGCCGATTTCTACTCTGCGAACCTGAATAAAATTGGTTGTCATGCCGAGGAGATCATACCGAACAACGAGATCCTGCAGCGTCAATGGGCCATAGAGCACGGGGTCCGCATCGAAGAACCACTTTATGCGAAGGCGATCAAACGCGTGCCATATGTCCGCCGCTACATCCGCACGCACAACTGGCTCTTGAACATTCTGGCGGAGCAGATCAAAAAAGCCAAGCCTGACGTACTCTACCTGCAGGACCTTTCTTTCTGCCCTCCTGACTTCCTAAAAGAAATGAAACGCTATGTACGGCTCGTGGTAGGTCAGATCGCCTGCCCTTTACCACCACTTGACAACCTGAGGTCATTGGATCTGATCCTGACGTCCTTTCCGCATTATGTTGAGCGCTTCAGGAGCATGGGCATAAAATCAGAATACTTCAAGATCGCTTTCGATCCCTCCGTATTGGAAAAAACGGGCAAGGTGGATCGGAAATATAATTGCACGTTTGTTGGCGGAATCGGTCCCGCACACCGAAGCGGCACGCTCCTCCTGGAAGAGCTGGCCCGCCGCGTCGAGATCGATTTCTTCGGTTACGGCGCCGATACGCTCGATGCAAGTTCTCCCATTCACGCCCGGCACCATGGAGAGGTATGGGGCCTTGATATGTATCGGACTCTACTTGCTAGTAAGATAACCATCAATAGGCACATCGATGTTGCCGAGAACAATGCCAACAATATGCGCCTCTACGAAGCAACCGGCTGTGGTGCATTGCTCATCACCGACAACAAGATTAATTTGAACGACCTCTTTAAGGTCGGCAAGGAAGTCGTAGCATACGGAAATATTGACGATCTTATTTCTCAAATCAATTATTATTCCAGCCGTCAGTCTGAGCTTGAAACGATCGCGCATGCGGGTCAAACTAGAACAATGAACGAGCATACATATCAACAACGGATGGAACAGCTTCTGGGCATCATTAATACCTATGCTGATCAATTGGCATAGATGCCACATATCAACTGATACGCTAACGATCACTTTAGAGCTGGCAGCCATTAGAGGTGAGCCCCGTGAAACAGTTTGTAAATAAAATAATGCATAAGCTCAGGAAACATCAATCTACGTCCGTGGACAGCAAGGTTAATTCATCGTTACCGGGATACACTCAAGTCAGGAGAGAAGATATCCGTGTTGGTCTTTCAGATTCCTGGAAGGATCCTGCTGTACCGAAAAGACAATATGAGTCCATCACGGTCAAAGAACTCGACAGATACAGGAATAATGAACCTGTCCAGCCATTCGACGCTCTCGTCAACATCATAAAAGAATCTATTCCCAGTGCTGCAGTTGCGTCCATTCTTGAGATCGGTTGCTCTACAGGATATTACAGCCAGGTTCTCAAGATCAAGGGCATAAGCGGAACCTACCATGGCTGCGACTACTCTGATACCTTTATCGCTTTCGCCAGTTCGCTTTATCCGGAGATTGATTTTCAGGTTCAGGATGCATGTTCCCTGGCGTATGCAACCGATCAGTTTGACTTAGTCATATCAGGCTGCTGCCTTCTACACATCATGGACTATGAAAAAGCTATTGCAGAGACGGCACGCGTTGCAAAGAAGTATGTCATTTTTCATCGAACACCGGTGCTCCATATTCAAGATACGTCGTTCTATCTTAAGAACGCCTACGGAGTTGATATGTTCGAGATCCACTTCAACGAACGTGAGTTCCTGCGACTCATCAGGGATAACGGCCTGACTGTTTTGGACATCATCACATTCAACATAACAGCGCTTAGCGCAGGAAACGATTTTTTTTCTGTCAAGACGTACTTATGCAGCAAAATATGAGGCTGTCATGTTCATAAGGTTCTTTCACAAATTGCGTGGACATATAGCTTGGCGATGGAAATCACTTTTGTTCGCTCGGACCAATAGCATACCCGATAATGTGATAGCGGCGGGA
>Ga0315268_10009169_pt1 | contig 10296 bp, 5 predicted proteins | sample C1_top_MG_FD_204535 | JGI IMG/M metagenome (GOLD analysis project Ga0315268, IMG submission 204535) | Sediment microbial communities from Yellowstone Lake, YNP, Wyoming, USA - C1_top | ecosystem: Environmental > Aquatic > Freshwater > Lake > Sediment | place: USA: Wyoming | collected 2017-08-01 | reverse complement strand
GCAGTTCATGAGAGACGTTCTGGATGAGCTCGTCCTTCATTTTGTCCGTCTCCTGGAGACGCGCATAAGCTTCCTCCAGGCTGGCAGAGTGTTCCTTTAACGCCTGATACAACTGTGCGTTCTCTACCGCCGTGCCTACTTGATCGGCGATCACCTGTAACTGGGCGATCTCTTGTATCGTAAGGTTGGGCAGGCTATGGCCCATCGCGCTGAGGACTCCCACAACCTTTCCACGGGAGTGCATCGGGACGAGTGCCACAGTCCCTACCTGCTCCCGGGCCAGGTCCGACATAGCCAGTCGGGGATCCCGGTTGATGTTGCCTATGAATGCCATGTCGCCTGTGCGGGCTACACGGCCAAAGAGACTCTGTTCCAGGGGCATGCACATCCCCAGGTGTGAGAAATGCAGCCCGCGTTGAGCGCAGAGCAGCAGTTCTCCCGCTGTCTCATTCACCAGGCTGATCGTGCAAGCCTCCACACCCGGCATGCGGCCTATCTCTTCCATCGCCGCTTCTAGCACGTCCTCCAGTTCCAGTGATTGACTTACGTGGGCCACCATCGTGCGAAGGCTCGCCAGTTCTTTTGCCCGCTGCACCGCCGGGCGATAGATCTCTTGGCCTTCCGGGTAGTCTGCGCCAGTTTGAAGCGCAGCCAGGATTGCCGGCAGGTAAGGTAGCCACGAGGGGTCTCTGGGTATAGACCATCGCACTTTGCTCTGTAAAGCTCTGACCTGAGCGGCCGCGTCCCCTGGCGCGACGAGAGCAACAACCGTTGCGGGCAATCTCTGTGCGGGCAACAGGTCAGCCGGGATGATGAGGGTGTCTTGTTCTTTCCAGGGCCAGGGCCAAGTGACGTTTTCCAACTCCCTGACCTCGAGCCCCGCCCTGCGCAACGTATCTTGTGCCACCTGGCGGAAAATCGCGTCCGGGTCAACGATCCACACAGTATGCAATACCATCTTTGACGCCGACTACTGGCCTCTACGCCGGTCTACCATTCATCAACCCAAGTGGTGGTGGAGATGCGGGCGGATGACGCTAACCTGATTCTTGCCAAGCTTACCAAGTCCAGGTTTGAGAACAGTTTGAAGAGCGGTGGTACATTTGTACCACTGCCGTGGAACGGTAAGGATCTGCGTTCGGTGGGGAGGGTCTATAAGGCAGGAGCATGGAGAGTCGGTTAGAGGACGTTAGAATCATTATAGGGCATTCTTGAACACAAGTGGCATGTACGTAAACCTAACTGGAATGAGGGGCATGTCCAAATCCTCTGGGGCCGTCGAGGTTATCACCACACCTAGAGCCGTGTTGGGCCAGTAGCGGGAAGCGGAAGCAGTGACGCTGTAGACGCCCACGGGCAGTGTCAACGAATACACGCCCTCTGAATCGCTTATCCCAGTGTGCGTTGGGCATAGGCCAGACTTGACCTGCACCTGCGCGCCGGCGATTGGCATGAATGTAATCGCGTCAGATACTACCCCTGTCAGTATGCCCGCCTCTTGCAAAGGACATGCCAGGTGAGCTGCTGTTCCCACCGAGGCTTTGACATAGTTGGTAAAGTAAGTCATGTCGAGAAATTGCAGCCTATCGTTCGATGTGTGATAGTGTTCGTTACGGTCATTCCAATCTTCAATTGCCAGGATGGCCGAATAGCCCTTGTTCCAAAATGAAGAGTGGTCGCTGGCCGATGTGCCATCCGCAGTGATGACGGGTGTTAGGTCGCCGCTGAGGCCATATACGTCCACGACGTTGGTGAACACGCCTGCAATCGCCAGGTCGCCAGCGTAGCCAGGGTTATCCGGACGGCGCGTGTGCAGCCATAGGGTGGGGCTGATGTCGCTATTCCACGCGATCATGTCCATGTTATAGACTGCTACGATGTTGTCGCCTGCGTTGTAGACTGACTCGGCATACTCGTGACTACCCCAAAGCCATTGCTCTTCGCCAGTGAAAAACACAAAACGGAGCGTGCGCTCGAACTGGTATTGGTGGAGGATGTCGGCAGCGACCAGCACGCCCGCCGAGCCGCTGGCATTGTCGTCCGCACCGGGTGCCAGGCCGAGGGACGGCATATCGTCCAGGTGCGCAGTGACAAGCACGATTTCGTCAGGGTGTGTGGTGCCGGTGAGGACGCCGACCGCGTTGCGGTTCGAATGACCCAAATACGTCCAATCGTGATAGCTGACTGTCAGGCTCAACGCCTGCATGTGTTCGTACACATATTGCGTAGCCATTTGAATTGGCGTGCCCGAGTCGGTGTAGCGCGTGGTAATGGTGTACGGCACACCACCGATGAGCGCCGGCCATTCCCCGCTCAGTTGTCCGGTGTAAGTGTACAGTGTGCTTTGCTGAACCTGGGCGAGCATGGCGGCGACAGCCGGGTTGGGCAGAAAAGCCTGTGACGCGGCCAGCGCGGTTGACGCGCGGGCGGTCGGCGGCGCATGGGACGATTCGACCTGCGCCAAGCTGGGCTGGTCGGCGTCCTCTGCTGTCGTTCCAGTGGGGCCGAGTACAACCAGGCTGGCAAGGGCGATAATGCACCACAAAACGGGTAGTAGCAGCTTGTGTCGCCTTCTACAAGTCGTCACTCTAAATCCCCCTTCATCGACGTCTGAAGAGCACGGAGCGCCTGGACAGCGGCTAGCGTGATAAAGAACACGTAAGCCAGGTCTACGACAAAGTAAGAAGCATCCACCAGCCCGTGCGCCAGGAAATCGGCCATGGAGGCCATCAGACCAATGGCCAGCGCGCGGTGGAGTGGGTCTTTCAACTTGCGGAGCGGCAGCGCCTCGCGCCAGAACGTGATTTGGAGCCAGACGCCGGCTGCCAGTCCTAGCAGTCCCAGTCGCGCGGCATAGTCCAGAACAATATTGTGCGGGTGCGAAAGGTTCGGTTCGGCCCACGCGGCGGGGAACATGTAGCGCCCACGATACTGATATAGGAAATTGTCCAGTCCCACTCCCAGGATTGGATGGTCGCGCACCATGAGCACGGCGCTATGCCACACGTTGACGCGAAAGAACGACGTACCCCCGGTCAGGTCAAGGAGCGACTGGAAGCGCGGCGTGCGGAGAATCGGGATGGCCGCCAGTCCGCCGGCGCCGATTGCAGCCAGGGCCGCCCAAAGCCATTGCCCGCCAGCCAGCGCACCGATGACAAGGAGCGCCACCGGTACCCCCAAAACCAGTGCGCCTTTGGAAAAGCTCAGCACGATTGCCAGTCCGACGGGCACGGCGCCCAGGCCATACAACCAGCGCCGCCTTCCACGTCCCAAGAGCGCAATGGCCACCATCACTGGCAACACCCGCCCCAGGAACAGTCCCACGTTGTTGGGCGAGCCGTAGACGCTGCGCAGCCGGTGCTGGCCCTCTTCGGCGGTGATAATGTTGATGTTGAAGGCGTATTGGATCAAACCCACGACGGCGACGACAAGCCCTGCTAGCATCAAGGCATCTACGATGCGCCAGAGGGTTCGATTGTGGGACAAGGCGCCATGTTGCCCCACGGTGGTGCGGAACATCAAGTAAAACGCCGCTGGTTCAAGAACGATGACACGGAACTCGCGCAGCGCGTATTTGGGATACTCTGCAATGAACAGCGAAACGATGGCGACAACCACGAACGCTACCGCTGCCCAGTCCATTGCCGAGAGTCTGAAACCTTGCCAAGGTGCTCGAACTTGTCCAAGGTTTCTGAACAGCCAGGCTACAAAGCACATCACCACCACGATTTCGGCCATCGAGAACACCCGCTCGTAGAGCGAGCGTGGGAGCATGTAAAACGGGATGACGAGGGCCGCCAGCGCCAGCCCCAGGTCGAGCCGCAGCAGGATCAGGAAGAATAGCGCCAGCCCGCTGAGAATGGTGACGAACAGCCACGGAGAGTAGTAGAACAAGGCGGATAGGCCCAACATCGCCAACACACCCGTTCCCTCGTCCAGCCGCCGGAACGCGGACGGTATCTGCTGCCCCCAGGTCATCCACGCGGAAACGTAAAACACCACCGTCGTCGCCGCCATCAGCGCCAGGTGAGCCGCGTCGCCCAGCCGCGCCGAGACGCCGGCGGCCGCGCTGCCCAATGCACCCCACGCCACACGCCGCGCGGCAAGCACGCTGCCCACCGCAAACAGCACGCCCAAGATCATCAAACCTGCCAGCGCAAATTGGAACCTGCGTGCTGCTGGTAGCTCGGCCTGAACCGACCAACCGACCAGCGACCACTGGTTCCATCCGCGCTCGGCGACGATTTCGGCCAGGTGGGGTCCATAAGGCAGTCTGGTAGCGACTGGAAGCATATCCACGCTGGCGCGCTCGATATCGGGCGGGATAAGCTGCAGGAATGCACCGCGACTATCGCGGGGGAGCGCGTTGGCGGGCAGGCCGTCTACGGCGATATAGAAATTCGCGCGATCGGCGGCGCGGCGGACGTGCAATGCCAGCCCAGTTCCGAGGAACTGGATGGTTACTCTATCGCCCGACTCGCTCCAGTCCGCGCCCAATTCGGAAAAGCGCCAGTGCTGGGAAGGCGAAAACTCGGCGGGGCCAGCGCCATAGTTTTCGCTGTCCGGAAATCCTGGTTTTGCGGCGGGATGATATCCGATGCCGGGTGTAGCACAGTTCCAAAATGCATCACATCTGGCTTTACTAAAAGCACCGGCGACCTTGCGCAGCCGTCCATGCTGGTCACTCGCTGCAAATCCCCAGCGCGGGTCATCTGCGGATGCAGCAGGCTGCCAATTTTCCAGCACCATCACGCCCATCCACGGCCACTCGCGCTCCACGCGCTCTAGCGCATTGAATGTGTAGCTGGCCTGATACTCTTCCGTCACCTGTCCCCAGGCCGATGGCTTGCCGGTCCATTCGGTCGGTAGCGAGTTCCATCCAAAGTGGCTGGCCCACAGCGGCTTGCCGGCGTCGCCGTGGGCCACCATCTCCTCACGCATGAGGATGATGTGCGAAAAGTTGAGCACGCCGGCATCCACGCGCCGGTCGTTCGGGCTGGTGGAAAATCCATAGGGCTTGCCGGAGGCGATGTCAAAGTATTGGCCTGCGCCGACCTCGTACAGTCTGCGCAGATAGAGCCAGTCGCTCATGTTCGCGCGCGAATTTTCGGCGGTGGGCGCCAGCCCGGCCAGCAAGATAATTGCGTCTGGGTCGTTGGCACGAATGGCTTCACGCGCTTGTCGCAACATTTCGGCGTAGGCGGTTGGGTTCACTTCGCCATTCCAACGCTCGCCCAGGTTCGGCTCATCCCAGATTTGATAAAAGTGAACCCGGTCGCCGTAGCGACGTGCAAACTTGCCAGCAAAGCGGGCAAAATCGGCCAAGTTGGAAGGTGGATATTGGAGGCTGGAAGTTAGAGATTGCGTCCAGGCGGGCGCCGTATCAAGGACGGCGATCAAGCGCAGGTTGCCTGTGGCGCTGACGATGCGATCCCAGGGAGCCCAATCGAACTGTCCATGCTCCGGCTCGATCTTGGCCCACGGGAATGTCTGGCGCACCCAGGAGAATCCTATGGTGGAAATGGCGTCGAGGTTGCGTTGGAGAGCGTCGTCGTCGTATTGTTCGAGCGCGACGTTCACGCCCCAACGTGGTGTGCCGGCGTAGGCAATGGGGCCTGGGAAGCCAGATGGCATTCCGCGCGTCTCGATCTGATAGTGTGACGTGACAGCCACAGCAGCCAGCACCACTGCGACGAGGCCGAGCGCGCACATCACCGTCAGCGCAAGCGCCCTCTTTTGAGATTTGACATTTGGCATTTGGGCTTGGCCTACCGGCTCCATCGTGGCGACGACGCATTTCCTTCCGTGGTCAGTTGTTGCGATGCGCCGGTGGAAATGTTGACGAAATAGAGATCGTGTTGATAAACGGTGACGATATGCGACCCTTCGGGCGAAAAGGCAAAATCCGGCCTTCCTTGTAGGCCGAGCTTACCCTCGGCCGGAAAGAGGCGCGTGCGGTTGGATCCATCACGGTCCATCTTGAATAGGTCGTAGCGGCTGTCTGCGCTGGCATAAGGCGCTTGCGCGCGGCCAAAAACGATGCTGTCTGCCATCGTACCGACTTGGGGGGCGGCCCACATCCCGCTTTCACCTGCAAGCCGGGCTTTGAGCGAGCCATCTGCTGCCAGCGACCACACGTCGAACACCGGGCTGGATTCGGCTGGCTCACCAGCCGGCGAAGGACCATGCATGACGGCAAGGACGAATTTACTGTCAGGCGTCCAGGCCACCGTCGGCGTCCAGGCCCAGTTGCTAAAGGTGTTGTACGCCGGGAAGCTTGCCAGCGTGATCGGCTTGCGCGTTCGCAAGTCCACAACGGCGATGCCATCGGTCGAGCCGATGGCAATAGACTTGGCATCTGGCGACCAGGCATAGTTTGCACCCCACCAACCAAACATTCCCCCGGTCGAGGGCTCCAAGATTCTGTCCGGGGTGCCCAAGGTCCCGGCGCGCAAACCTGCGATCCACAAATCGTTGGCTGCGCGCCAGCCCGGCGGGGCATTGGAAGCTGTGGCAGTGGAGTAAGCGATCGAGTTCCCATCGGGTGACCATCCGGCAAAGATCACGCCTGGGGGCTTGAGTAACTTGGGCGCGGCGAGGGCTTGCACTGTGTCTACTACCCACAGGCTGTTGAGCGGGCCACCTTCCGTTGTCTCGGTCAGCGCCCGAGTGAATAGTAGCCATTTGCCGTCGGCCGAAAGCGAAAAAACCCGGCCATCCAAATCTCCGCTCGTCGTCAGCGCACGGCGGTTGCTGGTGGCCTGGCGTATCACATAGGCGTTGCTGTTGGCGATATAGGCAATAGTCCCGGAAAATGGGACCGCGTCAAGCACATTCTCGATGCCGACCAAAACCATTTCGGTCTCAGGCTGTTCGACGATCTCGCGGCGAGTTTCGACACGCTCCGTCTGCACACCATCCTCGAAGGTCAGGCGGAACGTGAGTGCGAGCATCCCGTTACGCCCGACCTGAATCACTTTGGATTGCCCGGCTGGCACAGTGGCATCACGGACGGTCTGTTGCGTAAAAGGGATTGTTTGTGTTTGCGTCTCGGTGCGCTGAATGATGCGCGTGACGGTAATGGTCATGCCGTCGGAAATCGCCACACTTTCCGGGGGGCGTACACGGTCGAGATCGTTGAGCGTGATGTCGGCCTGGCGCAACACATCGCGGACTGTGGCGCCGGGCGCATCGGCGGTGAGGGGGGTGTGATTCCCATCGGCGACCAGCGTGATGCGAACTGGATTGGGCTTGGGCGCAGCGCAAGCGACGAGAAACACGAGCGCAGCCCACACGAGGAGGCGAGTCTTCATCTCGTCTTTCGTCTATACAAGCCCATGCAGTGCTCGCAACTGGTCGAAATACTTGAGGTCGAGCGGCGTCTCGCGGCGATTGGGTGGGCCGAGTGGATCGGCAACGCTTGCGTCGCCCAGCATCGCGCCAAGTGTGGCCAGCGCCCCATACGCCACCGCGTCCAGACCGTAGCCGCCCTCCAGTGTAAAAGCAATCCGCCCATGTGCGTTCGGCAACCGGTTCGCCAACGCGACGAGCTTGTGTGCCATCATCCCATAGCCTGCGACGGTGACCGTCATCGAACCAAGCGGGTCCGACCAGTGTGTGTCGTACCCGGCGCTGACCAGGATCAGTTCGGGGTCGAAGCGCTGAGCCAGTGGGACCAGCAGTTCGTCAAAGATGCGCGCATAGCCCACGTCGCCGATGCCAGGCGGCAGCGGCACATTGACAGTTGTGCCTTGCCCTTCGCCCCTGCCAGTCTCGCTCCAGTGGCCTGTGCCCGGATAGATTCCCCACTGGTGCGTGGAAAAGTACATCACGGTGGGATCGTCGTAAAAGGTGTATTGCGTCCCCTGGCCATGATGCAGGTCCCAGTCCACGATGAGCACGCGCGCAATGCCCAGCTCATCGCGTGCCACACGCGCCGCTACTGCAACGTTGTTGAACAGACAAAAGCCCTCGCCCTGGTCGGAGCTGGCGTGGTGGCCCGGCGGACGGACCAGCGCAAAGCCATTCGACAACTCGCCGCGTAATATCGCCTCGACAAGTGTGACAAGTCCGCCAACCGCCAATACCGCTGCATCATAAGATTCGGGGCATACAAAGGTCTCGCCGCCGCGCCAGGCGTCGCCGCCGCTGACTGCCACGTCGTGGATGTGCGCGATGTAGCTTGGCGTGTGGACGCGCTGTAGCCGTTCCAGAGAGACAGGCTGCGGCTCCAGCCGGATCAGCCGCGCCTTGAGCGGGCTGGCATTCAGCGCGGCAATGATCCTCGTCAGCCGTTCCGGGGATTCGGGGTGCCCCCATTGTTGGTGCTCCAGATAGAGGGGGTGGTAGACAAAGGCGGTTGTCATGGTCTCATTCTCCTTGATACCTGCCATGCAGCGTGACGGAGCCAATCCTTGCTCGGTCCCTTGCCGCTTGACGGTGAGGATAACACCAAATGCGTTGAAAGGCAACTTGCCAGTTGCGGCAGCGTGTCACGCTATGATATAATGACACCTGAGGCACCCTTGAGCAGCGAAGCAGATTTTATCGAGATTGAGCATACCGCCGACTGGGCCATCCGGGTGCGCGGAAAGACGCTGCAAGAGTTGTTCGTCAATGCTGCCACTGGGATGTACAGTCTGATGGCTGACCTGTCATCCGTGGCGCCGGACGTGGAACGTGCTGTCGAAGTCAGTGGCGTGGACGCCGAGGCACTGCTAGTCAATTGGCTCAACGAGCTAGTGTATCACACCGAGGTGAACGGAGAGGTGTTTTGTGAGTTTCGCATTGACTCGTTCGAGCCGACGCGCCTGCACGCGATGGCGCTCGGAGGCAGGGGGGTACAGCTCAAAAAGCAGATCAAGGCGGTCACGTTTCACAATTTACGTATCGAGGCGACGGGCCAGGGGAACGAAGTGACGATAGTGTTTGATGTGTAGCAGGAAGCTATGGGGCAGGGGGCTATGGTCAGCAAGCGAGATTTCAGACGTATTGGCGACTATTTATGGGAGATTCCTCCGACGTTCCGCGAGGATATGCGGGTGCCGGCGCGCATCTATGCTGACGACGAACTCTTGGAAGCTACGCTGGGTGAGCGCAGCGTGGATCAACTCATCAATACAGCCACGCTGCCGGGAATCATTGGGCACGCGCTCGCCATGCCGGATATTCACCAGGGATACGGTTTCCCTATTGGCGGGGTGGCGGCCACACGCTTGCCGCACGGCATCATCTCGCCTGGCGGAGTTGGTTATGACATCAACTGTGGCGTGCGTCTACTGGCGACGCACTTGACTCGTGAACAAGTCGCGCCGCATGTCGATGAACTGGCGACGGCGCTGTATCAAAACTGCCCCAGTGGGGTAGGGGAGAAGGGTAGCATCAGAGTGACCGATGCCGAATTCGACGAATTGTGTGTCAAAGGTGCACGCTGGGCACTAGGGCGGGGATTTGCCCGCCCGGAGGATTTGGCTCGCACGGAGGAATCTGGCTGCCTGGCTGGGGCCGATCCGGGCAAGGTGAGCAAGCGCGCCCGAGAACGAGGCCGCCCCCAGGTGGGTACGCTGGGCGCAGGCAACCACTTTATCGAAGTGGATCAAGTTACACAGATATATGACGAGCAAGCTGCACGTGCGATGGGTCTATTTCAGGACCAGGTTGCCGTCCAGATTCACTGCGGGTCGCGCGGCTTTGGCCACCAGATCTGCACCGACTATGTAGACGAGTTTCAGGCTGCCATCAGGAAGTATGACATCAAGCTGCCCGACCGCGAGCTTGTCTGTGCGCCGTTTGACTCGCCTGAAGGGCAAAGCTACTTTGCGGCGATGGCGTGCGCGGCCAATTATGCCTTTGCCAACCGGCAGGCGCTCGTGGCGCATATCCGCCGCAGTTTTGAGCAGGCATTGTCCGGCAAGGCGAGCGACTGGGACGTGTTTCAGGTGTACGATATTGCGCACAATATGGCCAAGATCGAGACGCACGAGATTGACGGACAGCGCGTCAAAGTGTGCGTGCATCGCAAAGGGGCGACGCGTGCGTTCGGCCCGGGCTTTGAGGGGCTGCCACCGGAATATCGTGACATCGGCCAGCCGGTGCTGGTGCCTGGTTCGATGGGCACTGCGTCTTTTGTGTTGGTCGGCACGGCTGGCTCGATGGCGCAGACATTTGGCTCGACCTGCCACGGGGCCGGGCGCGTGATGAGCCGGGGCGCGGCGATCCGAGCCGCCCAAGGCCGCTCCATCCAGAAGGAACTTGAGAAACAAGGCGTCGTCGTCCGCGCCCGCAGCCGAAAGGGCC
>Ga0315268_10009168_pt1 | contig 10296 bp, 15 predicted proteins | sample C1_top_MG_FD_204535 | JGI IMG/M metagenome (GOLD analysis project Ga0315268, IMG submission 204535) | Sediment microbial communities from Yellowstone Lake, YNP, Wyoming, USA - C1_top | ecosystem: Environmental > Aquatic > Freshwater > Lake > Sediment | place: USA: Wyoming | collected 2017-08-01 | reverse complement strand
CACGCTTTTGTATACCGTCCTCAATAATAGTATTGTCAATCTCAAGGGCTGAACTCAAGAAGGATTCACCAGGGATAAAGAGCACAACGAATTCAGGTGACTGCTTGAACTGACTCCAGTAGTCTTTCGATGCGAGTTTATTCATATGCGTACGTATCTGTTGTGCATGCTTCTCCATCTTTGTCTTTCTCTCATCTTCTGCTGAAGCAGAGACGGCGTCGAGATATGCCTCAAGGGATACCTTTGAATCGACAACAATCTCTCTTTCCATCGGTAAATGTACAATCATATCGGGTCTTATCCTGCCCTTTTCAGTATCCATGGATTGCTGTTCAGTAAAATCACAGTGCATGGACATCCCTGAAAGTTCTGCAACCCTTCTCAACTGCATCTCACCCCATCTGCCACGAACCTGAGGCCTTTTCAGAGCTGAAACAAGATTACTCGTTTCCCTCTGGAGATGTTCATGGGTCGAAGCTAATGACCTTAGCTGTTCCTCAAGACTGCCATAAGCCTTATGCCTGCTTTCTTCGATTACCCTTATCTGCTCCTCATATCTTTTCAGCGTATCATACAGTGGTTTTATCATACCTTCCATAGCAACTTTATGTTCTCCAAGTTTTCCTTTCGTATCTGTCACTACCTTCCCAAGATGTTCAGATGCAAGCCTGAGAAAGTCCTCACTGCTGCTTTTGAGCGCAGCGGACGAAAGGGCATTAAAGGTATCGGTCATCTCTGTCTTCATTGCCTCAATAAGTGCCTTCTGTTCCTCGAAGCTCTTTTGAGAGGCATCGAGTTTTGTAAGGGCTTCAACCCTCGATTGTCTCTCAACATCAAGTTCATTTCTAATCTGATTTATCTCAGAGTCTTTCTGTTGGGTCTGCTGCCTGAGTTCATTGACCTGAGCCTCGGCATATTTTGCCTTACCCTCGGTCTCTGCCAACTGATTTGAAAAATTCATCTGAAGGTCAGCAATCTGTTTTGAATGAATCCCCTGGAAACGGGACTTTGCAAAGAACCATGCAACAAGTCCGCCGATTATTAGGCCAAGGATTATATATACTATTAATTCCACGATAATTCCCTTCCAAGATTATATCTTCTCATATATCCAAACTCTACCACCATTCTTTATTTCCTCTATTCTTTTTACGAGTCTTTTCTTGTGGAGATTCAGTAGCCTCGTGCCGCTTGTATTTGCCTCAAGACTCATTGCTTCTGAAAGTTCCTTTGCTGTGATTTTACCTCTTTTGAGAATTAAATTTAAGGTCTCTTTAAGATAATTATTAAGACTTCCGATAAGTATCTTTTTGCCATTTCTTACCTCGGCCATGACTGCAAGGTCTTTTCTCTCAAGGGCAACCTCTATATTTTCCTTCTGGTTTTCATTTAGTCCTATGAGAATTATATATTTATCACCATATTCACCGCTGAGTAAACGGGAAATAAGCTTTGCAATCACTTCATCAGCACATGAATAATCAATAATCCCTATCTTCGAGAAATCAAGGGCAACAATCTCCCCATTCTTCTCCTTCCCAATATCCTGTTCAATCCGATCCCGTATCACCTGCCCGGACTGACGCGTAACAAGATCACTTGAGCCATTTTTAAGCTCTTCTTTAAGGAGTTTATGGAGATTGTAATTAATCATAATTAGTTAAGAACCTCACTAAAATCTACTTCAATCCCATTTTTGACTTTTTTGTAATAAATAATCTTTGCAGGTATTTCTTCACTTAAGGATTTTTTGAGTTTATAAGTCTCCGGTTTTATTGATACTGGAGTGTCTCCAATATAACCATCAATCCCTTGAGATTCGCCAGTTTTTTCAGAAAGTTTGTACCCAACCCCTTGAATTTCAGCACCTTTCTTCAAAATTGCTTCCTGGAATTGAAGCCCGATAAATGTTTGAACAATGACGAGGTCTCTTGCCCACTCATATACCATGTCTTCATCGATCTTCCGCATTGCGTCTCTGAAATTTTCAAGCATTAAAAGTATTTTTTCTTTTGCGTTATTGATAGCATCAGGATATCTTTGAAGATACCATTGCTCCCATTCATCCAAAGTCTTTCCCGGGAATTCCTGTATTAAGTCAGTTAGTTGACCTACGACTCTTGGCCTTGTCCCCTGGGCATTCTGGTTAGCCATATTGATTATCTGCCGCACATACTTGGGAAATGAAGGTGGAGGAATCTCTAATGCTTGTCTGATTTGTTCATTTGTAAGTTTTATTTTCATTTCAACAAATCTCGTTATTCATTTTTGTAAAGCAAGAAATTTGTCTTTGTATTTAAAGTATTGGAAAATATCAACCTGCGCTAATTTATTTTTAATCAGATGTGCATTGATAAAGGTTTTATTTTTCAAATAGAGGTAGCACAATAAATTGCCTTCAGCATCATATTTTGTAGTATCAAATTTAAGAAATACCTTTGCTCCTTTTAGGGTTTCTATTAAAAATTGAACAGCTTTCCCATTCATTTCCATTTTTTCTTTGATACCAATAAGCCTGACCTTCAAGTCATTGTTCAGCTCGATTATTTCAGGGCTTATTATTTCTTTAACAGAATAATAGGTCTCTCTTTGATGGTCTGAATTATCTATCCTTGAACCAAATTTTAATTTCTTAGGATCGATCTTTTTATCGAACTTAACAGGGTCTTTAAAAATATAAGGAAGCTGACTGATTTCTTTTCTGTAATCTATAGCCCTCTTTTCCTGGATAATTATTTCAAAATCTTCCCGATGTTTGTTCATATTTAATTTCTCTTTTATTGCAGCTAGAAAATCTTCATTGACTTCATATCCAATAGAATTTCTATTTAAATTCATTGCTGCCAAACAGGTTGTTCCACTTCCTAAAAATGGATCAAGCACACTATCTCCTACAAAACTAAACATTTTTATTAGTCTCTTTGGCAATTCTTCTGGGAACATGGCGAGATGTTTGTCTTGCCTTTCACCAGAGAAATTCCAGTGCCCATAAAAATATTCGTTCCATTCTTCAAGGGTAAGTTTTGATTTTTCTTTTATTTCTCGAATAACTTTTGGTGGATCGCCCAATTTCTTAAAGATTAAAATAAACTCATAATCGAGCTTAATGATTCCATTACGAGGGTAAGGGAAAGAGCCCATAATTGTGGCTCCACCTGTTGTATTGCACGTGGTGACTTTTTGCCAGATAATTGCTCCCATATAATCAGATCCAATCGTTTCACAGAATTTAATGATTTCTTCTCTGATAGGGATGATCTTATATCTTCCGTAATAGACAGACCTTGCAAACTGGTCACCAATATTCACACACAGACGACAGCCTTTATGTAGAACCCGATAGCATTCTTTCCAGACAAGGTTAAGGTTGTTAATATAGTCCTCATAACTATCATTGAACCCTATCTGGCTTCCATTGCCATAGTCCTTCAGTTGCCAGTAAGGAGGGGATGTGATGATAAGATGAACACTCTCATCTTTTAACTCTTCCATCCTTCTGCTATCACCGATAATTATGGTTGTTTTAGTGTGCATGTTTTTTAGAACCGCGCGTTTTCAACATAATAGATAATACTTAAAATTAATCAGATTCATTATCACCTTCAATATTTAGATGCAATTTGTGCAAAAACCGATGATAAATCGGTGCAAAAAGTACTGCAACAAATGTAAGGAATGATATGCCGCTGAACAATGCATAAAAGGCGGCAAATAATTTCCCCGCATATGTAGTCAAATGATCAACTGGCCCCATTCCGGTTAAAATCATCGAGGCATTTAGAAAGGCATCAATCCAGGAAAGCTCTCCCCAAAGATGATAACCTGCTGTTCCAATTCCAATTGAAAAAATTAAAACAATTGAAGAAAAACCGGCATATTGTAATTGTCTGTGTAAGAATTCTTTACGGCTTAATAATGGTTTTCGATGATGTTCAAACATGATGATTACCTTTTATTTGCCTTGTACACGCCTTGTTCATCTTTCTCAAACCCTTTAAAACACCCCGTGCATCTCATGGATCACCTCTTTTAAAGAAGTTTTTTTACAAGTTGCTCAAAGTCTGTGATTTTCTTCCAGCCATTGCTATCATCTCAAATCATTCTTCCAAATAGGGGTAAAAATCTTTTTCTTCCAGTGAACCGAGTTTATCTACGAGCCACTCTTTTATAACGTCTCTTATATCACCGATCATTTCTATATCCCAATCAATTTCTTTATCGAGGGATGGATTAATTGTTTGACTGAATCTATAGATGGCATTATCAACTAAATCCTGCCGTTTGATTTGATGTTTTGTTAACTTTTTCATATATAGATTTGAACCTTCTCATATCTATCTTCTGTCCATTTCCATATTGAAACGTCATACTTATCTGAACTATTTATTTCACTCGGCCTATATCCATAATCATGAGCTATTTCTCCAAAAATTCTCTTTGCTTCCTTTAATGTGCCGAAATGGTTAATCTCGCTTGTCATTCCTCTGTCTACAACTACGACTATATATTTTGCATCACGAGTTTGCGATAATTCATAAGAAATAATTCCTGTTTTCTTATCCACAAATGTTTTACTCATCACTTACCTCCATCCTAAAAAAGGATTTCATTTCCTAATCGGTTACAAGTTGCCTGTACTCAGGCCGTTCTTAGAAATACTTGGAGTATTCGTCTTCTAACCGATCACGTTAAAATGTTGAATCAGATTTCTTTTGCCTTAACTATAATAATGTCGCAATGCTCATATTCTTCCTTAGTCTTTTTCCTCTCCGTTGATGTCTCGAATGGTTATTTCATGGCTTTGTGATTGAATAACCCCTTGTTTGCTAACCGCCACGCCTTTTTTGCTAGATATTATTGATATGCCATGAGCTGTTGGTGGGACTCCTTGTAAAGCGCTTCTTAATGGATATGGCTTTGGTTTATCTTTTGTCGATTGTGATTTTTCGGGCGGTTTCGTCTTTGACTTTTTGTCACTCATCTAATTCCTCTATACTTGAGCGGTAAGTCTGAGAACTGACCATTCGAATAGTCCCATAGCTTTCCGGTTTTAGTAAAATTAAATTCTTTCGGTAGGCCACGTTATCAGGGTTTTTAGGGTTTTCTTGATTATTAGAGTCCTGTTTGTTGTTGTTATTAACTTCATGGCTTTTTGTGTCGCTCATAAGCTTCTCCTAAACATTTTTTATTATTTAATCTTAGGCTTTTTAACTTCTGATTTAAAATCTCTCAACGGGTAAGGATTTGGTTTATCTTTTGCTGGTTGTGTATTTTCTTTTGGCTTAGGTTCTTGCTTTTTATCACTCATTTATTCCCTCCTTATGTAAATTGTCTAATTTGCTATTTTGCAGTCTTTTGGCCAGATTGTGTTGCCCCTCTCTGAGATGGAACTGTTCCGTAACTCTGCGGCTTACCCTGATTGCTCTGATTACCACTACCTGTGTTTTGTTGAGAACTATTTGCTCCTTGGTTTGTTTTGCTCATACATTTCCTCCTATGAAGGTTCTAATGACAATACTTAAAATAGTAAGTAGAACGACGTAAATTAACGATATTGAGACCATAATTAATTTAGTTCCTCTTTGAAAAATATTTGCCATATAATCAACAATCGGGATATTTTTTTTAAGGGTTTCTTCATAAGTAGCAATTATTCTGGTTTCTACATCTACAGGCTGTTTTTCTAATTCTTGATTAAAAACAAGTTTTTCATAATCTATTCTTTGAAATGTTTTTATTCGTATTACATTCAAAAAAAGAACTATCGCTATAATAATTATGAGCATTGCCACTATTAACAGTGGGGCATTTAATTTTATATACCATTTCTGATCATATATTGTTTTGAGAAGAAAAATTATGGAAGTTAATAAAATACCAGCGACCGTTAACATCATCTGAACTTTTGATGTAATAAACCTATTTCTTTCTGTCTCTCCTTCAAATTCTTTTTGCAAGACATTTAAAACGCTTTTCACAGTTTCATAATTGTATTTTGGTTTTTCAGTCATTTGTCCTCTCAAAATCCATATTATTTGACTCATTTCCATTCCACATGCTGCTCCTCTATGCGATGTCCTCAACAAATCTTCTGTAGCAGTTATCAGGGACATATACCACATTCAATTTTTTGACCCTTTAAACTCCGTTTAATTAAGAGCCTTACCTGAATTGAATTTCACCAGCTTCTCCCAGTCAACTTTTCCATCGATGCAAAATTCATTCATAAAATCCAAAGTGAACTTATTGATAATTTGTGCGTAGGCGACCATAAATTCCTCATTTCGTTCTTTTGCCTTATGGCCGAGAGGCTCAATAATTTCCGTATATAGATTTTCATTGCCGGAAATAAATTCCCAGAATTGTTGACCGCAATATTTAAAATAATCTCCCTTTTCTCTGTATGGGTTTTTATTTCTGCTATAGCAGCATCCATTTACGGCGACCACATTAATTTTGGAATTGCTGGTTCTTAAAATCTTTCTTGCTGCGTTGAAATTGCTGATCATTTTATTCACCGCCTGACTATTCCCCCAACTGGGCCCTGATTTAATGGATACAATATATCTGACCCCCTCCTTATCGAATTCCAAATCGATACCGGTTGTCGATGATTTTCTGCCTCTATACACCTTTTCGCAAATGAAGATCGCAAGCCCTTCCAAGAAGTCACCGAATATTGTTTCTTCCTGAGAAGAAAGATGGGCATCAAGCAGGGGTTTAACTAAGTCTTGAGCTGTATGAATATTTTTAGCCTTAAATAAATAGGGATTTTTCTTTTTAAGGATTGTCGACAGCCTCAGTTCTTCAAGGTTTTGCAACCTCTTAGCATGAAAAGTACTTATGTTTTTCTCAATGTATACGATTACATCATTATTTTCGATTTTTCCCATACCTTGCCCGCTCTTCGAAAAGTAACATGTCTTTATAATTACTTGCTTCCTCTTTGACCATATCATAATACTGTTTTGCTATATCGATTCCTATTGAATTGCGTTTCAATCTGTTGGCAACTCTTGTGGTTGTTCCGGAGCCCATAAACGGGTCCAATACCCAATCGCCTTCTTTCGTAAACAATTTTATGAACCATTCAGGAAGGGACTCAGGGAAAACTGCACTATGATTTCTATTAGAACATTCAGTTGCCATATGAAGCACATTTGTTGGATAGACTTTGTCCTTATTCAACCAATTTGCGATCCTTTTCCCGAAACCGCTTCCAACTTTCGAGTTGTCCCTAACCATATCGGTTTCACTCATGTTCCTTAATCTAGTTTTAGCCCAGGCACCCATCGGAAGCATAACTTCATCCTGATACATGTTAAATTTCTTGCTTTTGTTGAATTGCAATAGCCTTTCCCAAGAGTCCCTGAACCTATTAGGCCACTTCCCAGGGTAACAATTTTTTTTATGCCATATAAATTCCTCGGTCCATAGCCAACCTTGTTTTCTCATTTCAAGGATGAGTTCAATTACATAAGTATGTCGCTCACTATTTACAACTTTCTCCTTGATGTTCAATATAAAAGTGCCATCAGGTTTTAGAACCCTCAGAAGTTCTCTGCTTATAGGTAAAAACCATTCGACATAATAATCAGGTTTTATCCCCCCATAAGTGCCGTTTCTGTTATCTGCATAGGGTGGAGATGTAACAATCAAGTCTATTGAATTTTCATCGAGGTCTTTTAAAACTTCTCTACAGTCGCCTAAAATTATCTTTGTATTTATTTTTCTCATAAACTGACCCCTTTGCTATCTTAGCTTTAACTTCAACTGATTCAATTGAATCATAAATAAAGGTGTTTGTCAAGAAAATTTTTAGGATGCTTTTTCAGGAAATGAACTTACACAAAGCAGAGCTATAATGCATCATGTGTGTCATTCCGCTCTTGAGGCGGAATCTATGGATCTATGGTATAGTTTGCCCCTCTGGATTCCTGCTTTCGCAGGAATGACTAAGAGAGGGTTTGCAACTTAATTTTCTGATTCCCCTTCTGTTATCTCTATACGAACGAGGGCGAGGATTGCAGAATGAGGTACTATCAAATATTTTTTTCCTTCAAACTCAATCTCGAAAGCGGATTCTCTGAGAAAAATTGCGTAATCACCTTCAGATGCCTGAAGCGGTATGTACTTTACTTCTCTCTTTTTACCAGCAGCCCAGGGTTCTTCTGAAACATTTGGGTCATGGATAGCATAGCCAGGGCCTGTTTTTACAACATATCCTGATGCTACCTTCTCCTTTTCTTTAACCGTAGAAGGAAGGTAAAGCCCTGAACTGGTTTTACCTGTCCCTTCATCAGGGTCTATAAGAACCCTATCACCGACGATGACAAGATTTTTCTTTGCTTTCATATAAATATTTTAAAGTATTTCACTATAAAATTGTTTTTCTCTCCTGAATCTAATTAATATTGAGAAATGGGAGGACATAGTATCTGAGCGGTTTTAAATTCTTTCAAAGGAAGAATTTTCCTCGGAGGCTTGACTTCTGTCGAGGCGAGAATGAGCTAAAATACTATGTACTCCTATACTTTTTTAATGACTATTTTGACTAAACCTCTGGCAGCATTATATTTATCTGTGCTCCGGGAAAATAGGCAAGATTCATTTCCTTTGCTTTCCCACGTGCCCATTGAGGTATGATTGAAAGTTTTGCTGTCCCAGAACGGATAGAAAGTTTGCCATTCCATTGTTTTACAAACCGCCTCACTGCTGACAATCCATGCCCTCTTCCTTTTTCTGTAAAGCGTGATGTACCATGAAGCAGTCCCTTTTCTATAGCATCAAGGTCATTTTTTAATGAAAACCTCTCTGATAAAGATTTCCTGAAACCAATACCAATATCCATAACAGCAATCTTCACAACATTTTTATCTATCCCCTGAAAGCGATACTTTTGTATCCCTACAAATCCTTTATATTCACTATGCTCGATGATATTCTGGCATACCTCTGAAAGGGCCACTATGAAGTTATTTATTGCATTTTCATCATAGTTAAGATGTCTTGCAAGGATTGCATGACTGCGGTCTTTCACCTTTCCAACGATAAAATGGATGTCGTCTGACTTTTCTATAGGAGTAATCTCAAGCAAAACATCAGAATAAGAGCTCCTTAAATATTTTTCAGATATTTGTATATCTGAAGGCTCAAGAATGAAATATCTTTCAGCAAATTGAAAGAAATCCATTCTTTCAAGATATTTGAGGACTTCTTCTGATTCTGGAAGATAAATGATTTTCCGGATGCCCTCTGATTTAAAAAGTTCTCCAATCTCAAGAAGCCCAACCATTCCATACGGGTCAATAAAGTTTATCTCTCGCAGCTCAATGGCTAAAGATTCTTTGAAATTATGTAGGAACTGTTCAAAGGTCTCTTCTGTTATTTGTGTCATCCCCTTTTAAATCTAAAGCTCAAAAACATCTCCCTTTTCAGGTATATGCGTTGTAAAGCCAAATCTTTCCTTTACGAGTTCACCAAAAGATGCTTCGACATTTTCTTCTCCATGCACTATAAACACCTCAGGTGAATCTTTAAAATCTGATAACCATTCGATGAGTTCTGCCTGGTCTGCATGCGCTGAGAATCCATTTATTGTATAGACAGAAGCCCTAACTGCTATTTCTTCTCCTAATATGTGAACAGACTTTGCTCTATCAACGATTCTTCTTCCAAGTGTACCTTTCCCCTGAAATCCAACGAATATAACACTGCACTCAGGTCTCCATAAATTATGCTTTAAATGATGCTTGATTCTCCCACCTTCACACATACCACTACCAGCAATCACAACAATGCCTGATTTTATACTATTTAATGCAATTGATTCTTCGACACTTTCCACAAAATGTAGTTTAATAGCGTTGCCAAAATTCTCTGTGGAGAAGAGCTTTCTTGCTTCATCGTCAAAGCATTCAGGGTGAGAAAGATATACCTTGGTTGCCTCTTCTGCAAGGGGGCTATCGAGATAAACAACAATCCTGTATAGTCTTTCTTCACGGACAAGGCTGTTCAGGATATAAAGCAAGTCCTGAGTCCTTCCAACCGCAAATGATGGTATAAATACATTACCCCCCTTCTTAAAGGTTGTTTTTATCGCATCCACCAATTCATCTATGCTTTCTTTGAGAGATTTGTGCAACCTATTTCCATACGTAGATTCCATGACTATGAAATCTGCTTTTAGAGGAGTAATTGGATCTCTGATGATAGGATTGTCTTTCTTCCCTATATCTCCAGAAAATACAATCTTTTTTTCCTTCTCACTGTCTTGAAACCACAATTCAAGTGTGC
>Ga0315268_10009167_pt1 | contig 10296 bp, 9 predicted proteins | sample C1_top_MG_FD_204535 | JGI IMG/M metagenome (GOLD analysis project Ga0315268, IMG submission 204535) | Sediment microbial communities from Yellowstone Lake, YNP, Wyoming, USA - C1_top | ecosystem: Environmental > Aquatic > Freshwater > Lake > Sediment | place: USA: Wyoming | collected 2017-08-01 | reverse complement strand
CCTCCAAGTCGGCTATGGCATAGAAGGCGACGGCTTTCTCTGATAAGGACTGGAAGTAGATGATCTGTTCTGCCGTCACCTTGCTCCCGAGATGGAAGGGACCTGTGGGTTTTATGCCGGACATGACGGCATAAGGCTGGCCGTTGGACGCGGCGTTGAGAACCTTCTCCAAGTCTCTTTGCCCGAAGATGAGCCTCCTGCGCACGTACCTGTTCGTCTCTAGGGCCTTTGTGAGGACCTCCGTCATCGGCGAAATGCCGAATTCTTGATATAGCCTATCATAATCTTTGATATCGCTGACCCCCCAAGGGTCAAGCTGAGACGTGGACATGTGGATGACAAGAAAAGCGTTCGGGTGGGTGGTTGAAAAACCTTTATCAGGTCCGCCGACCCAGGAGCCTACCTTCTGTGTCTATTTCGCGAGCTCTTATGCGAGTGGATGAAATCCGGACCCCATCCTCAGCCAACACAAGTGGAACTAGAACCACATGTACAGGTTTTAGGCCGTTCTTGGCGCGTATGAGGTTGGCGCTCATCCCTCTGTCGAAGCTGTCCGGGGTCACAACTACGGCTTCTACAGAGGGGTCGGTAGCAAGGGGCCCGTAGTGGTCCTGCAGTTGGAAGAGTCGGAACCTCTCCCGGGAATGCTTATCGCCGATGTATCTGACGACACCGAGGAATCGCACGTTGTAAGGCTGCTCGGGGAACTTGCCAAGCGAGTGGGCGAGGGCGTCGGAGACGACGCCGATGAGGACGGTCTGGCCGATTTCAAAACCTTCGTCCAGCAGCGCCCTGTGACCCTTGTGAAGAAAGTCGAATGTCCCTCCCAAGGCGACGACCTTGAATCTCTTGGACACACCCCGTTTCTTATGCAAGTCCTACAGCAGAGTTAGCAAAACCTCTTTATTTTAACCGTTCTAAAGAGGCGCGTCGTCATGTTGACACCAAGGGAGTCTTATGTCAATGCGGGGCGGATAGCGTCTGACGTGCTTAAGTACGCTTCGGAGGCGGTCGTCGAGGGCATGAAGGTGGAGGACCTGTGTGAATCCATTGAGGAGAAGATACGCATCAAGGGAGGCCAACCGGCCTTTCCGTGCAACGTTTCGCAGAACGCTGAAGCTGCTCACTACTCGGCATCGCCGAAAGACAGCAGGACCATCGAAAGGGGGGCCATCGTCAAGGTGGACATCGGCGTGCATGTGGACGGATACATAGCCGACACGGCGGTGACGGTGAACTTCAACTCGTCACTCAGCGACATGGTCTTGGCGAATAAGGCTATCCTTACCGACGCCCTAAGGACTATCAGGAAGGACATCGGCGTGGGCGCAGTGGGTGAAGTTGTGGAAACAGAAGCCAAGAGAAGAGGATACAGACCCATAGTCAACCTTGCCGGCCATCAGCTGGATCGGTACGTAATACACGCGGGAATCTCCATACCGAACGACATAGAAAAGGTCGACGCGGTGTTCAGAATGGATGCGGCCTACGCCATTGAACCTTTTCTGGTGAGGGCCAGCGCGAGCGGTTGGGTGGCCAACGGGCCGCCGGGGAATATCTACCGGCTGATCAGCAGGAAGAGGAGAGGCGATAGTCGAATCAACGAGGCTGTGGACTTTATTTGGAAGAACTTCAGGAGCTTACCATTCTCTTCGAGATGGTTCGTTAGGGAGATGGGACCGAACTCGACATCGTTGCTGCAGGAACTGCTCGAGAAGAAGATAGTGATGATCTATCCAGTGCTCGTGGAGGCCAGCGGGGCTCCCGTTTCTCAGTTCGAGCACACAGTGTACGTGGGGGAGAACGAAACCATCATAACCACGATCTAGCCTTTTATGGGAGCCTCGGCGTAAATGGCCGATATGATCAATTGTGAGCTACAGCGAGGGCACTGGCCCATCTTCTTGATGACGTAGTCGCCCTGCATGAAGAGCCTCTTATTCTTAAGGCCACACTTTTCGCATTCCTCGATGGAGTAGATGACCTGTTTTTGGCTGGTGCCCAGTTCGGCGCCCATCATTTTACTGAGCCACCCCCAGAGTGTTGCCCACTCCTATGACAACGACCTTGCCGTTCTCAGGGACCGTCTGCTCGATGAGCCTGTAGACGGCCCTGTGGACCTCGGCCGTCGCCTCCGACACTTCCTTCTTCATGGCGCCTATGGCTTCGATTATAGACTCCTTGACGATTACGGCGTAGAGTGGGATGCCCTTCTTGAAGGCGGCCTCTTCTATCTTGAATTTCTCCACACCGTAGCCCCCTATGGCGGCTCCCACGCCTTCGGCCACCTCGCCTGTCTTCTCGCCTTCGAGCTTGAGGGCGGCATCGATCATGATGATGGCCTTGGTGTCGCCGTGGACGCCTTCGAGGACCTTGATGAGCGCATCGTCCAGCTCACCCGTGCTGCCTTTGGGGCCTTCGGCCTTGAGGAGGACGACCTTGCGTCCTTTGTAATCGGTCTCGGCCATGACCGTGTCCCTCTCTACCTGGACTTTGGGCTTGTCCTTCATGAGCCAGCCCACCGCCATGGGGCCGATTCCGTCGCCCAAAGGCTGCCCCTGCTCCAGCGTACCCATGGCGGAGACTAGGGCGTCAGCCTGCTTGAGGAGCATGGGCATAATCATTTGCAGCTGGGTGAGGAGGTAGAAGTTGGAGGATTTCTTTCCCAATAAATAGTAATGTCGGATGACCTTGTAAATCTGGTTCAATGCCGTGGCCACGCTCACCATGTTCTCCACGACGCTCTTCTCCACGTCGCTGATGTCGGGCATGAGGGAGGCCACCTCCGCCCTGATCCTGTCGTCTTGGCTGGTGAGTATGTGGTCCATCTTCTTGACGACGCCGGCTGGGTCCATGCTTACGGGCATAATCGTGAAATATTCGAGGAAGTCGTCCATCTTCTTAGGGAGCTGGGGGTCCTTGGCGTTCCTCTTGGTGACGTAGCTCAGGAGGCTCTGCCTGGACTTGTCCCTGAGCATGTTAAGCCTAGAGAGGCTTCTACCCACTTCTCCTAAGGAGATATTGGCTTGGATGCGCTGGCCCCAAATCATCAATACGAGGAATGGGCCTATGAATAGGATGAGTTGCAAAGCTAGGGCAAGCGTTGGGTCCATCGTCAGCCCAGTAATCTGTAACGGATTCAATTCCGACTGCACAACCGAGGAGGTGGGTATTAAAGCGTTGTTGTGAAGCTGCACTACGTGAGAAGGGCCGGCCAGACTTCGTTCCAGACAGAGATTTGGCTGTATCACGCTCCAGCTCGTGCTGCGTTGGCCGACGGAGAAAGGCGTGGCGACGTTGCCCTCGGAAGGTTATGCGGAACGGCCGTCATTTCCGCCCTGAGCGGAGCTAAGGGCAAAAGCATATCCACGATCATCATCCCTATGGTCATGTTGACCAACCATATTCTGTGCGGGGGATTGCAGGGGTCAAGGAGAGGTGATAGAAGAAGACACCGAAGCCATAACTAACATCTGCGAGATCATCTTGAACTTCGAGTCGTTGGCGTCAGCGCACACTGTACCTTTAGGAGACGGAAAGCTTAGTTGCCGCCGTGATGAAGAGTTCATTCCTGCGGATGGGGCTGGACCGGAGCCTCTAGCTCTGTCAAGGGACTAATGAAACGACGTAGGCGATAGATACGGAATAGACCAAAGCGACGATCTGTTGGGTCGACCACTTAAAAGATACGGCGAGTGGGATTTGAGCTCAAGCGTCAACCCGAACAAGCTCGGGGCGTCCAAGGGTCCCCGGGACGTGAGCGCCGACTTCGTACCCCTTGATCACGTTCCTTTCAGCCCTGCGCAGGAGCTCCGACAGGGCGGAGGAGGACATCCCACAGGCTGCTGCCAGCTCCCTCTGCCTTATCCGCCTGGGGTAGTCGTAGTAACCCCTTTCGATGGCCACCTTCAATACTCTTAGTTGTCTAGCAGTGACTGGGGCTCCTTGTATCATCCTAGTCACTTTCAACACTTTCACCTCGACGTCGCGTTCGGCTAGCCTGTCCATTAGCTTAGCGAGGGAGCGCCTTCCGCTGACTAAGATGACCAGCTTGGAACTCCCGTCAGGGGACAACCTATGCTGTCTTATGGCGCAGGTCTGTCCCTCCAACGCCTTCCAGACCGGACACCATCTCGTCTTGACGACACCTACGAGGCCCGACTTGAGTCCGGAGAGGTCCGTGCCAGTCACTTGACGGTGGCCTTTGATGTTCTTGGCGATCGACATGGCTTCTTTCGACTCGGCCGTTATCTCAACCCAGTTCTGCACGGATTCGCCTTCACAAGATGCATGGCAGTCCAGCACCGTTATGGACGCACCCCTGTTCTTGATAACGTCCGAAGCCCAGCATCTCAGCCCCTCGACCGAAAGTATTACCTCAAACACGGAGTCCGTATTGGCGCCAAGGCTAATAACTGTTGTCTCCGGTCGCCACGCTCAGAACGAGAGCTAAGAGGCGATTTGAAAGGACTGGTTCGCTCTGGAATCAAACAGACAGGAGGGCGGCTAGGGCCTGGCTGATCGGCCACACTTCGCTGCGCGGAAAGCGTATATCGTCAATCGTGCATATCTAGCGCTATGGTATTCCCGTTCACCGGCCTATCTGACTACGAGATAAAGTTCAAACCAGAACACGAGGTCTTCAGGAAGTTTGTGAGAGAGTTCGTAGAGAAGGAAGTGGAACCCCGCGTATCCGAAATAGAGGAAAACGACAAAGTTCCTGCCGACCTGCTGAAGAGGATGGGGGACATGGGCTTCCAAGGGCTGACCGTTCCTCAAGAGTATGGGGGCCAAGGAGGGGACCAAGTTTCGATGGTCGTCTTCTGTGAGGAGGTAAGCAGAGCCTGTCCCGCGCTCATGGCAGTTGTGGGGGTCAACGGCCTCTTCACGACTCCAGTGATGCTCTTCGGGACGGAAGAGCAGAAGCGGAGATACCTTCCACCGGTGGCCAAAGGTGAGAAGCGCAGCGCCCACGCTACCACCGAGCCCGCTGCCGGAAGCGACGTGGCCGGCATCCAAGCCAGAGCTGAGCGCAAAGGGGATAATTGGGTGATCAACGGAAGGAAGACCTTCATCAGCGACGGAGACATCGCCGACTACTTCGTCGTGCTGGCGAGGACCAGCCCCCCTCCCAGTCGCAAGGAGAGATGGAAAGGGCTGACTTTCTTCATAGTTGAAAGGGGGACGGCCGGCTTCTCTGTTGGTAAGAAGATGGAGAAGACGGGGCTCAGAGGCAGCCCCGTCGTGGAACTGGAACTGAGCGATGTGGAGGTACCCGATGCGAACAGGCTGGGGCCAGAAGGCGAGGGGTTCAAGATAGCCATGGAGACCTTCGACCACGGCAGGCTGGGGGTGGCGGCCCAGGCTCTGGGGATAACGCAGGCGGCTTTCGAGAAGAGCGTGAACTACGCCATGCAGAGGACAACCTTCGAAAGGCCGTTAATTCAACACCAGACCATCGATAACTACTTGGCAGATATGCTGATGAAGCTGGTGACGGCCCGGCATCTGGTATACTGGGCGGCGTGTCTGGCCGACGATGGCAGAAGCGAATATCTGATCGCAGCTTCGTTGGCCAAGGCTTACGCCACAGAGGCGGCCGAATGGGCGGCGATCAAGGCCATCAGCATACACGGCGGGGTGGGCGTGATGATAGAATCCCATATCGAAAGGATGTTGAGGGATGCGGAGATAACCAAGGTATATGAGGGTTCAAACGAAATACAGCGCCTGCTGATAATCAGGCAGCTCATCAAACAGACGCTGGGCTTCGATGTGATGGGGATGTAACCCGCTGAAAGACAAACAGCCCAGCTCTCTTCCCTTAATGGTCCCGCGCCGGACGGGTTTCTACGCCTTCTCGAGGACGGTTGCGAAGCCTTGGCCCCCGCCTACGCAGAGGGTCGCCACTCCGTACTGCTTACCTCTTTCGTGAAGCTGTCTGGCCAAGGTTCCCACCAAGCGGGCGCCTGAAGCGCCCAATGGGTGGCCTATGGCTATGGCCCCGCCCGACACGTTCACCCTTTTATGTTCGATGCCGAGCTCTCTCATGGCGTACAGCACCACCACGGCGAACGCTTCGTTTATCTCCCACAGGTCCACTTGGTCGGCCCTAAGGCCCGCTTTAGCCAAGGCCTTCGTGCTCGCTGGAACGGGGCCCTTCCCCATTATGCTGGGCTCCACCCCCGCCCACCCGAACGAGAGTACTTTCGCCAGAGGCTTCACCCCCATCTCCTCCGCTTTCGTCCTTGACATGAGGACAACGACGGAGGCGCCGGCGTTCAGGGGAGAGGAATTGCCGGCAGTGACGGTACCCCCTTCCTTGAAGGCTGGAGGAAGCTTCCTTAACTGTTCTACGGAAGTATCTCTCCTTATGCTCTGGTCCTCCTGCACGACGAGCTTCTTTCCTTCGAACTCGACTTCCATGGGTGCGATTTCGCCCTTGAACCAGCCTTCGTCGAGGGCCCTAGCAGCCCTATTGTGAGACTCCACAGAGAAACTGTCCATTTCCTCTCTGCTTATCCCGCTTTCCTCCGCCAGCTTCTCGGCCGTCAGGCCCATGTTGTACCCCACATTCATCTGATACTTTGTGTATTCAGGCCTTAAGAGCAGCCTCATGTTGACGGCCATGTGGGGGTTGTTGGACATGGGCACGTGAGTCATGTGCTCCATGCCTCCAGCCAGGACCACGTCGGAGTAGCCGGCCATTATCTCTAGGCTACCTAGCGCCACCGCGTTCATGGACGAAGCGCAGGCCCTGTCCATGGCGACGCTGGGAACGGTGACAGGGAGCCCGGCCAGAAGGACGGGGTGCCTACCTCCGTAAAGCCAATTCTCATCCACCTGCAGCGCGCAGCCCGTTATGACGTCACCTATATCCTGCGGCTTGACCCCCGTCCTTTCGACCAGCCTTCTGATAAGCATGGCTAAAGCATGGTCCATCCTTACGGAGTTGAAGACGTCCTTCTCGGGCTCCGTCGGCTTGGACTTGGAAAAAGCGGTCCTCTGATAGTCCACCACATATACGTCCTGCATGCCTATCACTTGCCCTTGAATTCGGGTTTCCTCTTTCCGAAGAAAGCTGATACCCCTTCTTTGAGGTCCTCAGTTCCGTAAAGGACGCCCATGGCCATCGCTTCCATCTCGAGACCTACGTCCAAGGGCACTTCGCCACCCTTGTTGATCAGCCTCTTCGCCAGCATGGTGGCCACGGGGGCCACCTTCGAAGCCAGCTCTGTGACGTACTGTAACGCGAAGGCGTCGGGGTCCCCGTGCGGAATCAGCCTGTGGACCAACCCCATATCGAACGCCTGCTTGCCGCTAATCTTCTCTCCAGTCAATATCAGCTGTGAAGCCTTCGACAGCCCCACCAGCTTCGACAGCCTTTGGGTCCCTGACCATCCAGGGACCAAGCCCAAGGTGACCTCCGGGAATCCCAGCTGGGCGTCCTCCGTGGCCATCCTCAAATCGCAAGAAAGGGCAAGCTCCAAGCCACCCCCTAGGGCATAACCCTTCACCAAGGCCACGGTGAGCTTCGGGAAGTCGGCCAGCCTGCGGAAGATCCTCTCTCCCTTCCTTGCGAATTCCATGAAGTCGACGGAAGTGGCGAAAAACTGCGATAGGTCCGCGCCGGATGAAAAGGTAGTGCCTTGCCCTGTCAGAAGGACCACTGTGATGTCTTTATCCTCCCAAAGCTCATCCATCATCCTGTCAAGGCCGTTCATTACTTCGGCGTTCAGAGTGTTATGCTTGGGCCTGTTGATGACGACTCTGGCCACCTTGTTCCCCAGTTTCTCAACGTAGATTGGAGCGCCCTCCTTGGGTTGGAGAGATGGAGGAGCTTGCACCGAAGGCTCTTCACCCTTCGTCGGAAACCTCCCTTCGATGACTTCCCTCATCTTGCCTTCGGCGATGGACTTTGTCGGGGAGAAGAGCTGGCACCCGAACTTGGAAGCCATCTCTTCCAGCTTGGCCTTGATCTCCAAGCTGGTGAAGCTCTTGGCGACGGAGATGGGGCCAAAAGGCCTGTTCATCCCCAGCATCACCGCCCTTTCGACATCATCGGGACGCGCCACTCCCTCTTCGATGAGTTTGAGGGCTTCGTTGATTTCGACGGAGAAGAGGTCCATCATGTTGAGCTTGTCGGTGGGCTGGGCTGCAGGGATATGGGCTCTGCCAGTGGACCAGTCATAGAAGCCCTTTCCCGTCTTCTTGCCCAGCTTGTTCTCTTCCACCATCTTCTTGAAGGCCTCCACCTTGCCGTAGTCTGGAGATATAGCTTTGGAGAAGTAGGCTAAGGAGTCGGCGGCGACATCGATGCCCACAAAGTCCAACAGCTCATAGGGGCCCATGGGCAAGCCCTGTGATTTGGCGTAGGCGTCTACCTCCGCTGGGGTTGCTATGTTCTTATCGAGGATCAGGCCGAAGAGCAAGATGTCGGCCGCATTGATCCTGTTCACTATGAAGCCGGGGCTGTCCTTCAGCACCTTAACGGGCGTCTTTCCCAAGCTCGTGCAGATTGAGGACATGGCGTCCACCACCTCGGAGTCCGTCTTGTACCCAGGTATAACCTCAACCAGCTTCATCCTCGTGGCGGGGTTGAAGAAGTGGAGGCCCACGACCTTTTCGGGCCTAGAGGTGGCCTCTGCCAGTTCGGAGATCCTTATGTTGGATGTATTGGATGCGAGCACGGCCTTTGCAGGGGCCAGCGCGTCCGCCTCCTTGAAGATGGATTTCTTCAGCTCGAGCACCTCAGGGACGGCCTCCACCATAAGGTCTGCCTCGAGCAGGGCTTCGCCCAAACTACCTGTCGTACGTATTCTGGACAGAGCTGCCTTCGCATCCTCCTCACTGATCTTCCCCTTTTCGACCAGCTTCTGCAGGCTCACTTTGATCTCACCCCTGGCCCTCTCTAGGGCCTCGGGATACTTGTCCATCAGGGCGACGTCGTAGCCGCTTTGTGCGAAGAGCTGCGCTATGCCGTGTCCCATTTCCCCCGCCCCTATGACGGCTATCTTTTTGAACTCCAAAACCTTACGACCATAATTCTGTACGCCCGTTGGCTATTTAATGGTTATAGAGTCGTATGGCCGTACAGAACGAAAGAGCACCTTCTTCAAGGTGAGGTCGAAGTTAGATAAGTAAGCAAGTCTCATCTGCTTGGGCGAACGATGCCTGCTCCGTCCCCCTCCGATGGAGATAATCTTTATGATTGCGGATGGCGTAATATAAAGTAGATGACCCTCCAGGGAGAAGATGCGGCGAAGAAGGAGCTGAAGGAGATGTATTCGAGGTTCGGCTGGAAGTGGGTGGCCCTGGCTTACATGGCCGGAAGGGTCTTGGTCTGCGGAAGGCAGCTTCCTAAAGACTTCATCAGGGACCTGCAGCTCGTCAGGTCAGAGCTGGAGAGCGGCGGTTACAGCCTCTGCGATGTGGCTTCACATTTGCGTGACCTAGAGATTAGGATCTTCCCGGTACTCTTGGATATAGGTGAAGGGGAGGTGCAGGCCATGCTCGAACTGATCGGCAAAGCTATGAATGGGACACTAGTGGAGAAGGACGTAGATCTAGAAGGGCTCAAGCTCGCCTTGGCCGACACATCAATCCCCGACGTCTGCCACGATTGAAACTGGAAGAGAGCGGTCAGGGTCTGCCAAGTCGTATGACTTGACTCTACACTTCTGCCTCACCGTGCATTAAGGTAGTTGCGACCGGATGAATTGCCTTAGCGGAAGGTCGGAGGATCGATTGCAAAAAGACCTTCTGCCTTTCTAGGATGGCACGACGATGTCTCGGTCGACGTGAATCTGTCATTTGGACGAGAGAATTTGAAGACGATTTCGGAGGCCATGTCGAGGACGAAACGGCTAAACGCGACCCGGTTTTATGGGACCACAGGCATGAAGGGCCAAAGAGAGAAGGTGTACGTTGGGACGTCGGGATACAGCTACTTTTGGAACCCTGGCAAGCCCACCCCCTTTCGGTGGTACCTCACCCAGGGCTTCAACTCCGTGGAGATCAACGCCAGCTTCTACCGGTTTCCCACCCCCAGCTGGGCCAAAGCGTGGACCATCGCTCCCGATGGATTCGAATTCAGCATTAAGGTGCATCGTTCCATTACTCATTATGCAAAGCTGGGAGGAAAGGCTGAACAACTGTGGACCCGCTTCCTTGAACCACTGAAACCCATCGAGCGACGAGTCTCCTTTTGGCTATTCCAGATGCCGCCCAACTATGTCCATAAGTCGCAGAACGTCGACAGGGTGAGAAAATTCGTGAAACTCGCGGGATTAGGTA
>Ga0315268_10009166_pt1 | contig 10296 bp, 12 predicted proteins | sample C1_top_MG_FD_204535 | JGI IMG/M metagenome (GOLD analysis project Ga0315268, IMG submission 204535) | Sediment microbial communities from Yellowstone Lake, YNP, Wyoming, USA - C1_top | ecosystem: Environmental > Aquatic > Freshwater > Lake > Sediment | place: USA: Wyoming | collected 2017-08-01 | reverse complement strand
TGAAGGTTCTGATTTAAGTACAAATACCGATGATACTGTCTCTGCCCAGTCAAACTGGTGGGGACAAGATGTAGATCCCTCTACCACTGGCCAGCTTAGCGGTGACATCGATGCTTCCGACTGGCTTAACTCACCACCTTAATCCGCAAACAACAAGAAACTTGTCCGCCAACGAAGTTGACCGGACTTAAAGACTCTTCCTTACGAAGTTTCAGTGGTTAGGAAAGTGTTTTACCTGTGCTCCGCAGGAGCATACTTTCCTATACCATAAAAAACACAATCTCCCGGCAGACCGGGGTAGTTGTTTAGGCGTTCATCTGCGTAAGTATAAGGTAGAACAAGGCGGCCATTGGGAAAAGGTATACTCCGATTAAATCGTAACCGGCCTTTCTCCGCCTACTCTAATTAAATTCTTTCGCCCTTCTTGATTTTTCTGATATAATAATTTTTAAATAAAGAGAATGCAGGTAATTATGATTAAATTTAATGCGGCATTAAAAACAATTCTTGATTCCGTAGAAATTGTCGAATCCGAAAGCGTAAGGCTGACAGATGCTTTAGGAAGGGTCCTGGCCGAAGATATTTATGCGGATTCCGATATCCCCGGATTTGACAATTCTGCGATGGACGGATTTGCGGTTAAGTCATCCGATACGATTGGCGCGTCGCAGGATAATGTTAAAGTCCTGGAAGTGGTTGAGGACATTAAGGCAGGCGATATAGCCAGAAAAATATTAAGCCACAACCAGGCAATGAGAATTATGACCGGTGCGCAGATTCCAAAAGGCGCTGATAGCGTTATTATGGTGGAGTATACAAAAAAAAATCAAAAATCAAAATTTAAAATTCAGAACGGGACAAAAGAATTCGTGGAAATATATAAAGAAGTAAAAGCCGCAGATAACATAAGAAAAAAGGCAGAGGATATTAAAAAAAATGAGTTAATCATATCTAAAGCCACACAACTAAACTGCGCTCACATCGGGATATTAGCGAGCCTGGGAAGGCCGAGGGTTAAGGCCTCACGCAGGCCCAAGATAGCTCTTTTAGCTACGGGGGATGAGTTGGTTGATGTAAATCAAAGATTGGGGCCGGGGAAAGTAAGAAGTTCGAATACTTATACGCTGTATAGCCAGATTATAAAATGCGGATGTATTCCTAAGAACTTAGGGCTGGCTAAGGATGATCCCGCTCAATTGGAGAAGAAAATCAGGCTTGGTCTTGATTGCGATATAATACTTACTTCAGGCGGAGTTTCGGTGGGAGAATACGATTTAGTCAAAAATGTCTTGGCAAAGATAGGGACGAATATAAAATTCTGGCAGGTGGCGATACGTCCGGGAAAACCGCTTGTATTCGGGAAAATTAAAAAAACTCTTGTATTCGGCCTTCCGGGGAATCCGGTTTCCGGTATGGTAAGTTTTGAAATGTTTGTGCGCCCTGCCATTCTCAAGATGTCGGGTCAGAAAGAAGACAACCAAAAAGTAGTAAATGCAATACTGGAAGAGGATATCAATAAGAAGAAAGGCGCGCGTCATTTTTTACGAGCTAAGACGCGCTGGAAAGGAAACGTTTATCTGACCGCTATCAGCGGCCCTCAAGGCTCAAGCCTGTTAAAACCCATGTCCTTAGCCAATAGTCTCATAATCTTAGAAGAAGGCCAGGGTCCTGTAAAAAAAGGAACGAGAGTAAGAGTGAGATTTTTAGGTTAAAAGATGACTGCTATAATCCTTGCCGGCGGAAAATCCGAGCGCATGAGACATCGCGATAAGGCATTTCTAAAAATAGGTAAAATCCCGGTTATCAAGCGCCAATTAAGACTGCTAAAAAAGTATTTTAAAAAAATAATTATTGTCACTGATTCTTTGGATAAATATAAAGGACTGAAGGGAGTAAAAGTAATTCCGGATATCGTCCCCCATCAAGGACCGTTGGGCGGAATATTTTCCGGCCTTTTAGCCTCCCGGGATAATTATAATTTTGTAGTTGCCTGCGATATGCCTTTTATAAATCTTGGCGTGATAAAATATATGCATAGAAATTCAGCCGGCTATGATGTGGTTGTCCCCAGGATTAATGACAGGTACGAGCCTTTATTCTGTATATACTCTAAAAATTGCCTAAGATTTATTAAGCCGCTGCTTGATAAGAAAATATTTAAAATCAGCAGATTTTTCCCCCGAGTAAGAGTAAGAGAGATTAGCGCTGAAGAAATATCGGGGCTTGCTCCCCTTGAGAAAATTTTTATGAATATAAATACTCCGGATGACTTATTGAGGTTGAATGGATAATCCCTATATCCCCAAAGTAACCAGGATAAAACGGGTCTCTAAAGAGACGCCGGATATAAAGACAATCTCTTTAAAATACCCGTTAGATTTCATCCCCGGCCAATTCTTGGAGGTTTCCTGTTTTGGCATAGGAGAAGCGCCTATCTCAATATCTTCCGGCCCCGATGAAAAATTATTGCAGATAAGTTTTAAATGCATCGGCAGCGTCACGGAAGGTCTGTTTAATCTTAAAAATAAGGATTCTATAGGAATCCGCGGGCCGTTCGGTGAGGGTTTTCCTCTTGAGCAATTGGAAGGGAAAAACCTTATTTTTATTGCCGGAGGTATGGGCATGGCTCCTTTAAGGTCAGTGCTTAAATTTATACTTTCTAAAAAAGAGAATAGATTCGGCGATATAATTCTCCTTTACGGCAGCCGCAGCCCCGGGGATATGCTTTATAAGAAAGAGTTAGAGCGCTGGGGGAAATATATAAAGGTGATGCTGACAGTAGATACGGCAGATTCCGGCTGGAAAGGCCGGGTAGGCGTGGTTACGCAACTTTTGAACGAGATTAAGATTGACCCGCTTACCACAAAGGCGCTCTTGTGCGGACCGGCGGTTATGATGCGCTTTGCCACAGCAAGATTAACAGAATTAGGAATGAAGCCTTCGGATATCATCCTTTCTTTGGAAAGGTATATGAAATGCGGAATAGGAAAATGCGGCCATTGCTATCTCGGGGATAAATTTGTTTGCCGGGACGGACCGGTTTTTACCTATGCGGAATTGAATAACGTAATACCCGGAGAGGTTTTGTGATAAAAAGCACTCTTACTACCTGCCCGTTCTGTGGCGTAGGATGCAATTTTTACCTGGAATCCGAGGGTAATCGGGTTTCAGGAATATCTCCCTCCCGCAATCATCCGGTTTCAAGAGGCAGGCTTTGCGTGAAGGGTTGGAACTCCTTCGAATTTGTCTTTCATCCGGATAGATTAAGGAAACCCCTGATTAAGAAAAACGGTAAATTCAAAGAAGCCAGTTGGCAGTCCGCATATGCGCTTATCGTAAAGAATATAAGGCGGGTTATGGCTAAATACGGTCCGGATAGCTTTGCTGTGGTTAGTTCGGCAAGGTGCACCAATGAAGAGAATTACCTGATCCAGAAATTCGCCCGCGCCTGTTTAGCCACAAATAGTGTCGACCACTGTGCGCGTACCTGTCATTCTCCCTCGGTGGCTGGCCTGATGCGTTCATTCGGCTCAGGCGCAGCTACCAATTCTATAGAGGAGTTGCCCGAGGCTAAATGTATCCTGATTATCGGCTCAAATACACCGGAAGCGCATCCCATAATTGGCTGGCGAATAATTACCGCCAAAGATAGAGGGGCCAAAATAATTTTAGCGGATCCGCGCAGCACCATTTTAAGCAATTATTCTGATTTACATCTTAAGCTCATTCCCGGGACAGACATCTGCCTTTTGAACGGCATGATGCGTGTGATTTTAAAAGAAGGGTTGGAAGACAAAGAATTTATCCGGGAGCGCACAGAGGGGTTTGATGAGCTGGAAAAAACTTTAGAGAAATATACCCCTGAATATGTCGAGGGAATAACCGGGGTGCCCAAAGAAATCCTCATTGAGGCAGCAAGGGCTTATGCCAGCCTTAAACCTGCCTCCATAATTTATAGCCTGGGCATCACCGAGCATATCACCGGGACAGATAATGTTTCTAGTTTGGCAAATCTGGCGATGCTTACCGGAAATGTAGGTAAGCCTGCAAGCGGAGTAAACCCTTTAAGGGGCCAGAATAATGTCCAGGGAGCCTGTGATATGGGAGCATTGCCCAATGTATTCAGCGGATATCAGAGTGTGGAGGATAACCAGAGCAGAGGAAAGTTTGAGCAAGCCTGGAAAGTAAAACTCTCCATTAAAAAAGGCCTTACCAATTCCGAAATGTTTCAGGAGCCGGGCAGGATAAAGTTTTTTTATATTATCGGAGAGGATGTGGTTCATTCAGAGCCGAATTCAAACCACGTGGTCTCCTGCCTGAAGAAGGCAGAGTTTACGGTGGTGCATGATTTATTTTTCTGCAAGACCGCTGAATATGCCGATGTAGTTTTACCGGCCTCGAGTTTCATCGAGAAAGAAGGGACATTTACCAACGCTGACCGGAGAATCCAGCGGATAAGGAAAGCAATAGAGCCCTTGCCTAATACAAAGTCCGACGGTCGTATCATAATGGAGCTGGCCGAGCTTCTGGGCTATCCGATGAGATATAAAAATGCCTCCAGCATAATGGATGAGATAGCCGGGCTTTCACCTATCTTCGGAGGCGTATCTTATGAACGGCTGGAGGAACTGGGGTTCTTGCAGTGGCCGTGCCCGGATAAAAAACATCCCGGCACGAAAATTATGCATCAAGAAAGGTTTGCCTGCGGCAAAGGAAGATTCTTTGCCATTGAACACAAGCCGGCTCAGGAGTTACCCGATGGCGAATTCCCTTTTATACTTTCTACCGGCAGGATACTTTTTCACTACAACAGCGCTACCCAGACCGGCCGCACTACAATTTTATCCAGAGAATTCCCCGAGAACTTTGTGCAGATAAACTCACAAGACGCAAAGCGGATGGCCATAAAAAATAAATCAAAAGTTTCAGTCTCTACCCGCAGGGGAACACTCACAGTAAAAGCCGCGGTCAGCGATGATATCATTCCCGGGGTTATCTGGATGCCTTTCCATTACGCAAATAAATTGACTAATATTTTGACCAACGATGCCTTTGACCCCATTTCTAAGATCGGTGAGTATAAGGTCTGCGCCGCTAAGGTAGAGCCGGCTAAAACTTAGGGTTTAAATGCCAATGAACAGCTATTTCATTCTGAAAAAAGACAAACTAAAAAGTTTCTTAAAGACAACGATGAGGGATTTTTGCCTGATTAGCCCGCAAGAGGCGGCTGGAGGAGATTTCCTTTTCCAGGAAACGCAAGATTTAGACAATTTAAAGCTCGATTACGATATTACTTCCAATACCCTGAAGGGATTCTTTTTCCCCCGCCGAGAAACGATTTTCAGGTACGAGAAGAAATCCGGAAATTCCGTGAAGTTAGTCCCCGCTCAGGATAGGATTAAGCGCCCGATTGTTTTCTTCGGGGTGCGCTCATGCGATATAAGAGCCGTGTACTTTCAGGATTTATTTTTCGCTCAGGACCCCAGAGACATCCTTTATTGGCGCAAAAGAAGCAAGGCTATTTTAATCTCTTTTGCCTGCAATAAACCGCCTCACCAGAGTTGTTTCTGTATTTCTAGCAAAAGCGGTCCTTTTTTGGAAAAAGACGGTGGTTTTGACTTACAGTTTATAGATTTGTCCATAGATTATTTGGTTGAGGTCGGCTCGAGAAAAGGTATGGATTTCGTAAAAAAATACCGGAGATTTTTTATGCCGGCGCAAAGCGGTGTCTTGGATAAAAAAATATCTCTCGAAAAAGATTGCCTTAAGGAATTCAGCTTGAAATACGGCCTTTTAAATATTCATGATAAACTAAAGAGCAGAGATTTAACGGAATTATGGGAAAAACTGGGGTCAAGATGCACGAACTGCGGCGGCTGCGAATTTATCTGCCCGACATGTTATTGTTTTTACCAGCAGGATATTAAATTTTCCGGCAATAAAGGAGAGAGGATAAGAGCGTGGGATTCCTGTACTTTTATCGGTTACAGCCGGATGGCCGGTGATATCATCTCGCACGAAAAAAACTCAAGAAGGATAAGCAGGAGATTTTTCTGCAAGCTCTATAATTGTTACAAATGGTTTGGAGTATTTGCCTGCACCGGCTGCGGCAGATGTTCTTTTGTCTGTCCGGTGAATTTAGACATGGAAAGCTTTATAGGCTCACTTACAGATAGCGATACTTATAAACCTTTATTGAAAGAATTATGAAGATAATAACTGTTTCCGGCGCGCATAGCGGCATAGGCAAAACTACCCTTATAGAATACCTTCTGGACCGGCTTAAAAACTGGTCTTGCCTTAAAGTCACGGTAATCAAAAACGGCCCGTGTCCCAGAAAAATATCTTGCGGTGTATGCGAACAGCAAAGAATCCCTTTTAGTATTATTTCTGGAAGCCGGATAATAAATCAAAAGGGAAAAGATACCCGGAGGATGAAGGCAGCGGGAGCTAAAAAAGTTCTGTGGTTAAAGGCAAGACCTCTGGGGCTTAAAGAAGGACTTAAAAAAGCGCTTGAAAGATTCAAGGACAGCGATGGCGTTGTTGTAGAGGGCACCAGTGTTTTAAAATACCTGAAACCCGATTTGGGGATATTTATTACCGATAAAGGCAGAATTAAAATCTTGAGATGCTCATAGATTCTTACGGAAGAAAGATAGATTATCTGCGCATTTCTGTGACGGATAGGTGTAATCTGAGATGCCGCTATTGTATGCCTGCCTGCGGAATTATCAATCGGCCCCACCATGAACTGCTTTCTTTTGAAGAGATTATAACTACAGCAAAAGCAGCAGCTAAAGCCGGTATAGAAAACATCCGGCTGACCGGCGGGGAGCCATTAGTAAGAAAAGGATTGGACAGTCTAATTAACTCTTTAAACAGGATAGACGGCATAAGAGATATTTCTTTGACCACAAACGGTATCCTTTTAAGAAAACATGCAGCCGAATTGAAAAAAGCCGGCCTTAAAAGGCTGAATATCAGCCTGGATAGTTTAAAGCAAGACAGATATAATTGGATAACAAGAGGGGGGGATTTAGCCGGGGTATTAGAAGCCGTAAAAGAAGCCTCCATCCTTGAGTTTTCCTTGATAAAAATAAACGTCCTGCTTTTAGATGAGACGAGTAGACTTGAGATTCCTGATTTCCTGAGATTGACTATTGAGAATTCTTTCCATGTCCGTTTCCTGGAGTTTATGCCGATAAGCCCTTTTTATAAAATGGAAAAATTTATTTCCGGCAGGGAAGTCTTGAAAGCAGCTAAAAGGTTTTGCGATGTGGAAGAAGCCGATATTTACGGAAATGGCCCGGCAAAGGTTTATAAATTCAAGAATGCACTTGGTACTTTTGGTATCATAAGCCCGATAACCGATAAATTCTGCGCTAGTTGTAATAGGCTGAGGCTTTCCTCCGACGGGTTCTTAAAGCCGTGTTTACATTCGGAAAAAAGAGTGAATTTGCGCGCTGATTTAAGAAGAGGCGTAAGCGAGGAAGGGCTGATTAGACTGATAAAATCAGCGGTAGATATGAAGCCTAAAGAGCACTTTCTGGATAAAAATGTGACTAAATCTCTAGAATGTTCGATGTGCCAGATCGGCGGATAAAATGTATAAAGCAGCTGTATTGACCGTCAGCGATAAATGTTCGCAAGGACAGAGAGAGGATAAAAGCGGGGAGCTCGTCCGGGAACTCGTTAAAAAGCTTCCGGCAGAAGTTATAAAATACGAAATCGTCCCTGACGAGCCGGATATGATCAAGGAAAGGCTTATTGATTATTGCGATAATCTAAAGGTAGATTTAATCCTGACCACAGGGGGCACCGGATTTGGCCCCCGGGATTTTACTCCCGAGGCGACAAAAGAGGTTATTGAAAGAGAGGCGCCGGGAATTCCCGAGGCCATGCGTTTAGAGTCTCTTAAGCTTACCAGGAGGGCGATGCTTTCAAGAGCGACAGCGGGCATTAGAGGTAAAACTTTGATTGTGAATCTGCCCGGAAGCCCGCGAGGCGCGAAAGAATCTTTGGAAGTAATCTTGGAAGGCCTTTTACACGGCTTGGATATGATAGCCGGGAGGGGACATTAAAATGGTTATAATTAACTTATTTTTAGCCTTTTTCAGGATAGGTTTGTTTGCCATAGGAGGCGCGTATTCTTTCCTGCCGTTTATCGAGAAGGAAGTAGTGGAGAGGTACCATTGGTTGACCAGGGAAGAATTCCTGGATGTCTCCGGAATAGTTAAAATATTTCCGGGAGCCATTTCTATTAAATATGCCACATATACAGGATATAAGATGTCGGGAATCCTGGGGGCTATATCTGCGAATCTCGGCAATATTTTAGCTCCGGCACTAACCGTAATTTTTGCGTCGGTTTTTTATACGAAGTACAAAGGCTCGCCGATGATTAAAGGTGTTTTTGATACAATCCGGCCTGCCGTCTTTGCCATGATTATTGCAGTGTCGTTTCAGGTCATTGACATCCGTAATTTAATAGAGGCCAGGAGCTTATTAGTAATCATCCTGTCATTTTTAATTTTTGTTTACACCAAACTTCACCCGGCAATAGTCATTATCCTGTTCGGAATAATGGGGGCCATTTGGAGGTAAAAAATGTATGGCGAAGATATTAAGATGGTGGATATAAGTAAAAAACCGGTAACTGCCAGAGAAGCAGTTGTGCAGGCAAGTATTTCTCTGAAGCCGCAAACTCTAAAGCTCATAGCAGATAAGAAAATTCCCAAAGGCGATGTATTGACTATAGCAAAATGCGCGGGGATATTAGCCGCCAAGAAGGTCGATGAGCTGATTCCTCTGTGCCACTCTTTGCCTTTGGAACATGTGGAGATAGCCTTTAAGTTAGAGAGGAAAAGTATTTTAATCACGGCAAAATGTAAAACAAAAGCCAGGACAGGGGTCGAGATGGAGGCAATGCTTGCGTCCTGTATCTCGGCCTTAACGATATATGATATGTGTAAATCTGTCGATAGGAGCGCCGTAATCAGTCAAATAAGATTGATGGAGAAAAGAGGCGGCAGGAGCGGCCACTATGAAAGGAAATAATTTTTCCGGCAGGGTTAAAGCAGTTTGCATTTCAAAAGAAAAAGGGACTAAGAAACAAAACATAAAGGAAGCTGTTTTTAAAGAAAACTTCGGAATTATAAATGATGCTCACGCAGGCAGCCTCCGGCAGGTGAGTTTATTAGCAGAAGAATCTATAGACAAGATGAGAACAAAAGGATTGAATGTGGGTTTCGGGGATTTTGCCGAGAATATTGTAAGCGAGGGAATAGATTTGAAAAGTTTGCCGGTTGCTGCGAAAATAAAAATCGGAAAGAGCGTAGTTTTAGAAATAACCCAAATCGGAAAAGTCTGCCTCTCCAGATGCGCTGTCTATTATAAGACGGGAGATTGCATTATGCCTCGTGAGGGTGTGTTCGCAAAAGTTTTAAAAGGAGGCATAGTCAAGGCCGGAGCTAAAATGGAGATTCTTTAGCATATTAAATAAGCCGATCCCCGTAACCATCGGCGACATTCTAGAATGTCCGTTTGTTCCTAAGGAATAACACTCGCCGTCAACTCCTGAATCAAATCCCGGAATAATTTATATTGACAGGTTAAAATATATGATATATCATACTTTTCATACATTTCATATAGATAGATCCTTCGCGGCATCCGCCGCTTTAGGATCAAATTTTTCCAAACATTAATATAGAAGAAAAATTTGAGGAGGCTGAGTATGCAGGCTATTTTCAAAGGCAAGATTTACGGTGCGGTAACCGTAGGCGAAAGAGGCCAGCTTGTTATCCCGGCCGAATTAAGGAAAGCCCTTCATATTAAATCCGGAGACCAGCTGATGGTTTTTGCCAAGCTGGATAAGAAAGTGATTAACCTGATGAGCTCAAAGGATTTCAGCCGGTTTTTGGAACGCGCCGAGAAAATCATCGCAAAATCAGAACGTAACGTAAATAAAGGCAGTTATGTATAGAACCCCTAAAATTTTACTAACCGTCACATTAGCTTTGTTTTTTTTATCCGATAAGCTAATCGCCGAAGAAAATCTTAGCTGGAAGGGTTGCCTTGAAGAGGCCCGGAAAAACAACCCTGATTTAATTTCTTCGCAGGAGAACGTAAAGGAATCAGAAGCCGCTAAAAAAATTACCGCAAGCAGCCTTTATCCTCAAATAGACAGCAGTGCAGGCGTATCTAAAACGAAGACGACCGTTACTTCCTCCGGTAATAAAACCAGTAAGACAAGCGATGCTTATTCCGTCGGAGTAACCGGCACGCAGCTGTTGT
>Ga0315268_10009165_pt1 | contig 10297 bp, 10 predicted proteins | sample C1_top_MG_FD_204535 | JGI IMG/M metagenome (GOLD analysis project Ga0315268, IMG submission 204535) | Sediment microbial communities from Yellowstone Lake, YNP, Wyoming, USA - C1_top | ecosystem: Environmental > Aquatic > Freshwater > Lake > Sediment | place: USA: Wyoming | collected 2017-08-01 | reverse complement strand
TGCCCTGGACCTGGCCATTGAGGAATCACGCGTGGCCACCTCGCTCTCGCCCAACTCACTGGAAGCCAATTTCGCCCGCGGCTTCATCCTGGAGATCACCGACAACCGGGAGCAGGCGGTTCAGGCTTACCTGGCTGCCATCCAGATCAACCCCAACATCGCTGAGATCCACCTGGCATTGGGGCGAACCTACAAGGTTCTGGGTGCCATCGGTAACGCCATTGATGAATACACCCTGGCCAATACCCTCAACCCCTCCGACCCTACGCCCTACCTGTACACTTCACGGGCTTATGCCACCTCGGGCGAATTCGCCAAGGCGGTGCAGTCCGCAGAGCTGGCGGTGAGCAACGCCCCCACCGATGCCTACATCGTCGGCAACCTGGGTCTCATGCTCTACCGCAATTTCCAGTGGCCGGAGGCCGTGAGCCAGTTCGCCCTGGCCATCAATGGCGGCACCACCCAGGATGGCAAGGTGATCACGCCGCTGGTGCTCAAAGGCGATGACCTGTACATCACTGAGTATTTCTATTCCTACGCCCTGGCGCTGGCCCGCACCAACCACTGCAGCGAGGTGGTCAACATCGCCCGCATTATTCTCGAAAAGGTGCCCAGCGATGATGTGGCCACCTTTAACGCCAACGAATCACTCAAGATGTGCCAGGCCAGCCTGCTGACACCTTCCCCAACCCTGCAACCGGTGTCCACACCCCAGGTGACACCCACCCCATGATCGTCCGCAACCGACGCCCGTTGTTTTACCACCGGAAGAAGTCCAGCATTTACAGGGTCTTCCTGTGGTTCTGCGTCATCCTGGGCGGTATCTGGTTGATCAACCAGGTGAACACAGGCAGCATCCAGCGCCCGTTCCAGCCTTCGCCCACACCCACCCGCAGTGTACTTTCATATACCAAGGAAGGGGATGCTTCTTTTGCTGCCGGTCAACTGAATAAGGCCATTAACTCTTACACCGAGGCTGCGGCTATCGATCCCAACAGTCTGGATGTGTGGGTCAAACTGGCGCGCATCCAGGCTTATTCCTCCAACCTGCTGACTACCGACGCCCAGCGCTGGGAACGCATGAAGACCGCCCTGGACTCCATCAACAAAGCCGTTCCCCTGGCTCCTGATGACAGCACCGTGCATGCCATGCGCGCTTTTGTGTTGGACTGGTTGTGGAATGCCACGTTGGTGGCCGGCCAGGATCCGGGGACAATGCTTAACGAGGCGGAACAGGAAGCCACGCGCGCCCTGCAACTGGATGCGCAGAATGTGCTGGCCATGGCTTATTTTTCAGAGATCATGGTCGACCAGCAGAAGTGGAGCCAGGCGGAGAAGATCATCCAGCAGGCCGTCCAGCGCGGCCCAGACCTGATGGACGTCCACCGGGTGTACGCCTACGTGCTCGAGTCGACCAGCCAGTACACGCAGGCTATTGAGGAATATAAAAAAGCCATCCAGATTACTCCAAACCTGACCTTCCTGTACATTTCGGTAGGCGCCAACTACCGCCGGCTGGCGTTTGATTCAAACATTACTTCCGAACGCAATAGCTTGTATGACCAGGCTCTGGAGTATTTTTCCATGGCTGCCAACCTGGATACTCAGTTGCAGATCCAGGACCCCATCCCCTACATTGCCATCGCCAAGACCTACTCCCAGAAGGGTGATTTCTTTGCAGCGGCTTTGAACATGAAGAAAGCCCTTTCCTTTGACATCGCCAATGCTGATATCCATGGTCAACTGGGCATCATCTACTTCAAGGCACGCAATTACGAGGGTTCCATACCCGCCCTGCAGTGCGCCGTGCGCGGGTGCAGTGCAGATATCTCCTGCCAGGCGCGTTATGGTCGCGCCTGCAATACCAACGAGCAAAGCGCCCAGGTGGCCGGCTTGCCGTTAACCAGTTCAACGGTGGTCTATTATTACACCTACGGTTCAGTTCTGGCTGCCCTGAGCATCCCCCAGCGCAACTATTGTCCGGAGGCAGTCAAGGTGCTGGATGAAGTGGGGACTGCCTTCTCTAGCGATGCAACCATCATGGGCATTGTCAACGCCGGGCAGCAGATCTGCGCCTCTCTGCAACAGGAAGTGGTCCAGACCTCAACGCCTCTGCCCACTTCCACCCCCATCCCTACCCCCAAACCTTAAACCGCTGGTTTTATAAATAATTTATTAATATTAACGATTCTCCCTTGACTAAGCCTTTGAAGGCAGTTATGATTGGATTAGCACTCCCATGGTGTGAGTGCTAAATTTTTCAAGTTATTCCCAGGAGGCATATATGGCACTTACTCTTAAACCCCTCGGCAACCGCGTTGTGGTTGAACCCCTCGAGCAGGAAGAGATCACCGCTGGCGGCATCGTACTTCCCGAAACCGCAAAAGAAAAACCCCAACAGGGCATGGTCCAATCCATCGGACCCGGCGACCGTGACGAAGACGGCAAGCGCATCCCCATGGATGTCAAGGTCGGGGACAAGGTGCTGTTCGCCAAGTATTCCGGCACCGAGATGAAATTGGATGGCAAGAAACTGCTTGTATTGCGCGAGACTGACCTGTTGGCCATCATTGTAGGAAAATAATCTAACCTGTAACGGAGGAAATTACTATGGCTGCAAAACAACTTGTATTTTCAGAGGATGCCCGCCGCCGGCTCAAGAACGGTATCGATATCGTCGCCAACGCCGTGGCAACCACCCTGGGTCCCAAGGGACGCAACGTAGCCCTGGACCGCAAATTCGGCTCCCCCACCATCACCCATGACGGTGTGACCGTGGCCAAGGAGATCGAACTGGAAGACCCGTTCGAGAACATGGGTGCCCAGTTGCTCAAGGAAGCCGCCACCAAGACCAATGACATCGCCGGTGATGGCACCACCACCTCAACTGTACTGGCACATGCCATCGTCAGCGAAGGCCTGAAAAACCTGGCTGCTGGCTCCAACCCGATGCGGCTGAAACTGGGCATCGAACAGGCCACCGATGCCGTAGTGGCTGCCCTGCGCAAGATGTCCCAGAAGATCGATACCAAGGAAGAGATCGCCTCGGTCGCCACCAACTCCGCGGCAGATACTGAGATCGGCAACCTGATCGCGGATGTGATGGACAAAGTCGGCAAGGACGGCGTCATCACCGTTGAAGAGTCCAAGTCGATGCAGTTCGAGACCGAGTACGTCGAAGGTATGCAGTTCGACCGCGGCTATATCTCGGCTTACTTCATCACCGACTCCGAGCACATGGAATCGGTCATCACCGAACCTTACATCCTGATCTATGACAAGAAGATCTCCGCCGCGCAGGATATCGTACCCGTGCTCGAAAAACTGGTGCAACTGGGCAAGCGCGAACTGGTCATCATCGCCGAGGACGTGGACGGCGAAGCCCTGGCCACACTGGTTCTGAACAAACTGCGCGGCATGCTCAACGTGCTGGCCATCAAAGCCCCCGGCTTTGGTGACCGCCGCAAGGCCATGCTGCAGGACATTGCCTACCTGACCAACGGGCAGGTCATCTCCGAAGAGACCGGCCGCAAACTGGAAACCACCGGACTGAATGACCTGGGTCGCGCCGAGAAAGTGGTGGCCGATAAGGACAATACCACCATCGTGGGCGGCAAGGGTGACACGGCTGCCATCAAGGGTCGCATCGACCAGATCCGGGTTGAGATCGATAAGAGCACCAGCGACTACGACAAGGAAAAACTGCAGGAACGGTTGGCCAAACTGTCCGGCGGTGTCGCCATCATCCGCGTGGGCGCTGCCACCGAGACTGAACTGAAGGAAAAGAAGCACCGCGTGGAAGACGCCCTGTCCGCCACTCGGGCCGCCATCGAAGAAGGCATCGTTCCCGGCGGCGAGATCACCTTCATCAACGCCATACCCGCCCTGGACAAGGTGAAACTGAATGGTGAAGACGAAGCCATCGGTGTCTCCGTCGTGCGCCGGGCCCTCGAAGCCCCCATCCGCAAGCTGGCCGAGAATGCTGGCCAGGATGGTGCGGTCATCATCGAGAATGTCCGCCGACTCGCCAAGGAACAGGGCAATAAGAACCTGGGTTACAACGTCATCACCGGTGAATACACGGACATGCTCAAGGCCGGCATCATCGACCCGCTCAAAGTCGTACGCGGCGCCCTGGAAAATGCCGCCTCGATCGCAGCCATGATCCTGACCACCGAGTGCCTGGTCACCGACCTGCCCGAAAAGGACAAACCAGCCCCCATGCCACCCGGCGGCGGGATGGATTACTAAACTGTAATTCACTTACAACACGAAGCGCAGCCAAGGCTGCGCTTCGTCCTTTTTAATTCGTGTATAATCACGCAATGCCATTTCGTCACCCCCGCAGGCTGACCTGGCTGGCCTGCCTTGTCATCACTGGTATGGCTGCCTGTCAGCCAGTCAGTCCCACACCCCTGCCGGCTACCTCCACACCGCTGGTCCCCACCGCAACTCAGATCCCCATGGCTGCCACGGTCAATGGCAGCGGCATTACCCAGGCCGAGTTCGAAGCGGAACTGGCCCGCTTTCAGTCTGCCCAGTCTGCCCTGGGAAACCAGGTGCCCCTGGCGGATGCCTCCCAGCGGGTGCTGGATGAACTGATCGCCCAGGTGCTGCTCGAGCAGGGAGCCAAGGAAGCTAGTTTTAGCGTGGATGACGCCACGCTGCAAACCCACATTGACAAACTGGTTGCCAGCCTGGGCAGCGCACAAGCGCTGTCGGACTGGGAAAAAGCCCATGGCTATGATGATGAAAGTCTGCGCCTGGCGCTCAGGCGGCAAATCGCAGCAGCCTGGATGCGCGACAAGATCATTGCAGGCGTCCCTGAAACCGCCGACCAGGTCCATGTGCAGCAGATCCTGCTGCGCAATGCCACAGACGCCCAACAGGTGCTGGACGAGTTGAAAGCCGGCAGCGCCTTTGCGGACCTGGCTGCCGCCAACGATCCGCTGACCCACGGCGAATTGGGCTGGTTCCCCCAGCATTACCTGCCCTATCCCCAGGTTGAGCAGGCTGCCTTTGCCCTGAAGCCGGGGGAGTACAGCGCTGTCATTGAAACCCCGGCTGGATATTCCATCCTATTCCTGCTCGAGCGTGACCTCAGCCACCGCCTCTCGCCGGATGCGCTGTTGACCCTGCAGACCCTGGCGTTGCAGAACTGGCTGTCGGACCGGCGGCAGGCCGCGACCATCATACTGGCGCCTTGAGGCAGGACATGGCTGGAGACTCCCCCATCACTGAACGGAAATACAAATCGGGACAACGCACGAGGATATGGAACGTGCTCTCCATCCTGGTGTTGGCTGCCATCCTTTTTATGGTAGCCTGGTTCATACTGATCTTTATCCAGCCCTTCAGTCCCCTGAACCCCTTCCCACCTGCCGCACTGCCCACACTGGTCAATTTCCCCACCCCGGCTGATACTGACACACCAGCACCCTTTCCCACAGAAACCATTTCAGCCAGCAGTACACCTTCATTGACCGCTACCTGGACCAGCCTGCCAACGTCGACCTCCTTTTTCGATGGCACCGATATGTCGGTTTACGGGACCCCAACCCAGACTTCGACGCCGAACGGTCTGCCCTTTGAAGCCTCCGTCACCACGCTGGGCAGCGCCTATTACCACCCTGAAGCCGGCTGTAACTGGATGGGTGTGGCAGGCCAGGCGGTGGGCATCAACAACAGCCCGGTGCTCTACCTGACCATCCACATCAGCGGCACACTGGGTGGGAAGTTTATCGATTATTACAGCCTGACCGGCACAGCGCCCAATTACGGGCAATCCGGTTTTGAGTTCGTCCTGGGGGACAAACCCATCGCCTCGTACAACTCGCTATGGGTGCAATTGCTCGACCAGCAGAACCTGCCCATGAGCGAGAAAGTCTGGCTGACCACCTATAACGACTGCAACAAGAACCTGGTCATGATCCGCTTCAAGAAAGTCCAATAATTGAAACGTTCTCTTTCCATTGATGATTTACCCGGATAACCAAACCTAAATATCTGTGAAGTAAGAACTATCCAAGGTTTGTGGTTTTTCTGTACAAGAGGCTGGCAGCGATTCCGCAGTATTTCCCGATCTGGTATGAAATAAATTCACTTGTATTTAACAGAAGAACAAAATAAAAAAAACACGCGTCTTATTCCTGTGCACCGGAAACTCCGCCCGCAGCCAAATGGCGGAAGCCTTTCTGCGCGACCATGCCGGTGCCCGATTCGAAGTCTTCAGCGCCGGTCTGGAACCCAAAGCGATCAACCCTTTTACTGTCCAGGTCATGCAGGAAGTTGGCATAGATATTTCCAAACAACGGTCCAAAAATCTGGATGAGTACCTCGGCAAGATTAATTTCCATTTTCTGATCACGGTCTGTGATGAGGCTGACAGGAACTGTCCCACAGTTCTAGAAGGCGTTGGCACCCGCTTGCATTGGTCATTTTTTGATCCGGCGAAAGCCACCGGTATCTACGAACAAAAAATGATCAGGTTCCACCCTCTCAACGCTTTTGAGATCCTCCCCCCGTTTTCGACTAAAGCTGCCAGATCAGTAAGGATCCACTCATCATTTCGATCAATCTATCCAATCCAAAGGATGTCAGGTGAAATCTCCCGCGGCAATTCCTGCACCAATCGAGAATGCCATCTAAATAACTATCCAGATGATAATAATGTTCTCAATACGTACAACCGTTTTTAAAAAAAAGCACGTGTTTTATTCATATTCTATATAGTTCATAGTTCATTTGAAATATACAGCTAACTTACTTCTGAGTCGACCGGGTCGAGTGCTTCATAACCAGTAGCTTTAACCGCGTGTTTTAAATCTGTAATTGTCACCGACTGCGGGATTATCTCGACGGTTGCGCGTTCGGTTGCGAGGCTCACATTTACATTTACCACACCGGGTATGGCGCGTAAACCGTCTTCAACATGCGCCACACAATTAGAACATGACATCCCAACGATGGGGAGAATTATTGTTTTTGATGGCAATTTGCCTTTATAGCGCCGATCAACAGTACTTGTGGGGTTTGTTTGTAGATACGATGGCGATTCTGCTCCGCTTGAACCTTCATTGCGCATTAGCTCATATACTTGCAGACATCCCGCGCAACAAAAATTAAGCTCACGACCATCAATTATCTTTGCGACAGCATATTTCGCCACTGCACCACAGAGTTCACATCGAATTGTTTCTACCATAGCATTACCGGTCCTATGTCGAGTGAAGGGATGATATTCGCAGCGGAGAGGCCACGCAAGATCGTCTGGATTGCGAACAAAAGGATCAAAAGCCCGGCTAAGATCTGCATTCGCCCACGCAGTTTTGGGCTGAGCAAATTCGCTGCGAGACCAAACCCCAATAATGTAGGCACCGTACCCAATCCAAACGTGAGCATAGTCATCGCACCGCCCCACCATGAGTGCGTACCTGCAGCCACGACCAGCATCGCAAATACGAGACCACACGGCAACAACCCCCACAGACTTCCCAGTCCCAAGGTTGCTGCAAAAGATTGCTTACCGAAGAGGCCGCGCATCCATTTCATCGGCGATACGCCTCCCGTAACCGAAAAAAGCAAGGTTTCTATTGGAGGCAATAGGCCTATCAAACTGAGTGCCAAGGTGGTCATGGCGAAGCCGACAACAATAGAGAAGACACCTTGCCAGCCCACCAAGCCGCCGAGCCGGTCAAGCAATGATCCAGCAAACCCAATCAATGCACCAAGAACCGAGTAGGTAATGATGCGACCCAAATGCAGGGGCAACAGTTTGCGGATGCGCATGTGAATCCTTGGAGACACCGCTTCCAGTGGGACAAGCGTTGCCTGGCGCGCTGAGTAGATAGCGACAATTCCGCCGCACATTCCGAGGCAATGCCCAAAGCTACTGATTAAGCCCGTGACGAAGGCGAGTATCAGAGTATTGATACTCATAGCTTTATAGATTTACTTCGAAGAATATGGAATGCTTGACGCCACTGCGCTCGATGATAACCTCGATCAGCCACAGGCCGCGCATCGTGAACATACCCGTGGCGTGATAAAGCCTATTAGTGGTATACACTGCCTCCACCGTATTTTGCGGCATCGGCATGGCTGGCATGGTCAGATCGATACTGATTTTGGCATCGTTAATCGGAAGCCCTTGCTCATCTGTAAGAGTAACGTCAAAGCTACCTTCCTGCCACCCAACTGGCGGATAGGGTGATAGAGCAAGCGAAACATTCAGGTTGCCAATATTTTGAGTAGCTGTGTTTTCCAGCATTTGGTTGTTCGTATCCGTTGCAATCGTTTTGCCATCCACCGATAAGGCGACAAGTCTACCTGATTCATTTCCTGTGCCCAGGCCACTTATCGCAGCGCGCATGCGCAGGGTCCTGTTACCAATAAAGATGACCCCTCCGGCCAGAGCGAGGATAACAATGATGGTCAGGATGGTGCATAAATTCTTATTCACAGTATTTCTCCTACAGGAATGTGATTCACACTATTTATATCTTAATCGTAAATACCAGTATAGGCTGACGAGTTGAAGCAAATATAAAGGAATTATGGAGATATGACAAAGTTATCAGCATTGAAACTGACATATAGGGTAGGTGGGTATCTTCGTAAAAATAAAGCAACCATATTCAGATCGGAAATGAGCTGCTTTGTTCCCATACAATTTACTGCTTTTCTTTCCTGAGAGGATTTTCGGGTCGTTCGTCTGATCGCCAATCAGCGGGACGAAGAGACAGAAGTCGAACAGCCCAGCCACTAGCGGCACGTGGCTGACCACTTTTAACGACTGTAACAAGAACCTGGTCATGATCCGCTTCAAGAAGGCCCAATAAAAAAAGTTGTCACCTTCCATTTGATGATAACCAGGCACCCTATTTCTTAAGTTCCGGGGAAGAAAGCGTCATCGATGATGAGGGGGTTTTTTTAACCTGAGAACCGTACGATTCCACTTTTTTTCCTTTCTGATATGATTAAATATCCATCGAATTAAACTGGAGCACAAAATAGAAAAAACACGCGTCCTATTCCTGTGCACCGGCAACTCTGCCCGCAGCCAAATGGCGGAGGCCTTTCTTCGCAACTATGCCGGTGACCGATTCGAAGTCTTCAGCGCCGGTCTGGAACCCAAAGCGATCAACCCATTCACAGTCCAGGTCATGCAGGAAGTTGGCATAGATATTTCCAAACAACGGTCCAAAAATCTGGATGAGTACCTCGGCAAAATATATTTCCATCTTCTGATCACAGTCTGTGATGAGGCTGACAGGAACTGTCCCACAGTCCTTGAAGGCGTTGGCACCCGCTTGCACTGGTCATTTTTTGATCCGGCGAAAACCACCGGTAGCGATGAACAGAAATTGGACAAGTTCCGCCAGGTACGCGACCTCATTAACGCGCAAGTGAAAAACTGGCTGGTTGAACAAAATACATGAGTGTTTATTTGCCGTGATCAGACCAGCCCGATAGAAGTTTATTCCTTTTTTTATTGTCATTACATCACTCTCCCTTTGAAATGACATTCCACACTTTTTAAACTGAACCAGTGGGGATAATATATTCAGTGAAATGAATATATCATCCGTGGTTAAGATCTCCACCCTGTTGCAATCCATCGGGCATCCGGCCCGGTTGCAGATCCTCCTGGCTATTGGCGATGGAGATGTGTGTGTGTGCCACCTGGAAGCGACCTTTGGCTGGCGCCAGGCTTACCTGTCACAGCACTTGATGGCACTACGCAAAACGGGTCTGGTCCTTTCCACCCGGGTAGGACGAAATATCCATTACCGGTTGACCAACCGCCTGTACCTGGACCTGATCCAGCGAGTGGCTGAACTCCAGGGGGTCGAACTGCCAGGATTAGCTCCTTCTCTGAATTGCAGTTGCCCCAATTGTAAAAAAGAAAAGGAATGTGCATGACCGCCCTCTCCGCCCCTTCTGTAAAACCTCATAATGGGCGCACATACTGGATCACCTCGCTCGCCGCGGTTGCCTGGTTGGCTGCCTATAACCTCATCCAACCGCTATCCTCCTGGCTGACCTACACCGCCTTCCACCTGCCCGCAGGCAGGCTGGGGGGATCAGTCGCTTTTTTCTTTTATGATGTCCCGAAGATCCTGCTCTTGCTATCTGGAATGATCTTCCTCATCTCCATCGTGCGCACCTTTTTCAGCCCGGAAAGGACGCGTTCACTCCTGGGCGGCAAACGCGAAGGGATTGGGAATGTCCTGGCAGCCATGCTCGGGATAGTGACACCTTTCTGCTCGTGTTCTGCAGTCCCACTTTTTATCGG
>Ga0315268_10009164_pt1 | contig 10297 bp, 8 predicted proteins | sample C1_top_MG_FD_204535 | JGI IMG/M metagenome (GOLD analysis project Ga0315268, IMG submission 204535) | Sediment microbial communities from Yellowstone Lake, YNP, Wyoming, USA - C1_top | ecosystem: Environmental > Aquatic > Freshwater > Lake > Sediment | place: USA: Wyoming | collected 2017-08-01 | reverse complement strand
CTGAGAGGCGATTACCTCCAAGGGCGAGCCTTGTGGGGGCAGGCCCATGGCCATCCGCAACGCGTTGGAGAACGATTCCGGCGCAGGATGAACGTTGCGCGCGTCAATGTAGAGCGCGGGTGTCTGGGCACGCTCGCACAGATAGGCAAACTCGCGGAGCAGCGCAGTCTTGCCCACGCCGCCGGGGCCAGAGACGTACAGCAAATGAAAGGGCAAGTCTGCCTCGGCCAACGCAGACTCGAACAGAGCCCGCTCGGAGGCTCGACCCACAAATCGAAAATGGCGCGCTGCACTAAGGCGGCCCGCTAGACGCACAGACATGCACTTGTTCCTTCCCTTAGCTATTGGATTAGTTTCAGGCTATGGAGGTGGTGAATTGTACACCTACTACGCAACGGCTGCAAGTTCGACGCTTGGTGCACATTCGGCACGAGATGGTGTATCCAAGAAGTATGCCCCTATGCCATCATGCGGCTAGAGCACAGGGGCAAGGTGCGCACTATCGGGGCCGGTCAATCAATCAGTCCAGCATCTCAAAGCGCGCCTGGAAGAAGCGCAGGCTTTCCGGCTCATAGACCATCCTGAGCCCTTTGATCTTGTCGCGTTCCTCATAAAGCGCCTGGCAGCTTTCGGCCACCACGTCCATGTGCAGGCTGGTGTACACGCGACGGGGGATGGTCAACCGCACCAGTTCCAGCTTGGGGTGGCGATGGTCGCCGGTCTTGGGGTCGCGTCCGGCGCTGACGATGCCGCGTTCCATCGAGCGCACGCCGCTATCCACGTACAAGGCGGCTGCCAAAGCCTGAGCGGGAAAATGCTCTTGCGGCAGGTGCGGCAGGAAGCGTTTCGCGTCCAGGAATACGGCGTGGCCGCCGACCGGCAGGACAATCGGCACGCCAGCTTCGCGCAATCGCCGGCCCAGGTATTCCACCTGTCGCACGCGGCTGGCAATGTAGGCGTCGTCTACCATCTCATGGATGCCCCGCGCAATCGCTTCCATGTCACGCCCGGCCAGCCCACCATAGGTATGCAGCCCTTCAAAGACGACGACCATCTCTTTGGCTTTGATAAAAAAGGCTTCATTGTCAGTCGCGATAAAGCCGCCGATGTTGACCAGGTTGTCCTTCTTGGAGGACATGGTGCAGCCTTCGCCATAGCTCATCATCTCGCGCAGAATCTCGCGGACGGGCTTGTTGCCATAGCCCTCTTCGCGCTGCTGGATGAAATAGCAATTCTCGACGGCGCGGGTAGCATCAAACATGATCGGGAGCTTGTAGCGCTTGGCCCAGTCGGCTACCTGGCGCAGGTTTGCCATCGAGAAGGGCTGGCCGCCCGCCATGTTGACGCACGGCGCGATGGAGAGATACGCGATGCTCGCCGCCCCTTTCTCATCCACCAGCCGGTCCAGTTTATTGAGGTCCACGTTTCCCTTGAAGGGGTGCTCACTTTGAGGGTCGTGCGCCTCGTCAACGATGCAGTCATAAAAAAGACCACCCGCGCGCTCGGCATGCTCACGGGTGGTCGTAAAGTACATGTTCATCGGCACGTACTGGCCAGGCTTGATGCGCAACTGAGATGTGATGTGCTCGGCCGCGCGCCCCTGGTGCGTGGGCACGATGTACTTGAAGCCGTAAATCTCGTTGACCGCGCGCTCCAGGTTGTAAAAGTTGCGCGCTCCGGCATACGCTTCGTCGCCGAGCATCATGCCCGACCACTGCCAGTCGCTCATGGCGCTGGTACCCGAGTCGGTCAAGAGGTCAATATAGACATCCTCGCTTCTGAGCAAGAATGTGTTGTAACCAGCCTCTCGCACCTTTTGCTCGCGGTATTCGCGCGTGGTCATCTTGATCGGCTCGACCATTTTGATCTTGTATGGTTCGGCAAGTGTGCGCTGTTTCACAGTGTGTCCTCCTATTTGTGCGCTGGGTAGATTGGCGACCATTATACTACTTGCGAGATTATCGGCAATCACGGGGGGAAAGGATCGTGTATAATCAAGCCCGGCGATCTTGCGGACAAGGGATAAAACATCATGGCCGGAGGCGACCCATGCCCTACGTTGGGCTGAGCAATGCCACACTTTACTACCAGGAGCGCGGGCAGGGAGTGCCGCTTTTGTTGTTGCACGCCGGCTGGGGTCTGGCGATCAACGGCTTTGCTTATCAGGAAAGCACGCTCGCCGACGAGTTCCACATGATTGTGCCGGACCGGCGCGGCTATGGCCGTTCGACGCGCGTGGAGTGGCTGGGCGCTGATTTCCACTGGCAGGCGGCCGAAGATATGTTCGCGCTGCTCGACGCGCTGAAGGTGCATGAGACATTCGTGTGGGGGCACAGCGACGGCGCCGTGATTGGCGCTATAATGGCAATCACACAGCCGGCGCGAGTACGCGGCTTGATCTTTGAGGGCGGGCATCTGTATAATCGCAAGCCGCTTTCGCTGCCCGTGTTTGAGCAACTCTATCGTGACCCGGCGCTCCTGCCCGAGCCTGCGCAGCAGAAACTTGCCGCCTATCACGGCACAGACGACTGGCCGCAGGTGATTCGCAACTGGGCCGGCGCCTGGCTCGAGCTGGCCGAGCGCGAGGGGGACCTGTATCGAGGACGGCTGGGCGAGCTAGTGTGCCCCACGTTGGTGATGTTGGGCGGGCAAGACGAGCACACGCCGGTGGGCGAGATGGAGGAGTTGACGCGGCGCATCCCCCATGCGCGCCGCTCGGTCTATCCCAAAGCAGGCCACTGCGTACACGACGGGCGCTCGACACGCACAGCCTGCACGCAAGCGGGGCGTGACTATATGCGCGCGATTGGGACCGGGCACATCACAGCAGCGTCATCTGCTGCTCTTCCTTCTCGATGAGCGGGTCCAGCCCGAGCGCATCTCTAAAGCTGAAGCGGTCCAGCTCTGACTGCGCAAAGAGGTTGCGCAACTGGCGGAATTTGAGGAACGTCCATCCGGCGCCCACTGCCGCTTCGTGCAGACGCACATCGTGGCGCAGCTTGTGATGTGCGAGCGCCCCACGTCCGCCGGGCAAGACGAACACCGGTTGCCCGCGCGGCGGCCGCCAAAGCAGATGCCGGCCCAGCTCGGCTGTCGCGCTGAGGGTAAACGTGAACAGGGGGTGACGCGCCTCGAACCACGTGACGTGGCCTTCGTGCTCGACCACCTCGCAGTCCAGACGCTGGCCCAACACGATCAACTCGGAGCGCAAGGAAGCGATCTCGGCCTGACGCAGCGCCGGGCTGTCCTCTTCGCGCAAGGCCCACACACCGGGGCGAATCTCTGCGGCATATGATTCCAAACATAGGCGGATGTAGGCGTGCTCCGGCGTGAGTTCGGCAGGAAAGCGGCGGTAGACCCATGTGACCAGGTCGCTTTCCGCACATTCTGCCGGGCATTGCGCCAGTAATTGGTACACGGCCGCTTCGACTCGGTCTGCCAGAGGCACGGTGGCCCGGCTCGGGTCGGCCAGCCACCACAAGCCGCCCACGTCCTCGATCGGATAGACCGGGCTATGTTCGGCCCGCAAGGCCTCAAGCGTCGCCTTTTTGACAAGCTCATGTGGCAGCGGACCGCCGTCGGGCATTCGGGCGGCAATCCGCAGCAGTTCGGATTGGGCCAGCCTGGCCTGAATCGCCGCGTGGATAAACGGCCAGGACGTCGGCTCGCCGCGCTCACGGAGGATTTCACTGGCCGCGTGCCTGGCCATCTCGCCCATCTCGGTTGAGAGCGCCTCGGCATCGAGCTCGCGCGGGGGAGGGGGTGAGGCTGTGTGCCACATCATACGCAGCCCTCGCCGTGGCTCGACGAGCGCGTGGTCGAGAACCAGGCCGCAGGCCGCACCTGCTAGCAGCAGGCCGGTAACGATATCCTCCTCGGCCTCCGGGGAGACGAGGACGATGTGACCCTCTTGGGCCAAGACTGGCGCAAGCGTTCCCAGCGCTTGCGCCACTCCGCGCCACCACCAATCCACGTCTGCCCGGCGACGCGCGAGCAAGAGCCGCACCGATTCTGCAACCTGACCCGGGGCGGTCTCGCGCGCTTTGGACGCCCACAGCCAGGCGGCCCAAACGGCGCTGAGCGCCCAGAACGTCGGATCGGCTTGAGGGGGCACGGCGATCATGAGGCTGACGCTGCCTGGTGGGATGAGCTTGGCAAGCCCTCGCCCACTGGTCGCGATGAGGTGGGCGGTTGGATCGTGACCAGACAAGAGTGGGGCGATGTCGGCTGAGCGGGACAGAGCAGAGTGGGGGGATTGGGTATGCGCCTGGATTGCCTCTTCCATCGCCAGCCAGATGTTGCGCTCGACGAACCGAGCTGGAATTTTCAAGCTGCGGGGACGAGGGCGCTCTTCTTCGGCAGCGTGCAGCGCGAGTGCAGCCTCGAATGCAGAGAGCAGAACCGGCGCAAGCGCAGCCTGGTCGGCGGTGCTGGCTGCATCGACCTTGCGGAAAAGATCGGCCAGCGCCGAAAGTGTGCGCGCGGTGTATGCCTCCAGGACGGCGGCGGCGCGCTCACGCTCGTCGGGCGTGTCGGGCGCGGCTCGCTCTAGCGCGAACCAGTAAGCCATGCCGCGCGACTCGAACCGGCGCGCAGCCATCACGTCCGCGTCGTCTGTGGGGCCGGTGCTTTCCGTCCCGCACGCGGCGCAGCGCACGCGCTTTTCAACTGGCTCACCCAGGTCGCGCTCCCAGACGAACGACTCGGCGATGGCGTGTTTGCTGCAGGTGGGGCAGCGCGTGGCGTAAAGGCTCATCACGTGCTGGCGCAGTGTGGCATCGCCACGCGGCGCATCACCCAAGCGAACGAGCGCGGCGGTGACAGCGTGAGCCTCCGGCGGCCAGAGAAGTGATTCGATCCAGCGCACGGCGACCGGGTTCAGGTTGGCGCCCAGCGCACGCCTTCCCAGCCCAACAGACTCACACAACACGCGCCCGGTCTGGCAGAATGGGTCAAGCACCAGGTCGCCGGGCTGGGTGAGCGCGGCGATGTACCCAGAGGCGACGCCGTGTGGCATGGCGGGCAGGTATGCGCCGATGCCATGCGCCGGGGGTGAGATTGGTAGACCAGGGACAAAGCAGGTGATCTCGTCCATCACGCCAAGTATAGCATGGAATGCATGGAATGCAGAATTGGCTGCGTTACGTCGTATATGTAATTCTGTAGGTCGTGAAATGGCACTCTTATTTTTGGAAACGAATCGGGCTCCCGACGAATGAATTTGTCACTATGAGCCAACTGGCCTGTTAAAAAAGCATAGGGCGGCCTGTCTGCGCCGCCCTATGCCAAGACTCGCGAATAATAGCACAAAGGTTCGCGATTGTCAAATCGGGCACGACACGGATTTCGCACGGATTGCACGGATAGGGGTGGCTGGAGCGTGGAGCGCGGAAAGTGGAGGGTGCAGAGTAGGGAGAGGGCGGCGATTGCTCGCGCGCTGGCAAATGACCCGGATGTGCTGGTGGCCGACGAGCCGACGGGCAACCTCGATTCTCGCATGTCACGCGATGTTTTCGAGCTGTTTGCCCAGGTGGTCAGCCGGGGCAAAACGGTGTTGATGGTCACGCATGACAAGGAACTGGCAGGGCGTGTGCCGCGCATCATCGAAATCTTGGATGGCAGAATTACGCGTGACGAGCACGTGAGCCATGTGGGCTGGGCAGGTTACTAGAATCTATACACCCCAGCGTAAATTCGCCACGGGGTTGTCACTCAGGGTCTCAGTTGTATAACAACGAGATTCTTCGGCGCAACCCCCGAACAACGCGGGGGCAGGCAAGCGCGCCTCAGAATGACAGGGTGTGTCGCACACGTGTTTGACGGAAACTGACAAGTGTGGTATGATATAGCGTAGTAGGATGTGGTAATCCCTGTCTCGGTTGAACAGCATCGGCCGCCCTGGCATAGACTGCCCGGGCGGTTTTTGTTTGTCCGCCGGTTAATAGCTCACTTCAGCCTACTATTCTCGACGAAAGGAAAAGAAAACGATGAGCGAACGTATTACCGGCACGGTCAAGTGGTTCGATGCTGGCAAAGGCTATGGCTTTATCTCGCGCGACGGAGGCGCGGATGTCTTTGTCCACCAGTCGGCCATCCAGGCCGAGGGCTACCGCACGCTCGCAGAAGGCCAGCGTGTCGAGTTCGAGGTCGAGCAAGGCGCCAAGGGCGCCAAGGCCAACAACGTCACTACCCTCTAAGTCAGCCGCTTTTTCACAAGTCGTGACGATTCGAGCGCTGACGAGATATTCACTTATAGCGCCGGCCGCCGCCACAGACGTCTATGCCAGTGGCTCTGGCCGGCACCACCAGCACCCCGGGCGGGAACGCCCGGGCAAATAGAAGGAAATCTAGATGAGTAAAAAGTTGTATATCGGCAACCTACCCTACAGCGTCACCGACACTGCGCTGCGCGAGCTGTTCACCCCGCTCGGCGAGGTGAGCAGCGTGTCCATTATCACCGACCGCAATACGGGTCAGCCCAAGGGTTTTGCTTTCATCGAAATGAGCGACGACGCCGCTGCCAAGCAGGCGATCAGCCAGATCAATGGCAAAACGTTAGACGACCGGGTGATCAACGTCGCCGAGGCCCGCCCGCAGGAGCAGCGCTCCGGTTCCGGCGGTGGTTTCCGCAATGGTGGCCGCCGAGGGGGATGGGGACGGCATTAAGTGGCACTGGCTGCGCTAATCGGCGCGGCCGTGCGCTTTTGACTTTTAACTTGGATAGGCCGAGTCACGTGCCTGGGCGGGTGTGACCTGCCTGCGCCAGGCAGAGGGAGATACCGATGAGTTTCCAGCCATTGCTGCCGGGTGACCGAGTGTCTCATCCAATGTATGGGTTTGGCGTGGTCGAGGGCATGACCACGCTCAATCAGGACGGCCGGGCCACGAACTTGTACAGCGTCCGCCTGTCTAAGGGAACCCTGTTGACTGTGCCAGTGGACCGCGCCGAAGCTCTGGGGCTCCGCGTAATCGCGAATAGCCTGAAGGCCGTCGTGGCCTGGCTGCGCGCGCCCGCGCGCCCGCTTCCCGACAACGACCGCGAGCGGGTCGTCCAGCTCAAGGCCTGCTGGCAGGCCCCACAGCCGGCGGCACTGGCTCAGGCGGTGCGCGATCTGGTGGGCCGGAGCCACACGCGCAGGCTCACGCCAGGCGACAAGCGATGGCTGGCGAGCGCCTGCGAGCGCCTGAGCGCCGAGGTGGCGCTGGTAGACGCTATAGACTTGGGCCAGGCGCAGGCTGCCATTCAGCGCGAGATTGACGTGCTCAAATCACGCGTGGCCTGAATCTCGGATCAATCTGCGAATACAGACAACCCCGGCAAGTGCTTGCCGGGGTTTTATTTTTGGGTACATTTCACAAGAGTCGTGACCAGGGGGGAGTTTGTGATTTGCGTTTTTGGGAGGGTGTTATAAAATGAAACCACTATGAGGCCTGGTGTTGCTACGCTCATCGCTCTCGCCGTTTCACTGGCCTGGCTGGGGCCGGGCCAGGCGCTGCCAACGGATGCCCGCACGGCCTCGCAGCCCGTGGGCACCGCCGGCGTGCTCTCGAATGCAGACGGGCAAGCTTTTGTTGCTCCCCAAGCTGGCGGGAGCAAGCCCGTGGAAGCATGGTTGACGACGGGCGATGCAAGCATCAAGCTGCAACAGCAGCCCTACGCCGGCTTTCGCTCCGGAACGGGCAGCAATTCGCGGCGGGTCGTCGTCGACGAGAGCAGCCAGTACCAGCAAATGGACGGTTTCGGAGCCTCTATCACGGATTCGTCCGCGTGGTTGATTTACCATCAGCTCAGCCCCAACCAGCGCAACGCGCTGATGGACAGCCTGTTCTCCCCGTCGAGCGGGATCGGCATGAGCTATGTGCGTATACCGATGGGCGCCTCCGATTTCGCACTGTCCATGTACACCTACGACGACATGCCAGCCGGCCAGAGCGACCCCGATCTCGACTTTTTCTCCATTGATCACGACCGGCCCTACATCATCCCGGTCATTCGACAGGCCCAAGGCATCAATCCACAACTCAAGGTCATGGCCAGCCCGTGGAGTGCGCCGGCCTGGATGAAGATGACGGAGGTGCTCACCGGATCGGTTCTCCGGTCCAGCAACTATGCAACGTATGCAAATTATTTTGTCAAATTCATCCAGGCATATCAGGCCGAAGGGATTCCCATTCACGCCGTGACGTTACAGAACGAGCCGTACTATACGTGCCCGACTTATCCGACCATGTTCTTCAAGACGTCGGAGCAGGCGGCTTTTGTGAAGGGCTACCTGGGCCCGACGTTCCGCGACGCCGGCATCAACACCAAGATTCTCGTCTGGGATCACAATTGGGGCAATTTCGATTACGTGCTCGCGATTCTGAGCGACAGCGCGGCGCTTCCCTTTATTGCGGGTTCCGCGTGGCACTGCTACCGGGGCACGCCCGACATGCAGAGCCAGGTGCATAATGCCTACCCGGACAAGGATATCTATTTCAACGAGTGCAGCGGCGGCGGACCCGGACCTTTTTCACACGACCTGGTGTGGGACACGCGGCTATGGGTCATCGGCGCCATTCGCAACTGGGCCAAGACCGTCGTGCTGTGGAATCTGGCGCTGGACGAAAATAACGGCCCGCGTATCGGAGGATGTGACGGCTGTCGCGGCGTGGTCACGATTCGGTCGGACGGCGGGATAGATTACCACGTCGAATACTATGTCCTCGGTCACCTGGCTAAGTTTGTCGCTCCGGGCGCGCACCGGATCGCTTCGGACGCGACCAGCAACACGGTGGAGACGGTGGCGTTTCTGAACCCGGACGATACGCTGGCGTTGATCGTCCTCAACCCCGACCTTGACCCGACGACATTTGACGTGCAGTGGAGCGGGCAGTATTTTTCTTACACTTTGCCCGCCGAGTCTGTCGCCACTTTTAAATGGGCCAAAAATCACCAAATCGCCGGCGGGGTCACAAGCAGCAACGGCACTCCAATTGCCGGCGTCACGATCCGGGCCGGCGGCAACCTCAGCGCCGCCACGGGCATAGCCGGCGCCTATAGCTTTACCGACCTCGTCTCCGGCACGTACACGCTGACGCCATCCCTGGCAAGCTATGTGTTTGCGCCTCCAGTACGAACGGTCACGCTGCCGCCGGATGCGCTCTACCAGGGTTTCGTGATGCTGCCCAGCCCGGTCTCGGTCACATTGTCGCTTTCGGGCGCAGCCAGCCTGGTCTATACCGATACGCAGGGATTGGCGACCAGGCTGGGATTCCCGGCCGGCGCGGTGACGCGAACCACGACGGTTTGGCTGAGGCCGACCGTAGCATCCAGCGGTGCGGGGAGCGCTTTCACCGGGCATGCCTTTGACCTGGAGGCATTCCAGGATGGCAATCTCGTGCCTGGATTGACCTTTGGCGCGCCTGTGGTCGTGACCCTCCACTATAGTGACGACGACGTGCGGGTGGTGACAGACGAGAATCAACTGACCTTGTCCTGGTGGACAGGCAGCGAGTGGCAGGATGCGGCACAGGCGTGCGGGCCCGGGGCGTCTACCATCCGGGACGTGGCTAACAAGACATTGAGCGTGACGGTATGTCGTGCGGGCCAGTTTGGCCTGTTTGGGCCGACGCATCAAGTGTATTTGCCGGTGGTGATGCGCGACTATTGATGGGGAGCAGGGGAGGGGGTGCTTTTTGCGCGAAGGGTCTCTGCTTTGCAGGAACGAGATTCTTCGCTGCGCTCAGAATGACAGGTTTTGCACGGAGGGTCTCTGCTTGGCAGGAACGAGATTCTTCGCTGCGCTCAGAATGACACGATGGTTTGTCACCATGACACGATGGCTTGTCACCCTGAACGGAGTGAAGGGTCTCTGCTTGGCAGGAACGAGATTCTTCGCTGCGCTCAGAATGACATGATGGCTTGTCACCCTGAACGAAGTGAAGGGTCTCTGCTTGGCGGGAACGAGATTCTTCGCTGCGCTCAGAATGACAGGTTTTGCAGGAAAGGTCTTTGCTTTGTAGGAAGGAGATTCTTCGGCGCGACCCCCGAACAACGCGGGGGCAGGCGAGCGCGCCTCAGAATGACACGATGGCTTGTCACCCTGAACGAAGTGAAGGGTCTCTGCTTGGCAGGAACGAGATTCTTCGCTGCGCTCAGAATGACACGATGGCTTGTCACCCTGAACGAAGTGAAGGGTCTCTGCTTGGCAGGAATGAGATTCTTCGCTCCGCTTGTATACTGGATCTGCACCTTACCAACCGAATAACACTTGACACCAGACTGTCCCAGGTTTACTCTCGTTCCTGGGAGGGC
>Ga0315268_10009163_pt1 | contig 10297 bp, 9 predicted proteins | sample C1_top_MG_FD_204535 | JGI IMG/M metagenome (GOLD analysis project Ga0315268, IMG submission 204535) | Sediment microbial communities from Yellowstone Lake, YNP, Wyoming, USA - C1_top | ecosystem: Environmental > Aquatic > Freshwater > Lake > Sediment | place: USA: Wyoming | collected 2017-08-01 | reverse complement strand
CAAGGCCACGCCGGAGCGCTCCGGCAACGGCACCGTGCTGGAGGCCAAACTGGACCGCGGCCGCGGCAGCGTCGCTACCGTGCTGGTGGCCGACGGCACCTTGCATACCGGCGACAACTTCGTTGTCGGCAACACCTTCGGCAAAGTGCGCGCCATGTTCGACGATCACGGCAATGCCCTCGACCAGGCGCCGCCCTCCACCCCGGTCGAAATCCTGGGGCTGGAAGGACTGCCGCAGGCGGGCGACCAGTTCGTGGTGGTGGCCGACCGCGAGAAGGCGCGCGGCATCTCCGAATACCGCGAGCAGAAGGCCCGCGAGGCCGCGCTGGCCAAGAGTTCGCGCGTCTCGCTGGAGGGCCTGGCCGAGCAGCTCAAGACCGCCGGCGTCAAGGAACTCAACGTCATCCTCAAGGCCGACGTGCAAGGCTCGGTCGAAGTGCTCAGCGACCTGCTCAACAAGCAGTCCACCGACAAGGTGAAGGTGAAGATCCTGCACAGCGGCGTTGGCGCCATCACCGAAACCGACGTGCTGCTGGCCTCGGCCTCCAACGCCATCATCATCGGCTTCAACGTGCGCCCGGAGCGCAAGGCATCCGAGCTGGCGGAGCAGGAGAAGGTCGACATCCGCCTGCACTCCATCATTTACGAGCTGCAGGACGAGATCAAGCGCGCCATCACCGGGCTGCTGGAGCCGGTCATCAAGGAGACCTACCAGGGCCGCGCCGAAGTGCGCGAGACCTTCCGCATTCCCAAGGTCGGCACCGTGGCCGGCTGCTACGTGCAGGACGGCCTGCTCAAGCGCGATTCCGAAGTGCGCCTGCTGCGCGACAACGTGGTGGTCTTCACCGGCAAGATTTCCTCGCTGCGCCGCTTCAAAGAGGACGTGGCGGAAGTCCGCCACGGTCTGGAGTGCGGCATCGCCATCCAGAACTACGGCGACGTCAAGGTGGGCGACGTCATCGAGGCCTTCGTCACCGAGCAGGTCGCGGCCGAAATGATGGCGTAAAACCAGTTTCGAGTTTCCAGTTTCTGGTTTCCAGAACTGCGCTGTCGCGGCGCAGCTCTGGCTGGAAACTCGAATCTTGAAACTGGAAACTGCTCTTGATCGCTTTCCTCACCCTGGAAATCCGCATTGAGGCCGCGCACTCGCTCAAGGACAAGCGGCAGGTGGTGCGCAGCCTGAAGGACAAGCTGCGCGCCAGCTTTAACGTGTCGGTCGCGGAACTGGAAACAGCCGGCAACCTGTGGCAGCGCGCCACCGTGGGCGTGGTCGGCATTTCCGAATCGCGCGATTACCTGCGCGGCCTGATGGAAAACGTGGAGCGCTCGGCGGCCAGGATCGCCAACAACGCCGGCGCGGAAATAGCCGACTCTTACATCGAATATTATTAGCCGTTCGCCGTTGGCCATTAGCCGTTGGCCATTGGCAAACAAAGACGCGTGTTGACGGCCAATAGCTAATGGCCAATGGCTGATTTTCATGGAACACCACGGACGACAACATCACCTCGAACGCCTTGGCGAAGCCATGCGGGAGGAGATCGGCGAGATCGTCGAAGGCGAGCTGGGCGACCCCCGCATCGGGCTGGCCACCGTCACCGAAGTGCAGCTCGCGCCCGACGGCAAGGGCGCGCAGGTGCTGGTCAGCGTCATCGGCGACGACAGCGAGGCCGAGCGCACCCTGCAGGGGCTGGTGGCGGCCAGCAGCTACATCCGCCGCGAGCTGGTCAGCCGCCTGCGCCTGCGCCACGCCCCCGAGCTGCATTTTCGACTGGACAGGTCGCAACAGGTGGAGACTAGAATTGACGAGCTGCTCCGGCGCGTGAACAGACGCCGCAAGTAGGGCCGCCACTGGAACAGCGAGCGTGTTGTGGTTTGGGCTTGGGGAACATGCTCAAGGAAGTCCTGCGCGAGATAGGGCGGCGCGAGCGCTTTGTCTTGACCTCGCACGCGCGCCCCGATGGCGACGCCATCGGGTCGGTGCTGGCCTGCTCGCAAATTCTCCGCCAGATGGGCAAGCAGACCGACGTTGTGCTCAACGGCAGCGTCCCCTTCATCTACCGTCCCCTGCCGTTCGCCGACACCGTTATCCAGACGCAGCACGTCAACGGCAACTACGATGCCGCCATCCTGCTGGAATGCGACAGCGTCCAGCGCACCAACTTGCAGGGCCTGGAAGGAAATTTCCTCATCAACATTGACCACCACGCCAGCGGCCGCCCCTTCGCCAACCTGAACTGGATCGATCCCAACGCCTGTGCCACCGCCGAAATGGTTTACTGGCTGGCGCGCGAGGCCGGCGTCCGCATCTGCCCCGACATTGCCACCTGCCTCTACACCGCCGTGCTGACCGACACTGGCTCCTTCTGCTTCGTGGGCACCAACGAGCGCACCTTCGCCCTGGCCCAGGAACTCGTCCACTGCGGCGCCGACGCCGCCCGCATCGCCCAGATCGTCTATTTCCGCAATCCCACGTCCAAGATGCGCCTGCTGGGCGCGGCCCTTTCCGGACTGCATCGCGACGCCGACCTGGCCTGGATGGCCGTCAACCGCGAGCAGATGGAGCGCTGCGGCGCCATTGACGAAGACTGCGAAGGGCTGGTGAATTACGCGCTGGCAATTGAAGGCGTCGAGGTCGCCATCTTCTTTCGCGAGCAGGCCGACCGGCGCTGGCGCGTCAGCCTGCGCAGCAAGGGCCGGGTGGACGTTTCCGCAATTGCCGCCCGCTTCGGCGGCGGCGGACATCACTGCGCCAGCGGCTGCTCCTTGCCCGGACCCGTCTCGGTCGCCGCCGAGCGCATCCTCGCCACCTTGTGCATCGAGCGCCAGCGCCAGCGCGACACCATGTTCAGCGAAGAAACCTAGTATCGCGTCCCCCAAGTACACCGCGGGTGCCCCACTCAAGCCCGCATTTGGCTTGAGTGGGTTAGCGGGTGCGTGTTCCACTCAAGCCCGCATTTGGCTTGAGTGGGTTCCCCGCTGCGGTTCCAACCCATCCCCACGCTAAAATACTTCCGTATGCAATCCCTGGGTACGCAGATCCTGTCGCTGGCCGGCGCCATCCTCATTCTTGTGGCCTACGTCGGCCATCAACTGAGCTGGATGCGCTCGCATGGCGTTACCTACAACCTGATGAACGCCGCCGGCTCCGCCATTCTCGCTTATATCGCGTTACGACCTGTTCAGATCGGGTTCGCGGTCATGGAGGGTGCCTGGGTTCTGATCAGCCTCTACGCGCTGCTGCGCTCGCGCCGCTCCCAGACGGCGGACGGGGAGGCGTGATCAGCACTGCCGCCACCGCTCCGGTCACTCACAGGCGCGCCGCCGCCTGGCTGGAAATGGCCACCGTGGCCGGTTTCTGCGCCTACCTGTTCTTTTACGGGCTGGGCAGCCTGGGCCTGGTCGGCGCCGACGAGCCCCGCTATGCCCAGATCGCGCGCGAGATGCTCGCGCGCCACGATTGGATCACGCCGGTGCTGAACGGCGCGCCCTGGCTGGAAAAGCCGATCCTGTATTACTGGGGCGCGGAGCTCTCTTACAAGCTGTTCGGGGTCAGCGACTGGGCTGCGCGCGTGCCCTCGGCGGTGCTGGCCAGCGCCATGGTCGCGGCCGTGTATTTCTTCATGCGGCGCTTCCGCCCGGGGTCGCAACTGGATGCCGCGCTGATCACGGCCTCCTGCGCGGGCGTGATCGGCTTCGCCCGCGCCGCCTCCACCGACATGCCGCTGGCCGCGCTCTTCACCATCGGCATGCTCGCCTGGTATGCCTGGCTCGATACCGGACGCAAGCGCTGGCTGGCGGGATTCTACGTCTTCATGGCGCTGGCCGCCTTGGCCAAGGGACCCGTGGCGCCGCTGCTGGCGGGGGCCATTGTCGTGGTGTTTGCGCTGCTGAGGCGCGACCTGCGGCTGATCGGCAAGACGCTCTGGTGGCCCGGCATTCTGCTGTTTTTCGCCGTCGCGCTCCCCTGGTACGTGGCCGTGCAGGTAAAGACGCCGCAATTCCTGTACGTCTTCTTCTTCGAGCACAACCTGGAGCGCTTCCGCACCAACCTGTTCCATCACCGGCAGCCGTTCTGGTACTACCTGCCCGTACTGCTGGTCGCCGTGCTGCCGTGGACCGTGTACGTGGTGGCAGGGATGCTCTCGGCGGCGCACCGTGTCCCCCGTGCGGCCCGGGTCTCTGACCGGGGTGGCGACCCCTTGCGCAGCTTCCTCCTGCTGTGGATCGCCGTCCCGGTGATCTTTTTCACCTTTTCCGTTTCCAAGCTGCCGGGTTACATCCTGCCGTGTCTCCCGGCCGGCGCGCTGCTGGCCGCCGACTATCTCTGGCGAAAATTGCGCGCCGAGCAACGCAAACAATTCGCTTTGGCCGTCATTCATTCGGCCATGGCCGGGGCATTGTTGAGCTTCGTTTTGCTCGCGCCATCACGTTTGCTGCGCGTCGCCCCGAGTTCCCAGGCCATCACCATCGCGGCGGTCGCGAGCGCCGTGATCTTCCTCGGCATGGTGGCCACCCTGCGCGCCCGCGGACTGCTTATGCTGCGCTTTGCGACGCTGGTCCCGGTAGTGCTGTCGCTGGCGTTCACCGTGCGGGTGGTCGCGCCGGTGGTGGACGCCAAGGAGTCGGCGCGTCCGGTGGCGCGCGAGTTGAACGGCATCGACGGCGGTAAATCTCCGGTCGCGGTATTCGGGGTGCGCCGCGAGCTGCAATACGGACTGAATTTTTACCGCAACCAGCCGGTCCCCGCGTACGATACCGGCGAAATCCCCGCCTCCGATCACCTGCTGGTGGCGCGCGCCGGTTCGGAATCTGCCCTGCACGCGCTGGCGCCGGGACGTCGCTTCTCGCACGTCGGCCAGTTCACGGCGCAGCAGGTCGAATACTACTGGGTGTCGTCCGGAACGCATCGCGATGACCGCTGAAGCCGCGTGAAGTTTACTCAGCCGCTATTAACTCCCGGCGGCGGCTGTTGCAGACCCCCCTCCCCCACCCCTTCTGTGGAATGAACAACTTACGTCCCGGTTAATGGACGGTTACCGTCCATTAACTGACGGTTACCGTGGCTTGCCGGGGTTAACCGTGGAGGCAACTTTTGGGCCGCCGGAAAACGCTGCATGTTGTCAAGGAACTAACGAGGCGGTCGTGTACGACACAACCACCTCCGCGCACTGGTGCGCAAAATGAGGATAGCAAGGCGGGAGGGAGTTGTCAGTGATAAGGGTGAAAAAAGGGCGGAATTCTTCAAGGTGCGATTCCGGTTTCGGGCGCGAACCGTTTTGGGGCTTTGGGGAGGTTGGGTTGACAACTGTTCACACGAAGGACACGAAGGCAGCACGAAGGTCGCTCGTCCCACCCTTCGCCAACACCGGGGGAAAGGGTGGGCCACCCGCCACGTATCCATAGACGCGCAACCCATAGGCGCGGCGCATGCGCTCCAGGGCAGCCTCGAAGATGTCCTTCGCTTCCGGGGAGCGAAACAACTGCCGGCGCCGATAGCAGCAGAAGGTGACGAAATGGCTCGGTCCGGATTGCTGATAGCGTTTCAGTCCCCAAGGCACGGCGAAAGCTTAGCGCACTGCCCCACTCAAGCCAAAACCGGGCTTGAGTGGGCCACCGGCCTCTCTGACTCAGCATTTGCCCAAGGGCACGGTAGGACAGGCGGCAAACGCTTGTTTGGTGGGCCGCTGCGGGCGATAATCCAATGCGAATTCTACTGCTCCAAGCATGGTAAATGTCATCTTCACTCCCGGCCTGGTGGAAGCTGCTTGCCAGTCTCTTCGGGTCGGCGGCATTGTTGGTTAACCCTAAGGGCGGAAGAGAATGAGGCAGCCCATTACCGAATCGATCATCATCAACGCTGTAGATTGGAGCGTAGTTGAGACGATCGAGGCTTTTGTTCGCTTCCGTCCGGGGTTTCATGGCGATACAGGCATACGGGACTATCTCTACTATCGCCTCATGACAAACCTTCCCGACAACGGTAGCTATACGCGAGCGGATGGCAGCGGGACACTACTGGCGCAAGCTGAGTGGTACACGGAGCTTATGTACCGCAATACCGGCGATGACTCTTCACCAGGTCGTTTCGATATCGGCATCCCGACACCCGGGGAGCTTGAGCTCCCCAAGCCTCACGCGCTAGTCGCATTCGAGTGCGGACGTAACAAGCGGGCCGCTGCTCTCCTCCACGATATTGACGCAATCGCGGAGCATGAAGGGCCTCAGCCAGGGGACATTACCAAGTTGGCACGCGAGATTTGTCACAAGCAGCTACCTTACGGATACGCTCTCGAATTTTTTGACAAGGGTCGGTGTGCCGAGGCTGAGTATCTGATTGAGCGCCTGCGAGCGCGGCGTGGATCCGATCGCCTCCGTGTCGTAGTGGTCGTGTGCGTTCCCGGCAAAGGCCCGATGCTTAGCTTTCTGCCTGCGTCCTGGGACGAGCGCATCCGGCTGAGGTTCCGCGAAGAAGTAGAACGTATCAAAGGCTTGACCTGCACTGGAAATACCCTCATAGGTCCGCGGCCTCTGGGCATTGGTGCAGTTCCCGTCAATCGGGTCACCCGGGAAGATTTCTTATCTTCGTGCTCAGTTGACGCTCGCGACCTAATCAAGGCTATCGAAGAGCAGTTTGGCCATCAGTTGAAGTTCATTTTCGGCGGCAATACCATGACAGTCAACCGCCGACCCAGCGGTACACTGCTGCGAATTACAAAGGCAATAAACTGTCTCTCTGATCTCGATTCGGCGGTCAGCAATGAGTTGGCTGCGCTACTGCACATACCCACTAGAGATTCCCGGTTTGACATCGAAGGGACTCCAGCTTTTCGTGAGGCCGTTATAGCCGCTGTGGCTCGGGCACTGGGTAAGTAATTCAGTGACTGATCGCAACGACTCATCTGAAGAAGAAGGCCGCTGATTCACCCCGAACGGTATAACCCCACAAATCCGTTCCACACACAACTGACAACCACTGGAACGAATTCTGCTGCGTTCCGGTAGCCGATTCACTCCCACAGTTTTCCTTCCCAACTTATTTCCAAACCCACAAACGGCAATTCACTCACACGCGTTTCAGGCGTCTCGGCTGAATTTCGGCGAATCCGCCGGTTGCCCACTCAAGCCCGGTTTTGGCTTGAGTGGGGCAGTTCGATCTTCGGGGCCAATCGCCCGGCTGCGCGTTCCCGTCGGTTTGCCGTCCACTGCGATTCGATCTCCACACGGCCCTCGCACCCGGTCGCGTAATGACGGAAGCTGCTCCACGTCCAATCCTCCGCCCTGGCACACAGCCCGCGGGTCACCGGATTGCGGTGGAGATAGCGCAGTTTCTCCACGAATTTTTCGTGGCTGCGCACGTTGTGGTCGTAGTACCGCTTCTGCCAGAAATGTTCGGCTTCGCCGATCAGACGGCGCGAGACGCCCTGTTTCAGAGACTTGACAGCATCGGCCAGAGCGGCCTTGTCCGGCTCGCTGAGCAAGAGGTGAACGTGTTCCGGCATGACCACGTATCCATAGACGCGCAACCCATAGGCGCGGCGCACCCGCTCCAGGGCAGCCTCGAAGATGTCCTTCGCTTTCGGCGAGCCCAGCCACTGCTGGCGCCGATAGCAGCAGAAGGTGACGAACTGGCTCTGCCCGGATTGCTGATAGCGTTTCAGTTCCCAAGGTGTCTGCGTCATAGCTGTGCCGCGCCGCTGGCGCTGGGTGGGTTTGTTCCACTTTCCCACCGCTGCCGCGGTGGGCTAACGAATAACGCCGCTCCGCGGCTGTTTTTTCGCGGCTCTTGGAGCACTGGAATGCGAACGGCCGAGCGATGACGCAGACACCCAAGGGACGGCGACAGCTTAGCGCACTGCCCCACTCAAGCCAACACCGGGCTTGAGTGGGCCACCGACCGGCGCACCCGCTCCAGGGCAGCCTCGGCCCGGGATTGCTGATAGCGTTTCAGTCCCCAAGGGCGTCATAGATGTGCCGCGCCGCTGGCGCTGGGTGGGTTTGTTCCACTTTCCCACCGCTGCCGCGGTGGGCTAACGAATAACGCCGCTCCGCGGCTGTTCTTTCGCGGCTCTTGGACCACTGGAATGCGCACGGCCGAGTTATGACACAGACACCCAAGGCACGGCACTGCCCCACTCAAGCCAACACCGGGCTTGAGTGGGCCACCGCCCAGAAAAGGCACCCCCTTCGCATTTGCCTCGTTTCCATCCTCCAGACTAGACTTCCACGTTGCGCCCACCCCCCCGGGCCAAAGGCGGGCCCGGCGGGGACCCCGGTTGCGTGTGGTGGCACAACAGAGCCGCTGCGCGGTTGCATCGCAGCCATACTGATCGTCATACTGGACGGATTGTGGAAATCCTCGACCTCAGGCATTTTTCTTCTTCCGATTTGCGGCAGTTGCTGGAGGAAGAAGCGCGGATATGGTTGAAGCTGCTGGCGTGGGATTACAGCGGCTCCACCGAGATGATCCTGCGCTATATCGACGCCCGCATCCTGCCCGGCTATGCGGCGCTGGAAAAAGGGCGCGTCTGCGGCTACTCGTTTTTCGTGTACGAGGGCAGCAAGGGGGTCATCGGCGACCTGTACGTGGAAGGCAACGGCACGCGCTACGCCGCGGCCAGCGAGCATCCCGTCGAAACCCGCCTGCTGACCCACGTCATCGAAACCTTGCAGCAGTCGCCCGGCATTCACCGCGTGGAGGCGCAACTGCTGGTGCACCCCAGCGGCGCCGTCGCGCGCCCCTTTCTCCAGCAGGGATTCCATCGTCATCCGCGGCTGTTCATGGCGCTGCCGCTGGAGGGCGGCAGCAGCCAGGCTGCGCCGCCGCCGGTGGCCGCCGACATAGAGTTGCGGCGCTGGAGCGAGAACGACTACCAGGCCGCCGCCGCCGTCATCACCGCTGCCTACCGCGGGCACATCGACTCGGAAATCAACGACCAGTACCGCACCATCGCCGGATCGCTGCGCTTCCTCAACAACATCGTGCGCTTCCCCGGCTGCGGGCAATTCGATCCCGGCTCGTCGTTTGTGGCCTACCACAAGCCGTCGCGCACCATGGTGGGGCTCATCCTGTGCTCGCGGGTCAAGGACGACGTGGGCCACATCACCCAGGTCTGCGTGTTGCCGGAGTACCGCGGCCGGGGCATCGGTGAAGCGCTGTTGGAGGCCAACGTCGAGGACTTGCGCCGGCGCCGGTTCACCATGCTGTCGCTGACCGTCACCGAGGCCAATCGCGGCGCGGTGGAGCTCTACAAGCGCCTGGGTTACCAGATCGGCCGCGTGTTTGACGCGTTTGTGTGGGAGGGATGACCTCAATTGGTAATCTGGTGATCGGGTAATTTGGTGATTTGCTGCCAGCAGCGCGCGAAATCGCGGAGCGCAGCAACTCACGTTTCCCATTCCTGCACTCGCCATCCCGTATATATGGCGTTGATGGCCGCCGTGGACGCTCCGCTGTGGCAAAGTGCTATGCGGGCTCCGACTGAAAACCGCGCCACCCGATGGCTGCGCCGGAGGCAAGGGATCGACGATGTCATTCGGCGTTGATGAGTTCCTGGCAAACCGCGGCGAAATTGACGCGGAACTCCGTAAGCACAAGAGTCCGGTCACCGTGATGTTCACCGACCTGGCCGGGTCCACCGCCTTTTTCGAGCGCCACGGCGACACCGTGGGCATGGGCTGGATCGAGGAGCACTACGACGTCATCCTGCCCCTCATCAAGCAGCACGAGGGCGTGGTGGTGAAGACGATCGGCGACTCGGTGATGGCCTACTTCACCGACGCCAAGCAGGCCGCCCAGGCCGCCCTCGCCATCGAGCGGGGCATTCACCACGGCAATGCCAGGCGCGATCCCGATCACCATATGTACGTGCGGGTGGCCCTGCACCACGGGCTGGCGTACCTGCGCGGCGGCGACGTGTTCGGCGACGTGGACAACGTGGCCGCCCGCATCGCCAAGGCCTGTTTGCCGGCGCAGGTGCTGGTGTCGGAGGCGCTCTACGTGAGCGCGCACGAAGGCATGGCGGCATCCTTTCGCCCGGCCGGCGAGTTCCGCTTCCACGGCAAAACGGCTTCGGAGAAGCTCTACGAAATCCTCTGGGCCGACGAAGACACCTATCAGCAGTTGCGCCAGAAATTTCCCGCCAAGGCGCAGGCGCCGCAGGAAGAAACGCGCGAAGGCCGTTACATCATGATGACGGAGCTGGGCCGCGGGGCCATGGGCGTGGTCTACAAGGCGTACGACCGGCTGATCGGGCGGCTGGTGGCGATGAAGACCATCCCGGTGGACGTGGAGCCG
>Ga0315268_10009162_pt1 | contig 10298 bp, 5 predicted proteins | sample C1_top_MG_FD_204535 | JGI IMG/M metagenome (GOLD analysis project Ga0315268, IMG submission 204535) | Sediment microbial communities from Yellowstone Lake, YNP, Wyoming, USA - C1_top | ecosystem: Environmental > Aquatic > Freshwater > Lake > Sediment | place: USA: Wyoming | collected 2017-08-01 | reverse complement strand
AACTTGATTAACCGTCTACGCCTTTCGGATCCTGCAAAGGAATGCCTTATATTCAGGAATAGTGGTATTGGGGTCTCCTATGGACGGTGTCAACACATTGGCGCTATCTCCCGTGGAGAGCCCGGCGTAACCCCAGTGCCAGGGCATGCCTATTTGATGCACCACCTTGCCGTTAAGACGGAACGGCTTGAAGCGCTTGGTCACTAGGGCTATGGCCTGGATGCTGCCACGAGTATTCTCCACAATCACCTTATCTCCATTGGCAATACCTTTTTCGGCAGCCAGCTCCTTGCTGATTTCCACGAACATCTCCGGCATCAGCTCCACAAGCCACGGCAGATTTCTGGTCATCTGGCCTGCCTGCCAGTGCTCTACCACTCTATACGTGGTGGCCACTATCGGGTAGTTCTCTGGGGTACACTGCTCCGTCGGACGCCATATCTTAATCACAGGGTCGTTCTTAGTACCGGAGAGCGGATTGGCGGGAAGCGGGCTCTCCCAGGGCTCGTAGTGCTCGGGCAGAGGTCCGTCTACTAGCGATAGTTCTCTTGGTCCATTGACAGGAGTAAATAAACAACCGAATCCCTCTGACCTCATGATGAAGGGGTAATGCCCTCCTTCAGCCATGGGTTTGCCACCGCCATCGGGGACATCGCCTGTCCAGGCACCATTCTTCCACCAGATTACAGGATGTTCTTTGTCGAATGGCTCGCCTTTAAGGTCAACTGAGGCGCGGTTGTAGAGGATACGCCGGTTCACGGGCCAGCACCAGGCCCATTTGGAGAAGAGCCCCACATTGTATGGACTGTCGTCGCGGCTGCGGCGGCTGGCCCTGTTGCCTGGGATGGGAGCTGTGGGTTCATCAGCGGGCTCCACATAGCTGCCGCAGTAAATCCAACAACCGCATGTGGTGGTACCGTCGTTCTTCAAATTGGCGAATCCGTTCACCAGCTTGCCCGTGGTCAGGTCGTAGCCATTTACCTCTTTGGCCACCTGATTGGGGTCAACATGGCTGCCATAGTTCCAGGTTAGGTTGAGTATCGCCTCGCGGTTAGGGGCTGCCACATCGGAAGCGTAAAGAGCCCTTATCTTGAGCATCAGCTTGTTCATCATGTCCAGGTCTGCGATAGCCTCACCAGGAGGGTCTGCTGCTTTGTAGCGCCACTGCATCCAGCGTGCGCTGTTGGTTACGCTGCCCTCTTTTTCATAGGAGCCGGCTGCAGGTAGCAGGAAGACCTCGGTATTGATGGCTCCGGGGTCAATCCCAGGCCGTTTCCAGAAGGCTGCGGTCTCCGTCTCCCAGAGATCAGTGCACACCAGCCAGTCCAGTTTGGCGAGTGCATTGCGCTCTTGGTTAGCGTTGGGTCCGCCCACTGCTGGGTTCTGGCCCCAGCACATCAGCCCCTTAACTTTACCCTTCTCCATGGCTTCGAAGAGGGCGATGTGTGTATAGTTCTCATCCCCGTCTACTTCGGGTTTATAGTGAACCTTCGGCAGGTAATTGTAAGCGAAGTCGTTGTCTTTGGTAGCAGCATCGCCCCACCACGACTTCAGCATGCTCACAATATATTTATCGCTGTTCTTCCACCAGTTCAAGCTCAGTGTGTCCTGTGATTTTGGTGTTATTCGGGTTATGTACTTTTGCAAGGTGTCCTCTGTGTGACGCGGGATGGGATTGTATCCGGTCATGATATGCGATAACAACCCCATATCTGTAGAGCCCTGCACATTGGACTCGCCACGCATTGCCTGGACGCCACCGCCACATACACCGATATTGGCTAGAAGGAGTTGAAGCATACAGTAGGAGCGTATAATCTGGGCACCGTTGGTGTGGTGGGTTGCGCCCATGGCGTACATCAGGGTCCCGGACTTGCCTACGGCGCCGCTTTCAGCGAAGGTCCTGGCAACCTCGAGGAACTTGTCTACAGGTGCTCCAGTTATCTTGTTGACCATTTCCGGGGTGTAGCGGGCATAGTGCTTCTTCAGTATCTGGAAGACGCAGTTGGGGTCCTGGAGAGTCTTGTCCTTTTTAGGGATACCGCTCTCATCCATCTGATATTTCCAGGTGGAGTTAGGATCATTGTATTTATGGGTAGCATTGTTGAGGTATCTCTTCGAGGTTTCGTCCCACCCTGAGAACATCCCGTCCAGGTCGGGCGGTCCCTTATAATTCGGATTAACTAGGAATGAGGCATTGGTGTACTCGGTAACATAGGTCATATTGTATTTGCCGGGATTGACATCCATGTCCTCGAGCACATATCTGATGATGCCGCCGATGAAGGCAACATCGGTTCCCGACCTGATGGGGCAGTAAATATGTGCCTTGGAGGCGCTTCTAGTGAATCTGGGATCGACAACTATGAGCTTGGCGCCTTTCTCTACAGCTTTAGTGATATGACCGTAAGCAGCAGGGTGGTTCTCCGCCGGGTTTCCTGCTATCACCAGTATATAGTCAGAATTTGCAATGTCTGTCCACCCGTTGGTCATGGCTCCACGCCCGAATGACGCCGCCAGACTGGCGACGGTGGGCGAGTGTCAGATACGGGCCTGGTGTTCCAGATAAACAATACCGAGGGCACGTGCCATCTTCGACAGCAGGTAGCATTCTTCGTTGTCCAGAGCAGCGCCGCCTAGGCAGCCAATAGCTTCGGTACGGTTAACTATGTTGCCTTCGTCGGTCGCTATCCAGTTGGCATCTCGTGTCGCTTTTATCTTTTGTGCTATCTTCTCTATCGCCCAATCCCAGGTCACCTCTTCCCAGTCTGTGCCACCGGGGCGCCTGTATAGCACTTTGCTCAGACGTCGTGGGTTATCGGCGCTCAACTGTCGCAGCGCAGCACCTTTGGCGCAGCCAGCGCCATTGTTTATGGGGTGCTCAGGGTCCCCCTCGATGTTCACCACCTTGAGCTTACCATTTACTTCCTCTGAGGCGACGATGAACCCGCAGCCTGAGCCATCAAATGGACAAATTGTGGTCTTCTCGCCTATCTTTTTGTTCAGGGTGAAAGCCTTGGGCGAGGCTGAGCCACTTTTTGAACCCAAGGCCTGCCAGATAACTATTCCACCTAACCCCGCCCCACCTGCTTTCAGGAAGTCCCTTCGGCTTAGTTCCATAATACCTCCTTACCTAAAGCAGTTAGAAGTCAATAAAAAAGGATGTCTTTCCCAAGACATCCTTTCCCCATTGGCACAAAGTTACCACGCTTATACCGCTATCTCTCTAAGCTGATAATGCTACTGTAATCAAAATAGAATACATAAAAGTTGAGCAAACACAATTCACCAGTTACCAGCCGTGTAATAGTTTATATCACGGTTACCTTAACTGTCAATAGTCTAATTAAAGCCGTTTTAAAAATTATTTTTTAATTCCTTTGTACGGTGTTTTTGGGGTCAACTCCGGTCTAGGAAGGCATCAATCTATAAGAGGTGTGATTCTTGCTTATCCCGTCTTATTTGCAGTCTACGACGCTTATCGTGTATTTGTATCGTAATATTATATTTGCTATAATATCGCACGATTGCAAGAAAGGATTTGCGGATGTTAGCTAAGGTGAAAACCGCTGCGGTAGTTGGATTGGATGCTCAGGAAGTTGAGGTGGAGGTCGATATTCTGAGCGGATTGCCCGCCGTGAATATCGTGGGTTTGCCTGATACCGCTGTTCAGGAAGCGAGGGAGAGGGTGCGCTCCGCTGTGAGGAACTCTGGTTGCTACTTCCCGATGAAGCGAATAACGGTGAACCTTGCTCCGGCTGACCTTAAAAAGGCAGGCCCTGCATATGACCTGCCGATTGCCATAGGCGTTATCCTTAGCTCGGAGCAGGTCTCTGTAGACACCTCTCAAATGCTTTTTCTCGGCGAATTATCTCTCGATGGCAGCCTGCGGCATACTCATGGCATCATCTCCATGGTTGGCCTAGCCAAAGATAATAATATATCTACTGTTTTCGTCCCTGCTGTTGATGCCAAGGAGGCTTCACTGATAAAAGGCGTGAACATCATCCCTGTTTCTACACTTTCCCAACTGGTTGCTCACCTCCGTGGGGTGGCGCCTATACCAGCCTTCGTTTCGGACGAGGTCACGGTCGAAGCAACCGGGGAAACAGCTTCATTGATTGATCTCGCTCTAATCAAGGGGCAGGAGCATGTGAAGCGCGCCTTGGAGGTAGCTGCTGCCGGCGGGCACAACCTCATTATGAGTGGCCCTCCGGGTAGTGGAAAGACGCTGCTAGCTCGCTCTCTCCCTTCTATCTTGCCTAAAATGGACATCAATGAGGCTCTCGAGGTCACCAAAATCTACAGCGTGAGCGGTCTCTTGCCTTCAGATACACCTTTGCTCACACAACGTCCATTTCGGGCGCCCCACTATACCATATCTCAGGTGGGGCTGGTGGGTGGTGGGCGTTGGCCCAGGCCCGGTGAGATCAGCCTCAGCCATCGGGGTGTTCTCTTTCTGGATGAGCTACCTGAATTCGGTCAAACTGACCTTGAGGTGCTGCGCCAGCCTCTTGAAGACAAGGTGGTCACCATCAGTAGAGCGCAGGGAAGCGTCACTTTTCCCGCAAATTTCATGCTGGTAGGCGCCATGAACCCCTGTCCATGCGGCTATTATGGTGACCCCGTTAAGCCGTGCACCTGTTCACCGGTGATGGTCTCTCGATATCAGAAGCGCATCAGCGGGCCCCTGCTCGACCGCATTGATATCTTCGTTGAGGTGCCACGCATCGACTATGAGAAGCTGGCTGATGACAGGATGGGCGAGAGTTCAGAGGTGGTAAGGCAGCGAGTTGAAAAAGCGCGCACAATCCAGAGGCAGCGATTTGCGGGCACGAAGCTTGCCTGCAACGCTGACATGACCCCTCTGGAGGTAAGGCAATACTGTAAGGTTGAGTCCTCTGCTCAGAACTTGCTTCAGGCGGCGATGAAGCAGTTGTGTCTTTCGGCGCGTGCCTTTCACCGCATCCTGAAGTTGGCTCGTACCATCGCTGACCTCTCTGACGCAGGTATCATCTCCGCTAGCCACCTGGCGGAGGCGATTCAGTATCGGCCCAGAGCTCAGATATAGCTCTCTCAATGAGCAAACTCGCTTTCAGATATCCACAGTATTGATGTCATTCTGAGCTTTGGCGAAGAATGTCAGTACTTACTGCTAATGCTCTCTTAAATCAGCTACCGAATAGGCCTTGACAAAAGCAGATAAGCCACATAAAGTCATTTCTTACTGGAGGATGGTAGCCTTGAAAAAGATAATTTACGAGGAGCGAACTTATACTGAAATCCCCGAGTCCATGTCAATTAGACAGGTTGATGACGCTTGGCACCCTTTGAAGAATCCCAACTATATCGAGTGGTGGTACTTCGATGTGATGAACAAAGACGGTGGCATCGTCAGAGGCCAGTTCTACATCTCAGGCAACATTTCGCATTCTCGCTCCGTTAGGACTGGCGTTAGGGCTACCTATGTCAAACCGGATGGAACAGAGCTCACCATAGAAGGAAAGTTGCCTTACTCCTCCTTTAAGGCCTCTACAGATGTTTGTGCTGTGGAAATCGGCAAGAATTACCTCAGGGGAGACCTTTCGCATTGCGAATTGCATGTTGAGGACAACGAGACGGCTCTAGACTTGGCTTTCGACTCCGGGATAACCGGCTTTACAAGCCATGCTTACTATGGCGATGAGAAAAGGTATATGTACTGGACGGTCCCTCAACCACGCGGTCATGCCAAAGGGACATTCAGAGCAAAGGAGGGAACCTTTGAAATTGAGGGGGTAGCGTACCGCGACCACAACTGGTTGAACTTCATGCCGCTAGATTTTATCGCTCACTGGGATTGGGGAAGAATTTATGACGAGGAGTTCACTATTATTTTCGCTGATATCGTTACCAGTAGAAGGTTAGGGAACACTGAAATAAAGCCTCTTTTGCTCTACGACTCTCGTGGATTCCTCTACCTGACGTCCGAGTCCAAGAATTGGAGCCTCACTAAGGTAGGTGGTAAGCTCGACCCTGTTACAGGGATAGAGCTGCCAGAGACGCTTCTGTTGAGGGCACACGATGAGGTCTTGTCCCTCGTGGTAGATTTAAAGCTCCAGAGGGTGTTTCAGAGGATAGACCCGCTTGCCGACTTCAACCCGCTGGTAAGATGGTTCATTAGGACATTCAAGGCAAAACCTTCTATAACCTCGTTCTTTTCTGTTGGCTCCGGCAGATTGAGCTTTTCTGGGCGTGAGAAAGCCTTGACTTGCAAGGCGGTGCATGAGCTTGTGAGAAACCAGTGACATATGGCTGGATGGGGGGCGCTCCCTTAAACCGTAAGCTGAAGTGGCAGTTGGCAGGCTAGGTTCCTGAGGTCTTTGAACTGGCGGTAGAGCCAGATAGTGATATCTTCTTCTTCAATCGCCTTTTTCAGTGCTTCGGCCCTTTTCCTTTTTTCTTGAGGGTCCATGGTCAATGCCCGGTACAATGCCTGGGTCGTGCCTTCCAGGTCTGCGGGAGATACCGATATGACATTATCTTTTAGTTGTTCATAAGCGCCGGCTGATTCGGATAAGATGAGTACGCAGTTGTTAGCATTAACAATCGGCCCCTCTTTGGCCACTAAATTCATTCCATCGATCACCGGGTTCACCATGAGCACATCGCAGAGTCGCATGCCTGCTAGCGATTGTGCGTAGTTATTTTCGAAGAATAATTGTATGGGACGCCATTCCTCGTTTCCGTACTTAGCATTTATCGCCTCTACAGATTCAAATATCTCTTGGGTATACCTTTCGTATTGCTTTATCCCGGCATGCGAAGGGACAACGAAGCAGATAAGCTTGACCTTGTTTACCAGGTGAGGGTAGCGCTCCAGCAACATATTGAATGCCTTCAAGCCCCTGCAGATATTCTTGCTTGGCTCGGCTCGGTCTACTCTCACGATGGTTTGTTCACCGAGGTAAGGCCGTAGTTTTTCTTCATAGTCCTGAACTCTAGGTGAGCGGGCTATCCTGCGCAGCGCAGCGACATCCACTGATACAGGATATGGAGAAACCTTGGTCTTATGCCCTTCATAAATTACGGTGCGTTTTTCGTAATCAACTTTTGCCTCATCGAGAAACATTTCACAGCAGTGCAGGAAATGATGAGCGTCTTGATTAGTCTGTAGGCCGACTATGTCTACAGCGCACAGGCTCTCCAAAATTGCCTTGCGCATGGAGTCAGGGAAAAGCTGCCAATAGTTGGAGGCAGGCCAGGGGACATGTATAAAATGCTGCAGAATAGCGTTGGGCATGTAGCGACGAACATAGCCACCAACCAGGTATAGTTGGTAGTCATGGATCATGACGAAGGGAGGCACCCTGTCATTTGCTGCTTCAGATACTACTGCTTCAGCGAAGGTGCGGTTTACCGCAACATATCCATTATCCCAAGCATCGTAGACCTTGGCATCTACATTGGGAGTATATGGCGAGTTCCACATATAATGCTGAAGGAACCAGAGCAGGGGGTTACAGAAGAGATTGTAGTATTTATGGTAGATGTTACGCGGGAAGGTAACATAGCGGAGATACAGCCTGTGCCCTGGTAGAGATACCTGGATGCGTCCATTGTGGCTAGCGGCAGCAAGGCGGTCGCCTTCTCCCATGGTACACGCAATCCAGGTGAGTTCTACATGCTTGCTGATACCCATGAGGGTGGTTACTACCCCGCCCGTGCTGCGATTTAACTGCAACTGCCTATCTGGGGTGATTCGATATTCAACAGGGCCTCGGTTAGTGACCAGTATAAGCCGTCTTTCAGCGAGCAATTCTTGACATAACTTCGATAGCTGGTCAGCGGCATGAACCAGCTTATATGACAAAACCATGCCATGAAATTAGCATATCGCATCTAGGTTGTCAACCGCGCGCTCCCAAATTGACATATAACTTAACTTATTCTAAAATCCCCAAAAGTAAAGACATACCATTGGAGAGAACATGACCGGTGACGAACTCAGGGAAAAGTTCCTTATTTTTTTTGAGCGTAAAGGGCATAAGGTTATCCCCAGCTCTTCACTCATTCCGCATGGTGACCCTACCCTGCTGTTGACCAGCGCAGGCATGGTTCAATTCAAACCTTATTTCACTGGCGAGTCAGTACCACCCGCACCGAGGCTGGCCTCGTGTCAGAAGTGCTTTCGCACCACGGATATAGGGTCGGTGGGCAATTTCAAGCACCTCACCTTCTTTGAGATGCTGGGCAATTTCAGCATCGGCGATTACTTCAAGAAGGAGGCCATCGCCTGGGCCTGGGAGTTCGTGCTGGACTGGCTCAAGATACCGAAGGAGAAGCTGTGGATTACCATCTTCCTTGATGACGATGAGTCATTCCGCTACTGGCAGGATGTTGGTGTCGAGGCTGAGCGCATTATCCGTTGTGGTGAGAAGGATAACTTCTGGGGACCCGCCGGTGAGACTGGCCCCTGCGGGCCCTGCAGCGAGATTCACTATGACTTTGGCGAGCAGTATGCTTGCGGGCCTGATTGCTCGCCAAGCTGTAACTGCGGTCGCTTCCTGGAGATATGGAATCTGGTATTCACCGAGTACTATCAGGACGCCAGTAAAAAGCGCACACCTTTGCCCAAGAAGAACATAGATACAGGTATGGGGCTGGAGCGTACCGCCGCAGTCATACAGGGCAAACGTTCTTTCTATGATACTGACCTGTTTGCTCCTATTATCCAGAAGATATCTCAGCTTACAGGCCGGAAATACGGTGAGGATGAGAAAACAGACCGCGCCATGAGGATAGTTGCGGAGCATGGACGGGCTGTCACTTTCCTTATTGCCGATGGCGTTATTCCCTCGAACGAGGGCCGCGGCTATGTGCTCCGTCGTGTGCTCAGGCGCGCAGTCGTCTTCGGTGAAATTTTAGGCTTGTATAAACCTTTTCTAGGCGAAGTAACTAAAGAGGTGACTACAAGGATGGGGCATATTTATCCTGAGTTGGTGCGAAACTGTGATGCTGTTCTCAAAGTCATAAATACGGAAGAGGCGAAGTCCTTCGGGACCCTAGCCGCAGGCCTAAATTTGCTAAATGTGATTATGGAGAAAGCGAAGGAAAGGGCGGGGAAAAGGATATACGGTTCAGAAGTTTTTGAACTCCATGATACTTATGGGTTTCCTGCTGAGCTGACCGCTGAGATGGCTGCTGACGACGGCTTATCTGTTGACCTTGAAGGTTTTGAGGCTGAGATGGAGCAGCAGCGAGAGCGGGCGAGGGCGGCGCATAAGTTTGTACTCGGCGAGAAGGCAACAGCATTTGATTATGCTTCCTTGTCGTTGCCATCAACGGAGTTTGTAGGATACAAGCGTACTAGCTGCAAGGCAAATGTTTTGAGTTTAGTAGTCGATGGGAAGCTAGAAGAGGCTACCAGCGAAGGCGAGCAAGTAGAGGTGGTTCTGGACAGGACGCCTTTCTATGCTGAGATGGGCGGTCAGGTGGCCGATGTCGGCGAGATAATAGGAAAACAGGGTAAGATAGCTGTTGGCGATGTAGTCTGGGCTAACGGAGAAATAATCGTGCACAGGGGAAAGGTCGTAGATGGGGCGGTATTCCATAATGAGAAGGTGATGGCTGGAATTGATGTAGACCGGCGTCTCGATATCGCGCGCAACCATACTGCTACGCATCTGCTTCACGCTGCCCTGCGTCAGGTGCTGGGCAGCCATGTGCATCAATCAGGCTCTCTAGTAGCTCCTGACCGTTTCAGGTTCGACTTCACCTATGAAGCACCTGTACTCAAGGAAGAGCTAAGCCAGATTCAGCGCATTGTGAACGAGAACATCCGCCAGAACCTACTCGTGACCAAGAAGGAGATGCCTTATACCCAGGCCGTTGCCGAGGGAGCGATAGCCCTCTTTGGCGAGAAATACGGCGATGTGGTGAGGACGGTGAGAATCGGTAGTGTCAAGTCTTTGGTGAGCTTCGAGGTCTGCGGCGGCACTCACGTTGACCGCACAGGCGATATAGGCCTGTTCCAGATAGTCAGCGAGGGCAGCATCGGCTCCGGCATGCGCCGTATTGAGGCAGTTACCGGACGAGGTGCTGAAAGGCTGATTGAGGAGCGTGCCTCCATGCTGGAGAAGATTGCCCAGCAGCTTCAAGTGCCTGCAGCTAGTATCGAGAGTAAGATAGCCAGCACATTAGAGGAACTGGACTCTGAGCGCAAGCGCGCAGCTGCACTGGAGCGCGAGTTGTCTAAGGAGACTGCTGCCTCATTACTGGGCAAGGTAGAGTCGGTCAAAGGCGTCTCTGTGCTTGCA
>Ga0315268_10009160_pt1 | contig 10299 bp, 10 predicted proteins | sample C1_top_MG_FD_204535 | JGI IMG/M metagenome (GOLD analysis project Ga0315268, IMG submission 204535) | Sediment microbial communities from Yellowstone Lake, YNP, Wyoming, USA - C1_top | ecosystem: Environmental > Aquatic > Freshwater > Lake > Sediment | place: USA: Wyoming | collected 2017-08-01 | reverse complement strand
GTAGGGAATCAGGCTCGACTGAAATGGTTTGCCGGGCATTGGATCATTCACATTTGATTGAAGATAGGGCCTCTTCAAGTGGAGATTTGTATCCACTCTGTCTCCTCTTTGTATCCACTTCCCCGATGAATTCGACAAATAGTGGAGACAGAGCGGAGACATGTATCCACTTCGTCTCCACTCCGCAATACCTCGAAGACTTTCTTCGAGGTATTGCGTCTCGGATCGGGGGAGCAACGCTCAACCGATCCGAGAACTTCCATCAGGGCTTCTGGTGGAATTTGCATCCAAATAAGCATCGGAGAGCTCCTGCTCAGATAAGGGAATGTCGTTCTCGGCGGGTTTCATGGCTACAATGCCCGTTACCCAAAGACAGCCAGACGGTGCCGGCTCGCCGGACCCCGTATGAATGGCTCCCAGCCTGCCGATGCTTGCGTCCTCGAAAATGGGCTCGAGGAACTGACCAGCCACTTCGATCGTGCAGCAGGTATAACTGAGACGGAGCAATCGGGCGCCGTGCAGAAGCTCAGCCTGAAACAGCCAGTGATCGGGCACCAGTCGTCGCGTACCGTCGGCGGAGACAAATAGACCGCCAACCAGGGCCGAGCGGAGTGAGGCGCGAGGCGTATAGCATTGCGGTGACATCGGTCCTCTCCTGGATTGGGCGCTGAAAGGCGCATTCGTGTAAGTCCGGCTCATCGGCTTATCTCCATTCCATGTGCTGGCCCGAGACGGTCGTGGGCAGCATCGAAGACGGTGGCATGCTCGACTGCCCGCCGCCAACCGAGTCGTTCGGCGATTCGCCAGAAGGCTGCACGCGAGGCGCCAATGACATCAGATGCGGCCAGCCGGTCGGCGGCTCGCTCGAGGCGTTCGAAAAGGTGTTCCTTCTCGGGGGTAAAGATATGGGCCTGGTGGCGACCCCTGGAACAGGCCACATAGGCGGCCTTCGCATCCAGGTGCTCTGCCGCGATCACGACCTGGTCGTGCGTGCGACCCTGAGACTTGTGGCTGGTGACGACATAGCCGTGGCAGAAATGACGGAAACCGGAGGGTAACCTCTTTCCTTCCTGGGTCTCCAGGGATCCATCGGCGCGGAGATTTGTGATGGTAAGGACTTCGCCGTTGACGAGGCCCTCTTCACGTAGATTGCGGCGAATGAGGATCTTGTCACCCGTGGCAAGCTCAATCGTTTTCGGCAGCGAGACAGCGATCTTCTTTGCGTATCGGGCGACATCAATCGACCGGTCGTGACCCACAAGCCAAATCCGGCCGGCTTCAATGCGCTCAACTTCAAGAGTTCGGCCACGCTCGATAGAACCGACGCGTGCGTTAAACGTAACCAACATGCCCGCCCGGAAATTAGCCGCGTCACTCTTTTGCTCAGTGGTCCAGTCCAACTGCTCATGAACGGTAATGACAGTCCCCTCGTCGAGCAATCTCCGCTGCTTGAGGCCTTCACGGATGGCCTGTGTGAAGCGGTGGTTCTCTTCCCAGGTTGGGGATATGGCAATGCACCGATCGAGATTGGTCCCGCCGGCGGTGACCTCGAAGTAGGCTTCTGCCGCCCGCTCGATGTATTGGCCTCGCGCTTCCCGAACCCAGTCAAGGGCATCGAGCTGCTTCATGCCTCCGAGGGCGTCGCCCCGGGCCATGGTGCGGATGGCGGCGTTATAGCCTTCCGTCTGCTGCCGGCGGATATCCTTGAGTTCTGACCGGGCTAGATTTGAGTGTTGCTCCAGGATGCGGAGGAAGTCTCCCGCTTCGACGGCAACGTGCTGGCGCACATCGCCGACAAGGAGGACTCGAGCATCCTGCGCCTGAGCGACACGGAGGAGAGAGGCGCCCATTTGAATCGACTGGAGACTCGACTCGTCAATAATGATCACGGAATGGCGAAGGTCTGAGGTCTTTTCCTGATTAGTGAGGAAGCTGTCGACGGTCGTGGCCTGGGTGAATCCATCACGTCGGAGGACTTCTACGGCCGAAGTGGTCGGCGCCAGGTAGAAGGCGGTCCTTTCGGATGCTTCCAGTCCTTTCCGGATCTCCCTGAGACAGGTAGTCTTCCCGGCTCCTGCGCAACCTCGAATGGCGTAGACACGGTCGGTAGTCCGTAGGGTTTCGAGAACCGCTTCCTGCTGTTCTTCCGACCTGAAATCAAAAGCCACGCCCTCGGTCTTTCCCAGGGGCGTGCAGCAATTTTGGCTTTGATTGACAAACTCGATTGCCCACCGCTCAAGATGTAATCCGACCCGGGAGGTCCACTGGCACGACAATAACGGGTTATGCGGATGCGCGGCCAACCGTACCATGCCGGTATAGACGCTCTCCATATAGCGCCTGAGCGTTGCAAGGTCGAGATGGCCAAGCTGATTGTTGAGCGCCTCGGCGAAGAGCTGGTGGCCTCGCAGTACGGAGTGGCGTTCGTAGAGATGGTCGCGTGCGCGCATCAGCGCCCGCCAGCTTGACCCCATCCAGACTTTTTCATTGGCGCCGGCGAAGGCACGCTGTTTGATTCCCTCGAGCACCGCTAGCTCCGACTCGGAGAGTTGCGAGCGCTGCAGGGTTCGAACTTCGGGCGTAGTGGTTTCATTGAGTTTGACGTTGCGGGTCTCGCGGGTGATGACATGGATCTCACGGGTAGTGGGGCTACGGCCTTTCTCCCTGCGAAACGCTTCAATGCCAGCTTCGACCTCTCGACGCCTCTTGCTGAATCGCTCCCGGATGTCGGTTGAAATCCGTTTGAGTTCAAACCCTTCGACCACGCCCTTTTCGCTCCGGGCTGGCTCAATCTGATAACCCAGCCGGCGGCACTGCAAGGCGAGTTCATTCTGGTAGACCTTGCCGACATACCGGATGGCTTTGAACATCTCGCAGGTGTCCAGGGCCAGCCAGCGCCGGCGGTCGGAATCCCAGGTAGCGTTTGCGACCACGAAGTGGGTGTGAAGCTGGGGATCCAGAGCCCGCGAAGCATCGTGGCGGAAGGCGGCGCCGCAGAGGTTTCCGCTGATCTGAGGCTGCCGGGTCATGCCCGAGCGATAAGCTGCAAAGCGCTCGAGCTCCGCGAAAGCCCTGGCCGCGGCAAGATCGTGAGCTGCATATAGGCGCTGGTCATCGAGAGCGACGGCCATAATGGAGACACTTTTCTGAGCCGAACACTGGAAGTCGAAAAAGCGCACGCCATTTTCCGGTCTTCGCGGCGTCAGCCGGCCGGAGCGGTCTGGTAAGAGGTTCCGGCGCAGGGCCTCAAACGCCGCATCATCCTTGCCAATAGAGATACCGGATAAACCCAACCGCTCGGATCCCTTTCCAATCCACATCCCGGTGACCTGCTCGTTTTCGCAGTAGTAGTCGTTGGCGGTCAGATGACTGCTCAAGTAGGTGCTGCCATCCTTGATCTTGGCGCAGGTGAACATGGTCAGACTTACCAGTCCCGGGACTTCAGAGCCTCTCACCGGCTGAGGCTAGACGATGGTTTAGATTCCGTGCTCGACCTCGGCCGCGAGGCTCAGGTCGACCTTCGGCTGGTTGAGCCGCGGTTCCCGAGCCTGGGTCTTCTCCCGCTGTTCCTGGACCACTCGACGAGCCTCCTGTGAAACGGTCGGGTCGGTGTGGAACCAGCTTCGGGCTTCCGCGTCCCATCGGCAGCCCATCTGTTTCATTTGTTCGTTGAGCTCGTAAGGCACTTCGGGAATGTAGTGCTTCTCGGCTCCCCGGGAGACCAACTCCTGCGCCCGGGCGGCCGTTTCACTGTCAAAGTGATACCAGGCCTTGGCCTCGGGATCCCAGTGACAGTCCATCGCTTTGAGCTGTTCGGTGACTGGAAAGCAATTGCCCTGAAGGAAGTGTTTCTGCGGTCCCTTGTCGACTACGGCCTGCGCCTGGGCCGCCAACTCGCTATCGGTGTGGAACCACTGCTTCGTATCGCCGTCCCACTGGCAGCCAAGCGTCTTCAATTGTCCCCTGACGTCGTGAGCGTTGCCGGTCAGGTAATGGCGCGTGCCCGATTCGGCGATCAGTTGCTGGGCCCGTGCGGCGGCTTCCTTATCGGTGTGATACCACACGGCGGCTTGCGGATCCCACTTTGCTCCCAGATCCTTTAGCTGGTCTCGCAATTCATAGGGAGCCTGGCCGATGATGTGCCTCTCCGGCTGGGGTGGCACCAGTTTCTGGGCACGGGCTGCGACTTTGCGGTCTAAGTGATACCACTGGCCGGATTCCGGGTCCCACTTACAGCCCAGCTCTTTCAGCTGGTCTTTGGCATCAAAGGTGTTGCCGGTGATGAAGTGTTTTTTCTCTTCCTTCTCCATGATGTATTCCTCCAAAAAATCAGGTTTCCTGTTTCTTTAACCATCGATCAACAAAGATCGATGACAAGGGTTGCCGCTCGGCGTTTTTCCAGTTCGGCAAGGGCTTTACGAACGGTCAAGGTGGCGTAATAGGCCGGATTGTGCTTGTCCGAGCGTCTCTCTTCGAGCAGAGCCCGAACAGATTCGGGACTTTCGCCTTGTTCGAGCCGGCGGAGGGTCTCGGCCCAGTCGCGCTCGGACTGGCTGATCTGCCCCTGAAAAGCTCGTTTTGGTGACGTTGCAGTTTGCATTCCGGGAAGCGGCTCGGTGAGAGCCTCGATGCGAAACTCCGAGGGAAAGCAAGTGATCCCGGACAGTTTTTCAGCGGTCACCTGGTAAGGCGGATCATACTTTTGGTTATATAGGCCCGGAATTCGCAGTACGCGGGTCACATCGGTAGCCGCGCGGTCGGCCCCATATTTGCGGGCCATGGCGCGCTGCAGCTGCTCCGCTTCTTCCTTTCCAAAGCCGGCAACCTTCCAGACAACCTGGTATTTGCCGATCGACGTGTTCAAAACATAGGACGGTTTCGGCAGTTGCGTGTCGCCGAGGATCGCCGCGAGTGCCTGGTCCCCATTCTGGTCGAGATCCAGGTAAAGGTGTCGCACGACGGCAATGTCCTGCTTGGTTCTTCCGCGCGCATTGTCTTTTAGCGGGTTCATGCTGATATAAATGTCGTTTCCTTTCGCATTTTTGAACCTGAGCCAGGCCTGATATCTGGGCCCGGCCAGATGTTCCGCCGTGGCAATGCGCTGAACGAGCTCGTTTCTCTGTTGGTTTTTAATCACGACAGCCAGCCGGTCGCCGACTTCGAAGTTGTCCCGGATGTACTCCCACGAGGTGACGGTTTGGCTTTCCCGACCTTGGCGTTGCATGTCTGCCTCTTATCGTGTCCCAGGATTCAGACCGCTCTAACGTTCCCCGATGAGCCACAGGAAGTCGGGATCTTGCCCGATGGCCAGATCACAATCCGGACCGGGGACGGCGTCAGCCTCGAAGAAAAACTCGATCCTGGCCGGCGGCTTGCCATCACAATCGGGTAGCGGGTCTCCGTAGTTCAGGTAGACCGGATCGGTGTCACTGCTACACCAGACGGCTTTACGGAAAACGAGTGAGACAGGCGTGGCCTTCTCGGCCTGGTGGTCGGAAAGCTGCGTCTGGAGAGCGCCGGTAGCCAGTAAGCTAGCGACGGCATCGGGATCATCTGTCGCCAGAAACAGCCGCAAGCGCTGCTCGACACGATCTACGCGGGTAATAGAAAAGGGCGGCATCGCCGCGGTCTCTTCGTCGTGGAGTATCTCAACCACGTAATCCTGGGCCATGAGGTTCACGGAAGCTTGCGGAACGGGCAAAATCAACAACAGTACCGGGAGTGCTGCCGAAATAAAAACTCGCATGGTGTCTCCTTTCTACAGTTCGCGATCCATTACCTTCAGCGCCTGACAGACAACCACGCCCACAGCAAGCCGGTTCATCCGTCGTTCTGATCCGGGAGGGCGATTGTCATCAAGCTGGCTGACCTGGGGTAGAGGCTTTTCGAATTCCTTGGACGAGTCAGGTGCTCTCGCTTCACGGATTGACTGTCCCGAATCTTCTGGGTGGCGCGGAGGGTCCTGCGGGGCTCGGGAGGCTTCTGGTTCTTGAACGGTGCTCTCGCCACAGGAATGGGTGAGTTCGAACGGACTACCCGTCAGCGCGCGTGCAATAGCATCGTAGGCATTCTTAGCCGATTGAACCTCCGACAGGAAGTTCTGGTATGACAGAGCGGCACCGAGAGCCTCCTTTTCGGCCAGCCGAATACATGTATCGCGCTGATCCCTGGTCGCCCGGAGCTCGTGTTCTTCCGTGGCCGTGCGCGGCCGGTCGGGAAACTTGACCTCCAGTCTTTGGAGTGTCCCCTCGCATTCCAGCACTTGAAGCGTGTGTGCCCGATACCTCGTGTTGCCGCTGCCATAGTCCTCCAGATATCGCTTGGCGCATTCAAGGCTGCGGTAACTCGTCTCGAAGCTCGCAGACTCCTCCCTCGCAACTTTCCGGAATCCCGAATCCCGAAGCTTACTGTCATAGGCTTCAATGACGGCCTGGAACCCTCGTATTGTGGCTGTCTCCAGCTGCGCATGGTCACTGTAAGTGAGGGCGATGTCAGGAAGGCCGAGCTCCTGGTAGCGACCGGCCAGCATCAGAAGGGCTTCAACTTTTACATTTTGAGCGCTGTATTCGGTCTTTGTCCTTTCTCTAGCTTTCTCCGTCAGGGTGTCTTCTGGAGTGGTCTTCTCCCGGGTGGCCGGCTGGCCGGAAAGGGTTCGAGCGTTGCCTTCGCCGCTCGGGCTGGTGGGAGCATCGCCCGGTTCCTGGCCGGCTCTTTGGCAGAATTGCGCATTCAAGTTGTGATGAAACGCTTTGAGGGTGCAAAGCTTAACCAGTCCTTCGAAATACCGCCGGGTGCAGCTATCGTCAGTTTCGTCAACAGCTTCCTGCCACTGCCTGGCCTCACGGGTAGCCGCCTGCTCAGCCTCGACCGCTTCGGCCAAGCCCTTGGCATACTGCTGGTACTCGAGGGCAGTGCTCTCTCGATATCGACTGTTGACGGCCTGATCTGCCGGGTCGTGTTGCATGGGACCTCCATTATTGCCGCCAGAACTGGGGCATCTGATAGTTCGGAATTAGCTGCAGTTCCCCAAGCCATGAGGGGTGTTCCCTCACAATGAACTGGCCGTGAGCTTTCCCGTCGGTTTCGTAATGATTGAACTCGAACTGATACAACGTCCGCAGCTTATAGGGCGGAAAGGAAGCCGAACGTTCGTAATCGAGCCCTTGAACCTCGGCGATCTCCAAGAGGCGCCGGGAATGGTCCGGGAGCTGACACATCTGAATCACCACATGGATGGAGCGGGATATCATCTCCTTGACTGCGCGGGCGGGGACATCCAGGCCGGACTGCAGGATCAGCCCCTCGAGGGCGAGCAAGGCATCGTAGGTGGAATTAGCGTGAATAGTCCCCGCTCCACAGTGCCCCGTATTGAAAGCGCGCACGAGATCGAGCGCCTCCGGGCCGCGAACCTCACCGACGATGATCCAGCGGGGATTCATCCGCAGGCTGGTTCGCACAAGGTCCCGCAGCGTGACCTCGCGATCCTGGCCGTCCAGGGCGTGCTTAGTCTCCAGCGCCACCCAGAGTTCGTTGGAAATGGCGATCTCCCGGGCATCTTCCACCGTGACAACGATCTCGGAGGACGGTATGAACGAGCACAGGCGATTGAGCAGCGTCGTCTTGCCGCTGCCCGTCCCGCCTGAAATCAACAGATTCTTCCCAAGCCGCACGATTGCTTCGAGGATTTCCACGCCTGCCTGGTCGACCGAACCGAAACGGACAAGGTCCTCCCACATGAGGTGAATCTCGGGAAACTTGCGGATGACAATGCAGGCGCCGCGGTGATAACACGGATCGACAATGATGTTGACGCGGCTCTTATCGGGCAGCCGGGCATCCAGGATTGGTTCGCGCGCGTCGAGGCGACGGGCCATCTGCCGGCCGATAGTCTTGGCAGCGGTCATCAGGTCCGCATCGGAGAACCAGGCGGCATCAACCCCTTCGAAAGCCCCGCCGCGACGCCGGACATAAACATGGCGGCTGCCATAGACCAAAATGTCGGTCACCTCTGGATCGTCCACCCAGGCAGCAATCGGACTGAGCGAAAGTTTCAGGAGTTCCTTATCGAGTGCGTGCGCCTTCATGAGTCTTCCGTCGTGCCTCGAGTTGTGAAACCAGCATTTCGGCCGATAGCCTGATGGCTGCGGCCAGGCCGCGCGGGCTGCCGGCGCCGTAGCGGATGAATATCGACTTCTTCTGCCGGGCGTTCCTCAGGTAGGTCTCGACCATCACCCCCGGAAGCGTTTTGGCGGTCTCCTTCTCCTCGATCCCCACGATGCAGATCCCGATCCGACACGGCGCGTTCGGCTTGATTTCGAGTGTCGCCTCTGCGAGCGCGTGTTCCAGGGCCAGGCGATAGGCGCCGCGGCATCTGCCCGTCAGGTCCTTGAGAATCTCGATCTGGATCTCGGTTTCATCAAGGACAAATCCCTCATCGTAGTAGTACCCGAAATAAACATTGCCCCTGAGCTTCCGGTAAATGGCCTCGGTAAAGAACCGGTTGAGGCTTCGCGGCTCGAGGTACACGTCAGGAGAATCTGTCAGAAAGGGCCGCCGTGCGCCCAGACGGGAAAGCTCGATCAGGTACTCACGCTGGTCTACCTTCTTTGGCGTTTCGGCGCCGAGCGCCGCAATTGGAAAGAAGAGCGCGAGCACGGCCTGAGTCAGGCACACGGCGACCTTTTGCGATGCGGGATGCAACCAGCAGTTAACGACTTGCATAGTAGCTGCGTTCGCTGATCTTCGCGTAGGGCGAGATCAGGATATCCTCCGAAAGGTAGAGTTTCAGTTTCTTCCCCTGGTCGACGCGGATTGTGGGAACGATCGTCGAGTACTGCGCCATGATGTTTTCCAGGATCCGGTTGAAGTTCTCCGACGTGCGGCCGAACACGACGGCACGGGTGGAGAGAACATCGCGGCTGCGCTGGGCAGCCCCTGACAGACCGTCCAGAACCCCGAAGAAGATCGCGGTTCCGAATTGCAGGAACCAGTGCCGCTCTACCTTGGAAACCACCCCCAGGGCGCCGGTTTCGTCGAGCGCCTTTAGGGCCTTGCGGCCCGATGGCAGGTCGACGGAAGGACCGTTAGGCAGAATGATCCGGTGGAAGCTGATGAATAGCCGGGCGGCGCCCTTATAAGTAACCACCTGGGAGAATCCGACAATGCGAGAGCTCGCTGGAAACACTACGTATTCGGCACTATGGTCGAAAACATCCTTCGCAATCTGGCAAATCACGGGTGAAGGCTCCGTATCGGCGATGATGCGGTTCACCAGGACCGCTTCCAACATCTCCCCCTCGTATAAGGTGACCGGCGGGTAATCTGTATAAAGGAGACTGGCCTTTTCTTCGCCCGGCACATTGACTGACCTTTCTGAATCCTGTGGCTTCGCAGGCGCGGCCTTTGATGCTCTTACTGAAGTATCTACGGTCGGATCCGCGGACGTGCTTTGAAGCGACTGAACGGTCTGCTTCTGCGGCGCGTCCACATACTTTGCCCCGCCGAAAGTGCGGGAATAGATAAACATCGGGGCCGAGCCGGTGTCGGGGGCAGCCACCTTCTGGACGGGTTGAGTATCTTTTCGTCGAGGTTCAGGGGAAGGCGGCGGAGGTGTTTCTACCGGAAGAGATCCGCGCAAAACGTGGGCAATGGCTTCTTCCTCGGCTCGGGCCTCGCGATCAGACAGCTTGGCGGATAGGTCTCGACCTGAGTCCTTGTCCATGTCGAGATCCTTGAGGAGGCTATTCGCCTGGGCTTGGCTGTCATCTTCTTTACGAACCAGGAATGATTGGTCGCGGATCTGCGCGGCCTTTTGTCTTTCTCGCTCTCGCTCGTCGGCGTCATACTTCAGTTGCTCCAGTTCTTCCGTCGTCAGCCGAGGCAGACCGTCACGGCGATGCCGGATCGCGACTATCAGGACGGCCGCCGCCACCAAAAGAAGGGCAACTCCGAGCGTGACAAAGAACCAGAGGCGTCGCCCCCGCTTTGCGGGTGCAAGGGCCTTTTCTTCTGCAATGTCGGTCCTGACTTCTTCTTCGGTTGGTTCCATAGCCTCTCCTTTGCCTCTGCTTATCGGGCCACGTCAATGGCTTCGCCGGATCTCGCTCACCTGGTTGCCGAGCTTCAGGAAGAAGTGTTTTTCTCCCGGCGGAAGCACTCGGTGAACGACGTAGTACTCTCCTTCATCGGTGTATTTGACGGGTTCGAGCTTCTTCTGGTCGTTGCTCTCCCCGACATAGACCAGCGGTCGCTCTTGCGACTTGGCCAGTCGGATGTATGTAAAAATGCCGTCGTCGGTAA
>Ga0315268_10009158_pt1 | contig 10299 bp, 9 predicted proteins | sample C1_top_MG_FD_204535 | JGI IMG/M metagenome (GOLD analysis project Ga0315268, IMG submission 204535) | Sediment microbial communities from Yellowstone Lake, YNP, Wyoming, USA - C1_top | ecosystem: Environmental > Aquatic > Freshwater > Lake > Sediment | place: USA: Wyoming | collected 2017-08-01 | reverse complement strand
CCTTTTTAATCTATGAACCAAGAGGCCTCAGTTATCGTTGGTGGCAGATCAAAAACTATTTCAACCTGTGGCCATTTTCGTATTAACCACCCCCACCCTCCCCTCCCCCATCAAGGGGGAGGGGGAAAAGGGGAGGGGGAGATTTCAAAAAGGGGGTGATGCACGTCATCAAAGGGTGGGGAGAAAGAAATCGGTCAATAATCGTTCATAATTTTTATTCAACTTTTTATTGGAGGTGAACAATGAAAATTAGATTTTTTACCATCGCGTTGACGTTACTTATTTTTTCAACTTCAACCATCTTTGCCCAGGAAATTAAAATAGGTGGCCTCACGGATTGCACAGGTGCGACTTCAGATGTGGGCAAAGACTATGCACTCGGTTTGGTAGAAGCCTTTAATTATGTGAACGAGACTGGCGGAATTAATGGTAAAAAGATTAAATATACCTGGTTTGATTATGGCTATCGTATTCCAGAAGCCATCACGAAGTATAATTTTCTTAAACGGATGGGGGTAATAGCTATCGAAGGTTGGGGGACTGGTGATACAGAGGCCCTTTCTCCAACGGTTCTAAAAGATAAAATCCCTTATGTCTCCGCCTCTTTTTCAGCCCATCTGACGAATCCTGCTAAAACTCCATATAATCTTTTCTTCGCACCAGACTATTCTGTCCAAGCCAGAGCTGTTCTTACAACTTGGTTTGAGACGAGATGGCCAAAACATAAGGACTTTGGTAAGAGAAAACCAAGGTTTGCCTGTGTATTCGCCTTCCCCTCTCCCTATGCCAGTGCTCCAATTAAGGCGATCAAGGATCATGCCACAATGCTCGGCTTTGAGATAGGCGATGATCAGGATGTCGCACTGACCTCAATGGATACCAAAAGTCAGATCATGGCTCTCCAAAAATTTAAACCAGATGTATGCTGGCATGGAAATACCACCATGTGCGTCTCAGCCACAGTCAGAGACGCCTATGCCCTCGGTCTCGGCGCTGACTGGTTGGTAAACTACTGGGGATATGATGAAAATTTGTGGCGATTGGCAGGCAAAGCAGCAGAGGGGGCGATGTGTGCTGGCCCAGCTTACTTTTTTGCCGATAGCCGAGGAAAGATGAAGCTTGTTCACGATTATGCTGCAAAATATAATCCCGGAATCCCTGCCAAAGACCGCATTAAGTTTACAGTGACCGCCTGGGCCAATGTCCTCTTGTTGAGGGAAGCACTGATCAGAGCGGATAAGGCCAAAGATTTGACTGGAGAGGGCATTCTTAAAAAAGGCTTTGAGACTTTGAAAGATTATGCCATTCTCGACGGAGGTCTTGGTACCAGTCCGGTGACCTTCACCCCTACCGACCATCGAACAACCGGTATTGTTCCAGTATATGAACTCAAAGAAGGAAAATTTAATTATGTCAAAACAATCGATGTCAAAACACGCTGGCCTGAAAAATGGGCTAAGGAATGGTTTGGGTGGTAAAAAGGGGTAATCCTGTGGAGACAACACAACCGATCCTAAAGTTAAATAATGTTGAGGTTAAATACCATGAGGTGATCCTTGTCCTGAAAGGGGTCTCTTTGGAGATCCCTGAAGGGGGCATCATCGCCCTCCTTGGAGCAAATGGAGCAGGTAAGAGTACTACGCTCAAGGCGATTTCCGGTCTCCTCAAGGTAGAAGTTGGGGAAGTCACTGATGGAGCCATTGAGTTTAAAGGTGAGCGTATCCACCGAAAAAGTGCCATGGAGATTTCCAAGATGGGTATTATCCAGGTTATCGAAGGCCGGAAGGTCTTTGAGCACCTTACCGTTGAAGAGAATCTTAAGGTAGGGGCCCATTTGAGAAAGACCGGATCAACCAAGGAAGGCTTGGAAATGGTCTATCACTACTTCCCAAGACTGAGAGAAAAGCGAAATGAAGTGGCTGGTTATGTCAGCGGAGGGGAACAGCAGATGACTGTGATCGGTCGGGCTCTCATGGCACAACCCAAATTGATGCTTCTGGATGAACCCTCCATGGGCCTTGCACCCCTTCTCATTAAAGAGATCTTCGACATCATTACCAAGCTAAATCATGAAGAGAAGATTCCTATTCTGTTGGTAGAACAGAATGTAAAATTGGCACTTACTGTAGCACCATATGCTTATGTCTTAGAAAATGGAAGGCTTGTGATGCATGACACTTCAGAGAAATTAAAAGAGAACCCAGATATCAGGGACTTCTATTTAGGTCTCTCTGACCTGGGTGAACGAAAGAGTTTTCGCCAGGTCAAGCATTACAAAAGAAGAAAGAGATGGCTCACTTAAACGCCGTGTCACGTGCCCCTGCCTACCGCAGGCAGGCGTGACTCGTGACCGTGAGAAAGAAAGTAGAGGGAAATGTCATGCTGAATCCTGAAAGAGTCATTCTGAACTTGGTTCAGAATCTCTTCAGGACAGGCTTGGTTCAGCATCTAATAAACCAGAGCCTGAAACGAGTTCAGGGTGACAAAACGTTTTTCTCAGAGATCTCACAACGGGTACGGAAAACGGACACGGTCACGTTATTTCATAAAAACGGAAGGAGGTTTGATAATGAAAAGAATATTCATCATCGCCTGTATCTTTGGCATGGGATTGGTTTTAATGTCGTGTGCAGGAATGCCGACCAAGCCGACGGAAGCTAATTTTAAGGCCCCTACAGTGGCTCTCGAATCCGTCCAGGTCACCCAATATAATGGGTTTTGGTATTATGACGCGAAGATCACCCCCCTGAAGGGTAAAGCAGGAGCCAATAGTGCAATGCTCCCTATGGCTTTCGTTTTTAATATCACCAATCCCAATGATTATCCGATTAAGTTAGATGGCTTCGGATTCACAGTTGCCTTTGAGGATTTTGATGTCAATATGGTCAATGCCTTTGAGACGCAGTGGATCCCAGCAGGCAAAACCAATCAAATTTCTGTGGCATCCATCCTTGATGTCCAGCAGGTCCTGTTGAGTCTTTTGATCCCTAATGCTGAGAAGGTGAAGGCAAAAAATACAAACGCCTGGGCCTTACTTGAGAAATGGTGGACTCAGATCCCAAATATGACCGTCCCCATCAGAGTGGAAAAAGGGGCGGCCACCTTCACAGCAGATGGTGTCCAAAAAGTAATTCCCTTCACCGCTAAATATCCAAAATGAGATGAATCCTCAAATCCCCTCTTCTCCTTTAAAAAAGGAGGAGAGGGGATGAAAAAGGACGAATTTCCCAGGAGACTCATATGCCCAAACCAGAGGTGATGGATCGGACTGTAGGGTTTTTGAAAAAAAATCTCGAAACCATGCCTCATAAAAAGCGCCTTGAATATCTCAATCAAAAACTACGAGGGATCATACAATATGCTTATAAAAATTCTGTGGCTTTTAAAAACAAAATGGATTCCGCAGGATTGAAACCAAAGGACATTCAAACGATAAAAGATTTAGAAAAAATTCCTATTACCAAAAAGGCCGATTTAGTAGAACTCCAGAAGAAAAATCCTCCCTTTGGTGGATTTGAGGGGATTCCGATTTCGGAAATGAGAAGAATCTTTGTCTCACCGGGTCCCATCTACGAACCGGGCGAGGCGGAATACAATGAATTGGGTTGGGCACAGGGAATGTATGCAGGGGGATTTCGGCCAGGAGACATTACTATCAATACATTCAGTTACCATATGGTTCCTTTTGCACTGCAAATGGTGGACAATTCCCTTCATAGGATCGGATGTATCTCTATCCCTATGGGCGTTGGGAATACTGAACAACAGGTCCATATCTTAAAGGATTTCAAAGCCACGGGATACTGTGGCACCCCAAGTTTTCTTCTCAACATTGCTGAAAAGGCTGAGGAGATGGGATTCGATTTAAAAAAAGACCTGAATCTGCGGGTGGGATTTGTCGCTGCAGAGATGCTTCCAGAATCACTTCGATCCAAATTGGAAGAAAAATTTGGAATGATCATTCGACAAGCTTATGGAACCGCTGACATTCGCTGTTTAGGCTATGAATGCATAAAAAAGAATGGGATGCATGTCCCCGATGACAAAATTGTGGAGATCGTAGACCCTCAGACGGGCAAACAATTAGGCCCAGGAAAAATCGGGGAGATCGTTGCTACCACTTTCGATAGAACCTACCCTTTAATTCGATTTGGAACGGGAGACCTCTCCATCCTAACTGAGACCCCCTGCCCTTGCGGTAGAACCTCGCCGAGATTGTTAAAGATTCTTGGACGAGTCGATCAAGCGACTAAGGTCAGAGGCCTCTTTGTGCACCCCGGTCAGGTAAATGAAGTCGCCTCAAGATATCCGTTCATTGCAAATTATCAGTTAGTGATCACGAGAAAAGAAGACAAGGATGAGATGGTTTTACGCATTGAACTCAAAGAAGAAGTTTCCCAACCCGAAAAATTAAAGGAAGAGGTTGAAAAGACTATTCGGGATGTGATGAAAGTGAGGGGGGATGCCCAATTTGTTCCAAAGGGAACCATCCCAGAGGGAGCTAAAAAGATTGAAGATCAACGCACCTGGGATTAAAAACAGGGAATATTGGAATACTGAATACTGGAAAATTGGAATAATGCTCCAAAACAATCTATGGGACCCAATTTAATCTTTCCCTTTCTTCCATTATTCCAACATTCCATCATTCCATAAGTTCTTTTTTTGTTTTGACGACTTTATGCAAATTATGCTAATATTCAACCAAAATAAAAGGGAGGAGGGAAATTTATGAAAATTCACTACAAAGGATTTATGAGGGAAAAAATCCGAAAGAATCCAGTCACGATAGGCCCGGAGGCATCCTTTTATGAGGCCAGAAATCTCATCCATGAGAAAGGTGTACGGCATTTACCCGTGGTGGATAAGAATAATATGTTAGTGGGAATTGTTACAGACCGAGATATCCGGGAAGCCGCACCTTCTGATGCAACCTTGCTCAGTGTTCAGGAGCTTAATTACCTTTTAGGAAAACTCAAAGTTTCAAGCTTTATGACGCCAAAGGACAAACTCATTACGATTACTCCTGATACACTCATTGAAGAGGCTGTCCAATTGATGCATGACAATAAGATTGGGTGCCTCCCTGTGATAGAGCAGGGGAAACTTTACGGGATCTTTACAGAAACAGATGCCTTAGACCATCTGGTTGATATTTTTGGTTTCAAACAAAAAGGGACACGCCTGACCCTTGCTCTCGAAGACAAACCTGGTACCATGCTCGGCATCCTTGAAATATTTAAGAAATACAATATCAATATTATCAGCATTGTCACACCCTCTTTTATGGTGGAAGGGAAAAGAATTGCTGCCATCCGGATTAAAACAGAGGAGTACAAGGATGTTGTGAAGGATTTAGAGAATGCAGGCTATGATGTCTTGTCCATAGGCAAATGGCCCTCCATTTAATCTAAATTTTTTTCGTTTAAACTAAACAGTTTACGTTAAGTGGCATTGATCGGGTAGTTTTATGGAAAACAATGGGACAAAATATTTTCAAATCGGAGAACTGGCTAAATTATTGGAACTGAGTACCCGAACGATCCGATACTATGAGGAGATCGGTCTCCTCAACTCTGTCAAAAGAGTCGAGGGAGGGAAAAGGATCTATACGGATAAAGATTATCAGCGTCTAAAATTTATTGCAAGACTCAAACACCTCGGGTTGACTCTTTCAGAAATGCTCGAACTGGAGGATATCTATCAAATTCACCGAACCAATAAAAAGGTGCTACCTCGACTTTTAGAATTACTGGATACCCATGCCGTGAAGATCGACGAGCGAATCAATAATCTCCTTAAATTAAAGGCGGATATTTTCAACTACCAGGGTAAAATCCGCCATAAATTAAAAATGGATGATGAGTTTCAGAAAGGAGAGGCGACGCATGAGAGAAGTGGTGATCACCAGCGCCGTCCGCACAGCCATCGGTAATTTCCTCGGTGCATTGACCCCTTTCAGTGCTACAGAATTGGGAGGGAAAGTGATCGAGGAGGCTGTGAAGCGATCGGCTATTCAAAAAAAGGATGTGGATGAAGTCATCATGGGCAATGTTCTCCCCTTTGGATTGGGACAGAACCCAGCTCGTCAAGCCATGATCAAGGCAGGGCTTCCGATGTCCGTGGGAGCCATCACGGTGAACAAGGTCTGTGGCTCGGGGCTAAAGGCAGTGATGCTCGCCGCTCAGGTCATTAGCGTTGGAGATGCAGAGGTGATCGTTGCGGGTGGAATGGAGAATATGAGTCGAGCCCCCTATTATTTAGAAAATGCAAGAACAGGATACCGACTCTGGGATGGCAAGCTGGTGGATGGCATGGTCCATGACGGGCTATGGGATGTGGTGAATGATTACCATATGGGATATACCGCTGAGATTCAATCTGTAAAATTCAATATCAGCCGTGAAGAACAGGACCAATTTGCTCACGAATCGAACCTCAAAGCAATGAAAGCCATACGGGAGGGGAAATTTAAAGAAGAAATTCTCCCTATCCCGATCCCTTCAAAGAAAGGAGAACCCACACTTTTTGACACCGACGAAGGGCCTCGTGATACAGATCTTAAGGCTATGGCCAAATTGAAATCTGTCTTTAAAGAGAATGGAGTCGTCACCGCAGCAAATTCCTCCAAGATCAGCGACGGGGCGAGCGCTCTCGTAGTGATGTCTAAAGAAAAAGCACAGGCATTAGGCGTCAAGCCCATGGCTAAAGTTGGAGCACAGGCCGAAGCAGGTGTGGAATTAGAGGATGTATTGGTGGCTCCGATTCAGTCCATTCCAAAGGCTCTGAAAAAGGCAGGTCTATCTATGAAGGATATTGACCTTTTCGAAATCAATGAGGCTTTCTCTGCAAGCACCGTAGCCATTATCAAAACCCTCGGAATCGACAAAGATAAGGTCAATGTTCATGGTGGTGCTGTAGCTATAGGCCATCCGATCGGTGCCAGCGGGGCAAGAGTTCTCACTACCTTGCTCTATGCCATGAAAGAAAGAGGGGCCAAGAGAGGAATGGCCTCTCTCTGTTTGGGGGGTGCGGAAGCCGTCAGCTTAATTGTAGAAAAAGTATAGTGATGGGTTTTAGTGATGGTGATGGTAAATGCAAAACTCGCTAACACCCTCACCAGTAACAATCACTATCCTGGAAGGAGATTCCTTATGGAGATCAAGACGATCGGTGTGGTGGGAGCCGGGCAGATGGGGAACGGTATCGCTCAGGTCGCTGCTTCTTCTGGATTTCGGGTAATCATGAGCGATATTGCGGACTCTTTTGTTCAAAAAGGGCTCGGCACCATCTCTAAAAATTTAGAGCGAATGGTGGAAAAGGGAAAGATCCCATCCCAGAAGAAAGAAGAAATCATGGGAAGGATCAAAGGGACCATCCAAGTGAAAGAGATGGCGGAGACCGATTTCGTAGTCGAGGCGGCTATCGAGAATGAATCCCTCAAATTGAACATCTTCAAGGAATTGGATCAAGTTTGTCGAAAAGAGGTCATCCTTTCAAGCAATACCTCCTCCATCTCCATCACCAAGATTGCCTCAGCAACTCATAGACCCTCACAGGTGATCGGCATGCACTTCATGAACCCCGTGCCAGTCATGCAGCTGGTGGAGATCATCCGGGGGCTTCAAACCTCCCAAGAAACTTTTAATACAGTAAAAACTCTCACGGAAAAAATGGGCAAGACCCCTGTCGAAGCCAATGACTTTCCGGGTTTCATCTCGAATCGGATCTTAATGCCTATGATCAATGAGGCGATTTATACTCTTTTCGAAGGGGTGGGAACACCAGAAGCCATTGATGCAGTCATGAAACTTGGAATGAATCATCCGATGGGCCCCCTAACATTAGCAGACCTGATTGGACTCGATACCTGTTTAGCTATTATGGAGGTGCTCTATAAGGGGTTTGGAGATTCTAAGTATCGGCCCTGCCCTCTCCTCAAGAAGTATGTCGATGCAGGCTATCTCGGCAGAAAAACAGGTAGAGGGTTTTATACCTATTAAGGGTTCAAGGGGCCGAGGGTCCAAGGGGTCAAGGGAAAAAAGTAAAAAAAAGAAAGATCTTACTAATACAAACGCAGTTAACATTTTGTCATTCCCAAATTCGAGATTCCGAAATCCTTAGATCCTGAAGCAAGTTCAGGACCTGGTTCGGAATGACATACTTTTTCTTGTCATGCTGAATTCATTTCAGCATCTCATTTAATGCGTTTGTACTAATATTTTAATACTTGAACCCATGAACCCTTGAACCCTCGAACCCTTTGAGAAGACTTATGGACTTCAAACTTACACCTGAACAAGAGATGATTCGAGACATGGTAAGGGATTTTACGGAGAAGAACATCAAACCTGTTGCCTCCCTCTTTGATGAAGAGAAACAGTTTCCCTATCAAAACCTTAAGAAGATGGCCGACTTGGGCCTAATGGGAATGAATATCCCCGTCGAATTTGGAGGATCCGAAGTTGGGGTGGTCGCCTATAGCCTTGCCATCACAGAGATTGCAAAGGGATGTGCCTCTCACGCCGTCACCACCTCTGTGACCAATATGGTCGCTGAGGTCATTTATGAGTTTGGGCAAGAAGAGATAAAAAGGAAGCACGTGCCAAACCTCTGCAACGGCAAGTACCCTGCTGGCTCTTTCGCCATTACGGAACCCCATACGGGTTCGGATGCGGCGAATATTCGAACAACAGCCGTTCGCCAGAAAGAGAACTATGTTCTTAATGGAAGCAAAACCTTAATCACCAGCGGAGAGGCTTCAGGGGTCACCGTCACCTGGGCGATCACAGACCGAATGGCCAAGAAGGGGAAAGGGATCAGTGCCTTCGTTGTTGAGAAGGGAACCCCTGGATTCATCATTGGAAAAGCAGAAGATAAAATGGGTCATCGGGCTTCCCAGACGAATGAATTGGTTTTCGACAATTGTACCATCCCCGCCAATAGCCTCCTGGGAAGAGAGGGAGAGGGGTTCAAAATTGCCATGATGGAACTGGATGGCGGAAGAATCGGTATCGGGTCCTTAGCACTGGGGGTGGGATTTTCTGCTATTGATTTTGCAATAGAATATGTTAAAGAAAGAGAGGCATTCGGTAAATCGCTTTCTAACTTCGAGGCTATTCAATGGATGATTGCCGATTCCTATACAGAATTGGAAGCCGCTCAACTTCTTGTTCTACGCGCTGCTTATCTGAAGGAAACTCACCAACCCTTTACGAAAGAAGCCTCGATGGCAAAGCTCTTTGCGACAGAGACCGCAAGAAATGTGGCCGTTCGTGCTGTTCAGATGTTGGGCGGATATGGTTATACGAAAGATTATCCAGTGGAACGTTACCTCCGAGATATTATTGGGACGACTCTCTATGAAGGAACTTCTGAGGTTCAACGGATTGTGATTTCAAGAGAGATATTAAATCGCTGAGATTCAAGGGGGCTTTCGGAGATGGAGCCATCGGAACAAACCTTTGCTGAAAAATTTGAGCTCTACGGTTGTTACCAATGCGGAAAGTGCACAGGAGGATGTCCAGTTTCCCTGAAATCGAAATTGAATATCCGTCGGCTGATGATTGAAGGGATTTTGGGAAAGCACCTTGAACATATCAATGAGAGGTTGGAACTCTGGGATTGCACGACCTGTAAAACCTGCACCATCCGGTGCCCTCGTGGATTGAAACCGATGGATCTCATCATCGGGATGAGGGGAACTCTTGTTGAGGAGGGTCATATCCCCAAAACGATCATCGATGCCATGGAAAATGCTTATAAGCATGGAAACCCCTGGGGAACACCAAAGAACAAGAGAACAGAGTGGACAAAGAGCCTTCCAGAAGATTTGAAAGTCAAAGATTTTTCCCAGGGGGACAGGGCTGAATTGCTTTACTTTGTTGGTTGCACAGCTTCCTCTGATCCGCGAATTCAAGAGATTGCGAAGTCACTGGTATTCATCCTAAATCGCGCCGAAATTGACTTCGGGATCTTAGGAAATGAGGAAACGTGCTGTGGCAATGAGATTCGAAGAATGGGGGAGACTGGGCTTTTTGAGGAGCTAATGGATGCAAATATTCAGCGTTTTGAAACTTATAAAATCGAGCATATCGTCACCGCCTGCCCCCATGGGTTTAATGCCTTGAAGAATGAATATCCTCAAGGAAAGTTCAACATTCTCCATACCACTCAACTCCTGGCTAAAAAATTAGAAGAAGGAAAACTCTCTTTTTCGAAAGAAATCAAAAAAGTCATCACCTATCATGATCCCTGCTTTTTAGGTAAGCAAAATAACATTTATGATGAACCTCGAAT
>Ga0315268_10009156_pt1 | contig 10300 bp, 8 predicted proteins | sample C1_top_MG_FD_204535 | JGI IMG/M metagenome (GOLD analysis project Ga0315268, IMG submission 204535) | Sediment microbial communities from Yellowstone Lake, YNP, Wyoming, USA - C1_top | ecosystem: Environmental > Aquatic > Freshwater > Lake > Sediment | place: USA: Wyoming | collected 2017-08-01 | reverse complement strand
CCTCGCCCGCCGGCGCGGCCACGACCCCGACCGCCCCGGCTGGGTGAAGCGCTACCACAGCCAGGGGCTGCGCCACATCGTGGGAGTGGGGGAGGAGGAAGCCCGATGACGCGGATCGTCCTTGTCGGCGCCGGGAGCGTGGAGTTCACCCGCAACCTGCTCGCTGACTTCCTCTCGTTCCCCGAGCTCCGTGACGCGGAGGTGGTCCTCCACGACATCGACGTCGACCGCCTGGCGACGGCCGAGCGGATGGCCCGCTGGACGGCGGGTGCGCTCGGGGCGGGGCCCCGGATCGAGGTCCACCTCGACCGCCGGACGGCCCTGCAGGGGGCCGACTTCGTGGTCAACACGGTCCAGGTCGGCGGCGCCCGCGCGACCCAGCTGGACTTCGACGTGCCGGCCCGCTTCGGCCTCCGCTACACGATCAACGACACGATCAACGTCGGCGGGGTGCTCCGCGCCCTGCGCACGATCCCGGTCGTGCTCGGGATCGTGCGCGACATGGAGGCGGTCTGCCCCGACGCCTGGTTCCTCAACTACACCAACCCGATGTCGATGCTGGTCTGGGCGGTGAGCGAGCGGAGCAGCATCAGCACGGTCGGGCTGTGCCACTCGGTCTACTGGACGGTGCACACGCTCGCCGGCTACCTGGGCGTCCCGTTCGAGGAGGTCGAGGCCGTCTCGGCCGGAGTGAACCACCTGGCCTGGATCCTCCGGCTCGAGCACCGCGGCCGCGACCTGTACCCGGAGCTCGATGCCTTCGTCCGGGCCGGGCGGGTGCCCGCCGACGACCTTGTCCGGGCGGAGCTCTACCGGAGGTTCGGCTACTACCCCACCGAGTCCTCGGAGCACCACGCCGAGTACAACCCCTGGTTCATCCCCAAGGGCCAGGTGGAGCCGTTCCGGATCCCGATCGGGGAGTACCTCTCCCGCGTGGCCCACAACCTCGACGAGTACGAGGCGACGAAGCGCCGGCTCGAGGCCGGCGAGCCGTTCGAGATCGAGCGGAGCGGGGAGTACGCGGCGGTGATCGTGCACGCGATGGAGACCGGCGATCCGGCCCGGATCGTGGCCAACGTGATGAACCGCGTCGGACCGGTCGGCTCGCGCGGCGGGTCGCTCATCCCCAACCTCGCCGCCGACGCCTGCGTCGAGGTCCCAGCCCTCGTCGACGGCTTCGGCCTCCATCCGACGGCGGTCGGCCCGCTCCCGCTCCCGTGCGCCGCCTATGTCCACCCGGCGGTGGACGCGCAGGCGCTGACCGTCCGGGCGGCCCTCGACGAGGACCGCGAAGCCATCTACCACGCCGTGCTCTGCGACCCGCAGGTCCAGGCGCGGCTCACCCTCGACCAGGCCTGGCGGCTGACCGACGAGCTGGTCGCCGCCGAGGCGGAATGGCTGCCGCGCTGGCTGGGCGGCGCGGCCGACTGACCAGGAGGAGGAGACCCGTGTCCGACATCCGTGCACCCCGCCGGCATCGTGTCCGGCGGCCCTCCGCCGCCCTGCTCGGGGCGGCAGTCCTCGTCGTCGCCGCCTGCGGCGGGGGCGCCTCGCCGACGCCGGCGCCGGCGACCGCCGCTCCGACGACGGCCCCGGCCACGGCGGCCCCCGGCGAGAGCGCGAGCCCGGCGCCGTCGCCCAGCAGCGCCGCGGCTGCCCCGTGCGGGAGCTACGACGGCCCTGCTGCCACGATCACGTACGCCATCTGGGGCGACACGACGGAGCTGGCGAACCAGCAGAAGATCGTTGACGCCTTCACCGCGACCGAGCCGAAGATCACAGTCAAGGTGACGGTCGCGGACTGGGACACCTACTGGGACAAGCTCCAGATCGCGCTGGCAGGCGGGAACGCGCCCGACGTGTTCCTCATGGACGGCCCGCTCTTCCCCGACTACCTGACGCGTGGCCAGCTGCTGGACCTGACGCCGCTCATCGCCCGCGACGGCTTCGACACGGGCCAGCTCGCCGACCTGGCGGTGAAGGACTTCACCGCCGCGGACGGCCACCAGTACGGGCTGCCGCGCGACATGAGCACGGTCGGCCTCTACTACAACAAGACGATGTTCGACGCGGCCGGCGTCCCCTACCCGGACGCCTCCTGGGACTGGAACAAGCTCGTCGAGGTTGCCCAGAAGCTCACCGTGACGTCCGGCGGGACGACGCAGTGGGGGTTCTACACCGAGACGTCCGACATGGAGAACTACTGGTCGTCCCTCGTCTGGCAGGCCGGTGGCGACATCCTCAGCCCCGACCGGACGAGCGTCGTCATCGACACCGACCAGGCGGCCGCCGGGATCCAGTTCCTCCAGGACCTGATCTACACGTACAGGGTCATGCCCCAGCCCGTCCCGGGCGGCACCGGTGACGCCTTCGAGAATGGCCAGGCGGCGATGGAGGCGAACGGGTCGTGGCTCGTCCCCACCCACCAGGCGGCAGGGATTGACTTCGGCATCGCGCCCCTGCCGAAGGGGCCGGCCGGCCAGGCGACGTCAGTGAACCCAAGCGGAGTCGTCGTGTACAAGGGCACCAAGTCGACCGACGCGGCCTGGGAGTTCGTGAAGTGCTACGCCGGCCCGACGATGCAGGCGTTGATCGCCGAGCTGAAGGCGTCGATGCCGGCCAACAAGCAGGTCCTGGCGGACACGTACGCGCCGTCCTTCGACGGGGGCACGACGTTCGCCGAGGCGCTCGCCTACGCTCACCTCAAGCCATCGTTCAAGGGCTACAACGAGTTCAGCAGCACCCTCCAGGAGGAGCTGGACGGCAAGGTCTTCAACGACAACCAGCTGACGGCGAAGGAGGCGCTCGACGAGGTCACCCCGAAGCTGAACTCCCTGCTCGGGCAGTGAGGCCGGTCGGGAGCCGCAATCTCGGCCGGCGGCCCTCGCGGTGAGCTCGCTCCCGCGGATCATGGGTCGGGCCGGCCGGATCGAGCCGTCCGGCCCGTCGCCGGGGCGCCGCGGCCCGGTCGCCGGGGAATCGCGCTGGGCGTGGCTGTTCCTCGCCCCGACCATCATCGGCCTGGCGGTGCTCTCCGCCGGGCCGATCCTGGCCGCCTTCGGCATCAGCCTCACGAAGTGGGACATGCTGACGCCGCCGAAGGTCGTCGGCCTCGACAACTACGTCCAGCTGCTGGGCGATGACCGGTTCCTGACGGCGCTCCGGAACACGGCGTTCTACACGCTCGTATCCGTGCCGGTCGGGCTCGTGCTCGCGCTCGGCCTGGCGACTGCCCTGAACCAGCAGATCCAGGGCATCGCCTGGATCCGCACCGCGTACTTCCTGCCCCTGGTGACGTCGGCGACGGCTGTCGCCCTGGTCTGGCTGTGGATCTACAGCCCGACCGGGCTGCTCAACCAGGTGCTCGGGATCTTCGGCATCCCGCCGCAGCGCTGGGTGGCCGACCCGCGGCTGGCAATGCCCTCGATCATCGCCATGAGCATCTGGCAGGGACTGCCGGCCAACGTGATCATCTTCCTGGCGGGCCTGCAGGCGATCCCGGGCGAGTACTACGACGCGGCGAGCGTGGACGGCGCGAACCGTCGGAGCCGCTTCCGGCACGTGACCCTGCCGCTCCTCACTCCGTCGATCTTCTTCACCGGCGTGCTCGCCCTGATCGGCGCGTTCCAGGTCTTCGACCAGGTGTACGTCATGGCCAACCCGGGCAAACCGAGCGCGGCCACCATCACCCTGGTCTACTTCATCTACGAGAACGGCTTCCGCAACTTCAAGATGGGCTACGCGAGCGCCGCCTCGTGGATCCTGTTCCTCATCGTGGCCGTGTTCACGATCCTGTACTTCCGGACGCAGGACCGATGGGTGCACTACCAGTGAGGGGGCCACCATGATCGCCCGCACCGCCTCCGGGCCGATCGAGCGGCGGCGGCCGCGCCCGGGCGCGCGGCTGCTCACCAGGCGGGCATCCGCCTACGCCGCGCTCATCGCCGGCGGCGTGGCCATGATGATCCCGTTCCTGTGGATGCTGTCGACGTCGCTGAAGACGCGGTCGGAGGTGTTCTCGAGCGGGCCCGTCTCGTTCCCGACCGGGCTGCACTGGGAGAACTACACGAAGATGTGGTTCGCCCTGCCCGACGTGACCTTCGGGACGTTCTTCCAGAACTCGATCGTGATCGCCTCGCTGGCGACGATCGGTCAGCTCATCACCTGCTCCATGGCGGCCTACGCCTTCGCCGTCCTGCAGTTCCGGTTCAAGCGCGTCCTCTTCGCCCTCATCCTCGCCACCCTGATCATCCCGTTCCAGGTCGTCCTCGTCCCCAACTTCGTGCTGTACCGCTACCTGCCCTGGCCGCTCAGCGAGAGCGGCAACTGGATCGGCACGAACCTGCCGCTCTGGGTGTGGGCCTTCTTCGGGGGCGCCTTCGGCACGTTCCTCCTGCGCCAGTTCTTCCTCACCATCCCGCTCGAGCTGGCCGACGCGGCCCGGGTCGACGGCGCGAGTCCGTGGCAGATCTACCGGCGCATCTATCTCCCGCTCGCCCGGCCGGCCCTGGCGACGCTCGCCATCTTCCAGTTCATGTGGAGCTGGAACGATCTCCTCGATCCGCTGATCTACCTGCGGGACCTGCCGACGTACACGACCACGGTCGGGCTGGCCTTCTTCCAGGGGCAGTTCGTGGGCAAGTGGCCGGAGATGATGGCCGGGGCGCTCGTCTCCCTGCTCCCGATGATCGTGCTGTTCGTGATCGCCCAGAAGTACTTCGTGCGCGGGATCGCGCTCTCCGGGCTGAAGGGCTGACGATGGCCGACCTGCTCCTGCGAGACTACGCCCCGCGCTCGCGCCTCCGGGTCCGCCACGCCGGCGCGCCCGCGCGGCCGCGCTTCGCGGCGATCGACGCCCACAACCACCTCGGCCCCACGCCCTTCGCCGGACGCTGGGCGACCGGCACGCCGGTCGAGCTCGTCGCCGTCATGGACGCATCGGGGATCGCCGCGATCGTCGACCTCGACGGCGGCTCGGGGGACGCGCTGCGCCGGGAGATCGAGCGCTGGGCCCCGCTGGGCGGGCGGGTCGCGGTGTTCGCCGGGCTCGACTACCCGATGTGGGCGGTGCGCCCCGACTTCGGCGAGGAGGAGGCGCGCCGGCTGCGGGCCGGGGTGGCGGCCGGCGCCCGCGGTCTCAAGGTCTGGAAAGCGCTGGGCCTGACGGCCCGCGACCCGGGCGGCCGGATCGTGCCGGTCGACGACCCGCGTCTCGAACCCCTCTGGGTGACGGCCGGGGAGCTGGGCGTCCCGGTGACGATCCACGTCGCCGACCCGGTCGCGTTCTTCGAGCCGCTCGACCGCTTCAACGAGCGCTGGGAGGAGCTGCACGAGCACCCCGACTGGCACTTCTGGCCGACCCGCCCCCGGGGCGAGCCCGGCGCCCCGGGCTTCCCGCCGTTCGACGAGATCGTCGACGGGCTGGAGTCGATGGTCGCCCGCCACCCGGGCACGACCTTCATCGGCGCCCACGTCGGCTGCGCCCCGGAGGACCTCGGGCGGGTGGCGGCGATGCTGGACGCCCTCCCGAACTGGCACGTCGACATCGCCGCCCGGATCGCCGAGCTGGGCCGCCAGCCGTACACTGCCAGGGACTTCTTCGTTCGCTGGCCCGACCGGATCCTGTTCGGCACCGACGCCGCCCCCGACCCGGACTGGTGGTCCGTATCCTTCCGTTTCCTCGAGACCCGTGACGAGTGGTTCGCGTACGAGCCCGAGGAGAACGGGGAGGGCGGCGGGGGCGCCCCGTCCCAGGGCCGCTGGGCGATCCACGGGCTCTCGCTGCCCGACGCCGTGCTCCGGGCGGTCTACGCCGATAACGCCCGGCGCCTGATCGGGTTCGCCTGAGGTTCAGGCCAGGCCGCGGCACGCGCGGTGCCGTCATCCGGGAGAGTGCGTGAGCTCTCGGCCCGGGCGCCCGATGCTGCCTTCTTTGACACTCCTCCGGGGGCGGGATATCATCCCCGCCGACCTCCGGGAGCCGTCCGTCGGCACCGGGGGGTTCGTGTTGAGTGCCCTCCCGGCACGCGCCGCCGGTGCCGGCCGACGATCGCCCGACCAACGCCTGCCATCCACGTCCAGAGCACCCGGGGGACGGCCCGCCGTGAACCTCAAGCCGACGTACCTCTCCGCCGCAGGGGAGCAGGCGCTCCGCCAGGAGCTCGCCGAGCTCATCGGCGTCCGTCGACCCGAGATCGCGACCCGGATCCACGATGCCAAGGAGCACGGCGACATCACCGAGAACGCCGAGTACGAGGAGGCCAAGAACGAGCAGGCCTTCGTCGAGGGCCGGATCGCCCAGATCGAGGCGATGCTCAAGACGGCCGTCATCATCGAGGCCGGCAGCACCGACCACGTCGCCCTCGGCTCCACGGTGGAGCTCGATTCGCCCGATGGCCCGGAGACCTTCACCATCGTCGGCTCGGCCGAGGCGAGGCCCTCCAACCACCGCATCTCGAACGAATCGCCCGTCGGCCGGGCGCTCATCGGCAGGCGTGCCGGCGACGAGGTGGTCGTCCGCCTGCCGGATGGCAGCGAGGCGACCTACACGATCAAGTCGATCAGCTGACGCCCGCCCCCGGATGACCCGGGCGGGCGGCCGGTGCCGCTCGGGCCCGGCGTTCGAAATCGAGGGAGGCGGATGTACTGGGCGGATGAGCTCGCGGCGAGTGTCGAGGGCCCCCAGGTCGTCAACGACAGCAAGACGCCCTCGGGCACGATCCACGTCGGCAGCCTCCGCGGACCGGTCATCCTCGACGTCATCACCCGCGCCCTCCGCGAACGTGGCCTCGAGGCCGCCCTCCTCTACGGCGTCGACGACATGGACCCGATGGACGCCCAGGCCCTCCTCACCCCGGACGCGATCGAGCGCGAGATGGGCCGTCCGGTCGCCCGGGTGCCCGACCAGGCCGGTGGCTGCCACGTGAGCTACGCCCGACACCACGCCCAGACGTTCATCGACACCTTCGCCGGCCTGGGCATCCACCCCGACCGCTACTACTGGATGAGCGACATCTATCCGACCGGCGACCTGGACCCGTTCATCCGCGCCGCGCTCGACCGGGCCGAGGTCGTGCGCGAGATCTACCGACGGGTGTCGAAGGTCGAGCGGCCGGCCGGCTGGCTGCCACTCAGCGTCGTCTGCCCGGCGTGCGGCAAGGTGGGCACGACGCTCGCCCGCGACTGGGACGGGGAGACGGTCGCCTTCGACTGCCTGCCCGACTACGTCACCTGGGCGCACGGCTGCGGGGCGTCCGGCCGGGTCAGCCCGTTCGGCGGCCGGGCGAAGCTGCCCTGGAACCTGGAATGGGCCGCCCAGTGGGGCCTCTTCGGGGTGACGATCGAGCCCTGTGGCAAGGACCTGGCCACGGCCGGCGGATCGCGTGACCGCTCCGACGCGCTCGCCCGCGAGGTGTTCGAGCGCGAGCCGCCGCTCAACCTGCCCTACGAGTTCCTGAACATCGGCGGCCGGAAGATGTCCACCTCGAAGGGTCGCGGCGCCGCCGCCCACCAGATCGTCGAGGCGCTGCCTCCCGAGCCGCTCCGGCTCCTCTTCCTCCGGCCGCGGCCGAACCAGGCGATCGAGTTCGACCCCGAGGGCACCGACGCGATCCCGCGCCTGTTCGACGAGCTCGACCGGCTGGCGGCCGCCGTCGCCGGCCGCCCGTTCCGGGGCGAGGTTCCGCCCGACGCGGAGCGCCTGCACGCCTACGTCCAGGTCGACCCGGCAGGCGACCATGCGGCCGCCGCGGCCGCCTACCGGCCCGCCTTCGCCCACCTCGCCCTGCTCGCCCAGGTGCCCGGGGTGGACGTCGCCGCCCGGCTGGTCGAGGAGAAGGGCGGGCCCCTCACGCCGCTCGAGGAGCGCGTCGTCGCCGAGCGGCTGGCCGCGGCCCGCGCGTGGCTCGACGTGTACGCGCCGGAGAGTGCCGTGGTCCGCGTCCGTCGCGGCGGGCTGCCGGCGGAGGCCTGGGCGCTCGACGACCAGCAGCGCGCCTTCCTGGGCGCGCTCGCCGGGACCGCCGAGACGCACCGGCCCGCGTCCGGCGACGCCTGGCAGGCGGCGGTGTTCGCGACGGCCGCCGAGCTCGGCCTGCCGAACGGCCGGGCGTTCGCCGCCCTCTATCTCGCCTTTCTCGGCCGGCCGAACGGCCCCCGGGCCGGCTGGCTCCTGGCCAGCCTGCCGGCCGACTTCGTCGTCGCCCGGTTGCGCGCGGCCGGGGGCGCCATCCCGGGGGCTGCCGCCGACCCCGAACCCGATCTACGGCCAGGATCGCGACCGGAGGCAACCCGATGAGCGTTGGTGTCCAGCGGCTGCGCGAGGAGCCGGACGTCGTTCGCCGGGGCGCGATCGACAAGGGCGAGGACCCGTCGGTCATCGACGCCGCCCTGGCCGTCGACGCCCGCCGCCGGGCGCTCCTCGGCGAGGGCGACGGCCTGAAGGCGGAGCGCAACCGGCTATCGAAGGAGATCGGGGCGCGGATCCGCCGCGGCGCCGACCCGGCCGGCACCGAGGTCGGCGGGCTGCGCGCCCGGTCCGTGGCCGCCGGCGAGCGGATCGCGGCCATCGACGCCGAGCTGGCCGCCACCGAGGGCGAGCTCGAGGACCTGCTGCTACGCATCCCCAACCCGGCCGACCCGGACGTCCCGGTCGGCGGCGCCGACGCCAACGTGACCGTCCGGACCTGGGGCGAGCTCCTGCCGCGGCTGGCGCCCGTCGAGGGCGAGGTCGGTGCCGACGCCCCGCCGGGCGGCGCGACCTGGGAGCGGCGGCCCCACTGGGAGGTCGCCGAGGCGCTCGGGATCATCGACCTCGGGCGCGGGGCGAAGATCACCGGCTCGGGCTTCCCGGTCTACCGCGGCGCCGGCGCGGCCCTCCAGCGGGCCCTGATCGACTTCTTCCTCGCGGTCCATACCCGGGAGAACGGCTTCGTCGAGATCTGGCCGCCGGCGGTCGTCAACGCTGCCTCGGCCCGCGGTACCGGCCAGATCCCCGACAAGGAGGACCAGATGTACGTCGTCGGCCGCGACGACCTCTACCTGGTCCCGACGGCCGAGGTCCCGGTCACGAACCTCCATCGCGACGAGATCCTCGACGCGGCCGACCTGCCGATCCGCTACGCGGCCTACACGCCCTGCTTCCGGCGCGAGGCCGGGGCGGCCGGCGCTGACACCCGGGGCATCCTCCGGGTCCACCAGTTCGACAAGGTCGAGATGGTCCTCTTCGAGCGGCCGGAGGCGTCGTCCCAGGCGCTCGAGTGGATGACCGGGCGCGGCGAGGACCTCCTCCGCCGCCTCGGGCTGGCCCATCGGGTCATCCTCATGGCGACCCGCGACATGGGCTTCGTCCAGGCCAAGAAGTACGACCTGGAGGCCTGGGCCCCGGGCGTGGAGCGCTGGCTCGAGGTCAGCTCGTGCTCGAACTTCCGCGACTACCAGGCGCGCCGGATGGCGATCCGCTTCCGGCCGGCGCCGGGCGCCAGGCCGGAGCTCGTCCACACCCTCAACGGGTCCGGCCTGGCACTGGCCCGGGTCGTGGCGGCGATCCTCGAGACCTACCAGCAGCCCGGCGGCTCGGTCGTCGTGCCCGAGGTGCTGCGCCCGTACATGGGGATCGATCGGATCACCGGCCCGGCATCCCGGGCCTGAGCCGGCGCCAGGCCGGCCCGCGGGTGCGACGAACGGCGGCCGCGGCTGCTCCGGACGTACCCCGGTCCCGGTTCCCGCTTGCGCGCCACGCTGTGTCCGCGGCTGCGACACCGCCCGGCGCCCCACACCAGCCGGCGCCCGGCGCCCGCCCGGCTCCCCCTTGCGCGGCACGCCCGGCGCCCCACACCAGCCGGCGCCCGGCGCCCGCCCGAGCTCCCCCTTGCGCGGCACGCCAACATTCCTGCTCCAGGGGTGCCTGGAGGCGGCTTTCCGTCGTTTCTCGTGCGTGGCGCGCACAGCTGGGCGTCTGGCACCACCCCCTGGGCCGCCAGAAGCAGGAACCATTGCGTGCCACGCCAAACCGTGAGGGAGGTGACCCGCCGGGTGGCCGCGACAGTCTGGCCTCACCCCCGCCGGAACCCTCGGCCGCGCTACCATCAGGTCGCCGCGGAGAGGTGCCGGAGCGGTTGAACGGGGCAGTCTTGAAAACTGCAAGGCCTTAGCGCCTCGTGGGTTCGAATCCCACCCTCTCCGCCAGACGTGCGCTCCCACTGCCTGAGCGCCGGCGCTCAGACATGCCGGGCCCGTAGGCGTCGCAGGTCGGGAGGAAGGCGCGACACGATGCCCTGGGAGCAGGTAGATGGCGGGAACG
>Ga0315268_10009155_pt1 | contig 10301 bp, 8 predicted proteins | sample C1_top_MG_FD_204535 | JGI IMG/M metagenome (GOLD analysis project Ga0315268, IMG submission 204535) | Sediment microbial communities from Yellowstone Lake, YNP, Wyoming, USA - C1_top | ecosystem: Environmental > Aquatic > Freshwater > Lake > Sediment | place: USA: Wyoming | collected 2017-08-01 | reverse complement strand
GCGGCAGCGGAGGCGAGGAGATCATGCGGATCGGAGTGTGTCGATCGCTTCACGCAAGCGATCGAAGTTCCCATGTTTTCTAACCGATCGGTGTTCTAGGTCTCTTGCGGGAACAGCGCATCGACCACCTTGGTCAGCTCGACGTCCTCCTCAAACTCGGACAGCCAAGCCAGCTCGTCCTTGCTGAACGCCTCGGTCGTGGCCAGCAACGCTTCTTCGATGGTTCCGTACAGCATGGCGTGCTCCTTTTGTTTACGATTCCTCGACCGCTGCGTCGGCTGACAGCGGCATGCCCTCGAGCAGGTGGCGGTACTTGCCGAGCAGGTCTCGCACTGCCTCGCGGATGAACTCGGCCTGCGGCACGCGCGTCTTGCGCGCCAGGTAGCGCAGCTTCTCGCGGTAAATTACCGGCAGCACGACGTTGGTCGGGATCTGGTTGACCGGCTCGCTCTCGACGAACTCGACCTGCTGGTTGGCCACGATCCACCTCACCGCCGCAACAGCGTGTAACATCCCTGTTGCACCTCCGAAGGTAAGGCCAAAAAGATCGGTCTCCAAATTTTTGGCCGCGATTTTTCGCGACTGAGCCGCCGCCGCATGGCATGGCCCTCGTCTGCAGCGCCGTCCGACAAAGGGCTTGCCAAGAAAAAGTGAAATCGGCACTATCGGGCTGTTCTGGCGAGGTAGCTCAGTCGGTAGAGCAGGGGTCTCATAATCCCCGCGCCGGCGGTTCGATTCCGCCTCTCGCCACCAGGACTCTTCAAGGTCGCCGCTGGGCGGCCTTTTTTTTGGTCACGGGTCGAGGTCGGCCGCGATCAGATCCATGACGCGGTCGTCCGAGATCAAGCCAGTGTGGCTGGTGCTGTCGAGGTCGAGCTGCCGGTTGACCGGCGCCGAGCAGTCGCCGCGCGACGACTGATCCAGGCACTCGGCGTCGGTCGGCAGCACGATCAGATCCTGCACGTAGTGGTAGGCAAACCAGCGGATCGGGTGGCCCGGATCAGAGCCGGCCGGCGTCTCGTCGACGTCGGCGCTGTCCGGGTCGCCGTTGAGCAGGACCTGGATGTCGTCGTCGGCCTCGCCCGCGCTGGCGTAGGCCGGACAGAGCTGGCGCGACGACGCGCCCAGCAGTTCGGTCGCACAGGCGTTGTCATTGCCGTGGTTGGCGCCGGCCACCGTGATCGCGGTGGCCACGTGCGCGCCGCCGTTGCCGGTGGCGATCCAGTAGCGCACCACGATGCCGCCCAGGCTGTGGCCGACCACGTCGACGCGGGCGGATCCGGTAGCGGCCACGACGCCGTCGACGAATGTTTGCAGGCGGCCAGCGAGGTCGATGATCGAGTCATTGGTATTGCCGAGCTCTACCGCAAACAGGCGTGCCGGATCGCGACCGCGCTCGGCCAGACCGGCGCGCATCGCGTCCCAGTCGCTGGCATGGCCGAGGTAGCCGTGGACCAGGACGACCGGCGTGCTCTGGCCGGTGGCGCCGTCGGCGCGCGCGGCGTCGCTGCGGCGGGTGTCGGTCTGGACAGCATCGGTCAAGCCAGCATCGTGGCCAGCTCCACTGTCACTGGCCGCGTCGCCATCGATGTCGACGTCGCGGTCCTCGGCCACGCTGCTGACGATGCACCCGGCAAAGGAGATGGCCAGCAGGCCGCTGGCAATGCGCGTGGTCGCGATCATCGGGCAATTATGCCATTGGCGGGCGGCACTGCGCTGCAAGACCAGAAAAGCCGCGATCGCTGTTTACAACGCACTGCGTTATAGGGATGATCCCAGGTAACCCAGGGGGCGTGGGTTCACGAAGGAGATATTCATGGGCGAGAAGATCGAAAAAGTCGCGATTCTCGGCGCAGGCGTGATGGGCGCCGGCATCGCAGCGCACCTCGCCAATGCGGGCGTGCGCTCGCTGCTGCTCGACATCGTGCCACCCAAGTTCGATGACGACGACAAGAAGAAAGGGCTGACCGAGAAGGACCGTGCCTTTCGCGACAAGCTGGCGATCAACGGCAAGGAAGGCGCGCTCAAGGCCAAGCCGGCGCTGTTCTACACTCCGGTGGACGTCAACCTGATCGAGGTCGGCAACCTCGACGACGATCTGGGCCGCATCGGCGAGTGCCAGTGGGTGGTCGAGGCGGTGATCGAGCGGCTCGACATCAAGCAAAAACTTTTCGAGAAGGTCGAGAAGCACTGGAAGCCCGGCACCATCGTCTCTTCGAACACGTCGGGCCTCAAGATCGTCGACATGCTCAAGGGCCGCGGCGCCCAGTTCAAGAAGCACTTCCTGGTGACCCACTTCTTCAACCCGGTGCGCTACATGCCACTGCTCGAGATCGTGCGCGGCGAGGAGACCAGCGACGCCGTGCTCGAGCGCATGGTCGAGTTCGGCCGCAGCAATCTGGGTAAGGGCATCGTGTTCGGCAAGGACACGCCCAACTTCGTCGGCAACCGCATCGGCGTCTACGCCATGTTCGCCACGCTGCGCGCGATGAAGGCCGGCAACTACTCGATCGAGGACGTCGAGGCGGTGTTCGGCCCACCGACCGGCCGTCCCAAGAGCGCGGTGTTCCGGCTGTCGGACATGATCGGCATCGACACCCTGGTGCACGTCAGCAAGAACAGCTACGACAACCTGCCCAATGACGAGGAGCGCGACATCTTCAAGGTCCCCGAGTTCATGACCAAGATGGTGGAGCAGGGACTGCTCGGGCAAAAGTCCAAGGCCGGCTTCTTCAAGAAAGAGGGCGACGACATCAAGGTGCTCGACCTCGAGACGCTGGCGTACCGCGAGCAGAAGAAGGCGCGCTACGACTGCTTGGGTGCGGTCAAGAACGTCGACGACCTGGCCGAGAAGCTCAACATCGTGACCTATGCCGACGATCGCGCCGGCCAGCTGGCGTGGGCGGTGACCAGGGACACGCTGCTGTACACGGCGCGCCGGGTCGGCGAGATCGCCGACGACATCGTCAACATCGATGCTGCCATGAAGTGGGGCTTCAACTGGGAAGCTGGCCCGTTCGAGATGTGGGACATGATCGGTGTGCCCAAGTCGGTCGAGCGGATGAAGAAGGAAGGCGCCAAGATCCCGGTCTGGGTCGAGGAGATGCTCAAGTCGGGCCGCACCTCGTTCTACACGCGCGAGCACGGCGACGTCTTCTTCTACGACGTCAAGACAAAGAAGCCGCGGCCGATCGACCAGGGCGAGAAGGTCATCAAGCTGCGCAACCTCAAGGAGGGCGGCCGCGAGATCGAGAAGAACGGCGGCGCCCACCTGGTCGACCTGGGCGACGGAATCTACTGCGTCGAGTTCGACACCAAGATGAACGCGGTCGACAGCGACATCGTCGAGATGATCCACAAGGGCCTGGACCGCGCCGAGAAGGAGGGCTGCGGCCTGGTGCTGGCCAATGACGGCGCCAGCGCGTTCTCGGCCGGCGCCAACCTGATGCTGGTCTTCATGTCGGCGCAGAACAAGCAGTGGGACGAGCTGCGCCGCATGGTCACCGAGTTCCAGCGCGTCAACAAGCGCATGCGCTACTCGTCGGTGCCGGTGGTGGCAGCGCCGCATCAGATGGCGCTCGGCGGCGGCTGCGAGATGTGCCTGTGGACCGATCATGTGCGCTCGCATGCCGAGCTTTACATGGGTCTGGTCGAGGTCGGCGTCGGCGTCATCCCGGCCGGCGGCGGCACCACCGAGATGGTGGAGCGCTCGCTCGCCAACATCCCGGACGACCCGAGCTTTGCCCCCGAGATGGCGCTGCGCCGCGGCCTCGAGGCGATCGCCATGGCCAAGGTTTCGATCAGCGCCGAGAACGCCAAGGAGCTTGGCTACCTGCGCGAGAGCGACGCCTACACCATCCAGCGCGACCACGTGCTGTGGGCGGCCAAGCAGGCCGCGCTGGGCATGTACCGCGCCGGTTACCGGCCGCCGCGACCGCGCAGCTTCCGGCTACCCGGCCCGAGCGCCTACGCCACTTTCGACATGGTGCTGCGGTCGATGCGCGACGGCCACTTCATGAGCGACCACGACCTGAAGCTCTCGCTGCACATCGCCAAGATCTTCACCGGCGGCGACACCAGCATGCGGGTCAAGGTGTCCGAGGACAGACTGCTCGAGATGGAGTGCGAGGCGTTTTTGTCGCTGTGCGGCGAGCAACTGACCCAGGACCGCATCCAGCACATGCTGCTCAAGGGCAAGCCTTTGCGTAATTGATTTTCCGGTTTTCGAATCCGTGCGCGCTATATGCGCGAGGGCGAAAGGAAGGTTTTCAACATGCGCGACGTGGCAATCGTTTCTATCGCACGTACCACGGTCGGCCGCGGTATCAAGGGCTCGTTCCGCGACACCCGTCCTGACACGCTGGGCGGCATCGCGTTTGCGGAGGCCGTCATACGCGCCAAGATCGATCCCAAGGAGATCGACGACGTCGTCGTCGGCTGCGCCTTCCCCGAGGGCGAGCAGGGCATGAACCCGTCGCGCGTGGTGGCGACGCTGGCCGGCATCCCGTACGAGACGCCGACCATGACCGTCAACCGCTTTTGCTCGTCGGGTGTGCAGAGCCTGCAAGTGGCGGCCAACCAGATCCGCGTCGGCGAGAGCGACATCGTCGCCGCCGGTGGCATCGAGTCGATGTCGATGGTGCCGATGGGCGGCAACAAGTTCTCGGCCAACCCGTACCTGATGGCCGAGCGGCCCGAGTTCTACACGCCGATGGGTATCACCGCCGAGATCGTGGCCAAGCGGTTCGAGATCACGCGCCAGATGCAGGACGAGATGGCCTACCGCAGCCACATCCGGGGCAGCGCGGCGATCAAGGACGGCAAGTTCAAGGACGAGATCGTGCCGGTCTCGACCAAAGTGTACGAGGCGAGCGGCGTCAAGGCGGTCACCGTGACCGACGACGAGGGGCCGCGCGCCGACACCACGCTCGAGGCGCTGGCCAAGCTGAAGCCGGCATTCGACAGCCAGGGCACGGTCACCGCCGGCAACACGTCGCAGGTGAGCGACGGCGCCGGTGCCGCGATCTTGATGGCCGACGAGGTGGCCAAGAAGAAGGGACTCGCACCGCTGGCCTACATCCGCGGCTACGCGGTGGCCGGCGTGGCGCCCGAGGTGATGGGCATCGGCCCGGTGCCGGCGGTACGCAAGCTGCTGCAGAAGACCGGCCTCAAGATCAGCGACATCGACCTGGTCGAGCTGAACGAGGCGTTCGCGGCGCAGGGTGCCTACTGCATTCGCGAGCTGGGTCTCGACGTCGACAAGGTCAACGTCAACGGCGGCGCCATCGCGCTTGGCCACCCGCTCGGCGCCACCGGCACCGTGCTGACTGCCAAGATCGTGTACGAGCTGCGCCGTCGCAAGGCGCGCTACGGCATCGTGACGATGTGCATCGGCGGTGGCATGGGCGCGGCAATGCTGTTCGAGCGCGCGTAGCCCGAGCCCTCCGAAATTCTCGGCACCGAACCTTTGCTGCGGTCGCAGCACTGTACCGGTATGATTGCCGCCGTGAGCCACGATGCCGAAATCGTGCCGCTGCACCGTGCCCTCGACGTGGACGCCGAGACGGTGCGCAGCGACGACGAGTTGATGCTGATTGCGCGCAGCGGTCAGCGTGAGGCATTCGACGAGCTGGTCCGACGCTACCAGCGCCGCGCGTTGGCCATTGCCTACAAGCAGCTCGGCGACAGCGCGCTGGCCAAGGACGCGGTCCAGGAGTGCTTTCTCGAGATCTTTCGATACCTGCCGCGGTACCAGGCGCGGGGCCGGTTTGCCGCGTTCTTCTATCAGGTGCTGCTCAATCAGTGCCGCATGGCGGTGCGGGCGGCCGGGAGCGAGCAGCGGCGGCGGGACCGACTGGGCGAGGCGGTCGCGGCAGACGAGGGCGGCGCATTCTCTGGCGGCCGCAGCGATCAGCAACTGCTGCAACGCGAGCGCCAGCGCGACGTCGAGCACGGCCTGCGCCAGCTTTCGCCCAAGCTGCGCGACGTGGTGGTGCTGCGCTACGCCGGCGACCTGCCATTGCTCCAGATCGCAGATTCGCTGGGCGTCCCGCTCGGTACCGTGAAGTCGCGGCTCTTCTCGGGCGTCGAGCAGCTGCGCCAGATCCTGGAGGCGGACGCATGAACACCCCGCAACCGCTCGAACAGAGCGAGCTACTGCAGTACCTCGAGGGCGAGGTCAGTGCAGCGCGCGCCCGGGAGATCGCGACCCAGCTCGGCTGGTGTCAGGTCTCACAGCAGCGATTGACCGAGCTGAATCAGTTGCTCGAGCAGGTCGCGGCGCCGCCGGCCGAGCTGGTCGAGCTGGATCTGGTGGCCGACGTGCAGCGGGCGATCGATCGGCAGCACGCGACTGCAGGGATGGCCGGTGGCCGCGCGCGCCAGCGCTGGTTGTACGGCGGTGTTGCTACTGCGCTGGCCATGGCCGCGGGATTGCTGCTGGCGCTATGGTTGCGCCCGGCCGGTGACGGCTTTGCGACCAAGGGCGGTAGCGTGCAGACGGCCGAGCGCTGGGCCGGCATCAAGGTGTGGCGCGTCGACCGCTCGGGTGCCGTGGCGGCACTGGGCACCACGATGCAGGCCGACGATGCATTGCTCTTCTCGTACAGCAACAGTGGCCCGGACCCGTTTGGCTACCTGATGATCTTTGGCGTCGACCAGCGCGGTCGCGTCTTCTGGTACCACCCGGCTTTCACCGACGCGGCGACCGATCCCGCGGCGCTGCCGATCCAGGGTGGGCAGGTCGACGTCGAGCTGACCGAACAGGTGCGGCACGAGCTGGGGACTGGACGGTTGACCCTGTACGGACTTTTCACCCGGCAACCGCTCGGTGTGAAGATCGTCGAGCAGGAGGTTGCGCGGCTGCGCAGTGTCGCCGTGGGCGGGGGCGCTTCGACGGCACCGCGGCTTGGTTTCGACCGCAGCGCGCAGCACCTGGTCGAGGTGGAGGTGGTGCCGTGAGCGCGGCCATGCTGACGCTCGCGCTGGCTCTGACGGTCGCAACCACCGAGGTCGAGACGCGGCGCTTTGCGATCGTGGTCGGGGTCAACCGATCGGACCACGAATCGCTGCCCGCGCTGCGCTATGCCGACGACGACGCAGTGGCCATGGCCCAGCTGCTCAGCCTGGCTGGTGTCGAGTCGCAGCTGCTGGTCGACCTGGACGACGACAGCCGGCGCCTGCATCGCGGCGTGGTGCCGAGCGGTGCGCCCACCCACGACCAGGTGCTGGCCGCAGTCCGGCGCGCCCACGAGCAGCTGCGCGCAGCGCGCGCGGCCGGCCATGCGACCGAGTTCTTGTTCGTCTACAGCGGCCATGGCGACGTCGATCATGGCGAGGGCTACGTGGTGCTGGCCGACGGCCGGTTGACGCGCAGCGAGCTCTACCAGCAGGTGCTCGAACCCTCTCCGGCCGACCACAACCATGTGGTCGTCGACGCCTGTAAATCGTACTACCTGGCCTTCGCCAAGGGGCCCGGCGGCCAGCGGGCGCCGTTCCCTCGCGGGTTCGCTGGCACCACCGCCGACGTCGCCAGCCGCACTGGCTTCGTGCTGTCGACGTCGTCGGACCGCGATAGCCACGAGTGGGAGCGCTTTCAGGCTGGTGTGTTCAGTTACCAGGTGCGGTCGGCGCTGCGCGGTGCGGCTGACGTCGACGCCGACGGTCGCGTCACCTACACCGAGCTGGGCGCTTTCTTGACGGTGGCCAGTGCGCTTATCGAGAACGCGCGGTTCCGGCCGGACTTCGTCGTACGCTCGCCGGCCAATGCACTGGGCGATCCGCTGGTCAGCTGGCCAGCCACGACCGAGACGCTGACGCTGGGCGATTCAGGCTGGGGCCACCTCTATGTCGAGAATGGCGCCGGTGAGCGGTTGTTCGATGCGCACCCGCGCACGGGCGAGCACGTGGTGCTGCACCTGCCCGGCGACCGGCCTCTGTTCGTTCGACGTCAGCAGCCAGCCGCCGAGTGGGTGATCGCTGCTGCCGGGTCCACCTCCGATGGCAAGCTGGCGGCGGCGCCGGTGTCGGTGGCGATTCGCGGTGCCGAGCATCTTGCTTTCGAGGCGCTGTTTGCCGCGCCGTTTGGCCGCGCCGACGTCAATGGCTATGCCCAGGTCGTCGCACGCCAGGCCGACCCGATCGCCGGCGCGCAGCCAACGAATGCGGTCGCGTCGCCCGGATTGTCGCCATTCGTATTCGCGGGCATCGCGTCGACGGCGGTCGGCGGGCTGGCTTTGATCGGCGGGGTCGCCTGCAACCTGGTCGCACTCGAGCGCTATCTCGGCGCGCAGCAGGCATCGCAGCAAGAGCGCGCCGAGCGCAACAATCTGATCGCGACGCTCAACCTGGCGTCCATTGTCGCCTATACCGTCGGCGCGGTCGGCGTTTCGACCGGCGCGCTGACGCTGCTGTGGCCGGTCGCGGAGAGCGCGCCATGATGAAGACTTCGATCGCAGTGCTGGCCGTTGCCCCGGCGCTGGCGCTCGGCGCATGCGTTCCGTCGCTGTCGCTCGAGGGCGCACCCTGTCCCTGCGCCTCTGGCTTCAGCTGCTGCAAGGCGACCCAACTGTGCGTGAGCGATCTGATCGATTGCTCGGCGCCGACCTACGACGGCGGCCAGGGTGACGGCGCGGTCGGCGATGGCGCGGTCGGCGACGGAGCGGCTGGCGATGGCGCGAGAAGCGATGCAGCCGGTTCGGACGGCGCGGGCACCGATGCTTGGCACCAAGACGCCGGCAATGGCGATGCGGCCGTGCCACTTCTGGTCAGCGCCGGCGAGGCGCATACCTGCGCCATCAAACCCGACCGCAGCCTGTGGTGCTGGGGTGCCAACGACAACGGGCAGCTCGGGACGCCAGCGGCAATCGAGTGCAACACGCCGACCGTGATCGCCAGCGCAATGCAGTTCCGTCAGCTCAGCGCCGGTCACTTTGCCCACACCTGCGCGGTGACGACGAGCGGAGCGCTCTACTGCTGGGGCGCCAACGATTGGGGCCAACTCGGTCTCGCCGACGAGCAGGACCGCGACCAGCCGGTGCAGGTCGACAACACCCGAACCTGGCTCGCGGTCGCCGCCGGCACCATCCACACCTGCGCCATCGACGTCGATCACCGTCTGCTGTGCTGGGGCCACAACAGCCGCGGCGAGCTCGGCAACAACGATGCCAGCGGCAACGAGCGCAACTTTCCAGGTGTGGTCGACGGCGACCACACCGACTGGCAGCAGGCGAGTGTTGGCACGTCGCACAGTTGCGCCATCCGCAACGGTCAGCTCTGGTGCTGGGGCGACAACATGTTCGGCCAGGTCGGCGTTGGCAGCGGTGATTTCTGGATCGTGCCGCGGCCGGTCAACGGCGACAGCGACTGGTCGAAGGTCAGCGCCGGCGAACACCACACGTGTGGCATCAAGGGCGCGGGCGAGCTGTGGTGCTGGGGCGACAACGGCCATGGTCAGGTCGGCGATGGTAGCAGCGACGTCGAGAAGCCGACGCCGGTGCGCATCAGCGCCAGCGAGACCTGGGTCGACGTGGCTGGTGGCAACTACCACACCTGCGCGGTGACGACGGGCGGTGCGGTCTGGTGCTGGGGCGCCAACAATCGCGGCCAGCTCGGCCGCGCGCCCGGGCCGGACGAGCACAGCCCCGTTCCGTTCGTGAGCGCGCGCTTCTACCTGCGCGTCGCTGCCGGCGAGAGTCACACCTGTCTGGTCGCGGCGCCCGCCGTGATGCTCTGCTTCGGGTCCAACAGCGCCGGGCAACTCGGTGGCGGCGCTGGCGGATTCGCGGCGACGCCCCAGCAGGTCGCGGGTGGCAACTGGACCGCGGTCGCGGCCAGCGAGGACTTCTCGCTCGGGATCCAGGGCAACGGCGCAGTGCAGGCGTGGGGTTTCGGCATTGCCGGCGTCACCGGCAGCGACGTCTGGCACGACAGCAAACAACCGACCGAGCTGGCTGCAGGGAGCTGGACGCAGGTTGGCGCAGGTGGGTTGCACGCGTGCATGATCGCCAGCGACGGCACGCTCTGGTGCCTCGGCCGCAACGAGAGCGGCCAACTGGGACTTGGCGATACCGCGACCCGGCTGACCGCGGTGCAGGAGTTGCACCGCTACACGGACTGGAGCCGTGTGGCGCCTGGCTCGTGGCACACCTGCGCTTTGCGCGGACAGCCTGGCGGCGCCTATTGCTGGGGCAACAACACCTATGGCGAGGCGGGCAGCAGTCCAGGCGTCGACGTGGCGCAGCCGACGCAGATCGGATCCGCGACCGACTGGTCGCGCATCGGTGCAGGCACCAGTCATAGCT
>Ga0315268_10009154_pt1 | contig 10301 bp, 4 predicted proteins | sample C1_top_MG_FD_204535 | JGI IMG/M metagenome (GOLD analysis project Ga0315268, IMG submission 204535) | Sediment microbial communities from Yellowstone Lake, YNP, Wyoming, USA - C1_top | ecosystem: Environmental > Aquatic > Freshwater > Lake > Sediment | place: USA: Wyoming | collected 2017-08-01 | reverse complement strand
TACCTAATTGTAAGCGTATCCATTGAGCCATTTCAAGTGCACTTGAATTTATTCCAATGGCACCATGTGCATTATCTCTTTGTGTATCTTTAAAAACTTTCATCACACCATCTTTTTTAAAGTGAGCCTTAGCGGTGTTATCATCGTTGTTAAATATTTCATAACTGGTGTCTGTGTGTTTCATTCCAAGGTTATTAAGAATATGTGCTTTAATAAAATCAGCCCAAGAAGTATCTGTAACAGCTTTTATTATCTCTCCGACCGTAATAAACATGTTGTTTTGATAGCCGTATTTACTGCGAAAACTTGAAGTCGGTTTCAGATAACGAACGCGTTCGATTACATTTTTTATATCATACGTTGAACTTATCCAAAGAAAATCACCGCTAAATGTTTCTAATCCACTTTTATGTGATGTAAGGTCACGGATCGTTATTGCATTGGTAACCCACGGGTCATACATTTGAAAATCGGGAAGATATTTTATTACAGGATCATCCCAATTGATTTTACCTTGATCAACCAAAATAGCAAGCGAAGCAGTTGTAAAAGCTTTACTACATGATGCAATTACGAATAATGTATTTTCATCAACAGGATCACTTTTATTTATATTGCGAACTCCATAGCCTTTTGCAAAAATCACAGAATCGTTTTTTACAATCGCGACCGAGAATCCGGGCATTTCCCAATCTTTCATTGCTTTGTTAATAAACCCATCAATTTTTTGAAGTTTGTCTTGCTGGGCTGATAAATTGACGAAAAGAAAAAAGAGAACACTTATTAATGAAAAACGAAACACTGTTTTTTTCATATTACTGCTCCATATTATTATTTTCTAAAATCATTAATCTAATTCAGGATGTTTTTTGTGAAAATCAGTTGCATCCTGTAAAACTTTAGCAACCGCTATAATTTTTCCTTCATCAAATAATTTACCCATGAATGTAATACTTGTTAATGTTCCTTTTGCAGTGAAACCGGTTGGTACTACAACCGACGGATGCCCTGTCAAATTTGTAAGAAGTAAATTATTCCCATTCCAAGAAGGTGCAATGTAAAGATCAACTTTTTCCATCAGCTTTTGCATTTCTTGAATCAGCAGATAACGGATTCTGTTTGCGTTAATATATTCTACTGCGGGAATAAATCTGGATGCACGGAAAATATTCGGCCAAGCACCTTTAAATTGACGGGCGAGCAAATCATCCTGATTAGACAGTGTAAGTTCGTCAAATGCAGCACCAGCTTCAGCCGTTAATATAATTTGAATATCACTTACTGCGATATCAGGCAGTTCTATCGGAATCAATTGAACGCCGAGCTCTTCCATTTTTTTTAACACTAAAGAATCATTCTTGTGGAAAGAATATTTTTTATCGAAATCACTTTTCAAATATCCGATCTTTAATTTTTTAAGATCAACTTTTGAATTATAATTAAACGGTACATCATAAAGAGTTTGATCTTTTCCGTCGACTCCTCGAATCACATTAAAAATAATTGCTAGGTCTTCAGCATTTCTACAAATCAAACCAATCTTATCCATTGACCAGCTTAATGCCATTGCTCCTGTGCGGCTTACACGACCGTAACTTGGGCGTAATCCGGTTACACCGCAAACCGTTGAAGGAGAAATTATTGATCCCCAAGTTTCTGTACCGATAGCAAAGGGAAGTAGCCCGGCAGAAACTGATGAAGCCGACCCTGCCGACGAGCCGCTCGATCCCTGAGTTGTATCCCAAGGATTACGAGTCATTCCGCCGAACCAGACATCATCCATTGCAAGCTCACCCATTGAAAGTTTTGCACACAAAACAGCACCAGCATCTTCTAATTTTTTTATTACTGTTGCATCCTCATCTATCATTTGCTCTTTGAAAGGTTCTGCGCCCCAAGTTGTTCTATAATCCTTTGTTGTAAGTAAATCTTTTACTCCGAATGGAATACCATGAAGCATACCGCGGTATTTTCCTTTTGAAATTTCTTCGTCGGCTTTTTTGGCTTGTTCAATTGCAAGTTCTTCGGTTAATGTTATTACTGAGTGAAGTTTTGGTCTCCACTTTTTTAATCTATCAAGAAACATTTTAGTTAATTCGGTTGAACTTATTTTTTTTGTTTTAATTAAATATGCTAATTCACCAACGGAGTAATATGCAAGATCTTCTATATGAGCAGGCATCTTTGTGTTTGAGTAATTGTCGAGCTTTAATGAAAATTGTTTCTGTTCAAACTTAAATCCTACTGGAATAGGATTGAAAAGAATTGCCGGAGGGACACTATTGGCCAAGTGGACCTTCCTGATATTAGTGTAATATCCAAGCTGTTCATTTAATGCATCTTGCATTGAATCACGCTCAGCATCCGTAAATTCAAGTCCGAATATTTTTCCTGTATTTGGAATATCTTCTTTTCTGATTTTCTTTTCTGCTTGTTGAGAAAAAGCGATTTGTGAACAAATAAGGAGAGTCATTATAATTAAAGATAAATTTTTAAAATGTTTCATAATATTATCCGCCATTATTTATTTTAGGTTTGAACTAAATTGTCTGTTTCGGAATAAATACATTAATTGACCGACAATGAAAATTAGGCAATGAACTTTATGGAATCAACAAGGACTTAATAGAAAATCTTTCAAAAAGAAATATTTTGTTACACCGAATATTTCTAATAAATTTGTCTACCATGATTGAAAAATACAAACACATAATTTGGGATTGGAACGGAACAATAATTAACGATGTGGATCTTTGTGTTGAGTTGATTAATTGGCTTCTGAAAGAAAAAAAACTTAAAACTATTACAAAAGAAGAATACAAGGATATATTTACAATTCCCGTAAAGAATTATTACGCCGCACTCGGGTTCGATTTTGAAGAAGAGCCGTTTCAAATTATTGGTAAAAGATGGATGGATGCATACGAGCAAAGAAAATTTGAATGCACGGTTTATGACGGCGTAGTTGAGGTAATGGAGAAAGTAAAAAAACTAGGAATCGGTCAATCAATTCTTTCTGCGTATTCACAACACACACTTGAAGAAATGGTTGAGCACTTCGGGTTAACGAAATATTTTACTCACATTGTTGGACTTGATAACATTTACGCGGCCGGAAAACTTCATCTTGGTAAGGATTTAATGAAACGTCTCGGCAACGGAAAAGGGGAGACTCTTCTTATAGGCGATACCGAACATGATTTTGAAGTTGCAACAGAGATTGGAGCTGATTGTATTTTAAGTTCAAACGGACATCAAAGCAGAGAAAAATTGGAAGTGCTTAGCACACCTGTATTAGATAATTTAAACAAACTTCTATAAACAGAAATTAAAATTTCAATTCCAACAAACTAGTCGGATCAATTCTTTTTTTGTACCATTGAACACCAAGATGCAAATGCGGGCCGGTAGCTCGGCCTGTAGAACCGACAAGTCCAATGACTTCTCCCTTTTTTACCATTTGACCATTTTTAACTAATAATTTGCTCATGTGAAGATAGACGCTTGTAAGCCCTTGTCCATGATCTAATAACACAAATGTTCCGTTGTAAAAAAAGTTTTCACCGGCAATTCTAACTATTCCATCTGTTATCGCACGAATGGAATCTCCTTCATCGGCTCTGAAATCCAGCCCATTGTGCATGTTGCTTGGTTTACCGTTTAAGATCCTTTGCACTCCAAATGTAGCACCAATTTCAATTCGATCAAGAGGATTTTCAAATCCGTTCATAAATAGTGCATCTTTTACCAAACCAACTTTAGCGCGGGCTTCTTTCATCATTTGTTCTTGAATTTCTATTTGTTCGAGAATTTTCTTCGGCGGGTTTAAAAAATCGTTTGCTACACGCAGTTTTTGTACATCATACCTTTGTTTTTTAATACTGTATTTAAACGTGTTTACTTTTTTGTTTTCAAAAGTCACGCGTAAATTAAATGTTCCTTTTGCGTCGCGGTCAAAACCAAAAACAAAAACGCCATTCTTGTCAATTTGTAATTTTCTATCGTTCAAAATTGCGCTTACTGCATTTTTGCTTTCGCCGATTATTATTCCGCCTTGTTTTGCTTTGCCTATAAATTTTATTTCTTGTGCATTGATTGAAATTGACAAATACCCAAGTAACAACAGAAAAATAATTCTCATACAAACAGTACTCCATTTTTCTTGTAAAATAAGAAACTAAGAATAAAAAGAAAGGTTAAAATATGTTCCAGAAAGCAGAAAGCTGACCAGAGAAGTAACGGTAACTGGAATTATCGCGAGAAGTACTTCCGATACCAATTCTTCCTGAAATTGATAATTTTTGAAACGGTTTGTATTCTACTTCAATGTGTCCTTCAAGAGCAGTCAAAGTACTTTGCGGAACCAAACCGATTTTTCCGCCGATTGAAACTCTAAGATCATCTTTTTTGTCAATATCATTATCCAGCCAAAAGCAGTGCGATTCAAAATTCGTCGGCGAATAATAATAATCGGATTTTATTTTATAATTTGAATAAGCATATTCATAACCAACAGCGATATTGGGCCAGAAATATTTTCCCAATCTAATGTTGAAATCATTGCCTGCATTGCCGTCACTCACGCCAATATATTGAAAGTACCCTGAAATTTTTAATCCTTCTCTATTCCTGTAAAAAGCTGTGAACTTATATAACGCTGCATATAAGCGGTTATCCAACAGATAAGGTGAATTTAAAATCAGAGCCGCATCGGAATTTTGATAAGTGAGACTGACACCAATGGTATCTCTTTTTTCGAAACGGAAAGAGATATCATTATCATCTCGAATAAATTTACTTTGAGCATTACTTATTCCTAACCCAACACCAAGGCTAAGATTATCTGAAAATCTAAAAAGAATAAATCCCTTAAAAGTAGTGAAGAGTTGATAACCCGTAAAATCATATCTGCTAATTACATCTTGATTGAGACTTCTGGCATTTGCTCTCATGGATGTTCGATAAAAAGATATTCCCAAAGAAAGAAATCTTGTAACGCCTAGTTCCAGCCGCGCCCCGCCGCCGAATAATCTGAAACCTGCATTATCTGCATAATAAGAAGCTGAAGGATTCAATCCTACGAAGTTAGGAAAAGTTGCAAAAATTGATGCGAGACCTGTAATTGGCAGCCAACCCTTTTTTTGCTTGATGTCGGCGATCTGTGTAGAATCAATATCTTGCCAATCGAGAAGATTGTTATAAACTATGCGTGCGGAATCCGGCTCGCCAAACTTTGCATAAGAGTCAGCTAAAGATATATTTGCATCGAAGTCTGATGAATCTTGTCTTACTAAATCCTTAAACTCATGAATAGCTTTTACAGTATCATTCATTGTAAAAAATAATTTCGCTCGCTGTAACTGTGCTTCATAATTAGGTCCGGTTGCAAGAACTTGATTATAAGTATCGAGTGCTTTGGTATAATCTTTTGCACAGAAAAGAATGTCGCCGTATTCCTTTAAAAATTGGTTATTTTTTTCTGCTTTTGATAAAAAATCTTCATAGAAGGGTAGAGCACCGGCACAATCGCCGTCAACTACTTTTTGTCTTCCTTGTTCCAGAATAGCATAAAGTTTTTCTTCTTCAAAACGCATTTTCTGCCAATCAATATTTGACTGCAGTTTTGTTACGTCATCGTTAGTAGGATCAACATTTTTTGCCTTATCAGCCTCTTGTTGAGCTCCATCAAAATCTTTTTCGATCAATTTAACAGAACCCATTGTTACAAGTGCTTGAATATTATCAGTCCTTGCTTTTAAAACATTTGTGAGATATTGTTTTGCTAAATCTATATCACGGTTTATCCAAACAGAAGTTTGAGCGCGGAAAAGCTGATAATCAAGATTGTTTGGTGAATCTTTTAGAAGTTGATCGGTTATATCAATCGCCTTATCAAACTCTCTGCTCCATGCAGAAATCTTTGCCCACTTGAAGCGGAGAGCGGCATCTTTCTCGTCGGGATTTTGTTCGAAATATTTATCAAGCATTACCATTGCGCTATCATATTCGGCTAAATATTCATAATACTCGGCAACTGTTTTAATAGCTTCTTTATCTGTCGGATTGGTAGACAGCACCAATTTAGCATTGTCTAATTTTTCTTTGTAAGTTTTTGCCCGCGTATCAGCAACAAATGTCAGCTTCTCTTTATATTGTTCGTCGTCTGGTCTTGTAACTCCAATAAATTGCAATTGTTGATAAGCTTCCTCATAGCGTTCTGCTTTAATTAGTTCATCAACCAATTTATAACGTGTTTCAAAGTCATTTGGAGTTCTTCTTAATATTCTATAGTAACGGTCGATTGTATATTCTTTTTCGAATGCACGCGGACTTTCTAATGTTACATATGATTTATTTGTTGCCAGATCAAGACCGTCCTGGGCTTCCTTAAAAAACGGTTTAAATCCAAGCGCAGACTCAAATGCTTTAATTGCTATTTGATATTTGCCAAGCCACATAGTGAAATAACCGTAACGGCTCCACAACCGCCAATCACCCGGGTAACGGTCGGTAAATTTTTTCAAAATTCTTTCACCTTTAACAATACTTCCTGTTTTGGCAAGAACTTCAGTGTAACGGATTATTTCGTCCGGCGAAGCGTTATCATCGCGGCTTAAATATTCATCATACCACTGTTCTGCTTTATCCCAGATTTCCATCAGCTTATATGTTTTTCCGATCTCTAGATAATTGAACGGTTTATTCGGATCTATTGCAATCTCTCGCAAATGTCCTTCAATTTTTCTGTATAGTATCGGGTACCAAATATCAAGAAGTCTCTGGAGATTTCTTTCATATTCTGCTCTCTTTGTTGCGTCTCTTGTTTCGATTGCAATCGCACGTCTGTAATCTAAACGTCCATATTCATATTGCTGGCGTTTTTCAAAACATGTTGCACGTAAATTGTATCCTTCCGATTCTTGCGGCATTGCTGTAATGTATTTATTCAATTGATCGATTGCCTCACCGTAACGGCCGGCTTTCATATGCAGGAGAGCAGTATTTTTATAAAGCTCTACTTCAACTCTTTGCTGTTGCGGAAAAGAAATTTGCGATAGCAAAATTAGAAAGAGAATGGATATTTGGATGCGAGATTTAATCATATTTACATTATTGTTGAAACTTATAACCCTTTCAACGGATTCATGTTTATTAATGCACAAACGTTATTTGTCAATTCAATTTATCAAAAATTATGCAAAAAGTAACGGACTAACCAAATCTTTGATTAAGCTTTGTTTTCTAATAAAAGTGAAAAATATAGTGGGAAAGCTTGGTCTAATATGAGACGGAAAATGGATTGAATCTCATAATGAATATTGGCTTAAAAGCCTCAATTTACTATATCAGCAGAAGCTAATAATGTCAACTCTTCAAGAGATGGATTTAATATTTGAGCCAATCTGTTCTCTTGTTTTGAGATGATATCCAGAAGAATATTTCTGGCAGTACGCGCATTACCAAAATTCTTATCTCTATTTGAGTAAAGAGTCTCGAATTTTTTTATCAACATAGATTTTGCGCTTTCATCGAACTGATACTTGCTTGCTTTAGCCATCGCTTCGGCAATTGTAAAAAGTTGTTCCGGATTATAATCTGCAAAATGAAATTTATTATTAAATCTTGAAGTGAGTCCGGGATTTGCTTCGAGAAAAGTTTTCATCTCATTTGTATATCCGGCAGCAATTACAATAAACTGACCTTTGTAGTCTTCCATTCTTTTTAGAAGTGTATCAATTGCTTCCTGCCCGAAATCACTTGAACCTCTTGATAATGTATAGGCTTCATCAATAAATAATGTACCGCCCAAAGCACTTGTAATAACTTGATCGGTTTTAATTGCGGTCTGCCCTGTGTAACCTGCTACAAGTTGAGCTCTATCTACTTCAATTAAATGCCCTTTTTCTAAAATACCCAACTCTTTGAAAATATTACTAAGAAGTCTTGCAACTGTAGTTTTTCCGGTGCCAGGATTACCTGTAAACACAGAATGAAGAGGTTTTTGAATTACATCCAATCCTTTTTCTTTTCTAAGATTTGCAATCTTTAAACTGTTAACTAAATTTTGTACACCATCTTTAACTTCATCAAGACCGGTTAGTCTATTTAATTCCTCAAGATATTCGTTTAATTTTTTGTCATCGCCTTTAATTTGGAATGATGCGGTTTTTTCTTTTGGGCGAATCTCTTCAAAATCTTCCAAAGATAAAGTGGATTTTGTTTCGGACGTCAATTCAGATTTATCCATATTGATCAAACGCATCATGTGTTTTTTATTTACGCTATCAAAAAGATTTCTAACTATTCTTGCATTACCGAAGTTTTTGTCTCTGGATCTGTAGATGTCGTTGAAATATTTTAGTAAAAGATTTTTGGAATCATCATTCAGCTTCAAGTTATTTTTCTTTGTTATTGCCTCGAATATTATCATCAACTCATCAGGATTGTAATCTTCAAAAAAGAAAGTTTTTGTAAATCGCGATTTCATTCCCGGGTTGCTTTCAAGAAAAGATTTCATCTCTTCAGTATATCCGGCAGCGATACAAATAAATTTTCCTCTATCATCTTCCATTCTCTTTAGCAAAGTATCAATTGCTTCTTGACCGAAATCTCCTCCGCTGTCTTTCTTAACCAGAGTATATGCTTCATCAATAAATAATGTTCCGCCGATCGCGCTATCTATTATGTTTTTTGTTTTCTCGGCAGTTTGACCCACATAACTGGCAACCAATCCTTGGCGGTCTGCTTCAATTAATTGTCCGTTTGGTAAAATTGCAAGTGCGGAATAAATTTTACTTATAATTCTCGCTACTGTTGTTTTGCCTGTGCCGGGGTTGCCGAAAAACAATATGTGTGACGAAAATTTATTTTTCAGATCTTCGCCGGATGATTTATAATATTTGGCAAGCTTGATTAATTCGTGAACTTCATTTTTAACTAATGAAAGACCGGTAAGTTTATTTAGTTCTTGAAGCGCTTCGTTTAATAGTTCTTCATTTATGGGTGCGTCGAAATGTTTTGTGTCGTCTTTTGTCTGCAAAACTTCTTTTATATCTTCTTCGGTAATCGTCATCAATTTTTCTTTTGATCTTTCGTGTTTCGGTAAACTTAAATAGCGTTTGCTTAGTTGTATTTTAATATCATCATAAATTTTTCTTACAGTTCTGGCATTACCGAAATTCTTATCTCGTTTGCGGTACAAATTGACCAATTCTTTTAGTAGAAATACTTCCGCAGAATTCATTACTCTGTATTCTTCATCTTTAGCCATTCCTTTAAATATTTCCATCAGTTCTTCGGGGACATAATCATCAAAAGTAAAATGATGAGTGAACCTGGATTTCAAGCCCGGATTGGAACCAAGAAAATCATCCATTTCTTTCGGATAACCGGCAGCGATAACAAAAAATTCTCCTTTTCTATCTTCCATTCTTTTTAAAAGTACGTCGATGGCTTCCTGACCAAAATCCGAACTCGCGCCTTTTTTAACAAGTGTATAAGCTTCATCAATAAATAGAACATTGCCAATTGCACTTTCAATTATTTTTTCTGTTTTCTGTGCCGTCTCACCGATGTACTGACCGACAAGTGAGGACCTGTCAACTTCAATGACCTCGCCTTTTTCAAGAAGTCCCATACCTCTAAAAATTTTACCCATCAATCTTGCAACTGTTGTTTTACCTGTACCGGGATTACCTAAAAATGTTGCATGCACGGAAACTTGATCTTTAGATTTTAATCCGAGCTGCTTTCTCTCCCGCATGAATTCCAAATAATCAATTAATTCTTTAACTGTATTCTTAACATTTTTCAATCCGGTAATTTTATCGAGCTCGGCTAATGCATCTGCAATGGAAACAGGCTTATTTTCTTTGGATTCATTCTTCTTGTCGTCCGGAGATCCGTATGTGTTTTCTTTAACAACACTAGAATCAGAAATGACAAAATGGTAATCAAAAATTTTTTCACGGTTTAAAAACATGCTGACAGCAGCGTTTCCTTTCTGCCAGAATTTATTTTTATGTAAATATGAGTGTTCATTAATCATTACAGCATCCCAATCAGCTGGAACTTCTAAATCAAATGTAGATTGATCTACAATATCGTCGTCCAGGTACCATGCTATAAAGCATGAATGCTTCTTTGCTTCTTTTTGATAAAGAAGATTTTTAACTATTGCTTGAACACTAATTATTGGAATTTCATTATAATTTACCTGCACTAAATTAGATTTCTTTTTCGCGTCACTTTCTTTATTGTGATCATAAAGATATAATGAAGTTATTTCAGCATAAGGATGA
>Ga0315268_10009153_pt1 | contig 10301 bp, 8 predicted proteins | sample C1_top_MG_FD_204535 | JGI IMG/M metagenome (GOLD analysis project Ga0315268, IMG submission 204535) | Sediment microbial communities from Yellowstone Lake, YNP, Wyoming, USA - C1_top | ecosystem: Environmental > Aquatic > Freshwater > Lake > Sediment | place: USA: Wyoming | collected 2017-08-01 | reverse complement strand
CCTGCTCGCCGGTCTGATAGTCAGCATTTCTTTGAGTGTGATATTTGATTTTTCTATATGGGCATTTTCAGTATCATTTCTGGCGAATACAATCAGCATTTTTGCGGCAAGTAAGGTGAGGAACAGATACGATCTCAAAAATGTCGGATATTATGTGATATTGTTTATGATTATTTCCGCCATAAGCATCGGGCTTATCTGCGATTGGACCATCCCGCAGTATGCCCGTAACATTATGTTCGGTATCGGGAACGGGATAGTATCGGTAATGCTTGTCTTTGCCGCCCTCCCCTATCTTGAGAAGTTTTTTTCCAAGACGACATCCATACGCATACTGGAACTCGGTGACTTCAACCAGCCGCTCCTGAAAAAGTTTATGGTTGAGGCTTCCGGCAGTTATCATCATGCCCTGCTGGTCGCTTCTCTTGCCGAATCCGCGGCTGAAATGGTTGATGCCAATCCCCTCTTGTGCCGCGTGGGTGCGTATTACCACGATGTCGGTAAAATAACGGCGCCGGAATATTTTATAGAAAATCAGGGTACGGTTATTTCCAGGCGCAATGAACTGAAACTTCAGATGTCCTCTTTTATAATAATCTCACATGTAAAAGAGGGTGTGCGTCTTGCCAAGGAATACGGGATAGACAAGCCCATCATTGATATAATAGAACAGCACCACGGGACATCGCTGGTTCATTATTTTTTCCTGAAAGCGCTTGAGAAAGGTCTGCCGGAGTCGGAAAAATCGCTTTACAGGTATCCGGGGCCCAAGCCGAACACCAAAGAGTCTGCCATAGTGATGCTCGCCGATGCCGTAGAAGCGACCTCACGCACACTGAAGGATCCGTCGTTCAAGCGTCTCCAGGAAATGGTCTATAAGATAATAAACAATAAATTTACCGACGGGCAACTGGATGATGTGAAACTGACGCTGGCTGATCTGCATAAAATAGCCGAGAAATTTACAAACCGGCTCTCGAGCATATATCATGCCAGGATAGTTTACCCGGAGACGCCCGCACAGGGATAAAAATATGCCCATAAATATATTCAACCGTCAGACAAGGATTGAACTTGATTTTGCGTTGGATGCCGGATTCAGAAAGAGGTTTATCAGTCCGATTGAAAAAGAATTGCGGTTGGCAAAAAAATCGGATTACAATATAATTTTTCTGGATGATGCGGGAATAAAGAAACTCAATAAGAAATATCTTGCCAGGAACGTGCCGACGGACGTCCTGAGTTTCAAATATTCCGGTGACTGTGCCGATATATTTATTTCCGTCCAGACGGCAAAAGCGAACGCCGTGCTGTATAAACAGGAATTTTTGACCGAGATACTCCGGCTGATTGTACACGGGGTGCTCCACGCCCTCGATTACACGGATTATGAGAAAAAAGAAAAAGAAAAGATGTGGAAAAAGCAGGAAGGGTTGCTTAGATGCATAATTTCATAACCAATTTTTTGCCTCAGATTGTATTCCTCGCAATGCTGTTTGTCCTTGCGGCATTTTTTTCAGCTTCCGAGATGGCACTTATTACAATGTCCAGGGTGCGCATAAAGAAACTTATGACGGAATTCCCGGGAGAGGCAAAGGGCTTTAAGCTCTGGCTCGAAGATCCCAATAAACTTCTGACGACACTGCTTATAGGAATAAATACGTCAGCCATACTTTCGTCTGCAGTGGCGACTTCTATAGCCATAAAAATTTCCAGAGAGTACTCTGTCAACGAGGCGACGGCGATATCGGTTTCGGCTGCTTTTGTTACGGTCATAATCATCATATTCGGCGAGGTATCCCCAAAAATATTCGCCATCAGGAATGCCGAAAAACTCAGTATATTCGCGATAATGCCGCTCTATTATATTGCCCGGCTGCTCACCCCTTTTACCAAAGTGTTCATCTGGATAGGCGGGCTGGTCATCGGCAAAGGCAGCGAAAAGAAGATTCCTATTATGACTGACGACGACGTCAAGACGATGATCACCGTGGGCCATGAAGTAGGCATATTCAGTTTGGAAACCAGGCAGATGATGCACTCTGTTTTCAATTTTCCCCAGATAACCGCAAAATCAATAATGACATCCAGAGAAAAGATGGATATGGTTGATATTGAAATGGAGAGGGAAAAATTCATAGATCTTCTGATTGAGAAAGGGCATTCCAGGGTTCCCGTATACAGGGGCGATATGGACAATGTCATAGGGGTGATTTATACGCGGGACCTCCTCGGTTTTTGGCGTTCCGGATCCGTTTTTACCGTAGACGATCTTGTCAGGCCGGTGATATCCGTCCGCGAGGAAGAAAAAGTCAGCGATATAATGAAGAATTTTAAAAAGGGCGAAAGCCATCTCGCGATAGTCAGAAATTTACAGAACCGGGTAGTGGGGCTAATTACTATGGAGGACATAGAAGAGGAAATCTTCGGCGAGATACTTGATGAATACGACCTCGAGGACTTGTTCAAGGACTAACAACTGTCGTTCATAGAATTAACCACAGGTGAACACGCTTGCCCGCCAGTTCGTGTGGCGGGGTTGATACACGGAAAAAACATACCACGGAGACACGGAAGTTTAAAAACACGGAAATATAAAAGCATTTTTCAGTGCTTCTGCGGTAAATAGAATCCGCTTGCCCGCCGTGAAGTGTGGCGGATGTCTATCAGTGGTTGAATATTATGATTTACAACACCCAGGCGATAGTCATTAAAAAAAACGATTTCAGGGATTACGACCGGCTTCTTACCCTATATACCAGGGACTTCGGCAAGATAAAGGCGATAGCCCGCAGCGTGAGAAAATCCAGAGCCAAACTTGTGTCGTTGACCGAACTTTTCGTTTTGTCCGAAATCCGTATTTTTTTGCGTGCGGCGAGCGGCACCGGCAGGATTATCGGCGGCATAATACTTGACTCAAATTCTTTTATAAGATATAATGTAAAATCGTTTTACGAGGCGTCTTATATTTCCGAGGTACTGGATGCGATGACCCCGGACAGACAGCCGAATATTGAAAAATTTTTTCTTCTCAGGGACACCCTGTCAGTCATCAACAAAAATGAAATCAATAATAAGCATGAATTCGTAAAAAAACTTTTACATTTGACCGGGTTCGGGCTTAAAGACGGCACTGCGGCGGAAGAACTTTTGAAGGAACATTTAAAATATCCGCTGAAGACAGAGAGGCAAGTGGATAAGTTAACAAGTGGTTATTGATTGGCTTTTACTTAACCACCTAATTACTTTATTACTTAATCACTAAACTTACCTATGACATTTCAGGAAATAGTTTTTGCGTTGACCAAATTCTGGGCAAAACAGGGATGCATAATAGTCCAGCCGTACGATTCAGAAAAAGGTGCCGGCACATTCAATCCGGCAACTTTTTTAAGGTGCCTCGGTCCCCGTCCTTGGTCGGCTGCATATGTAGAGCCGTCGCGGCGTCCAACCGACGGCAGATACGGCGAAAATCCAAACCGACTCCAGCATTATTACCAGTACCAGGTTGTAATAAAACCCGCGCCTAAAAACATACAGAAAATTTATCTGGCATCGCTGAAATCAATCGGACTTAATCCGGAAAGACACGATATAAGGTTTGTTGAAGACGACTGGGAGAGCCCTACACTCGGCGCCTCCGGGCTCGGCTGGGAGGTATGGTGCGACGGTATGGAAATAACCCAGTTCACATATTTCCAGCAGATGGCCGGCATTGAATTAAATCCGATAACCGCAGAACTCACTTACGGACTGGAAAGAATAGCGATGTATATCCAGAACAAAAATTCCGTTTTCGATGTTATGTGGAATGACGAACTGACTTATGGCGAGGTCCATCTTGAAGACGAAAAGCAGTTCTCAAAATATAATTTCGAGATGGCGGATGTCCCGCTGCTGCGCGAACTTTTTGAAAAATACGAGGCGGAATGCCGCAAACTACTTGATGCGGGTCTGTCCCTGCCTGCATACGATTATGTTTTGAAAGCGTCACATACATTCAATCTGCTGGATGCCAGAAGAGCCATTTCCGTGTCCCAGCGGGTTTCGTATATTTCAAGAATTCGCAATCTTGCCAACAATGTCGCCCAAAAATATCTTGAACAAACGGGGGCATCGTCCGGCTGTGCCTCCGGCTGTATGACAGAAAACCTGGACGGAAAAAAAGCCTCCGGTCAGAACGCCGGAAATACGGTTAAAAAATAATTATGGCAAAAGATATATTACTTGAAATAGGAGTTGAAGAAATACCGGCGGGATACCTGACGGACGCTACCAAGCAGTTGTCCGCAATTTGCGAATCCATATTTAAGGATGCCCGCGTGGGCTTCAGAAAAATACACATTTATTCAACGTACCGCCGTCTGGTCGTATATGTAAAAGATGCCTCCGAAAAACAGATTTTAGGCAAGAAAGCGATTATCGGTCCAACGGAAAATGTCGCTTTTGCTGACGGAAAACCAACACAGGTTGCGATTGGATTTGCCGGTAAACACGGCGTACCGGTGTCGGAACTTTTTGTTAAGGACAGCAGGGTATGCCTTATCAAAAAAGAGCCGACGCTCAATACCGAACAGGTCCTGCCAGAAATTTTTACAAAAATTGTATTTAGTATTACATTCCCCAAAACAATGGTCTGGGAAGAAAAAAGGTTCAGATTTGTACGCCCTATCAGGTGGCTTCTGGCGTTGTTCGGAAAAAAAGTAATCAAATTCCAGGTCGCCGATGTTAAGTCCTCAAATCTTACATACTTAAAAAACGGCAAAAAAATTAAAATTACGGAACCGTCAAAATACATCGCCGCACTCAGGAATAAGAGCGTAATTGTGGAGCAGTCGCAGCGGCTTGAGATGGTCAAAAAAACCGTAAACGCCGTAATGAGGAACATCGGGACAGTACTTGAAGGCGAAGAAACATTTGAAATGGTGAATAATATGGTCGAGTTCCCGAGTGCCGTCCTCTGCCGTTTCGACGAAAAATATCTGAAAATCCCGCAGGAACTGATTATTTTTACTCTGAAGAAACAGAAGAACTTTGTTGTAATAGACGAAAAAAAGAAACTGCTTCCCTGTTTTGTCGGAGTCAAGGACGGTATTTCCACTAATCTTGAAATTATAGGCAGGGGTTACGAAAAGGTCATATCTGCCCGTCTTGAAGATGCCGAGTTCTATCTGAAAAACGATATTGGCACTCCGCTTGAGGCAAAGGTTGAAAAACTGAAAGGCATTGTGTTCCAGGAAAAACTGGGTACTATTTACGATAAGTCGGTCCGCATCACCAAACTTGCCTTGTGGCTGTGCGAAAATCTTCCGCCGAATTACCAGATAGACAAAAAAAATGTTGAGCGGATATGCCTTTTGTGCAAAGCCGATTTGGCCACCCAGACCGTATCCGAATTTACCGAGTTACAGGGTATATTCGGACGCATCTGTGCGCTTCAGGACGGAGAAGACAATAAAGTCGCCTACGGCATAGAGCAGCACTGGTGGCCCGTGACTTATGAGGAAAAAATTCCGGAATCGGCGGAGGCATCGGTGGTTGCCATCGCCGATAAAATAGATACCCTGGCCGGCAATTTTGCGCTTGGCATTATTCCAACCGGCTCCGTCGATCCCTACGGACTCAGACGGCTTGCTTTCGGAATAATAAAAATCTGTATAGATAAAAACCTCCGTATGAATTTGGATGAAATGCTGATTAATGCGGTCAAGGGGATGCCGTTTGAAGTGAAAAATTCCGAAAAGACCGTCATGCTTATCAAGGATTTCATACAGCAGCGATTTGAAACATATTTAAAGGAAAAAGGTATTTTCCCCGATGAAATAGAATCCGTATTTTCACCGGGTTTCTGCGATATCGTTGATTCTTTAAACCGCGTTCTGGCCGTTCACGAAATAAGAAAACTTCCGGATTTCGAGCCGATTTCCGCAGCGTTCAAAAGAATAGGCAACATATTGAAACAGGCAAATAAGCAGGAAGTAGGAAGTGGGAAGTGGGGAGTAGATGAAAAACTTCTAAAAGAACCGGAAGAAAAGGAATTATATGAAAAATTTTTGCTTGTCCGACAGGCGACCGACCTGTTGATGACCGGGAACGACTATATAAAATCCCTTTACGAATTCATATCTTTAAGAAAACCGGTGGATACCTTTTTTGAAAAAGTTCTTATAATGGACAAAGACGATAATATAAAAAATAACCGGCTGACACTTTTGTCTGCAATTTACGGGCAGTTTAAAAAAATCGCCGACTTTTCAAAAATCGTGACCGAAAAATAATTTGTGCAAAAAATCACAGACGCCGCCTCTTTTTACTCAGTAATTGATGAAAAAATATCTTTTCGGCGGGGTTTTGGCGGATCACCTGCTTGACATTTTGACCCATCTGTAATATAATTACTGGTGAAAAGAAATAGAGCTTTTCCATTCATAAATCAGGATTTTTTTGAAACAGAATAATCTGGAATATTCGCAAGGGGGTATTTTATGAAAAAAATATTTATATCGCTCGGCATGCTTGCCGTATTTATTTTTTCTTCGGTGCTTTACGCTGATATAAAAATTTCAAGATTTACTGGCAGCGTTATGGTGTTCCAAAACAATAACTGGGCCCCTGCTGTATCAGGTACGTCCCTGGCAGCCCAGGACATTGTTAAAACAGACCAAGCAGGCAAGGCCGAACTCCTTATGGATGAGACAAGCAGTATCTGGGTGAATGAGAATTCGCAGGTTAAAGTCGGCTGGCTCGGCAAGGAGAGTTTAATTGACCTTGTAGTGGGGAAAATAAGGGCTAAATTAAAATTGTCCCCCGGCGGTAAATTCAGCGTAAAAACGCCGGTTTCGGTAGTCGGCGTAAGAGGCACGGAATTCGTTGCTACCGAAAAGGGCGATCTTTTCGTTTTGGACGGCATAGTCCAGTTTGCAAACGCTGCCGGCACAGCTAATGCGGATGTACAAGCCGGCCAGTATGCAGCGATTGACCAGTCGGGCGCTATACCACCGCCTGCAAACATTACCCCAGAACAGCAGAACACTCTGAGTCAGGAATGGAGCGGCTTTGAGGAGATGAAGAGCCAAGGCGGACCGCCGACCCCGGCTGAACAGAAAGAAGCGGAAAAAGAAAAATTAAAAAATGAAATGGCTTTATTGAAGCAGGAGTTGAAAGATACGGTTTCCAGCATGAAAACCGATGTTAATACCACCAGGGAGATTGTTAATGAAATAAAGGAATCGGATTTTTCAACTGGCCGCAGCATGAGGGATATCCACGGCAATCTTGTAAGGATTGAGCAGCATCTGATGCGTCCGGACAGCCAGACGCTGCAGTTCGTCAATTTGACAAAGCGGGATAGTTATGTTTATAGAGGAAAATTCAATTATTCAGGGCCATCCGGCAGCCGCATAGATATTTTTGACGCAAGCATAAAATTTAACAAAACACTCCCTGAGCAATTAACCGACTGGCCGAGTTTCATAGGCAATCAGGATGAAAATACATTCTATCCCCAGTCAATGAATCTAAAAATTACGAATCAGACCGACAAAATAGAAATGATAGGCGTTTCCAAGGACAAGGGGCAACTGGACGAAAAAGGCAATGTGCTTGAAGACAGGAGCATTGTCTCAAATCTATATATCAACGGCTGGAAAGTTGACCCGAATTATGACGCCCACGACAACTCAGTAGATGAGAGCGGTGAAAAGACCGACGACCTGTGGGCAACTACCATCAGCCCGAAAGTAAAAATAGAGGAACTTGATAAAAACGGCGTCAAAACCGGCGTCACCGAATATGTAAACTTTTATCTTGAGTCCTACGCCATAAACAACAGCGGCAAAATACTGAATGTCAAGGACTTCACTTCCACCAGCGAAAATCCGTTCACGATTTTAAAAAATGTCGGCGCAGAAGGTATAATTAGCTGTAAGACGACATTAGGCAACGACTTTTTTACCAAAGGCAATATTGATCTTATTATGACGCCCGATATTGTGGTCTCCATCGCCCAGAAACTCGGGACAGAGGTCACCTCAATCTCCGACAATATGAGGAGCACTTCAAAATGAAAAAAACGATTAAATTACCGGTATTGTTTGTATTTTTATGTTGGTTCGGAAGTTCCGCTTATTTGACTGCGGCGAGTAACTTTCAGGATACTGCGATAGGAAAGGAAGCGATAGATCTCGGCCTGAAATTTTTGGATAACCCCGGAGATTTTTTCTTTAATATCCATATGGCTAACGAAGATTTTTCACCGGTGCCGACCACCAAGCACGGCGATATCCGTTGGAATTTTTTCCCGACTACATTTCCGCTTTCCTGGGCAAATCTGAACCTTAAAATAAAGTTTTTGAACGAGAAAAATTTTGTTCCCCAGATTGATGTTATCGGACAGTACGGAGATCTGCTCGCGCTGCGTTATATGCCGGCAAGCGATGTCAAACCGGGTTTTAAAGATTATTCGGCAGGCATTGTTTTTTCAAAGACGGTTTCGGAAGGAACACAGTTCTATTGGGGCGGCAAGTACTCGAACATAAGCATGGATGTAAAACTTTCGTCTTCTTCACAGGTGGAGTTCGGCAATTTCGAACTTTCAAAAATCAGTTTCAATGTCAGAGACACTTTCCTGTTCGCCGGCATTACTCATCAGAAGGATTTAAACAACCCGACCCGGCTTGCCGTCCAGATGGGGTACGGATTCGAGTATAAAAAAATTGTTTCCCGCATAATGATTTCACATGCTCACTATCAATGGGGTATAGATGTTTTCCCGGAAGGGCTTTTTGTCATCCACCCGTTTGTAGGCTGGCACTGGAATTTTTAAGATTTTGAAAAGGAGATTTCACAGATGAAAATTTTTTTTAACTTTTTACTTTTTACTTTTTGCCTTTTACCTTTTACCAACCTTTATGCCGAAATGAAACTCGCTCCGTATTATTCACTTCAACTGACTGAAGGCGCATTCGTTCCCAGCATAGGCGGGTGGAATTTTTCAATGGACGTTCTTACGGATCTCGGGGTTATAGCCAAACCTTCGGAGAGTCATTCTATTGTAGGATTTTATGAACTCAAATATGTGGGCCCCGGATTGAAGAGGCAGGAAGGCGAAAAATTCACTGACAGGGCTATGGACCATCTCGGCGTTTTCAGGTACACCTATAAGTTCGGCGGGGATTATTTCATAAAGCCGCAGTTTGACTATATGAAAGAATACAAGAGAACCGGCAGCAACGAGGCATGGGGTACCGGCCTTTATGATTTCGACAGAACCGGCGGAATGCTTACAATCGGCAGAGAGTTCCCGGGTAACGCCATAGTGTCGCTCTCAGGCCAGTACCATTTGATGGATTTCCCGAATTACACAGACCTGCTTGCTGAGTTTCAGGCTGGCGGCGGCGCGGCGGAATCTTCTGTGGGCAAGCAGAACCACAAATTAATACAAACCGGTATCACTGTTGATATAGGGGCCAGCCGGCTTTCATACGATATTATTTTTCAGAATTATATCAAGCAGAAGGTCGCTGTGAACTCACTCCAAGCCGACAAGACATATTACAGCGCCGATCTCCAGAAAGATGTATTGACGAATATTTCAGCAAGTCGCGGGCAAGAATGGGGCATTGTACATTTTGATCCGAGTTTGTATTACAAAACAAAGAGGTCAAACCAGAATTACCTTCATTTCACCGCGGTCAATTCGACTGAAACCCCGAAATATTTCGGCAAATACTATGATTACGACGAAATCGGGTTTACAGTACCGGTTGCGCTTATGATAGGCAAATCGTGGGAATTCTCGGCAACTCCTGAATGGGCGTATAAGCTGTACAAGAGCCGCAACCCGCAGGATGAAGCAGGCCAATTCCTTACCGATGAAAAAGAGAGGAACGATCTGTTTATATTGAGTACCGGTTTCACAGTCAAGCCCAATGCTATCACAAGGACCACTTTTTTTTATACATTCCAGAACCAGAAGTCCAATATGAGGTTCGAAAAATATCTGCCTTACAACTATACCGGCAACTTCGGCGGTATAAAGTTTGAATATACGTTTTAAGGGTCGCTCGGGATTCGTTTCATCAGCACAGTAAGCGTCCCCGCCACGCAGATTGGCGGGGCGCTCCGAACTCAGTCGGCTGAAAGCTTTAAGCTGAATGGAGCCCATTTGGTCCTGAGACCCTCATGGTCGAAGGATTTATCCCGAACGCAGTGAGGGATTATGGCTTCTTCAACTAATCCCTCGCTTCAGCATTGTTTGCGGTTAAAAAATAATATTACTCGTGTAAACTCGCGTAAATGGG
>Ga0315268_10009152_pt1 | contig 10301 bp, 7 predicted proteins | sample C1_top_MG_FD_204535 | JGI IMG/M metagenome (GOLD analysis project Ga0315268, IMG submission 204535) | Sediment microbial communities from Yellowstone Lake, YNP, Wyoming, USA - C1_top | ecosystem: Environmental > Aquatic > Freshwater > Lake > Sediment | place: USA: Wyoming | collected 2017-08-01 | reverse complement strand
GAAGGTTCGCACGAAGAAGGTCGTTCATGCGACAATGCTTTTGCGCACGACAGCATCCGATGAATGCAAACGTTGTTATGGACCGAACGGCATATAGTTGATTTGGAGCAAGCGTGACAATATTATTTGTTCTACAGTTTGAATTATAGCAGAGGATGCAATATGCCAAGCAATAATATGAATAAAAGTGTCCAATGTTGAAGAAATATGATGGAGTGATGCAACAAAGGATTCCTGCTTATCGATCCCCTACACTTTATAATAGAGAAGCGCCATATAATCAGAATGTTATGCAATCAGCAATTCCTCGTTGCAGGCCGCATGTAATTGATGCAACCAGCTGCAGGTAGTGTCCCGGAGCCAGGAGGCGACCATGAACTTATGGAGCATGTTGACACACATGAACAAGGAAGATATCTGCAAAAAGCTTGCAGAGGACATTACCGTCGCTGTTCCTTCGCTCTCGATCACGGTCCTTTCCCGGGACCAGTCAACAGGCTGCTTTATGATGTCCTGGGGAGATGTGCGGCGACACTTACCTGGCGCGGATTTCCTGGACAGCTCCGATCCGGTGCTCACACGATTGCTGGCGGGCGAGCCATGGGTGCCCTGGATACCGGGGCGGAGCTCGCTTCTTAATGCGGACGAGCAACGTGCAGCAGCGGAAGTTATTTTCCCGGTTGCCGTACATGGGATGATCGACCACGTGCTTGTGGTCTCGAACAGCGGTCTGTCCTACAGTGATAAGCATTTGATCGGAGGATACTGCAGGCAGACAGCGCTTGCTCTTGAGACCATAGATATGCAGGCGAGCTTGAAACGCAAACTCGAACACCTGGCCTCTTTGGTAGGCAACGTAGATGATCTGCACGCCGTGGCAAGCTACCGCAAGCTGCTTCAGTCGGTCCTGGAGCGGTCCGCAGAGCTGCTGCTGGCAGAGCAGGGCTCGCTCATGTTATTCGAGAAAGAGACCGACGAGCTGCTGCTCGAGGCATCGAGAGGCGTATTTAACAATCGGTCCGAGACGGTCAGAGTGGCCCGGGGCGTCGGCATCGCAGGCAAGGTCGCGGAGCAGGGAGAGCCGATGCTCGTCGGCGATATTGAGCGCGATCCGCGTTTTGGAAAGAAAACCGAAGCGCATTATAAGACCCCCTCTTTTGTGAGCGTGCCGATCAAGATACGCAACCGGGTGGTCGGCGTCATGAACTTCACGGACAAGTCAACAGGCGATGTCTTCGATGAGGTGGACCTTCGGTTCGCACAAACCTGCGCCTCGCATGCGGCCGTCGTCCTCGATCACAAGGAGATGTGCGAGCAGACCGAACAACTGAAGACGCAGGCGACCACGGATAACCTGACCGGCCTCCTGAACAGGGGCTGCATCCTGAGCAGGCTTCAGGAGGAACTGGTGCGTTCGGATCGATATGAAAAAACGATGAGCCTGGTCATGCTTGACGTCGATGGATTCAAGGCCATCAACGACCATCTCGGGCATTCGACCGGAGACAGAATCCTGCGGAGCGTCTCAAAAGTGATGTCAAATGCCCTGCGTTCCATAGACATCATCGGACGATACGGAGGCGACGAGTTTGTCATCATTCTGCCGGAGACCGACGCATTCTTTGCCGCTGATGTGGCGGAGCGGATCAGGTCCGACGTAGCGACAACGGACATCTCGCAGGAGTGCCCCGAGTGCCGCGTGGGCCGGGTAACGGTGAGCATGGGCATTGCAACGTTTCCTGTGCACGGGACGAGTCCGGACGTTCTTGTGGACCATGCTGACGAGGCGCTTTACCGGGCAAAGGCAGAAGGCAGAAACCGGGTCGTTGTGTACTGACCGAGGCAGCGGACGCCGATCCGATTTACCCGAACCATAGTAAAGCAGGGTCCTCTTTTCTCACTCACCAGAAAAGCGGACAGCACAAGGGTCGCTTTGAAGCTCAAGGCGGCCCTTTTGTATTGAGCACCAGCCGTTTTCCAGGCCTCCTGAACATGCTTGTTATGCAGCTTCCGTGAAAGGCGATTTTCTGGTACACTGATACCAGCAGGAGCGTCGTGAACACCTATGAAGACGTTGACAAACAGCCGGGGGATGCAATGAGCAACACGATCTCGGTGATCATCCCTGTTCTGCGCGAAGCAGGAACGATCAACGATCTGCTGGACCATCTGGCAAGCCTGCGGTCCTCGCATCCTGTCGAGATCATCGTGGTGGACGGCGCCGCGGAAAAGGACACGCTTGCTGCAGTTACCAGCACTGCGGTCAAACTGCTTGCAACCGCGCGCGGCAGGGGCGTGCAGATGAATGCCGGAGCCGCTGCTGCGCAGGGCGACGTGCTTCTTTTTCTGCACGCGGACACATTCCTTCCCTTGACAGGCTTGCTCGATATTGAACGGATCATGGATGATAAACAATTCGCGGCCGGCGCCTTTGACCTGGGCATAGACTCTACGCACTGGTTCCTCAGGGCCGCTTCGCGCGTGGGAACGGTCCGCTCGCGGCTTACCCGGATCCCCTACGGCGACCAGGCGATCTTTGTCAGAAGATCGTTTTTCAAGCAGTTGAACGGATACCGGGACCTCGCGCTGATGGAAGATGTGGACCTGATGCAGCGGATCAAGAAAACAGGCAACCGGATCTGCATCCTCCCGAAAAAGGTTACGACGTCGGCGCGGCGCTGGAACAGGGACGGAGCCATCCGGGGGACCATGAGGAACTGGGTGCTGGTCTCCCTGTATCTGGTCGGCGTGCCTCCGGAGCGGCTGGCAAAATACTACCGCTAACAGCGCGACAGACCAAATCCAACTCAGGGACGCCCGGGATGCGCGAGAGATCCTCCATACTGTTCTTGGTGAAATATCCTGAACGCGGTCGGGTAAAAACGCGGCTTGCCGCAACGCTCGGCAACGATACGGCCCTGGCGTTGTATCAAGGGTTTGTTGTTGACCTGCTGAGCGTGCTGAACACCTGCGGACGGCCGAGAATGATATACTATGCGCCGGCTGAAGCACAAGACCGGTTGCGGGCCTGGCTGGGGCCGGAAGACAGCTATACTGCCCAGCGCGGCAGCGATATCGGCGAGCGCATGAAGAATGCGTTCCTGGACGCCTTCGAAACAGGTGTTGAACAGGCGATCCTGATCGGCAGCGACGTGCCGGCTATCACGGCCGACATTCTGGACGAGGGGCTGCGATCGCTCGCCTGCAATGACGTTGTGATCGGGCCTGCCATGGACGGCGGCTACTACCTCATCGGTTTCAACGCCGGCTCTTTTCAGCCGAACGCATTCGACGGGATCGCGTGGAGCACGGACACGGTCTTCGAAAGGACCATGGCGATCCTGAGCAGGAGCAACCACCGCGTTCATGTGCTGCCGACACTGCGTGACATCGACACGCCGGAGGACCTGGAGGCCTATCTGAAGACGCGCGCATCACGATGTTCTGAACAGAGGCCGGGATGAATGACACGGTGCTTGCACACGAGCCGTACATTCGCGTTGGTATTTTTCTGGGCGTGTTCCTGCTGATGGCCCTCTGGGAAGCGGTTGCACCGAAGCGCACGCTGACAACGCCGAAGACCAGGCGATGGGCGAGCAATCTCGGACTGACCGTGCTCAACAGCGCTGCGCTTCGTTTGCTGGTACCGGTGCAGGCTGTCGGGTGCGCGCTCATTGCAAAACAGCACGGGTGGGGTTTGTTCAATACATACGATGCCCCGCCCTGGTTCGCAGTTGCAGCGACCATGCTTCTGCTTGATCTGGTCATCTATTTCCAGCACCGCTGGTTCCATCGATCTTCCGCACTCTGGAGTCTGCACCGGGTGCATCATCTGGACCTGGATATCGATGTTACGACCGGTTCCCGGTTCCATCCTCTTGAGATCGCGCTGTCCATGGGGATCAAGATGACGGTCGTTGTTCTGCTCGGCGCGCCGGCTGTCGGCGTGGTACTGTTCGAGGTCCTGCTGAACGCGGCAGCGATGTTCAACCACAGCAATGTACGCATGAACCAGGGTCTTGATACCGCACTGCGTTCTGTTATCGTGACCCCGGATATGCACCGCGTGCATCACTCCGTTGTGCCAAAGGAGATGAACAGCAACTTCGGATTCAATCTTTCCCTTTGGGACCGCGTGTTCAAGACCTATTGTGCACAGCCTCTTGCCGGACATCTGAGCATGGTCATCGGGCTCCCGGGTTTTCGAGACCCTGCGTTGAACACGCTCTCGCGCATGCTGATCGCGCCATTCAGCAGAAATAATAAAGGAAAAGCATCATGAAATTCATTAACAAGATCGCATCCCTCAAGCGGGAACCAATAAGGGCAGAAGACGTCGGGACCTTGCAGGCCAACCTCGGGTATCGATGCAACATGGCATGCACGCATTGCCACGTGGCAGGCGCTCCTTCGCGCACCGAGGTCATGGATGAACGCACGGTCCGAGAGGCCATCCGCGTGATCAGGGAAAACAAGATCAAGACGCTCGATATCACGGGCGGTGCGCCCGAGCTGAACCCCCATTTCCGAATGCTCGTTGCAGAGGCAACCAAGACCGGCTGCAGGGTCTCGGTGCGCACGAACCTCACGATATTCTACGAACAGGGCATGACGGACCTTCCGGAGTTCTTCCGCGACCATCAGGTGGACGTGGTCGCATCGTTTCCCGCGTATCGCGAGGACGGAGTGGACCGGGTGCGGGGCATTGGTGCATTCAAGAAAAGCATTGCAGCGCTTCAGCGCCTGAACAGACTAGGTTACGGGAGCAGTGCGATGAATGCTGATCTGAGCCTGGTGCACAATCCGCAAGGCGCAGTGCCCGCGCCTGACCAGCGTTCGCTCGAGGCTGAATTTAAACGAGAGCTGCATCAGCGGTTCAACATATCCTTCACCCGGCTGTACGTGTTCGCGAACATGCCGATCGGCAGGTTCCGTGACCATTTGAGCAGCACAGGCTCTTACGATGCCTATCTGGAACAGCTCGCCAGGAGCTTCAATCCAATGACCCTTGACAGCGTCATGTGCCGGTCACTGGTGAGCGTGGGCTGGGACGGCAGGTTGTTCGACTGCGACTTCAACCAGGTGCTTGGTCTCGCGATCTCTCCTGACGTGCCGCAGCATATACGGGACTTCGATGCCGCAGCACTCGCGCGCAGGAAGATCACGATGGACGACCACTGCTACGGATGCACAGCCGGCCAGGGGTCCACCTGAGCAGGCGCAGCGATCGAGCAGGCAGGCTGCCTGCTGAACAGCATGAGCGTGAACAGGAAAGGCTGTCCATGAACGAACAACCGGGGATGGTTCCTTCAGACGAGAGCGATGCGAACTTAATGAGGAATGTCCATCCTGCTGGATGGAAGAACCCGGCACCCTCCGGCGTGTATAATCTCGTGGTGATCGGGGCCGGCACCGCGGGTCTTGTGACGGCCGCAGGTGCAGCAGGGTTGGGTGCGAAGGTCGCGCTGGTCGAACGCCATCTGATGGGCGGGGACTGTTTGAATACTGGGTGCGTTCCTTCCAAAGCCATGATCAGGGCAGGCCGTGCAATCCACGACGCGAGAACAGCGGGCGCATTCGGCGTTTCCTGCGAAGCAGGCATTACGATCGATTTCAAACAGGTGATGGAGCGCATGCGCCGCATCAGGGCAGGGATCAGTTCCCACGATTCAGTCGAGCGGTTCAGCCAAGAGCTCGGCATAGACGTGTTCCTCGGCAGCGCAGCTTTCACAAGATCGGATACGATCGCAGTGCAGGGCGAACAGCTCAGGTTCAAAAAAGCGGCTATCTGCACAGGTGCGCGGGCCGCTGTTCCGCCAATCGCCGGGATCGCGGACACGGGATACCTGACCAACGAGAGTGTGTTTCACCTGACAACGCTTCCGAAACAGCTCCTGGTCATCGGCGGCGGGCCCATCGGATGCGAATTGTCTCAGGCTTTTGCGCGCATGGGGAGCGCGGTCACGATCATCGAGACCGCGGGCCGTCTGCTGGGTCGCGAGGATGCCGATGCCGCGGATATTGTGCAGCAAGCCCTGCTTCGCGACAACGTGAAGCTTGTTTTGAACGCGACGATCCGGAATGCGATAAAGCGGGGCAAGGACAAGGTCCTGCTCATTGAACAGAACGGCACGACGTTCGAGCTTGCGGGGGATGAGATCCTGGTCAGCGCCGGACGGGTCCCGAACGTGAACGGGCTGGGTCTTGAAACGGCCGGCATTGCCTTCGACCCGCACACCGGCGTGCAGGTGAACGACCTGCTGCAGACCTCCAATGCGCGGGTCTATGCTGCGGGCGACTGTTGCTTCCCGCACAAGTTCACCCACACCGCGGATGCCCTGGCGCGCATCCTGATCGCGAACGCGTTGTTCAAGGCCAGACAAAAGACATCCTCCCTCATGGTCCCCTGGTGCACGTACACGGACCCTGAAGTGGCCCACGTGGGCATGTATGAAAAGGAAGCGCGGGAAAAAGGGATCGACGTGCTTACCTTGACTGTACCGCTTGGGGACATGGACCGGGCACGTATTGACGGAGAGACCGAAGGGTTCGCGCGGGTGCACCTGAAGAAGGGAACCGACCGGATCCTCGGCGCAACGATCGTTGCGCGGCATGCAGGAGAGATGCTGAACGAGCTGTCGCTCGCCCTTACAACAGGGCTCGGTCTTGCCGCGATCGGCAAGACGATCCATCCCTATCCCACGCAGGCCGAGGCGGTCAAGCGCCTGGCGGACGCATACAACCGCACGCGGCTCACCGTGTTCCGGAAAAAGCTTCTTACCACATGGCTTAGATGGCAGCGGTTCTGGTAGAATAACGAAGAAGAAACGAAGGTGCGGTTCCCGGATCAGGCAGACGGCTGTGCGCTGTCGAGAAGGGTGCGGACCTTTGAGAGCAGGGCTTTCTGGTTGATGGGCTTGAACAGAAAAGGCTGGCCATGGTCAAGGAAGCCGGTCTGCCGGAGCAGGTCCTCTGCGTATCCGCTCACGAACAGGACCAGGGCATCCGGCCGAAGTTTTTTGATCGCCTGATAGAGCTCGCCCCCGTTCATGTTCGGCATGGTCATGTCCGAGATGACGAGATGCACCGCATCCCGCTTTTGTGCGTAGATCTGCAGAGCTTCCCTGCCGTCCGCTGCCTCCAGGACCGTGTACCCGCACTCTTCAAGGATCGTGCGAGCGTATTTTCTCGGCGTTTCTTCGTCCTCGACCAGAAGGATCGTTTCCCGTCCGCCCTGTGGCAGCGATACCGGAAGCGTTTTCTGCAGCACTGCTTCGCGGATCGGGAAATAGATCAGGAATGTCGTTCCCTGGCCCGGGGAGCTTATCACTTCAATGTAGCCCTTGTGGTCCTTGATAATGTCGTACACAATGGACAGGCCGAAGCCGGTGCCCTTGCCCTTGTCCTTGGTCGTAAAAAAGGGTTCGAAGATGCGCGCCTTGACCGTGTCGTTCATGCCGGTCCCGGAATCCCTGACCGAGATATAGGCATACGGACCGGAATTGCCGAATCCCCGGGTCCTGATGAAGTCGCCATCCATCATGGTCCGGCCGGCCTCGATGACGATGTCGCCCCCGTCGGGCATGGCGTCCCGGGCATTTGCGACCAGGTTCATGATGACGCGCTCCAGCTGGCCGTTGTCAGCCAGGACCGGCAGCGGGTCAGCGCAGGTGAGCACGGTCAGCTCGACATTGTCGCGCAGGATGCCTGTTAAGAACCTTTTCTGATGCGAGACCAGTGCGCTGAGGTCGCAGGGGAGCAGCGCAGCTTCCTTCCGGGACCCGTACGTCATGAGCCTCTGGGTCAGCGCTGCTGCGCGCTCGGTCGAGGCAAGGATCTGGTCCACATGTTTTTGCAGCGGGTCAGCAGTTTGGATCTTCGCACGCAATAGGCTTCCATGGCCCACGATGGTCGTCAGGATATTGTTGAAATCGTGTGCAACGCCGCCGGCCAGCTTTCCTAAGGCTTCCATGCGCCGCATATAGGAGACCTTGCCTTCGAGGTCCTTGCGCTCGGTGATATCGATGAGCGTTCCGATGACCGCGGGTTTTCTATCGAACAGGGTGATGCCGGCGGTCATCAGGACCCACCGTTCGCTGCCGTCCTTCCGCACGATCCTGAACTCATACTGGGCAGGGGGTTGGCCGCTCTTCAGGCGTTCGCGGGCCCGTGTGGTGATCATCTCCACGTAATCGGGATGCGCAAGGCTCAGAAAGTTCATGGACAGATATTCCTCGGTCCTGTATCCGCCGAGCGTCTCCGCGGTCTTGTTCGTATAGAGAAAATTGCCTCCCTGGTGGATGAAGATCGCGACCGCGGCTGTTTCCGCAAGGCTCCGGAACTTTTCCTCGCTCTCCTGCAGGTATTCCTTGACGCGGACCGTTTCCTTGAACAACAAGGCGTTCTGGATAGCGACCGCTGCGTGGCCTGCCAGGGTCTCGAGCAGGAGGATATCGCTCTGCGTATAGAACTCGCCATTGCCCCTGGCGTCGAGGCACAGGGCGCCGCGAAGTTCGGACTGATAGAAGATCGGAACAAGCACCTCCGTGTCCATGAGCCGCAGTGTATCGAGGAGGTCGGAAGCGGCCTGTTGCGGCGCAGGCGTTCCGATCAATGATCGGACCATGGTCTGCCGGGTGCGCAGGACCCATTGCACAACGTTGTCCGGCAGTACGGGACGGTCCGCCTCTCCGGATGCTGCGCAGGGGCCTTCATGAGCTGTAAACCGGCCGTCGGGACCGGAGAGATACAGACAAGCACGCTCAATGCCGAGGCTCGTCCGGACGCTCGACAGAATGTGGCGCAGGAGCTCGTCGAGGTTCAGGATCGTGGCCATGGCATTGGTCGAGCTTCTGAGGACCTCCTGGTATCGGTAGCGGTCCTTCAGCACGATTCGGTTGATCCATTCCTGGGTCAGCCTGCTGAACGGTGTTGCGTAAAAAACGTATACGATGAGCGGCAGCGACAGCAGCAGGGAAAGAAAGGTCCCGAGGATCGGCTCGAACACAATGTGAAATCCCATTTGCGCGACTGCAAAAATGAGCAGCAGCAGGAGCGTGCTGATGGTCTGGGAAATGATCGGCCGGATATCGAACAAATTGTACCTGGCCACAGCGTAAAAGGTGAGCGCAACCCAGGGCAGGCTGAAATAGGAACCGAGCCCGGGCTCCAGGCCGAAGCCGCCGAACAGCTGGAGCAAGCCTGACGTGATCCCGGCGCCGCCGCCGAACAAGAGCACGCCGTAGAAGAAGAGACTGAGTTCCTTTTTAATGATGCCCGTGGCCTTCCTTCTGAGCCGGAACACCTGGAAGATGATCCAGAGCGCAAGGCACGCGCCGATCAGTCGCAGCGGCTTGTCAAGCGGGCCGGGCTGGTTGGAAAAAGGGATCAGTGTATAGGCGCGGGTCACGATGAGGTCGGTAAAGATGCTCAGGCCGAGCATGATCGTCCAGAGCGGATAGAGGATGTACCCGATCAGCCGGGCAGCCCGGCTTTTCTCGTCGCTCATGTAGAAAAGGAACTGAAGCGCGGGCGGGAGGGTGAACCAGCCGATCCAGTTCACGCGCGCGTAGTAATTGTAGTCGAGGCCGTGCGAGGCCTGCAAGTACATGAGGCCGGTGCAGAGGGCGAAGGCGGATGAGAAGAAAGCAAGCGTCGCAACCGTCCGGTTCACCGGACTGCTGTTCGGATTCTGTTTGAGCAGGATGAACCCTAACAGCAGCTCAAATCCCGCAATGAGGATGAGGGGATACCCTAATAGTGCGTAAACAGTCGTGGTCGCCATGATAGTAGAGAGAATAACCCGTGAAACCTAAGTATAGCAATAAAGAGCAGATAATTGCAATACTAATTTGGTTTTGCCTGTTTCTGCAATAGCGTCTCTGCTGCAAGCGAGCGATCACAGATTTCCTAAAAATAACTATAGCAGGAGATGGTTGCCTCTGTGCTGCAGTGAGGACAAGACAAAAGCATGCGTCAGCATCAGACCCGTGCATGCTCAAGTTCCGCAGTCCACAACGCAAATTCAGCATACCCATAAAATACCCTGACCAGGTGATTGACATAGTATTGCAAATGTAAAATAATAGAATTCCGAGGCTCACGATGGAAAACCAATATATTCAAATATCTGCAACTTTGACGGCTTGTGCTATACTGGAAAGGGAGATCGAAAAAACAACCATGAATATGACCACACAGTCCTCACCGTTCTCAGATAAGCACGACAGCAGGATGGCAGGCCCGGTTGAGCCGCAGAAGGGGCCCACGATCAGGTGTAAGCTCTTTAGCGATACGGTCAC
>Ga0315268_10009151_pt1 | contig 10301 bp, 7 predicted proteins | sample C1_top_MG_FD_204535 | JGI IMG/M metagenome (GOLD analysis project Ga0315268, IMG submission 204535) | Sediment microbial communities from Yellowstone Lake, YNP, Wyoming, USA - C1_top | ecosystem: Environmental > Aquatic > Freshwater > Lake > Sediment | place: USA: Wyoming | collected 2017-08-01 | reverse complement strand
CACACCGCTGATCGACGTCATGCTGGTGCTGCTGGTGATGCTGATCATCACGATTCCCATCCAGTTGCACTCGGTCAACCTCGAGATGCCGGTCGGCACCCCGCCGACCAGCAACATCAAGCCGGAAAAGATCCAGATCGACATCGACGAGCACAGCGTGGTCTATTGGCAGGGTTTGCCCGTCACGGCCCAGGAACTTGAACTCAAGATGAAGGCCGTGGCCCTGGCCCCGGTGCAGCCCGAGGTCCATGTGCGTCCGAACAAGGCCGCCAGCTATGCCGTCTTTGCCAATGTGCTCTCAAGCACCAAGCGCATTGGCCTGAACAAGATCGCGGTCATCGGCAGCGAGCAGTTTGTCAAATGAATACTGCCAACGCCAGCGCTGATGCCGTCATCGGCATGAACTACCGCTACCAGCCCAGAGATCCGTCAAGGCGGATCAAGGGCCTGGTGATCGTGATCGCCCTGCATGCCTTTCTGGGCTATGCGCTGGTTTCGGGCATGGCACGCAAAGGTTTGAACTTCATCAAGAAGCCGCTCGAAGCGGTGGTGATCCAGGAGGTCATCATTCCGCCGCCACCGCCGCCGCCACCGCCCAAGAAGGAGATTCCCAAGGAATTGCCGAAGGTCGAGGCGCCGCCTCCGCCGTATGTGCCGCCACCGGATGTGGCGCCATCGGTGAGTTCGGGAATTTCGATTGCAGCCACCACCGCAGTGCCGACCGCCCCGGCGGTGATCGCACCGCCACCACCGCCAGCACCGCCAAAGCCGGCGGTAAACCGCAACGACATCCGTGTCGCCTGCCCGACACAGGTCCCGCCCGAGATGCCGCGCAAGGCGATTCAGGAAGGCACCGAGGGCGTGGTCAAAGCCCAGATCCGCATCAAGGGTGGTGTGATCCAGGATGTGACGATTCTGTCGGGACCGCGGGTCTTCCATGCCGCGGTCAGGGACGCCATGATGCAGTACAAGTGCATCAGCGATGCCGGTGGTGAGGTTGTCGCTACGCAGGAGTTCAACTTCAAGTTGGAGTGACAAGGGGCAAGGCGTTGGAACGCGCAGCCAGTGTCTTCATCGCAATAAGCCACCCAAGCGCCGGCCTTGACGCACCGCCTCAGCGAGCAATGTGCTCCAGTCATCTGGAGGATGACCGCTCTCCAGCATCTTGCGAAACACACGATACGCATCATCGCCACTTTCATAGGCGCGCTTGCTGCCTTCGTCATTCACCCAGGCGTAAATGATGATCTTGCTGTCCTTGTGATAGCGAAAGAACAATCGATACTGCTGAAAAAACTTCGCTCTGAACCAATGCCTGTGTTCTTCGCCCAGAGTGTTTCCCTGTCGATACTCGGCTCGCTCCGGGTCTTGCGGAATTACTTCAAACGCCAGTCTGGAAACCGCTGCAAGCCGTTTCGAAACATTTTTTTGCCTGAAACCTGCCGGATCTTTAATGCGCGCGGTCTCGACCTGCCCCATCATGATTTCCAACTGGTCCAAAAACAATGGATGCGCAAAAACCGTCCAACCGTTGATGACAAGCGGCACAACCGAAAGCTGGATCATTCGTTGGCCGTCAGCAAGGGGGCCTCAAGATCGACTACCACATCGCCCACCAACTCGTGAATACGGCTCAACAGGCTCGCGTCAAACGCTTGAATCTGGTCCGGATGTGAGGCCATGTCACGCGCCAGAAAACCCAGAAAACTGCTCAACACCGGATCACTGTCTGGTGCCGGCCCGGAGCGCCTAACTAAAACAACACCATCGGACTGAACACTGTAGTGGATCTTGTCACGCTTACCCAAACTCAGGGCGCGACGCACAGGCTCCGGCACCGTGGTTTGATAGCGGTCGGTCAAGGTGGATTCGATTTCGATCGTGGCTTGCATTTCACCTTCCTCCAAACAAAGATAATGGCGAAATGGTAATGCACTTGCATTACCATGTCAAATTTCAACCTTGTCAGGAAGCAATATGTGCAGTCGCCGTGGCCAAGTGGAACGGAACGCGAAGCCGCTGAAGGTCACAACTGTGGACCCCAGCGCCAATAAAAGATTTACTTGCCTACTTGCCGCACACAAATTGAAGTGCGACGTTTTTTGACAACAAGCCAGCTTGTTTTCCCCATAATTGGGTTTTTCCTAATACAAATTTACAAACATTTACCGTAAAGTGGTCTTATGGAAACAGAAGCAGGTCGGGAACGCGTTCCGCCCTGTCGCCGATCTTGGTGCAAGTTGTCTTTGCTCTGATTTCCAATTGATTGAAGGACCTTTCATGGAAAATTTGAAGCATGGCAAAGCGCTGGGGCGCGGGACCTCGGCGTTTGAACGCACCAAGTTGTGCACTGGCTTGTTGATCGCCTTTGGCGGACTTGTCATTGCGCCTGGGACCGTCCTTGCGCAAGATGCAACAACCTTGCAGCGTGTCGAGATTACCGGCTCGTCTATCAAGCGCGTGGTCGATTTGGATGCGGCGTTACCGGTACAGGTCATCAGTGCTGAAGACCTGCGCACAACCGGCGTCACCAGCACCGAAGGTGCGATGGCAAGAATTGCTGCAAACCAGACCCTGCAGGGTGCTTCACAGTCCGTTGGCGCGGGTACCGCCGGCGCCGCTTACGCCAACTTGCGTGGCATCGGCACCAACAAGACCTTGGTGCTCTTGAACGGTCGCCGTGTTGCCAACTTTGCCTTCAGTTCCTCCTCGGTCGACCTTAACTCGATCCCCTTCTCGGCCATTGATCGCATTGAGGTCCTGCTCGACGGGGCATCGGCCATCTACGGCACGGACGCCATCGGCGGCGTGATCAACTTCATCACCAAGAAGAACTACCAGGGCTTCGACGCGACCGTCAATGGCGAGTTTCCGCAGAAAGACGGGGGCGACAAGAAGGGCTTTCAGCTCAGTGCCGGCTTTGGCGACCTGGAGAAGGACGGTTACAACGTCTTCATCACGGGTGACGTGCAGAAGAACGAAAAGATCACCGCCATCCAGCGCGACTTTGGCAGCACGGGCGTGATTCCCGACCGTGGTTTGGTCAAGACTTCAGGGACCAGTTTTCCGGGCAATTTCTCGCAGGGCAGCTTGTCCGGCAATCCCTCATTGCCTGGCTGTGCGCCACCGTTCTCCCTGTACCTGCCGGGCGTGTCATCGAAGACGTGCCGGTTTGACTACACGGCCTATATCGATCTGGTGCCCGAAACTGAAACCAAGACCTTGATGGCCCGCGGCTCGGTCAAATTGAATGCCAACAATGTGCTGTCCCTCGAATACATGGGGACAGACAACCGGAACCTGACGCACGTTGCGCCTGACCCGATGACCGGGCTCACGATGACGCCGAGCAGCCCGTTCTATCCGAGCACCTATCCCGGCATCGACCCGACCAAGAACATCACCGCGGGCTGGCGCATGATACCCGCAGGTCCGCGCACGGGCGAGACCGTCACCGATGCCAATCGAACTGTCCTGTCCCTCGAAGGATCGTCTGGCAAATGGGACTACAAGGGCGCGCTCTTCAACGCCGAAAGCACGGGGACCCAGTCCGTTGTCAGCGGCTATCTGAACAAGTCCATCATCGCTGGTGGTGTGAAGAATGGCACGCTCAATCCGTTCGGCCCGGCCGATTCGTCGGCGATGGCCATCATCAACAGCGCTCAAATGGCGGGCGACTATCAAAAGGCCAAGGGCACGACAACCGGAATTGACGCCGGCGCATCGACCCAATTTGGAAGCCTGAGTGGCGGAGCGATGAGTGCCGCCATTGGCGCTGAATTCCGCAAAGACAAGTACAGCAACGACACCAATGACGATCTGGTCAACAACATGCCCTCGCTCGGCGCATCGCCCTACCATGTGACGGGTGACCGTGACATCTGGGCCGTTAGCGGCGAGATGCTGTTCCCCTTCACCAAAGAACTGGAGATGACGCTGGCGGCGCGCTATGACCATTACTCAGACTTCGGCTCGACTTTCAATCCCAAAGTGGCGTTGCGCTATACACCCGTGAAGAATGTCAGCTTCCGGGGCTCGTACAACACCGGTTTCCGCGCGCCGTCATTGGATGACATTTATGGTCCGCAGGTGATCAGCTTTACCGGCAACGCGTATGACGACCCCGTGCTTTGCCCGGGCGGCACGGTTGCGGCCGGTGGTGTGGAGTCCCGCGACTGCGGCCAGCAGGCGCAGATCCAGTTGGGTGGCAACCCGGCACTGCAACCCGAAAAATCGAAGACATTGACTTTTGGTGTCGCGCTGGAGCCGGCCAAGAACCTGACGATGTCAATCGACTACTGGAACATTAAGTTGACCGATTCGATCAACCCCTTCCCGGAACAGGCCATCTTCGATGACCCGGCGAAATATGCTGCGCGCTACCACCGCTGCAACACCTTGTCAGTTGCCGTGCAGGAGACCCTGGACCGCTGCGGCGGCGAATGGTTGAACAGCAATGCCATCGGCTATGTGACCGGTTTGACCGACAACCTCGGCAATGTCAATACGGACGGCATCGATCTGGCGGCGGGCTATGGCTTCAATTCCGATTATGGCCGCTGGAATTTCAGCTGGAATGGAACCTGGGTGCACAAGTACGAGTACCAACGCAACAAGGACGATGTCTACCTTCAGAACGTCGGCATGTACGTGGACGCGGGACCCGTACTGCGCTGGGCGCACACCTTCGGCGTGAACTGGAAAGCGGGCGACTTTTCAACGATCCTGAACGTCAACTACAAGTCGGGCTATACGGATGAGAATACCGGCGTCGATCCGCAGTACGCGGGTGGCGTCGCTTCATACACCTTAGCGGATCTGGCTGTGACGTACACTGGTTTCAAGCACACCAAGCTCACGCTGGGTGTGAAGAATCTGTTCGACACCAAGCCGCCCTTCTCAAATCAAGGGACGACGTTCCAGCAGGGCTACGATCCCCGTTTGACCGATCCAGCTGGCCGTGCCTGGGTAGTTCGCGCCGGTGTCTCGTTTTGATTAGCTAACAACTCAACTGAGCTTCGAAAAACGCGGGCAGTGGCCCGCGTTTTTTTGTTCCCGCTGTGATGGGACCAAAGCCACCACCCGCTATAGCGTGAACGTGAATTGATCGATCAGAGCGCCAGGTGTGCGCGAGCCACCGAGGGCGCGTTGAAAGTAGGTATCGACCGCGGGATCGATCTCGGCGCGCGCGCTCAACGCCATCAGTTTGCTGCCCAAGGCGCTGTACAGACTCTCGTCCCAACGCAGGTTCTTGATCGGCCCCACGATGTCGCCGCCCTCGACCCAGAAGCAGGCATAGCGGGTCATGCCGGTCACCCGTGCCGACGCCAGGTCACTCCAATTGAGGTAGTGCAGATTGCACAGGTACAGGCCGGTGCCCAATTCCTTGAGGATGTTCTCTTCCTGCAGCGATCCTGCTCTGACATCCATGGCACGCGGGGCTTCAGCCTCCGAGGCGCCATTGGCCGGCAGGCCGTATTCCTTGGCGCTGCGCGAACTCACCAGCATGGTCTTGAGCACACCGTTCTCGATGAGCGGAAAGCTTGCCTGCGAAAGCTCTCCAAGATTGTTGAAGCGCGGGCTCAAGCCCAGCGCGAAATTCTCGTCAATTTGCAGCAGGGGCGACAGGCATACCTCTTTCTCGGCGAGCTTCTTGAAAGGGCTTCGACCCTGCTTCCAGGCGGCGGCGGACAGTGCATTCCAGCCCAGCATGCCGACGAGATCAGCAAACGCCCGCGGTGCCAGGTAGGTGCGGTACGCGCCCGGCCCGACATCCTGCTGCGGTCTGCTAAGCAGTTGCAGCAGCGCTTGCGTGCGCCGCAGGTTGGCCACCCAGTCAGCGCCGCTCCAATGGGATCCGGCGTAGCAGCCCTTGGCGGCTTGGGGTCCGTTGTAGATCGAATAATCCAGGAAGAAGGTTTCGGTGGCAAACCAATGGCTCTGGCCTCTGGAATTTCGATTGCCGCGAATCAGCGTGCCGCCAGCATAGAGGGCGACCAGATCGCAGCCCTGGGCGGCTCCCACCACGGCAGACACCAACTCTTTGGCGGACAGCAGCGCACCCCTGAACGCTTCGCTGCTGGAACCCTTGTTTTCAATCGGCACCTGGTTCGGGTCAACCGGCAGCACCGAGGCCTCCAGACGGCAAGCCTCGAGCAGCGCAGCCAGCGCCGCCTGATCCGTCTGGTGCTGGCCGCTGAGCGTGCAGTTCTTCTCCACGGTGCGCCCCTTGCTTTGCAGGCGCACAGACAGGTTGATCTGCTCCACGTCGGTGTTCTGGCGCACACGATTGCCGTTGAAACGCACAAACAGCGTCTCCTCGGCGGCGATATTGATGGTGGCCTCTTCGCCGGATGCCAGCCCTGCCAGGAGGTTGCTGCAGAGACGGTCGAAATGCGCGTGAATCCGGGTGGCGAAATCGTCCGGTTTCATGACTGGCCTCCGAACACCTCGACATCCCGGAACAGGCACGGTGGTGACGCATGGCCGACTCGAATCACCTGACTCGGCTCGCCCTTGCCACAAAAAGGGCTGCCATGGGCTGTAGCGTCGCGACCCACACCCGCAAGCCGGTTCCAGAAGTCCACTGTGACACCGCGGTAGTTCGGGTTGCGCACGACCCGGCCAAGGGTTCCGTTTTCGATCAACTGCGCGTACTCACAGCCGAACTGGAACTTGTTGCGGTAATCATCGATCGACCAGGATCGATTGGTGGCCATCAGCACGCCATGCTCGACCTGGCCAATCAACTGATCCAGCGACGAGTTGCCTGGCTCCAGGTTGATATTGGCCATGCGGTCGATCGGCGCTCGGTTCCAGGACGAAGAGCGAAAGTTGGCCACACCGGGCAGGCCCGAGCGCGCCTGTGAATCGAGCGCGCCCAGGCCGCGTTTCAGAAGCCCGCGCTCGATCAGCATTTCCTTGCTGGCTCGCTGGCCACCGTCGTCGAAGGCGTAGCTGGCAAGCTCATGGGCCAGGCCAGAGTCGAAAGACACATTCATGAGCTCCGAGCCATACTGGAGTTGACCGAAATCCTGTGGCGTGACAAAGCTCCAGCCCGCATAGTTGCGCTCATCACCGAGGATGCGATCCAGCTCCAGCGGGTGGCCGATCGACTCGTGAATCTGCAGCATCATCTGATCGGGCATCAGGATCAGGTCCATGCGCGCCGAGGGGCAGTTGTCAGCCTGTATCAGTGCCAGCGCTTGTTCTGCCGCCTGTTGCGCCTCTCGCTGCAATGTGGCGCGGTGAAAGGCCTCACCGCCAAATTGACCCGTATGAGACCAGCTTCGGGTCTGAGCTTCAAGACCTTCGGCCGCCGTTGCGGACAGGGTGATATCGACCATGTCGAAGCTTTGCCGGATGTCGGAACCGTTTGATGAAAAGAAGTCGATCTGGGTCTGGACCATCATCGCGCTGGCACTGCGAGTGACCAGAGAATCAGACAACTTCATGGCCTGCGAGGCAGCCAGAAGGCAGTCGGTGATTTCGGCCAGGCTGGTGGCGTCCAGGTCGCGCTCACGCGGACTGCGGTAGCGGCCCGTGGCCACGGGCCGCTGGCCGCTACCGAACGCGTGCAGCTTGTGCGCAGTGAGCGCACGGGTCGTGGCGATGGCGCGGTCGAAGGCGCGCCTCAAGCCGGCGCTGCTGAGATCGGCCGTTGCTGCATAGCCAAAATGCCCCTCCACCAGCACTTCGCACATCGCACCTTCTTCAACGCCGCTCTGATTGCGCTCCGGGTGCTCATTGCGCACGATTCGCTGCGTCGTGGTTTCGCTCGAATGGCGCAGGCCGGCCCACTGCGCTGATTTCATTGCATGTTGCAGGGCGGACTCATGAGGGATGACGGTGTGTGGCATGGGCCCTGATCATAAGCAGGTCGCGGCACCTTGAACTTCTTTCGAAGGGCAGTGACATCCGCGCCGCCACCCTTCATTGACGCCAGCAAATCAAGCTGTTCGTTCGCCTGCGCCTGCTCTCCCACGCGCCAATAGGCCACAGCCAGGTAGCGGTGCACCTCGGCAAAGCCGTTGGTCAGGCGTTGCGCCTCTTCCAGTGCCTTGATGGACTCGCGATTCTTGCCGTCCTGCAGATACTTCAGTCCCAAACCAATCCAGTAGTACGGATCCATTTCGCGTCTGGACTGCAGCAATCGAGCGTAATGCGCGGCCTCTGCACTGCGGCCCTGCGCCAGCAATAATTGATGCAACGAAGACAGGGGAACAAGGGTCTCATCGCTGACCTCGATGGCCTGGCGCAACCATTGTTCAGCATCAGTGACCAGACCGGCACGCTGATAGAGCAGCGCCAGGTTGCTGTAGCTGGCGGCGAATGCCGGGTCCGCCAGAATTGCCGCCTTGAAGTAGGCGTAGGCCAGCGATTGCTTGTCGTTGACAAGGTGCTCTGCGGCTATATTGTTGTAATAGCGAGAAAGAATGCCCTTGTCCGAGAGTGCGTGGCCCTCGCGGTTCGAGCCTATTTGGGGCTCGAAATCGACAACGGTATCGTCTGGCTGTAGTCTGCCGTGCAACCATTGCAAAGGGCCACTTCGCCGGAATAGAACATTGACGTGATCGTTGAGGAAATCGACGCCGCCACGCCTGTCGAACAACACCGGCACCTTCACCTCCTGCATCTGGGACACCATGTTCATTTCACGGGCCATGGAATACGCCAGCACCGTGAGCGAAAGGCAGTCACCGCTTTTGTTCTGCCAGGTCTCGGTGGCGACTGTGGAATGACCCGCCGCATAGACAAAGGGCTTCATTTGCTCACCGTAGAGCAGCCCCAACAGGTGTTCCAGGCGCTTGGAAGTGCTCAATCGCTGCACTTGCGGGTCCTTCAGCCTTTCCATCAACATTGGATCAAGCCGAAACAGCTCTTCCTGGGTCACGGTCACCAATGCGGCATCGTAGGCAAAGGCCTCATCGTGCCAAGGCAGTTGCGATGGTTGTGGCACGTCATGCACGCCTGCACACCCGCCAAGGGCTGCCAGAGCAATCGCAATGCATAGCACGTTGCCAAACACAGAGCCACCAAGAATGAGTTCAATCGGCCCAATACTAGACTGACCAGAAAAGAAATCAAGCCCTGGCAGATCGCGCCTTGAACACCCCGGAACAGGCAGCCCGCGCTTCGTCCTGAACAGGCAACCGGACGCACACGGCATCGAGCTGCGACTTCAATTTGCGCAGCGCCGCGGCATGCTGGCCCTTTGCGTTCCAGGCCAGCAAGCGCTGCCCCATCTTCTCCAGCCCGCGCCGGTTGCGCTCGTAAAAGGTTTCCGGCACGGGATCGATTTCGGCGAGCACGCGCGACGCCGTGTTCTCGATGCGGGCCGCATCCTGCGGAGTCAACTCGATCAGGCGATTGACGTAGCCACTGCCCCACTGCAAGCGCGTCGCCGGGCCCACCGCCGCGTTCCAGGCCTGCTCGGCCCAGTCGAGCGCCGCCTTCTTGTCGCCGCGCGCCCGCGCGTTGGCCGCCAGCACCAGCATGTGATAGTAGGGTGACAAGGCCTTGGGCAACTCGGCCTTGAGCAGGGCGTCCGATTCGTCGAGCAAACCGGCCTCGCTCAAGAGATCGGCGGCCGTCGGTATCACGGACTGGCGCTCATAGGTATTGGTCGTCTCCCTGTCGGCCGCAGCAACAGCGTCGCGCACCTGGGTCAGCAAGGCCGCATCGAGCGCCGCACTTTCGGGCTTCGGCAAACCGAGCCTGGCCAGTGACACTTTGGTCGACAAGGCAGTCAGACGGTCGGCGCTCGACAGGGTGCGGTCGGCCGCGAATCTCTCGAGCACCTGGTTCCATGCCGTCAGCAGGGCGCCGCGCTCGGCGCTGCCGGCCGCGCTCAGCACGCCCAGCATCTCCGCGCCATAGTTCACGAGCAGATCGAAGTTGCTGCGCGCCAGAGCCGCATCGCCCAAAATTTGCTGCACACGGGCGATCGCCGCGGCCTTGTCCGGCAGGGGAGATTTGTCCTGGGCCGCCGCCACGATCGCCTTCAGCGCCAGGCGCGAAGCGCTTTCGCGCTGGGCCGCCGGACAGGCTTGCGCGAGCTTGTGCAGAGTCGCTGCGCGCTCCTTCAGCGGCACCAATTGCGCTTCGTCCTGATCCCACGCGTAATAGGCCAACAGGCGCCAGGCTTCAGGCGCCAGCGCTGCGCCCGATCCGGCCAGGGCAGCCGTCAGCGACTCCTTGGCCGAACTGCCGGCGGCCAGACCCAGGCCCAGCACTTCCATGTACTGCGTCGCTTCCACCTCGCCCGGCAGGCGCGTCAGCTCGGTGCCATCGGGTTTGAA
>Ga0315268_10009150_pt1 | contig 10301 bp, 9 predicted proteins | sample C1_top_MG_FD_204535 | JGI IMG/M metagenome (GOLD analysis project Ga0315268, IMG submission 204535) | Sediment microbial communities from Yellowstone Lake, YNP, Wyoming, USA - C1_top | ecosystem: Environmental > Aquatic > Freshwater > Lake > Sediment | place: USA: Wyoming | collected 2017-08-01 | reverse complement strand
TGTTCGCCGGTGCGGGAAGCGGTAAGACAAAGGTCATTGCTCACAAATTCTCTTATCTGAATAAGGCAAAGCGTCTCCCCCAGGATTCTATATTAACTGTTACCTTTACGAACAAAGCAGCTGATGAGATGAAGAAAAGAATAAACAGTCTTATCGATAAAGATATCAATTCATCCTGGATAGGTACATTTCATTCACAGTGCACCAGGATACTGCGTAAGGAAACAAAAGCACTCGGTTATAGCAATAATTTTTCTATTTATGATGAAAATGATCAGTGCAACCTTGTGAGACATATATTAAAGGAATTCAAGATGTACGAAGCCCTCTACAAAGGTATTGTGTCACGTATAAGCTTTTTAAAGTCTTCTTTGATAGGTCCTGAAGAGTTCCTCTCTTCAGGAGACGGTTTTGGTTTTGACGAGAAACTGGCAAAGGTTTATGTGAGATATCAGGATGAACTTATGAAGGGTAACATACTTGATTTCGATGATCTGATCATGCTGACAGTGAAACTTTTTGAAAATAATTCGAGGCTGCTTGAAAAATATCAGGATATGTTCTTCTATATCCTTGTTGATGAGTTTCAGGATACTAACTTTGCGCAGCACTATCTCCTTAAACTCCTTGCATCCGCGCGTAAAAAGATATGTGTTGTTGGAGATGACGATCAGAGTATATATAAATTCAGAGGTGCTAACGTAAATAATATTCTGAATTTCGCGAATGACTTCCCGGGCGCAAAACTTATTAAACTGGAACAGAACTATCGTTCAACACAACATATACTCAATGTTTCAGGAGCTGTTATTTCACAGAATCCTAAAAGAAAACGTAAAAGGCTTTGGACAAAAAGAGGCTTGGGAGAGAAGGTACACTATTGCTGGGTGAATACATCTGAAGATGAAGCCAAATACGTGGCTAAGGTTATAAAAGAATACTATTTGAAAGGGGCATACAATTACAGGGATTTCTCAATATTTTACCGTGTAAACCTTCAATCACGTGTGCTTGAAGATGCATTGCGTAATGAAGGTCTCCCTTACCGAGTTCTTGGCAGCATTAGTTTTTATCAGAGGAAAGAGATTAAAGACATACTTTCATATATGCGTTTATCATTGAATTGCGGAGATAATGTAAGTTTCAGGAGGATTATAAACAGCCCGCCACGAGGAATAGGTTTAGCTACCCTTACCAAGATAGAGCATGAAGCAAAGAAAAAATCGTTACCTCTTTTTGAGGCATTGAAGTCAACACTTCGTTGCGATACTTTTGCCAGTTCTGTTAAAGACAAACTTACCGGGTTTACTAAGATAATCGGAGGGTTCTCATCTGCAAAATATAGGTCTGCAGCGGATATGATAAAAAGTATCATCGAAAAAACTGGTTATGCAGAAACCCTCGATGAAGAAAGATTAAAGAACATTGAAGAGCTTATCTCAGCCGCCGGGGACAAGGAAATAAAGGATTTTCTCGATAAGGTATCCTTGTTTACAAACATGGATAATGTAAGCGTAGGAGATTATATCTCACTTATGACATTGCATAATGCTAAGGGACTTGAATTCCCTGTGGTGTTCATTACAGGACTTGAGGAGGGTGTGCTACCATACTGTAAGGCATTGAAGCACGAAGACGAAATTGCTGAAGAACGCAGATTGTTTTATGTGGGTATGACTCGAGCAAAAGATATTCTCTGGCTAACAGGTTCTAGCAAGAGGAGATTGTACACGAAAATACAAGATCAGGAACCTTCAAGATTCTTAAAAGACATACCTAGGGAATGTTGCCAGTGGATAGAAAAGATAACAGGCCATCAGATAATAAAGCTTGCTCCTGTAAAGAAAGGTGTTAAACCGCAGAAAATCATCACCTTATATACTACTGGATGCAGGGTAAAACATCCCGCATGGGGTATAGGTGTTGTGAGAGACTGTTATGGAGACGGAAACGATCTAAAAGTAATGGTTAACTTTCCGAATTTTGGAGTAAAAAGACTTGCAGTAAGATTTGCAAATCTGGAAAAAATATAAACCATTAAGATGAAGATAACAAAAGGCGAGATTGAACACATTGCAGTATTAGCAAGGCTATCCCTTTCCGAAGAAGAAAAGGAGCTATTTGGCTCACAATTAAGCAGTGTTCTCGATTATATGGAAAAACTGAATGAACTTGATACAAAGGACACCGAACCAACATCCCACGTACTTTCTTTAAGCAACGTTATGCGGAATGACACGCTAAAACCTTCTATTCTGAAGGATGAAGCCCTTACAAACGCACCGGACCATACAGATAAATTTTACAGGGTACCGAAGATAATAGAGTAAAGCTCTCCGAGCTTGTTTGGACCTTCCATGTAAGAAAAATATTTTTAGATAGCTGCGGGCGGAATAATATTTAAAAGTTACTTTCTTGACCGGGCTAAAACTTTCTGATATTATCCAGAAAACTATCTAATAACTTGTTATACCATGATTAAATCGACTAACCACATCTAAATCGGTCAGCGCAAAAGGCGATGGTAATTGATGATTGAACTGTTTGATAGTGTTATTAAGAATTTAAGTAACCGAGAGGCTGCTATTGCCATCTGGATATTAGTGGGCCTAATTTGGGCCCTTACGCAAAAAAAAATTAGAAAATCACTTCTTCTTGTCGTCAAATCTTTCTTTGTTTGGAAACTTACAATATCATACATTGTGATGTTTTCATACATCGCTATAATGCTGCTGGTTCTTCATGCTGTGGGCATTTGGAGTGTAGCACACATTACAACTACAATTCTTTGGGTCGTATGTGTCGGCTTTGTCATGCTGTTTGAGAATTCAAAAGCAAATAATGAGTCTTTTTTTAAAAACTCAATAAAAGACAACCTGAAAGTTCTCGTTGTTCTTGAATTTCTCATCAATTTCTATGTTTTTAGCTTATGGATTGAGCTGCTTCTCGTCCCAGTTTTCGGCATTTTGGGTGGGCTGCTCGGCATTGCTGCCTCCAATAAACAATACGAAGCAGTTCAAAAAAGTCTTAACTATGTTATGGCTATCATCGGGACATTCTTTATAGGTTACGCTTTGTATATGACAGTTTCTGATTTCAACAATTTATTTATATTGAATAATTTTAAAAGCTTCATTCTTCCTGTTTTTCTAACGATCATGTTCTTGCCGTTCATTTATTTTTGGGCCTTGTATGCTAATTATGAAACCCTTTTCATAAGGCTACAATTTTTCGTTAGAGACAAATCATTATTGAGCTATGTGAAGAAAAAAACAATTCTTGCTTTTCGATTAAATCTGTGGTCATTAAACAATTGGTCTAAATATATTAATACGTTGCGATTTGAGGACCACGATAGTGTTGATGAAGCAATCCGAAATTTTAAGGGATCAAAATTCATGGAAAAAATAAAAACGGTATAACAACTGCGTCCACACCAACTGGCGATAACGCTGGTTTGGTTTCCATCAAAAGTAATTGCGCCAGCGGGTGACGCATCTCGTTACACCAATATATAAATAACGGAATTAAGCCGAACGCCATTAAAATACCATCCTGAATGTTTATCCTCCGGGCAGAGTGCAAAATAGTATTGGTTTCCTTTATAATCTTTAGAAGGCCAGGCATTAAATATTTGATTTTAGAAGGAAGGCATTCATGGCAAATGTAGGACAACCGCTGGCAGAGGTATTCGGCCATTTGACGACAGACTATACAGAAAAAGCCGATAGATACCGTTCACATCGGTTATGTCCCTTCAACAATAAGGTTCCTAACTGTACGAAAGACAAAGCAAAAGACCCGTTGGGCGTTTGTAGCATTTACCATGAGGGCCACCCGGTAATCACTTGCCCCATTAGATTTCGCGAGGAGTGGCTTATCACCGATGATGCTGCTTCCTTCTTCTTTCAGAAAGGTGCAAATTGGAGTTCATTGACGGAAGTTCGTTTGAGCGACTCGCAGGGGAAGTCTGCCGGTAATATTGATATTGTGCTTGTTGCTTATGACGACAAGGGAAAAGTATATGATTTCGGCGCACTCGAAATTCAAGCGGTATACATATCAGGGAATGTGCGCGAACCATTTGAATACTTTATGAAAAACCCAAAAGGCCGCGCATCAATGGATTGGTCCAAAGAACCAAACTGTCCGCGGCCTGATTATCTTTCATCTTCTCGTAAAAGACTTGCTCCTCAGCTTCTTTTCAAAGGTGGAATCCTTCACAATTGGCAAAAGAAAATCGCCGTCGCATTGAATAAGAGTTTCTTTGCCACGCTGCCCAAATTAAAGAAAGTCCCCAAAGCCAAAGCAGATATTGCATGGTTCATCTATGACTTGGAACTCATTAAAGAAAAAGGCCAAGAGGCGGGCAGATATTCACTCAAGAAGGTGGACGAAGTCTTCACTGAGTTTGAGCCTGCCCTTCTTTCAATAACCACGGCATCACCTGGAAAAGTTGAGGATTTTATAAAGCTGCTTCAAGAAAAGCTCGACGAGCAGATTGAAACTCCGCCGGTTAACAAGACAATTGAAAGACCATTCTGAAATGACTATACACAAACAAGCTCTATTATTTCCAGAAGTACAAGACAAATTTGAAATGCCTAAACCGGTGAACGTTGCTTCTGTTCCTCAACGAAGCCTCTTTCGCTATCCCGGCGGGAAAACATGGTTTGTGCCGACATTCAGACATTGGATTACTACCATGTATCCAAAACCAAAAATCCTTGTTGAACCTTTTGCGGGGGGCGGGATTATTAGCCTGACCGCTCTTTTCGAGAATTTGGTTCAAAAGGCGGTTATGGTCGAACTCGACGACGAGATTGCAGCAGTCTGGGAATCAATTGTCAATGGCGATGCTGAATGGCTGACCAATCGTATCCTTACTTTTGAATTATCCAAGGAAGCAGTCGTAAATGAAATCAAAAGACTTCCGCGCACCCAAAAAGAAAAGGCATTTCAGACAATTCTTAAGAATAGAACATTTCATGGCGGCATTCTTGCCGAAGGCTCAGGTTTTCTCAAGTACGGCGAGAATGGGAAAGGCATTCATTCCCGTTGGTATCCTGCAACTATCGCTAAACGAATTCTAAATCTGAATCAAATTGCTGGGAGAATCGACTTCCGTTGTTATGACGGCTTGAAGGTAATGCAGGAATTCTCCAACAGGCATGATACGATTTACTTTATAGACCCTCCATATACTGCAGGCGGTAAGAAAGCCGGCAAGCGTTTATATAAACATTATGACCTCGATCATGAGCACTTATTTACCGTGTGTGAGACATTGAAGGGCGATTTCTTAATGACGTATGATAATGCTGAAGAAGTTAAAATAATGGCTCGAAGTCATGGTTTTCAAATGCGCTTAATACCTATGACTAATACACATCATGCGACTATGGAAGAATTGGTAATCGGTAGAGATTTATCATGGATGGACGGTTTCCCCGCAGTGCATGAACCTGTAGCCGAATATTCAGGCCGGAGAATAAAGAAAAAACGATGTATCAAATCGCTCAAGAGGGACGCGGCAAAAAACCGCCGCTCCTCTTAGCTTTTGCGTTGAAGCTGTAGAAAAAGCCACTTGATAAAATATTTTTAACTGGTCAAGAAAAAACGAATGCGTAGGATGCTCTGTATTGAAAGATCTCGGATCGTCGAAGGGATAGAAGACTCCCAAAATTACGGTCATTTGGATCATAAAGGACTTTTTCTACAGCCTCGTTAGGCAGGGATAAGAATTATGGAGAAAAGTAACTTTCTTCTTTCAGTAATTCTTGTGCTAATAGCACAGATACCCCTATTGTTAAAGTTATACCTCGATTATAAAAGTAAAAAAGACGTTTTTCGGCAGGATATTCACAAACGACACATGGATGCGTATGAAGAGATTGCAGCAGCGATGAATGAGCTACAGTCTATTCAACATGGGAAAGTTGAGCTGTTTTGCGAAAAAGCTAATGATGAGGATGAATTTCTCCGGTCTATTAGAAAATCAGAAGGAGAGGCATGGACAAAATGGAATTCATTGATAAAGAAAAAGGAGTTTTTACTTCCCGCCGCATTGGTAGTAAAGATAAGTGAATACAACGTGGCAAGCGCAAGAACACTTGGTGCAGGTATATTACTAATCAAAACGGCTGAAGAATTAAAAGCAAATTGGCAAAATCAGATAGAGCTTTATAACGATATATTCAATTATATGCGCGGTATGCTTGGTGTAGATACACTATCGATAGAGACATTCAAGATGATTCAACAGGCAGAAAAAGTATCAATAGTAAAATCTGATTACAAATGAACAGGTTGAATTGGCAATAGCATTGGGAGATTTGATCGACCGGGTAAAACATCCAAATTCGGCAAAATATCCGAATCAGAAAGTTTTTCTTGTAAAGATCGAAGATTATATTTATTCTGTGCCGTATGTTGAGGATAACGAAAAAATATTTTTGAAAACAATAATACCAAATAGCAAAGCAACAAAAAAATATTTTGGAGGCAAAAAATGAAAAAGGTAACGTATTTGGATAAAGACGAGAAGGATTTGGCAAGATCACTTGAAAACGAGGAGTGGATTTCGGACCTCACTAAAAAAGAAAAGAAGCAATACGAGGAATACGCCCGTTATAGCCTCAACAAACAAAGGCGGATTAACATACGAATGAGCGAGCGAGATTTAAAGAAAATTAGGGCGAAGGCAATTGAAGAGGGCATTCCGTATCAATCCCTTATCTCGATGCTGATTCATAAATACAATGAAGGCAAATTATCAATTAATCGATAAATAGCCCAAACAAACCGCGTGTCGATAGCCCGTCGCTTTGCTCCGGCCTATCGACGCGAATCCAGCATACCAATAAAATTGTCAATTATTTTCAAGACATCATATTTTGGTTATTTCGTAAAAAAGTTGAAATCACATTTAAAGAAAGAACGCATCTGGATTCCCGCTCAAAGGACTGCGGGAATGACGGCATTTTTTACTTGTTTTGTCATTCCCGTGAAAACGGGAATCCAGAAAGATTGTTATTCTTGATTTGAAAAGTTTTTTTCAACTAAAACACGAAAGATGTCATATTTTTATATAGCTTAGAACAGTCTATAGAGGTACTACAAACTTAGTTTTATAAGAGAAACAGGGTTTATATTCATATCCATTACCTTTACTCCGAAATGAAGATGTGGGCCGCTCGACCTCCCTGATGAGCCCACCAATCCGATAATATCACCTTTTGAAACAATATCCTGAGGTTTGACATTAAACTTCAACAGATGCATATAAATTGTATATACTCCCTTTCCGTGGTCGATGATAATTGTATTGCCGCCGAAGAACAACTCCTCGGCTAAAACGATTTTGCCATTGTTTGATGCCTTTACTTCCAACCCATTTTGCCCCTTGATGTCTACTCCCTTGTGCACGCTAATCATTTTCTTGTTGATTATCCGCTTTGTACCATATGAGGTTGCTATATCATTTTCAAGCGGTAGTATAAAACTTCCTTCCCAGAGCCTATCAGAAACTATCTGACATATTGACATTAATTTTTTATCCTCTTTTTTTGCCCTCCTTAGATTCTCAGTGCTTAAGAATACCTTATCCTCAGGCAGAGTGAGACTTAGTGTCTGGTAACTGGTATGTTTTACGACTAAACGTAGATTCTTTTTCTCTTTCCCCACCCTTAACATAATGGTATAGCCCCCTGGTTTTGTTTCTATTCCAATTGCTCCAATAGCAATAAAACATCCTTCCCGACAACTACTGAAATAAAACTGCTTCCCGTTTAATGAAGCGATAGGTAGCTTTGAATTCTTTGTACTGGTTACCTTGATTGTAAAAGCTTCTCCGGAGCCTATCTCAAAAGGTAAGACCTCAGCCTGAAAGGCGTAAGCATAAGCATGCATAGAAAATATAAATAGCAAGATTAAAAAAATTACAACAGCACGTTGTCTTTTCATATATGCTTTCCTAAATCTAAGGGGGTTAGCCGCTCAATATAGATAATATGGATAATTCAAATTTTTTGGAACCTTTTTAAGTTTACCCTGTTGTTGCATAAATTTCTATGGGCATATAGGCTAATCTATTGATATCAAGCGTCTATTTTATCTTTGAAAGTTATCACAGGATTTCACCTTTAGTGAACTCTATGAATAAATGCTTAATATTCCGCAGACGATGTATTGTAGCCATACTATATACTATTGCAACAACAGGGTTTACATGAAAGATTTAAAATTGGTAAACTTTTACATTAACCCGAAAAATGCAATTAATGGCAGGCATGTGTGCAGCAAAAGCACTTGTGCAGCACCTTTGTAAGCGGTTTAATAACTCGGATTTCCTGCATGTTTTTATTCTTATCGCTTAGATACTATAACTACGCAAATTCTGCTTTCAAGAGGTTTTGATGCATATATGCCTGACGTCTATTTATCCAAATGCATTTTTTGGGTTAAATATACCTTAATGTTTATTATATCTAAAACGAGAATCTTTATGGGTTTAAAAAGTTCTTTACCATGAGTATTTACAAAAACTTCATTTTATGTTACGTTTTTAACCATGTGGTCAGTCATGTATGAAAGTCCTACAAGAGAAAAAATAATGTTGCTCCTTAAAAAGAGAGGTGCCATGTCAATTGATGACATAAGCAAAGAGTTGGATATAACCTCGATGGGGATAAGGCAACACCTCCTTTCACTTGAAAAAAAAGACCTCATAGATTATGTTGCAAAAAGACAGGGTATTGGTAGACCGGCTTTCTTCTACAAGCTTACTGATAAAGCAGACGATCTCTTTCCAAAGGAATATCAAGAATTTGTTGTAACTGCGTTCAAAGACATTGAAAATAATGACGGCCGAGATAAAATAGATGAAATATTCAAATGGCGCAAAAATAGACTTCTTAAGGACATGAAAGACGTCCTCTCAGCTAAAAAAACCTTACGAGAAAAGGTTTATGGGTTTAAGGATATTCTTGAATCGAAGGGATATCTTGTCGAGTTTAACGCTACGAATAAACATTATACTCTTAAACAATATAACTGTCCTATTTATAAGTTAGCGGTTGAATTTAAAGAGGCATGCCGATACGAACTACAGATGTATAGAGATCTTTTAGGAAGAGTAGTAAGTCGTGAACAATGCATATCCGAGGGGGATCCTTCTTGTACATACATAATACCCAAAAATAATTCAAAATAAACTTTCAAGATATCTCTCGTATTAGCTATATAACATTTTGAAATAATTATATTTTCTAAAAAATAAACTACCTCTAAAAAAATTCCCTTGCCATAAGATACTGTTTTATTTTATCCTTATAATAAATAAGAAAACCTTAAGGAGGGCATTGTTATACATTGAGTGCAAATGCCTGCCCTGTTGGTGATAAGGTGAACATGTTGATCCGGCAAGTTAGATCTTTTGGGAGCTTGGGTAAAGAGTTGGTGAGCATGCCCCGCATACAAAGTGCGTGGAAGCCTAAAGACTCTTTCAGGGCACCCACCTATTATATAGGCGGATCTAATTTCGCCTTACACGGCAGGGTGGGTTTCATTATGAAAAGGCTGGTTTTTATGACGTTTATACTTTTGTGGAGGATTATACATAAATATACATATATGATAAAGTGCAGTTGGAAAACTTTCTTGAAAATTACGTACTTCTCACCTCCAAAATCCACATTGAAGTCATAACCCAGCCTCTAAAAACAAAATTCTAAAAAAGAATGAAGCTCTTACGCTTCATTACAGAATCCCTCTACTTATGGGGAAAATAGAGGAAGGGGGTTTAACATAAAATGGACCAGACAGCATATTTAATATTAGCCTTATTCACAGGCCTCGCCATAGGGTTAGTCTTTACTTTCATCTACTGGGCAAAGCTCAAAAACAAGAGAATTGCCATAGAAAATGAAAAAGTAAAAATAATTGAGGAAGCTCAAAAAGAAGCTGAGCGTACAAAAAAAGAGGCACTTATAGAAGCTAAGGACGTTGTTTATCAAGCGAAAGCAGAGGCTGAGAAAGAGATACGAGAAAGACGTTCCGAGTTAAACCATCTCGATAAAAGGTTAAGGCAGAAAGAAGAACTTATTGAGAGAAAGTTTGAGCAGGTCGAAAAGAGAGAGCAAGAGTTAAGTAAAAGGGAAAAAGACTATACTTTTAAGGAACGTATTGTTCAGGATAAGGAAAACCATTACACCAATTTAATAAAAGAGCAGACACAATTGCTTGAAAAGATATCAGGTTTAAGTTCAGAAGAGGCAAGACAGGAACTTTTAAGGAAAATA